>FTFB01009620.1_pt1 | contig 10878 bp, 5 predicted proteins | sample 1658331 | NCBI WGS metagenome assembly FTFB01 (sample SAMEA3914816, study PRJEB12502) | metagenome | biome: forest; material: soil | place: USA | collected 2011-09-16 | depth 0.3 m | reverse complement strand
GTGCGTGCCGGAGCCGATCGCGTCCCACGCTTTGAGCTGCACACCAGTGGGCGCAGGGAAAGCGCTGCGAAACCAGCCGGCGACGGCGGGGTGGAAGGACTCGGGAAGCATGGGGTTAGGATGCTAAAAAGCTGTATGGATGTCCAGCGGTGGTAATCATGCCGGATGAGAGTCGGCACGAGGGCGCTTCGTCTCGTCTCTGAAGCCCCGCACGACCCAATACCCCGCGCCTATCAAGCCAAGTAGCAGGAATGGCGGAACCGCTACGAATAGAAGTAGCCGCCAGCGAGGCCAAGCGCCATTCCCTGACCCAAGCTCACAGGAGCGGTAGCCAGTAGCCACAAAACGCTCATCGTTATCCACGCTCTGAACAAACCGCGGTTGACGTTCACTTGGACAACTTATCCCGGTCATCATGACCACGATCGAGCGCGTCTTGGGAACGGTCATCCGTCAATCGGATGAGGAGCAAGAAAACCTCTCGGCTCGCGAAAAGCGGACCATGTATTGACCCGACCCCTGGGGCTGCCTCGATAAAGGTGGCGGCTGGTGAAGAAGGAGCTGATCCGTGACCGCTTCGAAACGTTTTCTCAATCCGTCGGAGGCCGCCCGGCGACTCGGCGTCTCCACCAAGGCGCTGCGCCTCTACGAGCAACACGGCTTGATCAAACCGATCCGCACCGCGGCCGGCTGGCGGACTTATGGCTGTGCTGAGTTGGCGCGCGCTGCCGAGATCGCGGCGCTGCGCGCACTCGGCCTCAGCCTCGCTCGAGTCGGACAGGTGCTGCGGGGCGATCGGTCAAGCCTGGAACCCGCGCTGGCGACGCACCAAGCGGTACTCGAAGACCGTATCAGCCAGCTGGCGGATGCCATCGGGAAGGTTCGAGCCCTTCGAACCGATCTCGCACAAGGGAAGCCGGCGACGGTCCGCGAGCTCGCACGGCTGATGCGACCGGCCACGGAGATCCTCGTCGCGTTCGACCTGCCCTGGCCCTGGGGAGGCGAACGATTCGAACTGCGCGACGTTCGCCGGTTGAACTACATCATCGGCCCGCCAGGGAGCGGCAAGACTCGACTGGCGCGCGCGATCGCGGAGAACATGCCGAACGCGTCGTTCATTGGCCTCGAGCGGTTGGCAGACGGAGGTGCAGAAGCTCGTCGGCGTATGGAGGTGGATCCGGCGCTGAAGTCACGCGTGGATCAAATCTTGAAGTGGCTGGTCGAGGAGGGCGCCGAAGTGTCGCCGGCTCTCGTCACCCTCGTCGTTGCGCTGGAATTCGAAAACGCGACGACGCTCGTCGTCGACATGATCGAGCAGGGACTGAATCACGCGACACAAGAAGCGCTGATTGCATACGTGCGCCACACCGGCCCCGAAGCTTCGTCGCTGTTCGTGCTTACGCGCTCCAGCGCCGTTCTCGACCTGGCTGCCGTCGGCAAGGGCGAGACGATCATTCCTGCCCTGCCAACCACGGCCCTCCCACGCGCGTGGTGCCGTATCCGGGAGCGCCCGGATACGAGGCTGTGACTATGTGTCTCGCTTCGCCCGAAGTCCGCGCACGAACAGGCGGCGTCATCGCCGTGCTCCCCCGGGCCGTTCATTCGCGTGGTTGAGGCCACGGTCTAGCGGCCGAGGCGAGACGGCGGTACCTTTTGCCGACCGTCGCCGCGCGCACAACGCGCGAGGCGGAGTCCGCGACCAACTCCGGGGGGAGGCTGCAAGACGATGCAGATAGCTCAGTGGCTCGACGTGCTCGGCCGTGATCTGAAGTTCACGCGGCGCGCGCTCGCCAAGAATCCCGCGTTCACCGCCACCGCCATCGTGACGCTGGCGCTCGGCATCGCCGCGAGCACGGTCATCTTCAGCGTCGTCGACGCGGTCTTGCTGAAGCCGCTCGACTTCAAGGACTCGGGCGACATCTACCGTCTCTACACGGTCGACACCGTGGGTGTGCCGCGCGGCTCGACGGGTCCGCCGCACGTCGACCCGATGACCGAGGACGCGAAGTCGATTCGTGCCGCGTTCTACGGCTACGCGTTCGAGCAGTCCGTGGTGAACGAAGAAGGCGCGGCGTTCGCGGTCAACGAATACCGCACGTCGGAGGAATTCTTCCAGGTCTTCACCGAGCCGTTGGCTCTGGGCCGGGCGTTTCAACCCGGCGACAACTTCCAGAACACGATTTTGAGCTACAAGACGTGGCGAGACGTGTTCGGCTCCAACCCCGACATCATCGGAAAACCGATTCGCGTCGGCAGCGGCCCGCTGAACGTGATCGGCGTCGCCGCCGAGGGCTTCGAGTTCCCCGTCGGCACGGCGATGTGGACGAAAATCTTCACGCCGGCGAAAGGCTCGTTCCCTCTCTACAACATGCAGGGCTACCTGCGCGCACATCCCGGTGTTTCCGGCGCGCAAATTCAAGCGGAGCTCGATGTCTTCGCGGGCCGATTGGGCCCGTGGCCCGACGGCCGCGCGCTCCAGTTCGTCGCGCAGCCGTTGCTTGCGGACGTCGTGGGTGACTTGAGGGCCACAGTGTTGATCGTGTCCGGAGCCACGGCGGTGCTTCTCCTGATGGCCTGCATCAACGTCGCGAACCTGCTGCTCGCGCGTGGCGTGGTGCGAACGAGCGAGTTCGCACTGCGCGAGGCGCTCGGCGCCCGCCGATGGCGCGTGTTTCGGCAGCTCATGACCGAAACTTTCGTTCTTTGCGGCCTGGGTGGGGTGCTCGGCCTCGGTCTCGCGTTAGGTGCGATCGCGCTCCTGCGCGCGATCGGCCCCGCGGATCTGCCGCGGTTCGGAACGCTGTCGATCGATACTCACGTGTTCTTGTTCGCGGCGGCAAGCGTTCTGCTCGTGGCCGTCGTCGTGGGCTTCGCGCCCGCGCTTCGCGTGTCGCGCGGCGACTTGAGCAGCCTCATCAACGCGGGCGGACGGTCCGCGACCGTGGCGCCGGGCCGGAATCGCGTGTTCGGTGCACTGGTGATCGCCGAGATCGCGCTGGCCGTCGTGCTCGTGGTCGGTGCGGGGCTGCTCGTGCGCAGCTATTCGCAGCTCTCGTCCACGGATCCAGGCTTCGATCCGCGGCGCATGGTGACGCTGGTGCTGAACGTTACGGGGCGCCTCGACATCAACAATCCGAAGTTCGACCAGGAGAAGCAAACCGCCAGCTACGAGGGAACCGGCATGTTGCCGGTAGCGCGGTTCTACCAGGAGCTCACTCGCCGCATCGAGGCGTTGCCGGGCGTCGCGTCCGCGGCCGCGACGTCCGCGGCGCCGCTGCACCAGGGCTTGTTCCCCGTCACGCTCTCGCCGTACCCCGTCGTCGGCAGCAACGCGGCGGCCGACCAGCAGCTCGCCTTTGGCAACCAGGTCGCGCCCGAGTTCTTCACGACACTCGGCATTCGTCCGGTCGCCGGCCGCGTGCTTCAGGCGAGCGACCGGCGCGGCGCGGCGGGCGTCGCGGTCGTCAACCAGGCGTATGCGCGCGCGTATCTCGGCGAAGCGAGCGCGATCGGCGGGCGCATCGCAATACCCTGCGGCGGCAGCTGGCGTTTTGGTGGCCTCGCATTTCAGCTCGGCGAGTGTGTCGTGGACGAGGCGGAGATCGTCGGCGTGATCCCGGACATCAAACAGCGGAGCCTCGAGGACGTCGTGCAACCCGCGGTGTATGTGCCGCAGGAGCAATGGATCATGCGCAAGATGGCGGTCGTCGTCCGCTCCAAGACTAACGATCCGGCCGCACTGATTCCGTCGATTCGCCGCGAGCTCGCGGCGTTGGACCCCACGATTCCCGCCGTGTTCGCCGTCTACTCGGACGTCGTAGCCACGTCGCTGTCCCGGCACAGACTCGGGGCCATCGTGCTGGTCGTGTTCGGTCTCGTTTCGTTGACGCTCGCCGCGGTCGGAACGTACGGACTGATCTCGTTCTCGGTGAATCAGCGGTTCAACGAGATCGCGGTGCGATCGGCGTTCGGCGCCGAGCGCGGAAACCTGCTGAAGATGTTCGTCACGCGCGCGCTGCAACTGGCCGCCATCGGCGTCGTAATCGGGATCGGCGGTGCGATTGCGCTGCGGCGGGTCGTCGCGAGCCAGCTCTACGAAACGAGCGTGCTCGATCCGTGGGTGCTAGCGCTCGTCCCGGTGACGATGCTCGCCGTCACGCTAGTGGCGTCGTACGTGCCGGCGCGCCGAGCATCGCGCATCGACGTGTGCGCCGCCTTGCGAGAGAACTGAAGCTGCGATAGACCCGTCGCAGCAGCCCGGACGCATTCGCCGGGCTGCCGCGCGAACTCAGTGGCTCAGTACTTGACCTCGCCGTGCACGACCCGCGGCGCGGTCGTCAGCACCGGGCGCACGCCGATGTAGATGTCCGCCGCCGGATCGGATGGGTTCTTCAGATCCTGCGCGGTCGGCAGCGAGACACTCGACGGCACCGTGAGCCCCGCGCTGTCGCACACGCTGATCGACTTGCGCGCGAAACGGATCTCTCGATCGAGCCACTTCACGAGATAGGACTGGCCGCCGGCGGTTGCGACACCGATCGACGCGTCGTACGGAATCACGAACGACGGAACGTAGCGTGCTTCCGGTGTGCTGCAGCTCACCTCCTGGTTCGTGAGGTGCGAAACGCAAACTCCCGGAATACCCCACAGATCACCGAAGCCGCCGTACTGCAGAACGATGTCCTGACCCGCGTATTGGCCGTACGCGACGCCCACCGGCACGTGAAAGTTCAGCTGCAGCGGCGCCTCGAAGGTCACGAACGCGCCGTTGGCATCCTTGACGGCGGCGAACTGGTTGTAGCTGTTCGGACCCGTTTCCCATTGATAGTAGACGTCGGCATCGTTGACCTTCCATTCGCAGTACGTGCCCGAGCCCGTGCTGCATTCGGCGTCGCCGAGGTTCGCAAACAGCTTGCCGCTGCGCACGCCGTTCATGAACTGCGGGAACGCGCCGAGGGTATCGGCGTCGGCTTCGACAACGACCGGTTGCGCGGCACCGTCGAGGAGCACGGCGTTGGCCGCGTCGCCGCTGTAGAGAGCCACACCGCCGGCCAGCGTCGGCTGGAAGTTGTTGGCCGTGCCGGGCGCGAACGGCGACATCGCGGCGGAGCCCGGCGCGAAGAATGCCGCCATCGAGGCCGCCGTCGGGCAGTCACGCAAGCAATGAAGCGTTGCGGGCAGATCGGTCGGATAGACGGTGTCCTGGCTGCGGTACGCCACACCGATCGCACTCGAATCGGGCGGCGTGGTGGCGCTGCGCAAATCGACGAACAACTCTCCGCCGAGCGCCTGCGACCAGCCCTGGATACCGCCTCGCGGCGTCCAGAATGAAGCGGCCACCGTCTGCACGGCACCGAGCGTCTCGGTCGTACAGCCGTTGTTACCGCAAATCATCATCGCGGTGACTTTGAATGCGCCCCCGGCGTCATCCCAATAGAGCTCGTACTGCGCATTCGCCTGCGCACCGGCGAAGAACGTGCTCGCTTCGTTGCCGACGAACGTCGTGAACTTGATCTTGTCGATCTCGGCGAGCGTACGCGTGTGGCGCGTGTACTTCGTCAACTTGCCGCCGGCTTTGACGACCGAATACGGCGTACGTGTCGGATCGTTGCCGCTCGAGTAGTCGACTTTCTCCACCGTTGAACCGTTGACGAGGGTTTCGAGCGCCGCGGGCGGCAGCGATAGCCCCCAATAACCGAGGAAGCCCTGGTACGTGACGCCGTCGTGCGCGTAGTCGATGGGAAAACCAGAACTCCGCTCGGCTCGCGCGCCCGTGGCGGCGTCGTAGAGGCCATAGCGCCACACCGACATGCCCGTGGCGGGATCCTGTGCGTCGCGCGCAAAGCACTGCTCGCCGCCGTCGTCGGAGCGGCGGTAGTAGTCCGCGTTGTACGCGAACGAGAACACCGAGTCCGAATTGCCGTTACCGCCTTCGCTGATCTGCAGGCTACCGGCGCCGCTCGTAGTGCTCGAAGCGGTCATCCGCAGTGCCTTGGTGCCACCGCCGCCGTTCCCCTGCTCGCGCTCGTAGTAGCTGATGCCGGAGGGCGCCCCTTCGAGGAAGCCGTTGAACAGGCAGGTCGGATCGCTACCATCGCCACCGCAGTAGTCGAGCCGGAACTGGCCGTATGGGTTTGCGTCCGACGGCGGCGCGGTCGCGCTCATGTTGACGAAAATCGTGGCGCCCTGGGATTCCGCGTCGTCGATCCAGATCCTGGCTCGCATCGGCACGTCGTTCGACGTGCGGGTGGAATTCACCGTCGCCGTCATGAACGTCGAGGCTCCCGCGGAGCTGTCCGCGTTGCCAGCGGACGAGCGCGACTGCGGATCGCATTTCGTCTGGTCGATCAGCGCCGTGTACGGCCCGTCGTTGACGAGCGCGTCGGCGCGCATCGCAGCCATGATGCAGGTGATCATGTTGACCTGCCCGATTCCCTTCGACGTCGCATCCTCGACGTAGCTATGTTGCGGATCGGTGGCGTAGGCCGAGCCGGAAGGCGGATCGGCGTATGCGACGGAGCATTGAAAAAGGGCAAGCGCCAGCGTCGCACGAGCGATGTGCAGTGAGTTCATGGTGGTCTCCTGAGGGCGGCGCTACTGCGCGTTCGTTGCGGTGACGACGGCGACCGAGCTCGGCGTCGCGACGCCCGTGATTGCGGCAGGCGGCGTCGGCGGCGGTGATGCCGGCGGGTTGACTGCCGCGGTGCCGGAGTCGCCACCACCGCCACAGCCGGCCAGAGCACCCATCAAAAGCGCAAGACAAAACGCGGCTGGCAAACCATTGCGCACGCGGGCCACTGTCGAAAGCTTCGTCATGGGTACCTCTGGTGGCGGTGATCGCCGCGTCGCGGCGAGAGAAGATGTTTGTACGATGCACGTATCGAGGAATGCGGAGACGAAGAGCTCTCACAGTTTCCCCGCGCGCACGGAACGCGAGTCTCATAATCGACGACCGCGGCTACGTCACTGCGAATTGTGTTCACGCGTTATGTCGGCTCCGCGGAGATTCGGTGTGCGTGTCGGTCGCGATGAATTCGCGCACCGAACGTGCCGCCACCTCGCGCAGCTGCGAGAAGCTGTGAGGCCGCGGCACCTACATCGGATTCGGTTAGTCTTTCCGCAGCGCCTGCAGGGGATCTATGCGCGCCGCCCGGCGAGCGGGGAGCCAACTTGCGACCAACGCCGCTGCGGTCAGCGCGAGCGCGGCGCCCGCGAGCACGACCGGATCGGCACTACCGACCTCGGGAATTCGAGCGGCGAGCACCCGGCCGAGGGCGAACGCGCCCGCTGTGCCAAGCACCAGACCCGCGACGATCATTCGAGCGCCCTGTTTCATGATCATCCGTAGGATGTCGGCTGTTCGCGCGCCGAGCGCTATCCGCACGCCGATTTCCCCGACGCGGCACGCGACGGCCCATGCGAGCATTCCGTAGACGCCGACTACCGCGAGCGCAACGGCTAGCGCTGCAAACACGAGCGTGAGCACCATCGACGCGCGCTGTGGACCGAGCGCGTGCAGCACACGCAGGCTCAGCGGCACGACGTCGTACAGCGCCAGACCGGCGTCGAGGCGCGCGATGGCGGCGCGAGCGGTGGCCGTCAATGATTCTGTCGGCAGGCTCGTGCGGAGCACGAACATGCCCTCGGGCGTCGGTTGCTGCGAGTAGTGCCAATAGATCGTGTGCTCGAGCTCGTCTTTTTGCGCGAGACTTTCGTGCTTCACGTGAGGTACAACCCCGACGATCGTGTACCAAGTGTCGGGCGGTTCTGGGCCGTTGCGCACTCGCTGACCTAACGCGCTGCCATCGGGCCAGTACGTGTGCGCAAAACTCTCGTCGACGATGGCGACGCGCTCCGTTTCGCTTGCGGCAAAGTTGCGCCCTTTCACGACTGGAATCGACAGGGCACCGAAGTAGCCGTCGTCGATGCTGCGCAGCTGCGCCGTCGGCGGCGGTGCGCCGGCGGCCGGCTGATAGCCTTCGACGACCACGGTGCCGCCGAGATTCTGCGCGGAAAACGGCAGCGCGGAGGTAAAGCCCGCGACCATGACTCCCGGCAACGAGTGCAGCTCCGCGAGCGCCTGCTGAAAGAAACGCGCTCGCGCGGCGTCATCCGGGTATCGCGTGCTCGGGAGTGCGACAGCCCCGCTCCAGATGCCGCCCGACTCGAAACCCGGACCTCGCCGCTGAAGCTCGTAGAACGTCTTCGTGAGCAAGCCGGCGCCGAACAGCAACGCAACACCCGCAGCCAGCTGAACGACCACGAGTCCGGTGCGCCAGCGCCGCGTGGCTACTCCACCCGTGTTGCCGCGGCCGGTCTCTTGCACCGCGCGGGCAACGTCTTCGCGCAGGACCACGAACAACGGCAACAGGGCAGACAGTAACGCCGCTAGCGCCGCACCGGTCACAGTGACAACGAGGACGAACGGGTCGAGCGAAAATTCGAACCCTTCCTTCGCGCGCTGCAACCCCAGCGCACGAACGAGCTCTATGCCGCCATACGCGAATGCCAAACCGCCGCCGGCGCCCGCGAGCCCGAGCAGCAGTGTTTCCAACACGACCAGGCGCGCGAGCCGCCCCACCCCGGCGCCCAGAGCCGCACGCACGGCGAGCTCTTTGCGGCGCGCGATCACGCGCGAGAGCTGCAAGTTCGCCACGTTGGCGCAAGCAATGAGCAGCACTGCAAGCACGAGGCCCTGGAGGACGAGCAGCCGCTGCTCCAGGTCGCCGATCACGTAGTCGCGCAAAGGGCGCGCACGGAGCGTGTATCCAGACATTTCCGCGAACGCTGCGACGTGCGGTAACCGTTCGACGTTGCGGCGCGCGATCGCATCGAGCTCGGCATTCGCACCCGCAAGGGTAGCGTCCGGTCGTAAGCGACCGATGCTCATTCCCTCTTCGCCCTGAAAGCGCTGATCTTCCGCGGCCTGCGCAGGCGTGTACGCGAACGGCACCCAAGCATCCGTGTCACGGTCCGGAAATCCGAACCCCTCCGGCATCACGCCGACGACGCGGAACACGTCATCATCGAGCCGCACGTCCTGCCCGACGACGTCTGTACGACCGCCGAAACGCGTCCTCCAGATCCTGTGGCTCAGCAGAATCACGCGCTCGTTGCCGGGGACGACTTCGCTCTCCGTGAACCCCCGGCCGAGCGCGGGCGCAACGCCGAGCACGGTTAGTAGCGACGCCGAAGTGCGGGTGACCGCGATTCGCTCGGGCACCTGCTCGCGCCGTAGCGTGCGGCTCGTCGTCGCGAAGAGCGCGATCTGCGCGAACGCCGGCGCCTGCGCGCGCCAATCGAGATATTCCGGGATCGACGTGCCGGCGTCTTCGACACCGATTTTCGGCAGGCTGACGTAAACCATGACGAGACGGTCGTCGTCGGGATACGGCAATGGCCGGAGGAAGAACCCGTTAAAGATGCTGAAGACCGTAGTGTTCGCGCCGATCGCGAGGGCGAAGACGATCACCGTCAAGAGAGCCAACGACGGCCGTTGGGCGAGTGAGCGAAACGCATGGCGAATGTCTTGCAGCATGGTTTGGCGCCTCGCCAGCCCAGGGGGCCGGATCGGATAGAGATAGTGTGTCGCACCGCAGACGTCGCCGGTAGTATCCTGAGCCGACACATCGTCCGCAGCGACCATTCCGGGGGGAGTATTCAATGCGACAACTCATTCGCCAACTAACCGTGGCTCTGCTGTTCGCGTGCAGCACGTTCACCGCGATATCGCTCGCGGCGGGTACTTCGACGTCGTCGGCCAGGCCGGAGGACGAAGGGCTGTCGACGCAACGATTGAAGCGCGTCGCCGAGCTCGTGCAGCGCCACATCGACGCCGGCAGCTTCTCGGGTGCGGTCACGCTCGTCGCACGCAATGGCCGCATCGTGTACCACGAGGCCGCGGGCACGATGGACGTGGAAGCGAAGAAGCCGATGACCAAGGACGGCATCTTTCGCATCATGTCGATGACGAAACCGGTCGTCGGCGTGGCCACGATGATGATGATCGAGGAAGGCAAGATTCACTTGCAGGACCCGATCTCGAAGTTCATCCCCGAGTGGGCGAACCTGACCGTCGCGATCGCTCAGCCGACCACGGGCGGCGGTCCTGGCAACGGCGCGGCGCCGCCAGCGCCCGGTGCGGCCGCCGAGCCGCGCTACTACACGGTTCCGGCGGAACGCCCCGTCACCGTTCGCGATCTGCTCACGCACGTGGGCGGGCTCGTGAGCGGGCCCATGAGCGGCGCCGCCGCGCGCGCCGTCGCCGCGAAACCGAATGAAACGCTCGCGGACTACGTTCCGCGCCTGGGCAAAGTGCCGCTCGAGTTCCAGCCGGGGACGCGCTGGGCGTACAGCGCCACGGCGGCCTTCGACGTGCTGTCCCGCGTCGTCGAGATCACCTCGGGCATGCCCATCGACAAATTCGTGAAGCAGCGGATCTTCGACCCGCTCGGCATGAAGGACACGAGCTACATCGTGCCGACCGGCAACCCGCGGCTCGTGAAGCTCTACTCCCACACGGCGGACGGCTTGAAGCCGATCGCCGATCCCGTGTTCATGAACGGCGTCTACTTCTCCGGCGGCGGCGGGCTCGTGAGCACCGCGACGGACTACGCGCAGTTCGCGCTCATGCTCGCGAACGACGGGGAGTGGAACGGCGCGCGGCTGGTCAGCCCCCGCACGGTGGAGCTGATGGACTCCGTTTTCGCGCCGGACACCCTGCCCGGCCGGCCCACCGGCGAGAGCTTCGGGCTCAGCATGCGCGTGGTGAACGACCCTGCCGCGCGCAACTCGTTCCTGACGAAGGGCAGCTTCGGCTGGAGCGGCGCGTTCGGCACGCACTTCTGGGTGGATCGCAAAGAGAAGCTGATCGCGATC
>FTFB01010026.1_pt1 | contig 10886 bp, 7 predicted proteins | sample 1658331 | NCBI WGS metagenome assembly FTFB01 (sample SAMEA3914816, study PRJEB12502) | metagenome | biome: forest; material: soil | place: USA | collected 2011-09-16 | depth 0.3 m | reverse complement strand
GGGCGTCACCGAGCGCGATCATGGGCGCCAGGGATTGCTGGCGAGCTTTTTTTCCCATGCGAGTGCCGTCGAAACAATCTTTCTAAGGTCGTCGTGACGGGGCTGCCAGGCGAGCCGTTCCCGAATTCGCGCGGCGCGCGCGACCAGGGAAGGCGGGTCGCCGGCGCGGCGTGGGCCTTCGCGTTTGGCGATTTCGTGCCCGGCCACGGTTTCGACCATTCTGATGACGTCGCGGACGCTGTAGCCGCGTCCGTAGCCACAGTTCAATGTCGTGGATTCCTTGCCGCCGCGCAAGTACGCGAGCGCCTTCAGGTGGGCATCGGCCAGGTCTTCGACGTGGATATAGTCCCGCACTCCCGTTCCATCCGGAGTGGCGTAGTCGGTGCCGAAGATCGAGACATGGTCTCGTTTGCCGACGACGACTTCGCACGCCACCTTCGTCAGCAGCGTGGCCTTGGGCGTCGCTTGGCCGATGCGCCCGCCGGGATCGGACCCGGCCACGTTGAAGTAGCGTAGCGCGACGTAGCGAAGCGGGTTGACGGCGGCGACGTCGCGCAACATCCACTCCGTCATGAGTTTCGACATCCCGTACGGATTGATCGGTGCCGTCGGCGTGTCCTCGTCGGCCTCGCCGCTCGCGGGGATGCCATAGACGGCGGCCGTCGACGAGAACACCACGTGCTTCACGCCGGCGCGTAACGAGTGCTCGATCAGCGTACGGCTCGCGCACGTGTTGTTGCGGTAGTACTTCAGGGGATCCGCCACCGACTCCGGCACCACCGTGTGGGCGGCGAAGTGCATCACGGTGTCCACGTCGAAGCGACTGAAGACCTGCTCCAGGATCTTCGCGTCGCCGGTGTTGCCGACGATGAGCTCGCCATGCAGCACCGCCTGACGAAAGCCTGTGGACAGGTCGTCCAGCACGACGACGCGCTCGCCGGCTTCGCCGAGCTGGCGGACGACGTGGGAGCCGATGTAGCCGGCACCGCCGGTCACGAGAATAGTCTTGTCAGCCATCGTGAAGGCAAAGTGACATAATCGATTTTCAGCAGTTTAACAGCTCCAATGCGGCGGACCGGGAGCTTGGTCGCAGTTTGTCGCTACGACCAGACACACCCAGCCCCGTGCGGCGCGCACAACCTCGCGGAATTCATCGTGAACCAGACATCGGCGGGGCAACCGCCTGTCGGGTTAGGATCGGATCGAGCCCAGCCAGGCTCGGTCACGGTGGGAGCACATTGAAGACGGTCTCGTGGCGAGGGGCGCAGTTCGTCGCTCTGGCGATCTGGCTGCATGGCTGCGGCGGCGGGGGTGGCGGCAACAACGCAGCGGCCACCCCGCCTACACCGGCGCCGGTCCCAGTCCCGGTCCCGCTCCATGGGGCCGTGACGTTCGACTTGGTGCCGGCAGTCGCCGGTCGAGGGCTCGACTACACGCAAACCATCGAGCGTCCCGCTCGCGGCGTGACGGTGGAGGTCGTGAGTGCCGGCGTGGTGCTCGCGAGCACCGTGACGGACCTGGTCGGACACTACTCGTTTACCGTCGCGGCGAACACCGACGTCTCGCTGCGCGTGCGCGCGGAGATGGTCCGCCCGGGATCGCCGAGTTGGGACTTCCGCGTCGTCGACAACGTCAACTCGGACGCGCTGTACACGCTCGCGGGCGCCGTGTTCAACACCGGGACTACGGATCTCACGCGCGATCTGCACGCGGCGTCCGGTTGGACCGGCTCCGCGTACACCGCGACGCGTTCCGCCGCTCCGTTCGCAATCCTCGACGTGCTGTACGACTCCGTGCAGGTGGTTCTAGGCGTGGCGCCGACGACCGCGTTTCCGCCACTTCAAATGAGGTGGAGCACCAGCAACGTGTCCGTATCCGGCGCCGGTCCCGGCCAGATCGGCAGCAGCCGGTTCATCCCCGGCGTTGGCATCGAGCTGCTCGGTGCGGCGGAGCAGGACACCGACGAGTACGACAGGCACGTGATCGCGCACGAGTGGGGGCACTACCTCGAGGACGCGTTCTCGCGTTCCGACAACATTGGTGGCCCGCATTCGATCAAAGATCAGGTCGATATGCGCGTCGCATTCAGCGAAGCATGGGCGAGCACGTTCTCGGCCATCGCGACGGGCGACTCGATCTACGTCGACACCTTGGGCGCGGGCCAGGCGCGCGACTTCAGCTTCGATCTCGAGCAGAGCCCGAACCGGCGCAATCCGAATCCCGGCTGGTTCAACGAAGAGGCGGTGCAGTCACTGTTGTACGACCTCTACGACAACGGCCGCGATGTGTCTCCGGGAACGTTGACGCTCGACGATCTTGCCCTGGGCTTCGGTCCGTTGTTCGACGTGATGATCACCGCGCAGCGGCAGACCCTGGCGCTCACGAGCATCTTTTCGCTCGTTGATGCGCTGAAGCGGGCTCGTCCGGCCGACGCACCGCTGATCGATCAGCTCACGACGGCGCAGGGCATGCGCCCCGTCGCCGACGAGTACGGGACGACGGAAACCAACTACGGCGTGCCGACCAAGCGCACGGCGCAGGAAGTCGCTGCCGATTTCCACAGCGTCTACGACACGGTCGCGGTGAACGGGCCGGCGGTGAACGTCTGCAGCCTCGACGACTACACGAGCGCGACTACGGGCGCCGGCAACAAGCTCGCGTCGCGGCGGTTCGTGCGCTTCGCCGTCACCACGCCGGGGCCCCACGTGGTCACGGCGCGTGCCGTGGCGCCGCTGCTCGGTGCGGCGGACCCCGATCTGAAGCTGCACGCGCCGGACGGCTCCGTGCTGTCATCGACCGGGCCGCCGCAGTGCACGATCGACACGCCGCAGGCCTGCGTCGAGAGTTTCACGCCCACGCTCGCGGCCGGCGAGCACGTGCTCGAGGTATACGAATGGACCAACACGAACGACACGACCGATCAGTTCGCGCCAATCGGTCGCACGTGTTTCGACGTGACGGTGACGCGATGAGGGCGCCGGCCGTCGTGCTCGCTCTCGTTGCCACCGTGGTGATGGGGGCAGTCGCGGCCGCGCCGTTGGATGCTCCCATCGTCGCGACGCACGAGGCGAAGCCACAGGGACCGATTGCGGTCGATGTGCGTCTCGCCGCGCCACCGGCGCTCGGCGTGCCGCTGACGGTGACCATCACGGCGCGCGCCGAGACCGTCGATCGCCTGCGGCTCGAGGCGCGTGTCGACGATTCGGCGGCGCTCGTGATAGGTGCGCAATCGGGGCCGGTCGATCGCGCCGGCGCGCGAAGCTGGGTCGTGACTGTCGTGCCGATGCATGCATCGGGTGGCACCTTGAGCGTGGTCGTTGCCGGCGAGATCGATGGGGTCGCGCAGGCACGATCCGTCACGACCGAGGTCCGTCCGGCAGGAGCAGTGCCGACCGTTCGGGCGTTGTCCGTCGCGGCCACCGTAGGCGGCGGCGAGAACCTGTCGTTGTTACCGGTCGAAGAGCGGTTCTAGCGACCGCCTGGATGGCGGAACTGCAGCAATTGCAGGAGCAAATTCTGCGACCGCCATGGATGGCGGGAGTGCAGCAATTGCAGGAGCAAATTGCTGCCGGCCCGTAAACGAGATTTGAGTCACGGCGGGCGGGGCCCCGCCCGTTCCATATTAGGCGTTGGATTCGCGAGTCCTCGCGAGCACGTCGGGATCAGAATGGCGAAGGAACGCCTGAAACGCAGGATTGCCGAAGCGCTGGCCGGCCCGTCCGTTCGCGACGAACTGCAACGAATTTTGCGGGACGACGCGTCGCGGCCGGGTCCTACCGGCGCGCCCGACCCTTTGCCCGCGATCCTCGACAACGTCAAAGACCCCATCGTTACCGTGAGCCGCGACGGCGTGGTGCTCGGCGCGAATGCCGCGGCGGCGCGCGTGCTTGCCGTGGCGGCCGATGCCGTCGTCGGGCGCACGCTGAGTGAGTTCATTCCGCAGCTTGCACCGGCGGGTCCGGCGCTCGAGGCGCTGGCCGATCACGTCGGCGATACGTTCGTCGACGTGACACCGTCGCTGATCGAGGCGCGGCGCGACGACGGGCAGTCGCTGACGGTGGAGGTCAGCGTGAGCCGAGCCGGGTTGACCCGCAACGGCTACTACGTCGTGTGCATGCGCGACGTCACGGAGCGGCTCCAGGACGAACAGGCGCTGCGCGAGAGCGAAGCGCGCTACCGCGCGTTGGTCGAGAACGCGCCCGACGCGATTGTCGTGCTTGACGTGGACCACAATCGTTTCGTGGACGTCAACGACAATGCTGTTCGGCTGTTCGGCTTGCCGCGCGAGCAGCTGCAGAACGTAAATCCGGAAACTCTGAGCCCCGAATTTCAGAGCGACGGGTTGTTGTCGGCGGGCCTCAACAGAGGCTACATCGAGCGCGCGTTGAAAGGCGGCCGCCCCGTCTTCGAGTGGTTGCACCGCGACGTGGCGGGGCAGGATATTCCGTGCGAGGTGCGACTGATCCGTCTGCCATCGTCGAAGCAGCGACTCATCCGCGCCAGCATCATCGACATCGCGGCACGACGGCGCGCCGACACGCTCGCGTACGGCGAACGCCGCGTGCTCGAGCTGATCGCCGCGAACGCTCCGATCGAGCGGACGTTGCAGGCCGTCGTGCGGCTCGTCGAGCAGATGCATCCGGCCGTGGGCGCCGCGATCCAGCTGCTCGACGATCGTGGCGCGGAGCTCAAGCTCGCGGCTTCGACCGGTCTACCCAAGCGCGTCACGGATCTGCTGGTCAAACTGGTGGTCGGCTTGCGACACGGATCGTGCGGCGCGGCCGCGTCCCTCGGCAGGCAGGTCGTCATTCGCGACGTTGCCGTAGATTCGTTGTGCAGCGCGTTCGCAGGCGACCTGTTCGCGGCCGGTATCCACGGCTGCTGCTCCACGCCGATCGTGACCGCCGGCGACCGGATTCACGGCACACTCGCGGTCTACTTCGACTCGGCACGCGGTCCGAACACTGAAGAAATCGATCTGATCACCCGGCTCACGCAGCTCGCCGGCATCGCGATCCGACGCAAGCAGGACGAAACCGCGCTGCGCGACAGCGAAGCACGCTTCCGAGCGTTGTTCGACAACGTCGTCGACGGCGTCTATCAGGCCAAACCCGACGGCGAGCTGCTGTCCGTGAATCCGGCGCTCGTTCAGATGCTCGGCTACGAGGACGCTCAGGAGCTCGGTCGGTGCAACATGGCCGAGCTGTTCATCGAGCCCAAGGAGCGCGAGCGGCTGATCGCCGAGCTCACGAGCTACGGCCGCGTGCGCAACTACGAATATCGGCTGCGGATGCGCAGCGGGCGTGCCATCGTCGTGATGGAGAATTCCCGCCTCGTGGTCGACGCCGATGGCCGTGCGCTGTACTTCGAGGGCACGATCACCGACATCACGCAGCGCAAGGCGGCGGAGCGCGCACTGTTCAACGAGAAGGAGCGCGCGCAGGTCACGCTGCAGTCGATCGGCGACGCCGTGGTCACGACCGACGCGCAGGGCAACGTGGACTACTTGAACCCGGTCGCGGAGCAGCTGACCGGCTGGGAGGGTCGCGAGGCGCGCGGCATGCCGATCGAGACGCTGATCAAGCTCACGGACGAAATCACCGGCGAGTCAGTGCAGAACCCCGTGTTGCGCTGCCTGCAGGAAGGACGTGTCGTCGCGCTCGCGGGCAACGTCGTGATCGCGGCTCGTGACGGATCGAGCGTCGCGATCCAGGATTCCGCGGCGCCGATTCAGGACCGCAACGGCCAGATCGTCGGTGCGGTCATGGTATTCCACGACGTGAGCCAGGAACGGCAGCTGCATCGCAAGCTCGCGTACTTCGCGAGCCACGACGCGTTGACGGGCTTCATCAACCGCCGTGAGTTCGAGGAGCGGCTCGGCGCGGCGCTCGCCACGGTGCACAACGAGCCGGGACGCAGCGGCGCCTTGCTGTACATGGACCTCGACCAGTTCAAGGTCGTGAACGATACGTGCGGTCATGGCGCGGGCGACCTGCTGTTGCGCCAGCTTGCGGATGTGCTGCGCCAACGCGTGCCGAAGAGCGGGGTGCTCGCGCGTCTGGGCGGCGACGAGTTCGCGGTGCTGCTGCCGGATTGCACGATGGCCGTCGCCGGGCAGATCGCGGAGGGTCTGCGCGAGGCGATCGCTGCCTTCCGCTTCGCCTGGCGTGACAACGCGCTACAGGTCGGCGTCAGCATCGGTATCGTGCCGGTGCAGGAGTCGAGCGAGAGCGTCGGAGCGCTCATGAGCGCCGCCGACGTCGCGTGCTACGTGGCGAAGGATCTCGGCCGTAACCGCATCCACGTCTACGAAGAGGGCGACGCCGCCGAGCGTCACCAGGAAATGCAATGGGTCGCGCGGATCAATCGTGCGCTCGAGGAGGAGCGCTTCGAGCTCTACTACCAGCCGATCGTGCCCACCAGTCCCCGCAGCGACACGTGGCCGCATTACGAATTGCTGCTACGCATGCGGGACGAGCGCGGCGAGCTCGTCCTGCCGACGGCGTTCATTCCGGCGGCCGAGCGCTACAACCTCATGCCGATGCTCGATCGCTGGGTCATCAGTCACGCGCTCGAGACGCTCGCTTTCCGCGCCGAGCCCGGCACGTCGCCGTACACGCTGGCGATCAACCTTTCGGGCACCACGCTGAACGATGCTCGGTTCCTCGACTTCGTGCTCGACGAGCTGACCGCCGCGAGCATTCCGCCCGGCGCGCTGTGCTTCGAAATCACGGAAACGGCTGCGATCGCGAATCTGAGTCAGGTCGTGACGTTCATGCGTGCACTGAAGGCTCGCGGCTGCCGGTTCTCGCTCGACGACTTTGGCACCGGGCTGTCGTCGCTGACGTATCTGAAGAATCTGCCGGTCGACTACGTCAAGATCGACGGGCAGTTCGTGCGCAACGTGCTGCGCGACGGCGCCGACGAATGCGTAGTCGAGTCGATCGCGCGCATGGCGAAGGCGTTCAACATCGAGGCGATCGCGGAGCGCGTAGAGAGCCGCGACGTCATGAAGCGGTTGGGCGAGCTCGGTGTCGCATTCGCGCAGGGCTTCTTCATCGCGGTGCCGCAGCCAGTATCGGAATTGCCGGTCCGCTCCAACGTCCGCAAGATCCGCGCCTAGCCCGGGCCGTGTGGAGCTTGCATAATGGCGACTGCAATCCGCGGTGATGGTTGCGCGGCCGTACCGGCAGCGCGAGGTGGCCCTTTCGAAAACGCCGCAAATACGTCCCTGTAGGCTCGCTCCGCGCCGTCCCTGGCGCGGAGCGTTTCGAAAGGGCCGCCTCGCACTGCCGGCACTCGTTTGGCGTGGTCTGCGCGGATTGCAGTCGCTATTCTGCAAGCTGTCTTTTGTTGTTGATTGAGAAGATGACGTCGCACCGACTTTGTATTGCGCCGATGATGGACCGCACGGACCGGCACTTCCGGTACCTGCTGCGGTTGCTCGCGCCGCACGCGCGGCTTTACACCGAGATGATCACGGCGCGTGCGCTGCTGCATGGCGACGCCGAGAGACTCCTGCGCTTCGCCGGCGCGGAACACCCCGTCGCGTTACAGCTTGGGGGCAGCGATCCGGCCGAGCTCGCGGCGGCGGCGCGACTCGGCGAGGTCGCGGGGTATGACGAGATCAATTTGAACGTGGGCTGCCCCAGCGATCGCGTGCAGGCCGGCTGCTTCGGCGCGGCGCTGATGCTCGAACCGCAGCGCGTCGCGGAATGCGTGGCGGCGATGCGCGAGGCGGTCCGCGTGCCTGTCACCGTCAAGACGCGGCTCGGTGTCGACGACCACGACAGCTACGATTTTGTGCACGACTTCATCGCACGCGTCGCGACTGCCGGTTGCGACACGTTCATCGTCCACGCGCGCAAGGCGTGGTTGAAAGGGCTGAGCCCAAAACAGAACCGCGAGGTCCCGCCGCTCGACTATGGCCGCGTCCACCGGCTGAAGCGCGACTTCCCGCAGCTTCGCATCGTGATCAACGGCGGGCTCACGACCGTGGCCGCGACCCTCGAGCAGTTCGAGTACGTGGACGGCGTGATGCTCGGCCGGATCGCGTATCAGGATTCGAGCCTTCTGGCCGACATCGACGCACGCGTGCACGGTGGCGATGCGCCGCGTGAACCAGCGGTGCTCGCGCACTACGTGCGGTACGTGGGGAAAGAGGTCGAGAGCGGGACGCCGCTGAAGACGATGACGCGCCACCTGCTCGGTATGCGGGCGGGCCGCCCCGGCGGCCGCCAGTGGCGGCGCGCGCTCGGCGAGCTCGACAGCGTCGACGCGCTGACGCGGCTCGTGCGCGAGACGAGCTCGACCGAGAACGCACAACCCCCGCCGCTCGGTCTCGCGCTCGCGTTCGACTCACTCTAAACAAACAGCCGTTCGCCGCGCGTTCGATGTCGCTACAATGGCGAGGCGTTTCGATCATTCCCATGGTACCGAGGTGAACAGCGTGGCAACGCGCGCGAAACAGAAGCTTTCCCAGACGATGGCCGAAGAGGCCGACATCCACGATTTGTACGAGCGCGCGGTGCAGTCCGTCGACGTTGAGGTCGAGTTCCTGAGAGACACGTTCCGCGCGCTGCGAGGCCGTGACGCACAGAGCCTTCGCGAGGACTTCTGTGGCACCGCAGCTCTGTCGTGCGAGTGGGTCCGCACGGGCAACAATCGCTACGCGATCGGAGTGGACACCGACCCAGGCGTGCTCGACTGGGGACGGCGCAATCGTGTTGCGCGTCTGGCCGAGCTGGCGCGCAGCCGCGTGAAGTTGTTGAACGAGGACGTGCGCACGGTCGCGCCTGACCCTGTCGACATGGTGGGCGCGTTCAACTTCAGCTACTACTGCTTCACGACGCGCGACGAGCTGCGCAACTACTTCGCCAGCGTCCGCACGGCTCTGAAGCCCGACGGCATTTTCTTTCTCGACTCGTTCGGCGGGCCGGAAGCTTCCGACCTGGTGAAGGAGAAGACCAAGCTGGACGGCTTCACTTACGTGTGGGAACAGGCTCAGTTCGAGCCCGTCACCGGCCGAATTCTCTGCCACATTCACTTCAAGTTTCCCGACGGGTCGAAGATCAAGCGCGCGTTCACCTACGACTGGCGGCTCTGGACTCTGCCGGAGCTACGCGAGCTGCTGACGGAGGCCGGTTACTCGAAGGTCCGTGTGTATTGGGAAGGCGACGACGGCGACGGCGGCGGCAATGGCGAGTTCAGCGAGCATGCGACCGGCGAGGCCGATCTCGCATGGATCGCCTACCTCGTGGCCGAGAAATAGTCGCGTTCGTCGAGCCGTGCGGTTCATCGCGACCCGTGACTCAAGATCGATGCGCCATTCAGTGCGCGGCGTCTCGGTTGGGTCACAGCGACGATGGCGTATAATCCGGGCCTGCTCGCGGCCGCTCGCTGTCGAAGGAAGCCATGGGTAAGGATGTAGAGGTTGCGATCCTGTTTGCCGACGTGGTCGGTAGCACGCAACTGTACGAGCAACTCGGCGACGTCAAGGCTCGCCAGATGGTCAGTCGCTGCCTCGACATCATGCGCGAGGCAACGGAAGCCAACAGTGGCACGGTCATCAAGACCATGGGCGACGAGGTCATGTCGACGTTCCCCGCGGCGGACGATGCGATGAACGCCGCGAAGCGCATGCAGGAGCGCATCTCGACCGATCCCGAGCTCACGCACGACCACGGTCGCGTCGCGATCCGGATCGGTTGCCACTACGGGCCGGTCGTGCAGGAGCAGCGCGACGTCTTCGGCTCGGCCGTGCACACGGCCAATCGCATGACGAGCCAGGCCAAGGCCAAGCAGATCATCACGACGCTTTCGACCGTGCAGAAGCTGTCACCGGAGTGGCAGGCGGCATCGCGCCAGATCGACATCGCGACGGTGCGCGGCAAGGCGGACGAAGTCGTGCTGTTCGAAGTGCTGTGGCAGCCCGAGGAAGCGACGAGCATGTTGCCGACCGTCGGGCAAGGCAGGAAGTCCGCGGGTCGGCCGAAGCGCCTCTCCCTGCGTTACCAGGGTCGCGAGGTCACGGTCGGCGAAGGACGCAAGAGCGCCACGCTCGGTCGTGCCGAGGACAACGACGTCGTCGTGAAGGGCAATCTGATCTCGCGGGTGCATGCGCGGATCGAATCGAGCCGCGACAGGTTCACACTGATCGACGAGAGCACGAACGGCACGTTCGTGCAGACCGCCAGCGGCGAGGAGATTTTCGTCCGTCGCGACAGCACACAGCTCACCGGTGAAGGCGTGATCGGTCTCGGCCGCGTGGCGCAGCCGGGAACGGCGCTAGCCGTGCACTTCGTCGTCGAGGAGTGAGCGGCGCGGTCTCAGCCTAGGGCCCGTACCACTTTCTGATGCTCGGCGGTCAGCTCGCCCGGCAAGCGTCCGCCGAACTCCGCGAAATACTCGCCGATGCTGCGCATCTCGGTGCGCCACTGCGCCGGGTCCACGGCAAGCAGCTGCTCCAGCGTGGTGCTCGAGACGTCGAGGCCCTTCAAGTCGATGTCCCCCGGTTTCGGCAGGAAGCCGATCGGTTTCTCGACGGCGTCGACGCGATCGTCGCAGCGGTCGATGATCCAACGCAGCACGCGCAGATTCTCGCCGAATCCCGGCCACAGGAACTTGCCGCCGCTGTCCCGCCGGAACCAGTTCACGTGGAAGATCTTCGGGAGCTTGCTCGAGCGTTTGGCGAAGCTGAGCCAGTGCGCCCAGTAGTCGCCGTAGTTGTAGCCGCAGAACGGCTTCATGGCCATCGGATCGCGGCGCACGACGCCAACCTTGCCCGTGGCGGCAGCCGTCGTTTCCGATGCGACGCTCGCGCCGACCAGCACGCCGTGTGCCCAGTCCTTGGCCTGATAGACGAGCGGCGCGAGCTCGCGCCGGCG
>FTFB01011637.1_pt1 | contig 10945 bp, 11 predicted proteins | sample 1658331 | NCBI WGS metagenome assembly FTFB01 (sample SAMEA3914816, study PRJEB12502) | metagenome | biome: forest; material: soil | place: USA | collected 2011-09-16 | depth 0.3 m | reverse complement strand
CGACGGCGTGGTCGCGGCCGGCGGCACGATCACGGGCGTGATGCCGCGCTTCATGATGGAGCTCGAGTGGGCGCACAAGAGCCTGACGGAGCTGCGCGTCGTCGAGGACATGCGAACCCGCAAGCACATGATGCTCTCCGAGAGCCACGGTCTCGTGACGCTGCCCGGCGGGCCCGGCACGCTCGAGGAACTGTTCGAGGCGTTGACGCTGAAGCGACTCGGTCTGTACACGAATCCGATCGTGCTCGTGAACACGCGCAGATACTTCGACCCGCTGCTCGCGATGCTCGAGCATGCGGTCGCGGAGCGCTTCATGCACCCGCGCCACGTCGGCATGTGGCAGATCGTGGCCGAGCCCGACGACGTGCCAGAGGCACTCACGAACGCGCCGGAGTGGTCGGCCGACGCGCGCAGCTTCGCGCGGGTGCTGTAGCGCGAGCACGAACGATCAAGACAGCGGCGTGGCGCCCGCTAACATGGGCGCCGTGACGACTGGGAACAAAAAGCACGACGGAGAACCGAAGGCCGGCGTCGCCGACACCGAGACCGCGGCCGACGAGGGAGCGCTGACCAGAGCCCACCTCGCGGCCGTCGCCTACGTCGAATCGCACCTGTTCGAGCCGATGACGGTCAAAAGCATCGCGGATCACGCGGGCTTCTCGCCGTCGCGGTTCTCGCGCGGCTTCACACGGCTGCAGGGCGAGAGCGTGATGGCCTATGTGCGCGGCCGGCGCCTCGAAGAAGCCTTGCGGCGCATCCTGAACGAACCCGGCATCCAGATCGTCGATCTCGCGTTCGATTCCGGTTTCGATTCGCAGGAGGCATTTACACGAGCGTTCGCCCGCGCCTTCGGGCACCCGCCGGGGCGCCTGCGGAGCCTGGGCGTCGTGCGCTCGATGGTGCGAAACAAGAAGAGGAGCGGCAGCGAGCCGCAGATCCACGAACGCATCGAGCAGGTGCCGGAGCTCGCGCTCGCGGGTCTCACGGAGCGCTTCTCTCCCGCCAAGACCGCCGAGATGCCTGCGCTCTGGGAGCGGCTCGAAGCGCTACGCGGGTTCGAAGGCCAGCTCGACGATGCGGTATACGCGCTGGTGCGCAAAGTTCACCGGGGGGATGGCTCGCTCGACTACATGGTCGCGCTGCGAGTCGATCCTCGTTGCTCGCCGCCACACGAGCTCCAGCCACTGACGCTGCCGGGCGGCCCGTACGTCGTCTTCCGTCACCTGCCCCATGGCAAGGCCCACATCTATCCCCAGGTCCTGGCCGCGCGCGAGCTGATCTTCTCGCGGTACCTGCCGGCCTCCGGACGTGTGCTCGCAAGCTCTCTGCCGTTCGGGGTCTACCCGCGAGGCTTGAGCGTGCGGCCCGGCAGTTTCATCGACCACTACTTTCCCATTCAGGCCCGCGACGGTGGCCTTTTGCCCACCGGAGCTGCTTCGTGAAACGCATGCTTCTCGGCCTGCTCGCCGTCATCGTCGTCGCCGTGGGCGGCGGGGTTGCGTGGTTTCTCTACCAGCGCAGCGCAGGCGGCGATCTCGAGTTCTTCGCCAGCGATATCGAGGCCTTCGTCAAAGCCGACCGTGCAGCTCCGCCCGCGCCCGGCGGCATCGTCTTCGTCGGCAGCTCGAGCATCCGGTTATGGAAGACGCTGGCCGAAGACATGGCGCCGCTGCACGTCATACGCCGCGGATTCGGCGGCTCTCACCTGCTGCACGTCAATCACGAGCTGTCCCGCATCGTGCTCGCGTACGCTCCGCGCGCAGTCGTCCTCTACGCCGGCGACAACGACATCGCGTACGGCAGGAGTGCGGAAGCCGTGACCGCCGAGTTCCGGCAGTTCGTGCAGGCCGTCCACTCGGCGCTACCCGAGACGGACATCTGGTACCTGTCGATGAAACCCACGAAAACGCAGGCGATCTTCTGGCCCGAGCTATCGCGCGGCAACCGACAGATCGCAGCCGCCGCCAAAGACGATCCGCGCGTGCATTTCATCGACGCTGACGCTCTCTTCCTCACTGCCGATGGCAAGGCCAACGCCGACCTGCTCCGCTTTGATGGCATCCATTTGAACGACAGAGGTTATGCAGCATGGACATCGTTGATCAGGCCGGCGCTGCTCCCGGCCTACGCTCCAACAGCCGGAGCAGCACAATGAATGCCGGCGAACCCGCTGCCATCGAGGCTATCCGGACCCCCGACATTGCGGCGCGCTACATGACGGCCTACGAGGCACTGCTGCGCAAGTGGCCGGCAGCGTACGAGTCGCTGCACATCCCGACTCGTTACGGGTCGACCCATGTGATTGCCAGCGGAGCGCGTGACGCGCCCCCACTGGTACTGCTGCACGCCTTTCAGGCCACCGCGCTCGCATGGAGCGCGAATGTCGAAGGCCTGAGTCGTCACTTCCGCGTGTACGCCGTCGACGTCATCGGCCAGGGCGGTAAAAGCGCTTCGCGCCGTCCGCTGAAGAAGCGGCAGGACTTTGCGGACTGGATGTGTGAGCTGTTCGATGCGCTCGGCATTGAGCAGGCTGCTCTCGTCGGTAATTCCTACGGCGGATTCCTGGCGCTGAACCAGGCCTCGCTGGCACCGCAACGCGTGAAGCAGATTGTGATGATCAATCCCGGCGGCACGTTTGTTTCGTTTCTTCCGCACGTGCTGAACATGGTGTGGTTTCAATTGCTGGAAGCCCTGCGGCTAAGGCCGAAGCGCTCCAAACCGGATATCGCCAAGGTGCTCGGCAGAAACGTTCAACTGCGCCCAGACGAGGCCGAATGGGCGGCACTGGTAGCGTTGGTTACCTTCAGCAACGAGGTGCGGCCCAACGCCACTTTTCCAGTCGTGTTTCCGACGGCCGAGCTGCGCGCAATACGCGCATCGAGCATGCTGCTGATGGGAGACAACGAACTCCTCTACGACCCGCACGCGACTTTGCGCCTGGCGACGCAACGGATGCCTTCGCTGCAAGCGCACATAGTCCCTGGCGCGCATCACATGGCGGCAATGGCGAAGCCTGCAGAGGTGAACGCGCGGATCGTTGAATTCCTCGCGCCGTAGCCCGTGGGCGGGATCGATCAAGACGGCCACGGGGCGCTCGCACTACTGTCCCCCTCGAGCGTGACCCTTCATGACCAGAGGACAGACATTGCCATCCGAACCCTCTTCACTCGTCGCGAGCTCCTCGCCGCCGGCGGCACGGTGTCGTGCGCCGCTGCGTTCCCCATGCTGACGCAAGCGGCGGCCGGCAGCGGATGGTCGGAAGAACAAACGGCACGTATCCGCGACGTGGCGCGCGACACCGTCGCGACGGGTGACGTGCCGGGCGTCGTCTCGCTCGTCTGGCATCGCGGCAACGTCGTGCACGCCGACGCGGTCGGGCTCCGCGACGTCGAGAACCGGCTACCGATGGAGCGCTCGACGATCTTCGGGATCGCATCGATGAGCAAGCCCGTCACAGTCGTGCTCGGGCTCACGCTACTCGAGGAAGGCAAGCTCCGCCTCGACGATCCGATCACGCGCTGGCTACCCGAGTTCGGTGAAATGCGCGTCCTGCGCCGACCCGACGGCCCGCTGGACGACACCTACCCCGCACCGCGCGTGATCACGGTCGAGGACCTGATGACCCACCGCTCGGGGCTGGGATATGGCTTCATCGAGACCGGACCGCTCGGCCGGGCGCTGTTCTCGCGCTTCGACATGGGCGTCTCGAGCCCTCTCACGCCGGACGCCTGGCTCGCATCGCTGGCCGAGCTGCCGCTCGCGTATGCGCCGGGCGAGCGCTTCAACTACGGCCACTCGATCGACGTGCTCGGGTTCCTCGCGGCACGCGCCGCCGGCACTTCGCTGCGGAATGCGCTGCGGCAGCGAGTGCTCGAGCCGCTCGGCATGGTCGACACGGATTTCTGGGTTCCACCCGCGAAGCGGTCGCGCATGGCGCAAATCTACAGCTCGTCGGGAGCCGGCCAGTTCGCACGCACGAACATCGGCCAATTCACCGCCGACGAGCCGGCCGCATATGCCTCGGGCGGTCAGGGCCTGCTATCGACGGCCGACGACTACCTGACGTTTGCACGCATGCTGCTCGGCAAAGGCACGGTGAATCGCGTGCGGCTGCTCAAACCCGAAACCGTGAAGCTCATGACCACGAATCGGCTTACCGATGCGCAGCGCGAGGTGCCGTTCCTGGGCCGGCCGTTTTTCAAAGGTCAGGGCCTGGGACTCGGCATGTCGGTCGTCATGGATCCCCAATTCGCCGGCGTCGGGGCCCGGGGCTCGTTCGGGTGGCCCGGCGGCTTCGGCGGCTGGTGGCAAGCAGACCCGGAGAACGAGCTCGTGCTGCTCTGGCTCCAGGAGTGCGTGCCGGGCGCTCCACTGCAGGGCGCCGGCGGACCGCCGCGCCTGCCCGGAGCGTTCGCCAAAGGGGAGTTCCAGAAACAGGCGTACGCGGCGCTTCCGCGCTGAAAGTCTCGACGAGCTACGACGGTCCGGCAACGGGGCGCGCATCGGCAGTTTGACGAGCCGCTGCGCTGCCGGCATCGTTCGCGCATGCCGACACTCACGTTGAATGTTCTCAGCCTCCGCTACTCGTCGTGGTCGATGCGACCCTGGCTCGCGTTGACGCACGCCGGCGCGAAATTCGAAACCGTGACCGTCGAGCTGGCCGACATGGGCACGCCGAACGCACCACCGCTCGCGCAGCGCCGCAAGCTCGGCAGCGTGCGCGGTCTGTTCCCCGTGCTGCGTGTGGACGGCACACCGATCCACGAGTCGCTCGCGATCTGCGAGTACGCGGCCGAGGCGCTGCCGCAAACGGGGCTCTGGCCCGCCGACGCCGTGCTCCGCGCCGAAGCGCGCGCCATCTCGTGCGAGATGCTGAGCGGCTTCGGCGCTCTGCGCCACGGGTTGCCGTGCGCGCTGTTCGGCCGCGTGGCGAATTTCACGCCGGACTCGGCGGCACAGACCGACATCGCACGCGTGTGCGAGATCTGGGGCGAGAAGCTCGAGCGCTCGGGCGGGCCGTTCCTGTTCGGGCCGTTCTCGATCGCCGACGCGATGTTCTACCCCGTCCGCACGCGGTTTCGCACGTATGGCGTCGCAATCCCCGCCTCGCTCGGGGCCTACGCGCAGGCGCTCGATACGCATCCGGCCGTTCGCGCGCTCGTCGATCTCGCGCGCAACGCGCCGCGGATCGCGTCTTACGACGCGGCCCTGCGGAAGCTCGGCGGGGACCCCGACGCCGCGCTCAACTCGCGCTGAGCTCGTCCGCGAGGCGGTGGCGGCCGAGCGAGCGCGCGTACTCGGTAAGTTGCGTCCTGAATGCCGGCGGCAACTCGAACTTCGGCGACAGCTGGCGACAGCGCTGCGCGAGCTCCAGCGCGTCGACTTGGCGCCCCTCTGCCCATAGTCGCTGGGCGAAGCGCTCGCCGAGCATCGCGGCATGCTCGGGTGGATCCCACTCGAGCATGCCGTTGAAGACCCACTGATAGATCTCGAGGCTGTCGCCCTCGGCGGCGATCATGTCCTTGACGGTGCGGTAGGCCTGCGCCGCGAGCCCGCTGCGCGCGGACGTATAGGCGATATCCAGTGCCTTCTGCCAATCGGCGTGCCGACGTTTGGTCTCGCGCGTATCCTCATCGTCGAGTGCCTCGACGAGATCGAATATGGAGCGCCGTGCGCGCAGCGCAGCACCCGTCACGAGACACATCGCGAGCACCGTCCACACGGCCAGCATGTCGCCGAACACGCCGAAGAACCACGATCGCGCAGCAAGCACTCCAGTCGATACGAGCAGCACTCCGAGCAACACGCTCACGCCGAGCAGGTTGACGTAGTCGCTGCCGAGATCGCGCACGAGGCCCGTGAGCGCCACGGGGTTCAATGCGGCGGCAACATTTCGCGTCATCGCCATGATCGCCATGGATGCGGGGAAAATCGCGAGCACCATCAGCAGTAGGACCCAGCGCATCGGCCCTTCGATGAACGGCGTCGTGCCCAGGAAATACATCGCCAGCGCAAACAGCGCCGGGTGCAAGATCGCGCCGAGCCCCCCGATGGGGTTCAGGGATTCGATTTCAGGGGGCGGAAAATTCTGCCAGCCGCTCGCGACATGCCGCAACACGGCGTAGGCATAGCGGCACAACGATAGCGTGACGAGAATCCGCAACAGAATGCCGAACATCCCGGCGGCTACTGCAAGACGCAGCAGGAACCCATAGATGACCGCCGTGAGGATCACCGTGGTGTTCGCGAGCACGCTGTATCGGATCCTCTCCATGCCTACCGCCGTGCGTCCGGATGCGCCCACAGCGGAATGTCGGCCCACGCTTCCGTGAGCTGCCGGTCGAGCGCTTCGTAGTTGGGCTCGTAGCGCTCCACGGCCGCCCAGAACCGGCGCGAATGATTCAGCGAGATCAAGTGACACAGCTCGTGGATCAGCAGATACCGCACGACGGCCGGATCCAGAAACATCGACGCGGCATTCAGGCTCAGCGTGCCGGAATTGGAGCAGCTGCCCCAGCGCGTACGCTGCAGACGCACCTGCACGCGACTCGGCCGACGCCCCACGAGCGCCGCCTCGCGAAACACCCAGGGTGTCAGGTGATAGCTCGCCTGGTCGCAGAGCCACGAGCGTAACGCGGCGTCCGCTCCGCGATTACTCGCGTCGCGTGTCCGCACCTCGAGAACGTCGCCGAGCACGCGCACGCGGGACTGCGCCCGCGGTTGGACCTCATAGCGCACGAGCCAGCTCTGATCGATCGCGCGCAGCGCGATTCGCATGGGCAGCCGGTCTTGCGCCAGCGCGTAGTGGGCGGCGATCTCGCGCCGCGCGCGCTCGATCCACCGGCGGTGTTGGTGCACGAACGCCGCGACGTCGGCGGCGCGCGCGCCACGCGGCACGACGAGCTCGAGCGTATGCGGCGGCAGCACCCGAAGGGTCAGCCGCCGCGCGCGACGACTCTCGCGGACGCACAGCGGCGGCGCCGCGGTGTCCGGCCGGGCACTGCTCCCGCCGCGCCCGGCACTCTCGCCATCCCTGGCGGTCGCCGGTTGCAACCATCGCGCGTCGAAAAGACCGAGCTGTTCCGCCATCCACCGTTCGTCGTGCCGACTCGGCGCTTATCGAACCTCAGCGAACGCAGGAACGCAACAGTGGCTAGTTGCCGCGAAGGCGCGCGCGCAATTCGACGGCCACACGGTAGTCGGGCACCAGCAGCAGCGCGCGCTCGATCAGATCACGTGCGGCCCGTGTCTCGCCGCGTGCGAGCGTCGCCTCGGCGAGCGTCGCAAGCGCCTCGGCCTCGCCCCAGTCCGGCGCATTCGGCGGTGCGTGCCAGATTTCGAACGCTTCGATCGCCTGTTGAAGCTTGGTCGACAGATCTGCGTTCGCGAGCGCATCGTCGCCGACGCCACGACGCATGACCCAGGCTTCGACGAGGCCGAGCCGCGGGTTGCGCTTGTCCAGCTCGCGAGCGTGCGAGAGCGCCTGCTCGACGCGGCGAATGGACTGCTGGCCGACGACGCCGCACGCCGCGACCAGGATCCAGGCCTCGGCGGCGACCGGCGGAGACAGGTTGCCCGGTACCTCACGCTCGGCGCACTCGCGCGCCGACGCACGATCCGCGGGGTTCAGCTGCGCGCGCCGCAGACTCGCGTAGTCGCGGTAGTAGCGCACGGCCGGGGCGTCGCCGAGCCGGCCGAGCGCTGTACGCGCGGCGTCGATGGCGTGTGTATCGTCGTTGTAGAACCCGTAGTCGATGCGCGCCGCGAGGTCGGCAAGCTCCGCCGACGACGCGGCCCGCGCCGCCGTCGTAACGGCCATGCAACACACGCAGGCTGCGACGAGTTCTGTCAAACGCATGATCCAATAGCTTACCGGCAGGCGTTGCCGCGCTCCTCGCGGCTCGTCACAATCCCCGCGGAAATGCATGTTTTGATCGACATTGGCGCCAATTTGACGCACGACAGCTTCGACGCCGATCGTGCCGAGGTACTCGCGGCCGCAGCAGCCGCGGGCGTCGGGCGGTTGATCGTGACAGGAACGTCCGTCACGAACAGCGTGCAAGCCGCCGAGCTATGCGCCGCACATCCCGGCGTGCTGTTCGCGACGGCCGGCGTGCATCCGCATCATGCGACCGAGTTCGACGCGCACACGGGCAGCGCGTTGCGCGCGCTGCTTTCAAACCCGGCCGTCGTCGCGGTCGGTGAGTGCGGCCTCGATTTCTTTCGCGACTTTTCGGCGCACGCGGATCAGCGGCACGCCTTCACGGCACAGCTCGAACTCGCTGCAGAGATCGGCAAGCCCGTGTTTCTCCATCAGCGCGACGCGCATGCCGACTTCCTCGAGATCCTCGCGCCGCGGCGCGCGCGGCTCGCCGGCGGCGTGGCGCATTGCTTCACGGGCGGCCCCGAGGAGCTCGCAGCCTATCTCGACCTTGATCTGCACATCGGCGTGACGGGCTGGGTGTGCGACGAGCGCCGCGGCGCGAAATTGCGCGAATCGCTGCCGCACATTCCGCTCGAGCGACTACTGCTCGAAACCGACGCGCCGTACCTCGTGCCGCGCGACCTCGTGCCGCAACCACGCGGCCGGCGTAACGAGCCGAAATTCCTCGCGCATATCCTCGAGCGCGTGGCCGCAGGCATGAATCGATCGGCCGGCGAAGTGGCGGCCGCGACGACGGCGAACGCCGACCGCCTGTTCGGGCTGCGCTAGAGCGCCATTCGTGCAGCGCCGCCCGGCGCCGGCTCGGTGGCGCCTTTTACACGCTCCCAATGCGGCGCGAACGCCACGAGCAGACGCTCGAGATCGGCCTGCTCCGGACGTGCGTAGCGTTCCATGAGCTCGGCCGGCGACAGCACGTCACGCGGCCGGCCTTTGCTGAAGTCCGCGCGCGCGCCGAACAACACCAGGCCCGTTACGGGCACGTCGCGCACGAGCTGCTTCAACGCGGCTACGCGGTCGTACAGCGTGCCTAGCGGATTCGGGAATGTGAACCGGCCCTTCTGGCTGATCACGGTCCACTCGGCCATGCGCTCGCTCGCGAAGATCGTGCCTTCGAACGCTTTGACGTCGATGACGAGCAGGCCATTGCCGGTCAGCAGCAGATGCTCGACCTGAATCTGGCCGCCGTTACCGTCCGGCACCAGAACGTCCTGCACGCGGTCGATGGCCACCGCGCCCAGCACTTGCGACAGCGTGAGCTCGCGGCGGCGCAACCAAAATCGCCAGACGACGATGGCCACGAGCGCCAGCACGACCACACTACCGAGCAGAATCGAGTATTCAGGCGTCACGTTTGGATGTTCTTCTACGTCCTTGTTGCGGAACGTCTATTTCCAGCCGTCCAGCTCGGCTGCGAAGCGTGGCAACTGGGGAGCCAGAGAAGTGGTGGCGGTGGGCCGTTTGAGGATCTCTGCCAGCGCCGACGGCACGGGCACGGCCCGCCCGATCACGGGCTCGACGATCGTCTCGAACTTCGCCGGGTGCGCGGTCGCCGAGACGATCCACGGGCGGCCCACACGGCGCGCCGCCGGCAAATGGTCGTATACCCAGAAGCCCGTCGCCGTGTGCGGGCACCACACGTGGCCGAAGCGGGCGTAGTCCTTCGCAATCTGGAGGCGAATCGCCTCGTCGTCGACGGGGTATGCCTCGACGCTACCGCGCAGCTCGGCGAAGTCCGGTACGAGGTTGCGCAGCCGCTCCATGTTGCTCGGGTTGCCGACATCCATGGCGGACGCCAGCGTCGGTGTGCTCGGCCGCGGCTGCCATTGGCCGGTGGACAGAAAGTCGGGGATCGTGCGGTTCGCGTTCACGGCGAACACGACTTCGCCGATCGGCAAGCCCATGGCACGCGCCCACACGCACGCCATGCCGTTGCCGAGATTGCCGGTCGGTACGATAGAGCTCGCAGTCGTACCATGCTTACGCCAATGCCAGAGGCTCGCGGCGGCGTGGTACGCCGCCTGCGGCAGCAACCGGCCGATGTTGATGCTGTTCGCGGCGGACAGCCGGTGCCGCTGCTTCAACTCCGCATCGGTGAACGCGGCTTTCACCAACGCCTGGCAGTCGTCGAACGAACCCTCGACTTCGAACGCGCGAATGTTGTCGCCCCAGCAAGTCAGCTGGTGTTGCTGGCGCGGGGAGACCTGCCCCTTCGGGAACAGCACGCCGACACGAATCCCGCGCCGCTTGTGGAACGCTGCCGCGACCGCGCCGCCGGTGTCGCCCGAAGTAGCCACGAGGATCGTCAGCGGGCGCGGGTCCGGGAACCGCGGCAACGCGCGTTCCATGACCGCCGCGAGAAACCGCGCGCCCACGTCCTTGAACGCCGCCGTCGGCCCGTGGAACAGCTCGAGCACCGAGAGCTCGCCGTTGGCTTCGACCAACGGCCGCAGCGGCACGGGGAAATCGAACGCGTCGCGACAAATCGCGCCGAGCTGGCCTTCGAGCCCGGAGTCGGCGAAGAACGGCGCCATCAACTCGGCCGAAATCTCGCCGAGCGTGGTGCCGCGGAAGTCCTGGGGCGTGAAGCGAGGCAGCTCGTCCGGCACGAACAGGCCACCGTCGGTGGCGAGGCCGCGCATGACGGCATCGACCAGGTCGGTCTCTTCGCCGCCGCGGGTGCTTAAGTACCGCAAGGTGCCGCCCCTATCCTCCGTCCTGGTTGCCGCTCAGCATGCTACACAGTCGCAGCAGGTCGGCGAAGATGCCGCCCGCGGTGACGGCCGGCCCCGCGCCCGGGCCGCGGACGATCAGCGGATTGTCGCAGTAGCGCCCCGTCACGAACTGCACGATGTTGTCGGTGAGGCTGATGTTCGCGAACGGATGGCTCGGCGCGAACGCCTCGAGCCCCACCTTGGCGGTCTTCGCACCCACGTCGATGTTCGCGACATAGCGCAAGACCTTACCTTCTTTCTTCGCCGCCGCCACGCGCGCGGCCATCGG
>FTFB01006887.1_pt1 | contig 10957 bp, 11 predicted proteins | sample 1658331 | NCBI WGS metagenome assembly FTFB01 (sample SAMEA3914816, study PRJEB12502) | metagenome | biome: forest; material: soil | place: USA | collected 2011-09-16 | depth 0.3 m | reverse complement strand
TCCGCGACACCACCTTCCGCGACACCACCTTCCGCGACGTCACCGTCCGCGACGTCACCCTCGGCGACGCCACCCTCTCCGAAATCGCCCTCGGCGACATCGGTTGCCCACCCGAAAGCGCCAGCGGAAACGCCTGGTGCGGCGCCACGAGGGATCTTCTCCGGCCATACTCTCGAACAATCGGACGGAAGTGGCGCTGCGGTCACTGCGACCGCGGCAACGCCCGCGGTCACCCTCGCGCCCGCGGTCCCGGGAGCGACCGCGACGGCTGCGGTTCCAGCGCCAGCCCCGCGGGTCGCGGCTGCGACGGCTGCGACGCCAGCCACAGCGACGGAGAACCCCACGACGACGGCGACGACCGCGGCGGTGGTGAGCCCATCGACCCTCGCATCACTTGCAGCCCGGTCCGTTGCGGCTGCCGCAGTGGCCGAACCGCACACCGCAGGGCCAACGCCGATCGGACTCCCAGTCGCGCCGGCACTGCCGGTCGTACGCGAGGCGAATCTGGTGGCGCGCGTTGAACCCGCCTATCCCATGGCGGCCGCGGCGCGAGGCACCCAAGGGGTCGTCGAGCTGAGCTTTACGGTGACCGCGGCAGGCAAGGTCGACGACGTTCGCGTCATGCGCGCGACTCCGCCGGACACGTTCGATCGCGCGGCAGTGGCCGCCGTGCGCCGCTGGAAATTCGAACCCCGCACCGAAGACGGCGTTGCGGTGGATTCGCGCGAGCACTACCGACTCGAATTCAGACTCGCAAACTAGCCGGTAGTGGCCAGCTAGTCGGTAGTGGCCAGGTGGAGCCGCCGAGTGGCCCGCACCCTTCACTGTGAGTCGCGCAGCAACTCTTCGAGATGATTCTTCCAGAGCGCCGCCATCGTGTGCGTACCGTGGCCGCGCGTCGCGGTGGTCAGCGGCAGAATGATCGCTCGCCCTTTCGGCACACGTTTGATTTCCCGCTCGAGAATGCCGAGCTCCGGAGGATTGATGAGATCGTCGGCAGAATTCACCGCCAGGAGCGGTGCGCGGATCTTCTCGAGCTGCGGCCCCGGGTCGTAATCCCACGAGGCGCTGACCTGATAAAGAACGTCGTTGGCGTCGTCCTCGCGCATGGCGCTGGCCATCGCCTCATCCAGCACGAGGTCGGCGCGCGCCAGGTTCGGCATCTGCGCCTGGCGCAGCAGCGGATTGCTGCCCACGAAGTACATGACCTCCTCTGCAGTCCGCAGGCTCGGCGGCTGCGTCGTGTAGTTCCCTTCCTGCCACGCCGGATCGTTGCGAATCGCATCGATGACCGTCCTGCGCCACACGCGGTTGCGCCCGGAGATCTGCGTGGGGAGGCTCGCGAGCGGCATCAGCGCATCCATGAAATCCGCAAACCGCTCGCCCCATAGCCAGGTCTGCATTCCGCCCATCGAAGTTCCCATGACGAGCCGCAGGTGATTCACCCCGAGGCCTTCCGTCAACAGCCGCCGCTGCGCCTCGATCATGTCGCGGTAGCCGAAGCGCGGGAACTTGGCGCGCAGGCCGTCACTCGGCTTGCCGGACTTGCCATGTCCGATGCCATCCGGCAGCACGAGGAAGAACTTCGTCGCATCCAGGGGTTGACCGGCGCCGAACAGCTCCCCGGCGAATTCCGGTCGGATGAACTGCGCGCCGCTCCCCCCGGTCCCGTGCACGATCAGCACGGCATTGCGAACGATTCCCTTTGAATCGCGCACGGGTTGTCCGAGGGTGCGGTAGTGCACTCGCAGCGCCGGCAACGTCTCCCCCGATTCGAACCGGAATTGTGCGAGGGTGACGTCGCTTTCCGTGGGAGGGGGATAGGGTGCAGCAGCGAGCACCTTTCCCGCCACGAGCAGCTGAACGACCCCGAGCGTGCAGAGTCCGGCTGTCCGATGCACCGTGCGCGCGGCCCTCCGAGCCATCGTGTCTCCGTCCCCCAGATCGATCGTGCTCATCGAGATTCTCCGCGCTGGAAATCCTACGTGGACCGTGGAGTGCGGCGCCCTCCCCAAGGGCTGCCTGATCAGCGATTGATGGAGTCAATCGCGCGCTTGTCCACGGCAAGCGCCGCCTCGTGCAGGGCTTCGGAGAGCGTCGGGTGGGCGTGGATGGTGCGCTGCAGATCTTCACTGCTAGCGGAGTACTCGAGTGCGAGCACCGCTTCGGCGATCAGCTCGCCCGCCATGGGGCCGATGATGTGGACGCCGAGAATCTCATCGTCATCGTGCGCCGCGATCAGTTTGGCAAAGCCGTGCGCAGCTTCCATGGCGCGGGCGCGACCACTCGCGAGAAACGGGAACATGCCCACCTTGTAGGCGCGGCCGCTCGCCTTCACCTGCTCTTCGGTGGCACCGACCCAGGCGATTTCGGGCGCAGTGTAGATCACGGAGGGCACGGTCTTGTAGTTGACTTCAGCGAAACGGCCGGCGATCAGATCCGCCACCATCACGCCCTCCTCCTTGCCCTTGTGCGCGAGCATCGGGCCGCGCACACAATCACCGACCGCCCAGATGTTTGCAACGGCCGTGCGGCATTCGTGGTCGACTTTGATGCAGCCGCGCTCGTCGAGCTCGACCCCGGTGTCCGCCGCAAGCAGCTCGCGGGTATAGGGGCGGCGACCGACCGCGACGACGAGTTTGTCCACAGTGACGGTCTGCTCGCCGCTCACATCGGTATACGTCACGCTCACCGCGCCGTCGGTAACCTTGGCGCCACTGACCTTGGCGCCGAGGCGGATATCCAGGCGCTGCTTCTTGAAGTGGCGCAACGCCTCCTTCGCCAGCTGCTGATCCGCGATCGCAAGGAACTCTGGCAGCGCCTCCAGGACGACCACCTCGCTCCCGAGTCGGCGCCACACGCTCCCGAGCTCGAGACCGATCACGCCCGCCCCGATCACACCGAGGCGCTTGGGGACCGCATCGAAATCGAGGGCGCCCCACGAATCGACGATGCGGCTACCGTCGAACGGCACGGAGCGAAGCGGTGTCGGCACGGAACCTGACGCAAGCACGACGTGCTTCGCGGTCAGCGTACGCGTGCTGCCATCGTGAGCTTTGAATTCGACACGTCTGCCGGACAGGAGCTTGCCGTGCCCCTGGAGCGGTGTGACGCCCGCGGCCTTGAAGAGCGCAAGGATGCCGGCAGTACTCTGCTTCACGATGCCGCTCTTACGCTTCTGCATCGTCGTAAGATCGAGCGTGACGCCCGATGTACGTATGCCGTGCGCGGCGAACTCTTCGTGCAGACGATGGTAGAGCTCGGAAGATTCGAGCAAGGCTTTCGAAGGTATGCAACCCGCGTTCAGGCACGTGCCGCCGAATGCCGCCGTACCGTCGCGATTCTTCCATTCATCGATGCACGCGACGCTGAGCTCATTCTGCGCGGCGCGGATGGCAGCCGGGTAGCCGGCCGGTCCGCCGCCGATCACGACGACGTCGAAATCGAACTCACCCATGGTGTGTTTCCCGCCGCGACACCGTCAGATCTGCAGCAGCATGCGACCGGGGTCTTCCAGTGATTCCTTCACCGTCACGAGAAACTGCACGGCCTCACGGCCGTCGATGATGCGGTGATCGTAGGTCACGGCGAGATACATCATCGGCCGGATCAGGATCTGGCCGCCGACCACCATCGGCCGCTCCTGGATCTTGTGCATGCCGAGGATGGCGCTCTGCGGTGCGTTCACGATAGGCGTCGACATGAGCGAGCCGAACACACCGCCGTTCGTGATGGTGAACGTGCCACCCGTGAGGTCCTCGATCCCGATGGCCCCCTCGCGAGCGCGCGCGGCGTACGCCCCGATCTCCTTCTCGATCTCCGCGAAACTCTTCGAATCTGCCTCGCGCACCACGGGCACCAGCAGCCCGCGGTCGGTCGAGACCGCAACACCGATGTCGTAGTACTCGTGATAGAGAATGTCGGTGCCGTCGACCGAGGCGTTCACGATCGGAAACTTCTTGAGCGCTTCGATGGAAGCCTTGACGAAGAACGACATGAAGCCGAGCTTGACCCCATGCTCCTTCTCGAACCGGTCGCGGTACCGCGCACGCAGGTCCTGCACGGCGGTGAGATCGACCTCGTTGAACGAGGTGAGCAGCGCCTGCGTCGACTGCGCTTCGACCATGCGTTGAGCAATTCTCTGGCGCAGCCGGGTCATGGCCACGCGTTGGTCCGCACGCGGACCCCGAGCCGCCGTCGGGGGCTTCGCGGAAGCAGGCTTCGCGCCGGGTGCGGGCTCGGGTGCGCGGCTCGCAGGCGCGGATGCCGGCTCGACCCCACGAGGCACGGCGGCAGCAGATGTCGCAGGGGCCTGCTCGGCAGCGGCGACCGGCCCGCGCTTCTCGAGATACTCGACGACATCGGACTTGGTCAGCCGCCCATCGCGTCCGGAGGCCGGAATCGCCGTGGCATCGAGCCGATTCTCTTCCAGCAGGCGGCGCACCGAGGGGCTCAGTCGGCTCGTATCCGTCGTGTTGTTACCGCTCGCGGCGGCGGGTGCGGGACCCGGGTCCGCCGCCCGCGTGCTCGCAGGCGCGGGCGTCACGTTCGCCGGTGATGCACCGGCAGCGGTCGCGCCTTCCTCGATCAACGCCAGGAGTTGTCCGCTGGTGACGGTCGTGCCGCTCTGCACTTTCAGCTCGCGCAGTACGCCGTTCAGCGGAGCAGGAACTTCGAGCACGACCTTGTCGGTCTCGAGGTCGGCCAGGTTCTCATCGCGCTGCACCGCTTCGCCAGGCTGTTTGTGCCAGGCGACGAGCGTTGCGTCGGCAACCGATTCGGGCAGCTGCGGGACACGGATTTCGATGGTCACGAGCTTTTCCTCAGCGGCGTCGCCGTGAGCCGCACCGTTTCGCGCGCAGCCTGTTCAGTCGTGGTGGCATGGAGCGCTGCGTCGATCAGGCCTTGCTGCTCGGCTTCGTGAATCTTGCTCACGCCCGTGGCCGGCGCGGCGGCGGGGGCGCGGCCGGCATAGAGCACTTCGCGGCGGCCGCCGGCAATTTCCTGCAAGCGATGCCGGATCTGATACCAGGCGCCCTGGTTCTGGGGCTCTTCCTGACACCACACGATCTCGCGGGCGTTCGGGTACTTGCGCAGTGTCGCCTCGTACTCTTCGGCCGGGAACGGGTAGAGCTGCTCGATGCGCACCAGCGCCACGTCGCGCAGAGCTTCCTTGCGCCGTGCTTTGAGCAGATCGAAGTAGACCTTGCCGCTGCAGAACACGACCCGCCGGACCTGCGGGGGAGGCACGTCTTCGACCTCATCGATGACGCGTGCAAAGCTCCCGGTAGTCAGGTCCTCGAGCGTCGACACCGACAGTTCGTGGCGCAGCAGGCTCTTGGGCGTCATGACGATGAGCGGCTTGCGAAACGGCTGCAGCATCTGCCGCCGCAGCATGTGGAACATCTGGGCGGGCGTGGAAGGTACGCACACCTGCATGTTCGACTCCGCGCACAGCTGCAGGAAGCGCTCGAGGCGTGCCGAGGAGTGCTCCGGTCCGCCGCCCTCGTAGCCATGCGGCAGGAACAGAGCGAGCCCGCAAAAGCGTTCCCACTTCGCCTCGCCGGAACTGATGAACTGGTCGATGATCACCTGCGCGCCATTGGCAAAGTCGCCGTACTGCGCTTCCCAGATGGTGAGACAGTTCGGCTCCGTGGTGGAGTAGCCGTACTCGAAGCCCATCACGGCCTCTTCCGACAGCACCGAGTCGATCACCTGAACGCGCGGCTGGTGCTCGGCAATGTGCTGCAACGGGATGTAGGTGCGGTCGGTCGCCTGATCGTGCAACACCGCGTGGCGATGAAAAAACGTACCCCGACCGCTGTCCTGGCCGGTCAGGCGCACCGAAAAGCCATCCTCGAGGAGTGACGCATACGCCAGCGTCTCAGCGCACCCCCAGTCCAGGGGCAGCTCCCCCGCCAGCATCTTCGTGCGGTTCGCGATGACCTGGGCGACACGCGGGTGCAAAGTGAAGCCCTCCGGGTAACTCGTGATGCGCTCCCCGAGCGCGCGCGCACGCTTGAGCTCCACGCCCGAGTGGATGCGCTCGTTCCAGTCGATCTGAGCGTACCGGGTCCAGTCGACCGTGTACTTGTTGCCGATCATGCCGAGGGAGGCGCGCGCCTGCGGGCGCCCTTCATCGAGCCCTTGCCGATACTGCTCGAGCATCGCGGCGGCGTCGCTCGCGGCGATGACGCCCTCGGCAACCAGGTGCTCCGAGTAGAGCTTGCGGACGGTCGGGTGCTGGCGAATCACGCGATACATCACCGGTTGGGTCGCCGCCGGTTCGTCCGCCTCGTTGTGGCCGTGCCGTCGGTAGCACACGAGATCGATCACCACGTCCTTGTGAAAGCGCATCCGATATTCGAGCGCCAGCCGCGCCACGAGCACGACGGCTTCAGGATCGTCCGCATTGACGTGGAATATGGGCGCTTCGAGCATTTTCGCCACGTCGCTGCAATAGATCGTGGAGCGGGCATCGCGCGGATCCGAAATGGTGAATCCCACTTGATTGTTGACGACCACATGCAGGGTGCCGCCGGTGTAGAAGCCGCGCGCTTGTGACAGCTGCAGCGTTTCCATCACGACACCCTGGCCCGCGAACGCCGCGTCGCCATGGACCAGAATCGGAACGACGCGGTCGCCGCGCTCGTCCCCGCGCCGTTCCTGCCGGGCCCGGACCGAACCCTCCACCACGGGGTCTACGACTTCCAGGTGCGATGGGTTGAACGCGAGCACCGCGTGCACGTTGCCCGAAGGAGTTCGCACGTCCGCTGAAAAGCCCTTGTGGTACTTGACGTCGCCCGACCCCTTCACCTGGCTCAAGTCGTATTTGCCCTCGAACTCGGAGAACATCGCGGCAGGGGACTTGCCGAGGATGTTCACGAGCATGTTGAGACGCCCGCGATGGGCCATGCCGATGACCACCTCTTCGATGCCGGCCGCACCTGCGCGCTGAATGAGATCGTCGAACAGCGGAATGAGGGCGTCGCCCCCTTCGAGCGAGAAGCGCTTCTGGCCGACGTACTTGGTGTGCAGATACCGCTCGAGACCCTCGGCCGCCGTGAGCTGCCAGAGGATGTTGCGGCGCTCCTGCGCTGCGAAGCGGTAATGCACACGCCCGGTCTGAAACTGATCCTGCAGCCACAACCGTTCGTCCGAATCCGAGACGTGCGCGAATTCCGCGCCGATCGGACCCGCGTAGATATGCTCGAGGAGCGCGAGAATCTCGCGCAGCTTCAGACGCTTTGGGATCGCCTCCGTGCGGCTCCCGGTGACGAACTCCGTGTCGAGGTCAGCATCGCTCAGGCCGAAGTATTCGAGGCTGAGGACGCTCGGGCGCGGGCGCTGCATGAGGCCCAGCGGATCCACCTTCGCGACGAGGTGCCCGCGGTTGACCCAGATCTGGATGAGCCGGGACACCGCCGCCTGCTTCGCGTTGCCCCCCGCAGTGACCGGCGCGTTGGCCAGCCGCGCCTGGCGGGCGCGTTCGGCAATTTCCGCGCGCACGGTGGCGTGCGAGGGTTCCGGGTGACCGTCAGGCGCAAGCCGCCCGAAATACTCGCGCCAGCGCGCTTCGACGCTCGTCGGATTGCGCAGGTACTGCTCGTAAAGCGAGTCGAGAAAGTCGGCGTTGCCGCCGTAGAGCGGTGTCGGTTCCAGCATGGCGAAAAAAGGCAAGCGGGACCGTAGTTTAACGGATGGGCGGTCGCGAGAGAACGTGATTACCGCATAGCTTGAAGGTGCGCCTGCGCGGCCAGGTGGTCAGCCCGGTTCGAGAAGCGCGGGGACCCCCTGCAGCATCCACAACTCATAACCGACCAACGCGCTGTAGGTAAGGAGCACCAGGTACAAGATGACGCTCACCCGGATGCTGCCGAACAGTCGCAGGCGCGCCATGAGCGTCAGGAGCACGATGCCAGCCGAGGTGAGCCCGATTTTCGCGGTGGCAAACAGCCACGCCGGGCCGTAAATCAACGACGCCATGAGCGGGTTTGCTTCGTAGGCGCCCCGTCCGAGAAGGGCCAGCGTGAGAAGCGCGTCCGCGACCGACAGGACCAACGTCAGAAGCGCGACCGCGAGCCATTGCGGGTGATGCCAGTCGACGGAAACGAGACTCACATCGGTATCGCGGCGCGGCGTATGTCGCCGGGGCGTGAGACTGCCGTACAGCAACGAGCGCCACGTGCGCACGCGTCGGTCCTGTGCACGCCGCCGATCCGCTGCCGGTTGTCCAGACTCCACTTGGTCCCGATTGTCGTGCACGTCGTGCCTGTCCTGGCGAGTCCAAGGGTGGCATTGTAGCGATGCCTCACCGATAACTCGCCCAGCCGATCTGTGACGTGGCTCTCATGGCGTACGTCTTCGCGTAGCGCCGCATCCGGACCGTGAACGGCGCGCGATCAGACTCCACGCCGCGCGTGTCCCGCGCATGCAGGGGGCCCCGAACCCTGTCCGGCCGGCACCGCCCCGCTTCGCGCCCGCATACCGTGCTCCACCGCACGAAACCCAAGCAGCGCACACCGCACTGATGTACCGTGTTGCCGGCTCGTGATCTTTCGGCTTGTCTGCCTTGGCCTCCTGCGCCGTTCCGGCGTGCCTTTCGGCCAATGTCTGCCACCTCAGAAGCATCGGCGAACCAGGAGGCAGGGCCTTCCTGCCGGTGTTCCATCCTTACTCTCGTGAGTACTCTGCAGTGACTAAACTATTCGTTGGAAATCTCCCCTTCACGGCGACTGAAGATTCCGTCCGCGCGCTGTTCACGCCGCACGGAACCGTTGAGAAACTCGCCCTCATCACCGACCGCGATACCGGCCGCCCGCGTGGCTTCGGTTTCGTGGAAATGTCGAATGCCGATGCCTCGCGTGCCATGCAGGCATTGAACGGCATGGACTTCGAAGGCCGCGCTCTCAAGGTCAATGAGGCCCAGGCGCGCGAGAACTCAGGTGGTGGCAACCGCGGCGGTCCGCGCCGCTACTGAGCAACACTCGACCGGTTCGCGCTCCCGACCGCGCAGGCGGTCGGGAGCGTCAGCCATGCAAGTGCCGTCCCGGCACCGGGTGGCCGCTCTACCCCGCGGCGCTGATCTGTGCGGCAAGAGTAAGAATCATGGGTTGGCGCAAGACGGGGGCCTTCCACGCTCCCGAGGAAGTCCTCGTGATGACGTGCGATGTCTGCGAGCGCGACATCGGCCACGAAGACGGGCGCCGCCCGCAGGCGCATTATCGAGTGAGCCGCCACCCGAACCTTGGTGCACTCGACGATCAGGACCCGCCCGTCGTAGTCTGTTCGCAGGAGTGTCTGCGTGCATTCGCGGCGAAAGCGACCGGGCCGGACCGCGCACCACCCTCTGACGGACCCAAGCCACGCGGTAAGCTGACGAGGTAGTCGGTGACGAGGACTCGACTCGATGAGTGAGTACGAATTCACCATTTCGCTTCGCATTCGCCACCCGAGCATCGAGCCGGCCACCATTACCCAGACGCTCGGCATCGAGCCGCAGCATACCTGGAAGGCGGGCGACCCCCGACGCGACACGGCGGGCGAGCCGCTGCAAAGAGCCTATCGCGAGAGTTACTGGACGGGACGCCTGATGGAGGAGCCGCAGCTCTCCTCGGACCAGGTGTCCGTGGAAAGCGTGCTGCTGCAGTTACTCGCCCAACTTCGCCGCTCGCTGCAGTTTTTCGCGCGCCTCAACACGGAGGGCGCGCTCTCAGAGCTCCACATCAGCATCTTCGCCCGCCAGGACTTCCGGCTCGAGCTCATGGCCGAATCGCTCGTGTTGCTCGGCCGGCTCGGACTGGCAGTCACTCTCGAGGTCCATCCCCACCCGCATTCCGCAGCGCCGGAGAACTAGCATGCGAATCCCATCACGTACTCCCGAGTCGGCTCGCCAGCAGCGTCGCGAGCAATCGCGCCGCGACCGGGCCGCGGCCCAGACACTGCGCAGCGCCTTTCCCGCAGTCGAGCGGATCCGCGTAGAGCTCAAATTCCGGGATGCCGCGACCGCGTCCCCGGCAGGTCAATCACACGTGATGCATCCACCGGCGCGTGCGTTTTTCGAGTTTCCGTGCCCGTACGCGGATTGTGACGGGAAATTCGACTTGAGCTCGATCGCAACCCTCGTCATGGCGCACTCCTCGCTCCACGCGGAAGGGACGCTCGAGTGTGACGGAGTCCGCTCGCGGGACGGCCTGACGAAGCAGCCTTGCGGGTTACGCGTCGACTACACGGTCGCGGCGCAGTACCAGACCCCGACGGGGGGCCCGCCCCGATCGTGATGCGCGGCCGTGCTACCTGCGGCGCGGCGCGGACTCGCGCGGCTCTTCGGGCCGCGTGAAATCGACGATGAAGTGGTCACCGTCGAACATCGTGACCTTGCCGACCAGATCGGCACGCACGTGGATGGTCCGGCCCGTCTTGCCGCTCGCAGCGGCCACGTTGGATATGACCACCATGCGGATCGGCAAGTCCCCGTCACGCGCAAGCGCGAGATGCTGACCGAGCAGCGCCGTTCCGCGAGCATCCTCGCCTTCGCGGGACAGCCGGTCCTCATAGCGCAGCACGCCCCGGGCGGGCCGACCGAAATACGGGGGTGTGCAGCTGAGCACGATCGCTCCATCGTCAGCGACGGCCGACAAGGATCGCAAACGGTTGGCCGCCTTGGCCCCGAATTTTGCGAAGGCATCGACCAGATTGAGGTTCGCCATGGTGTCGCTCCTGATTGCGGGTGCTGAAGACGGCTCTGTGCCGCAGCGGGGTATGGCGACAGCATCGCGCTCGCGCTTCCACGATACAGGTTGATTGCGGTCGCTGCCAGCGAAACTGCGGCGCGTCATTCCCCCTTCAGGTAGTGTGCTCACTGAGCACGTGATTTGCGTATGCTGTCTGACCCGGACCGAAGCGCCAGCTCGGCGCGCGCGTGACGGCCTGAAGATCCGGAAGACCGCGAGAGCGT
>FTFB01011009.1_pt1 | contig 10958 bp, 6 predicted proteins | sample 1658331 | NCBI WGS metagenome assembly FTFB01 (sample SAMEA3914816, study PRJEB12502) | metagenome | biome: forest; material: soil | place: USA | collected 2011-09-16 | depth 0.3 m | reverse complement strand
GTCGTGAAGTACATCGTGCCCGCGACTACGATCGGTCCCGTCTGCAGCGCGGAGACTTCCGGCAACGTGTAGCTGCACACCGCCGCGAGCTGCGCGACGTTGCCGCGATTGATCTCGTCGAGCGGCGAGAAGCGATCGCCCGCTAGCGTGCGGTTGTAGGACGGCCAATCTCCGGCCGCGACCGTTTGTTGCGGTGCGCGCGCGGGCGGCGACGTCGGTGCGGCCGCCGCACCCGAGCTCTTGCCCCCGCCGCATGCCGTCAGAAACACGGCGGCCAAGGCAACGAAGATCGGCAGCAAGTTGCGCATCGCGGTCCCCTGAATTCACGAGTCGGCATCATATCCCCGATCGCGCGCGTGTCGCCCGGCGCTTGGCGGGCGGCCGCGCGCGGAGCCTGTCAGCCAAGGAAACGCGGCGGTTCGGCGGGGCGCAAGAAGACGGAATGTGTGGCCCGGAAACATCAACTGTCCCCCTGTGTTGGAGCGGCCACATATCCGGGCGTTGCGAGATAGTCTCTCGCGTGATAGCGTCGGCATCAGGTCATATCGTGGGGTGGGGAGCCCCGGATACGGTCCGAAGGGTGCCGAATCTCGGAGTCGTTCCAGGCGACCGAGGTCGGTGTTCATCACAAGGGGAGGAAACAATGAACACGGCGTTCAGCGAACGCGCTGGTGATTTGCCTTCGGCAATCGCCTCAGCGCTTGAATTCATTTCGACGCGTAGCTTTAGTTTTGGAACTCTTAGATCGTCTCTCATCGCCGCCGCTGGCGGCATGTTAGTGGCTACGGCACTAACGGTCGTCCCGGTGAATCGAGCCTTGGCTCAGGCGGCGCCTGCCGCGCAGGCCCAGCAACAGGTGCTCGAGGAAATCACCGTCACGGGCTCGCGCATCTTGCGCCGTGACTACTCGGCCAATGCGCCGATCACGACGATCGATCAAGGCGCTTTCCAGGCCACGAGCACGATCGGCGTCGAAACGGTGCTGAACCAGTTGCCGCAGTTCGTTCCTGCCATCACGCAGTTCTCGACGACCGACGTGCAGCAGACCGCCAACAACACGATCGGCGGCTCGTTCGTCAGCCTGCGGGGTCTCGGCCCCAACCGTAACCTCGTGCTGATCGACGGCAAGCGCGCGCAGCCGGCGAACCCGCAGATGTTCGTCGACACGAACATGATTCCCGCGGCCGCGATCCAGCGCGTCGAGCTGATCACGGGCGGCGCATCGGCCGTGTACGGCGCCGACGCCATCGGCGGCGTCGTCAACTTCATCCTGAAGAACAACTTCGAGGGTGCCAGCATCGAGACCCGTATCGGTGACACCGCAGCGGGTGGCAACCAGGAGGTCTTGATCTCCGGCTTGATCGGCGTCAACGCCGCGGAAAAACGCGGCAACGTCATGATCGGCATGGAGCATGCGACTCGGTCGAAGGTGCTCGCGCAACAGCGCGACTGGCGTGTCGCCGACATGCGAAACCCGGCGACCCCCGCCACGGCGTTCTTTTGGGGCACCGATCCCTGGGTCACCAGCACGGTTCCGGGCTTCGGTCCCGGCAGCGCGTTCGGCAACCTCGATGCGTTCGGCGCAGGTAACTTCCCGAACCAGGACGCGGTCAACACGTTGTTCCGCACCGGCGGACCGTCCAGCTACGTCAATTGCTCGGGCGGCAACGTCCCTTCCCCCCCCATCTTTCCGGGTGGCCCCACCTTTGGCTACCCCGCGGGCACCTGCACGCAGGTGGGCGGCGTGAACCAAGGTGTGCCGAACAACGCACGCTTGCTCGTCGATCGGGCCTCGGGAACCGTCTATGCGGGTCTGATGGACAACGCCGGCGCCGCGGGCGCCTATCGCGACCCCGCCATCGGTGATTCCGTGGGCTCCGTGCAGTCCATCGACCCGTTCGGCAAATTTGCCGGGCTGCCGTACCGCGTGGTTCAGCCAAACGGCGCGATCAAGGAGAACGTGTTCTACAACTGGTCGTCGTATCCGCTCGATCGCGACTCCGCGTTCGCCAAGGGTCACTTCGACATCAACGACAACATCAAGATCAACGGCACCTTGATGCTGACTCGCACGAACAGCGCGACCAGCCTCGGCCTGACGGCCGACAACATCACGTTCTGGGGTGTCCCGATCCCGTTCAGCAACAACGTCTACAGAGGTGATCCGCTGCGCGGCATCCCCGATTCCTGTATCCGTGACTTCGCGCAGAACTGCATTGGCACGAACGCGGCCTACCTGCCCGGTGGCCGGTTCGGACTCACGGGCTGCACGGGCAACACAGGCTGCACAGACAGGCAGGTCTGGCCGGTGCCGCCGCAGGTGGCAGCGTTGTTTGATACGCGTTCGCAAAACCAGGCGCCGCTGTGGCTCAGCGCGCCGCCGGACTACATCCGTAACCTGGTGGGTGCGCGTGCCGGTCAGGTCCAGAACACGACGTCACAGCTGTCGTTGGGTGTCCAAGGCGACACGGAGAACGGCAAGCACCATTGGGACGTGACGATGTCGCAGGGCTACACGGACAACCTCACGGTTCAGTCGGGCTCCACGCGTTTGAGCCAGTATCGGGCGATCATGGCGTCGCCGAACTTCGGCCATGGGTTCATCGGCGACCCGAACGCGTATGTCGCGGGTTTCGCGGAGTCGATCGCGACCTGCACCTCGGGGTTCCCGGCACTGACGCTGTTTACTCCCACGAAGGATTGCATTACCGCGATCAGCCCGGATCTGAAGAACCAGGAGAACCTCAAGCAGACCGTGTTCGAGGCTAACCTCACGGGCGACCTCGCGCAGATGAAGTCAGGTGCCCTGGGATACGCGCTCGGCATCGACCATCGCGAGAACAGCTACTCGTACAAGCCGGATAATCTGAGCCAGAACCAGAACTTCATCGATCCGATCGCGGGTCTGTTCCCGAACGAGAACAGCACCGGCAAGTACGACGTGTCGGAGCTCTACGGCGAGTTGCTCATTCCGATCATCGCCAAGGGCCCGAAGGGCGTCGACCACTTCAACCTCGAGCTCGGCGCACGAACGTCGGACTGGAGTATCCCGGGCGTCAAGGAGCTGACGTCTTACAAGGCGTTGGTCGACTGGGGCTTCACGCCGAAGTATCGGTTCCGCGGCGGCATCAACCGTGCGCACCGCGCGCCGAACCTGGGCGAGCTGTTCTCGGCTCGGACGCAGATTTTCGGTGGCCCGCCTTCCGCGTTCGGCGACCAGTGCTCGCGTCGTAATTCGACGGGTCCGTTTAGTGCGAACTCCACCATTTCGGGTGCCGCTCAGGCCGCCCAGACGTTGGCGATCTGCACGGCGTTGATGGGGACGCTGGGGACCAGCACGTATTACGGCACGACGGCTCCCACCGTTAGTGGCGCCCCGGGGCCCAACGAAATGACGAACGGCATGACCGGCATCCAGAACCAGCTGGGTAACCAGAACCTGTCGGAAGAAGACTCCGATACGTTGACCATCGGTGTGGTCATGGACGTCGCGAAGGACTGGCAGCTCGCGGTCGACTACTACAACATCGAGATCAAGAAGATGATCGCGCTGGAAGGTCCGGACTCGGCCTACGAGCGCTGCCTGAGCACGGCGTTCAACCCGACCGGGAGCCCGACGGCACCCGGCTGTCTGAACATCTTCCGCGATCCGACCAACGGCAATGCTGCGAACATCGACCTGCTGTTCTCGAACAACGGGCGCGCATTGGTCGAAGGCGTGGACCTGCAGTTGAACTGGAACAGGATGATGAAGAGTGGCCGAATGAATCTGAATTCGGTCATGAACGTCAACTTCAAGTCCGAGACGCAGGACCGACCGGGCCTCGCTACGAGAGACTGGGCGGGAACGACCGGCTGCGGACTGCAGATCCAGTGTCAGGGCTACGACTACCGCATCTTCACCACGGTGTCCTACTTCCGTGGTCCGTGGGGTCTGTCGCTGCGGCATCAGTACTGGCCGTCGATTCAGCCCGCGGCGTGCGGCTCGAACTCGCTGCTCCCGACCGCCGTGGCGTGTAGCACCGCGCTGCGGCAAGGCGGTGGCGTCCAGACGAGCTATCAGCTGTTCGCGCTGTCCGGCAGCTACCAGTTCAAGGATCGGTACACGATTCGCGTCGGTATCGAGAACCTGCTGGACAAGGTGCCACCGTTGGTCGGGGCCAATCCGGACGCGGCCCCGTTCCCGACGGCCGCGACCCACGCGGGTATCGGCCTCGGCACGGCGGTCGGTGCGACCTACGATCCGCTGGGTCGTCGGGAGTTCGTCAGCTTCTCAATGGACTTCTGATCACCAACGTGACTGTCTGAAACGAGCGGCGGGCGAAAGCCCGCCGCTTTTTTTTGGCGGGTCGCCGTTGGCTCGGGTTGGACCCGCGGAGCCAACGTGCTTATGCTCGGTCTAGGCGCCGCAGAGCGTCGGGGAGGGGTCGATGGTGAACAACACCAAGAATCACAAGTACGCGGTCATTGCGATTGCCGCTGCGGCCGGGCTCGGTCCCGCGTGTGCGCAGGAACCCGGCAAAGTCATGATCGACGTCGCGGACTGCATCAAGCTCGACGCTCCCGAGGCACGCTTGGCGTGCTACGAGTCGCGCGTCGCTGCGGTCTTCGGCGAGCGCGCCGCACAAGCTGCGGCGGCCCGGCCCGCACCACCCGCGCCCCCCGCCGTCGCGTCGTCACGGCCTCAAGAACCGGCGGTTGCCGCCAGCGCAGCGCCGACCCCAACGCCACCGCCGGCAGCGGCCCCCGTGCCAGCGTCTCCGGCGACATCGCCACCCGCGCCCACAGGCAGCGTGCCCGTGCGCGCTAGCGACTCTCGGCAAAGCCGCCGCGAGGAGGAGACCAGCCGTGCGGGGGCAGAGGCTGCGGCGAACGATGTCGTGAGCCGCGTGAAGGAGCTGCGCGAGGTGCTGCCGAACGCCTGGCAGATCACGCTCGAGAACGGCCAGGTGTGGCGCCAGACGGTGTCGAAGCACTACGAGCTGCGGCCCGGAGCGCAGGTCAAGATCTACGGCACGCGTTGGGGCCGTGCCTCGCGGCTGTCCGCGGAAGAGATCAACGGCTACATTCAAGTCGAGCGCGTTCGCTGAGATGTCGGGGCTCGGTGACAGGTTCTCGTCCGGGCGCGAACTTCGGCACGCTGAGGCTCGTCGTCGACTCGAATAGTGCGTTCGCAAATCCGGGACGACTCTGTCCGATCGCGGGACGTCCCGTTGCGTGACCAAGCCGCGACGACGTTGCCTCTCGTTCACAAAACAACGACTTAGCAATGTGCCGGGTACTGGCACGACCCTTGCGACTGCGGCAGGGCCGCATTCGCGCGCCCGCTCCGGGAGGGAGTCGTGAGAGTGATCAAGCACGCGCTACGCCAACTGAAACTCCGTCCCGGCCTTTCGGCCGTCGTCATCCTGATGCTCTCGCTCGGCATCGGCGCGACGACCGCGATGTTCTCGCTCTACCACCAGATTCTCGTGCGTCCGCTCCCGGTGCCCGAGCCGGAGCGGCTCGTGAATCTTGCGGCGCCGGGTGGGACTGCGAAAGTGGGAGGCCGGTACCGCGATCTCGCGATCGGGGACTTCGAGGCCCAATTCACCTATCCGATGTACCGCGATCTAGAGAACGGTCAGAAGGCCTTCACCGGCATCGCGGGCCACAGCGACTTCGTCGCCAATCTGAGTTTCCACGAGCGGCCCGCGTACGGCCGCGGCGCGGTCGTGTCCGGCAGCTACTTCGGTGTGCTGAACTTGCGGCCTACGCTCGGCCGGTTGATCGGGCTCGACGACGAGCCGCGCATCGGCGAATCACTCGTGGCCGTGCTGAGCTACGACTACTGGCAGCGACAGTTCGCCGGCGATCCGAAGGTCGTTGGCCAGAGGCTCACGGTCAATGGCCAGGAACTCGAAATCATCGGAGTCGGGCCCGCAGGTTTCAGCGGCACGGTTCTCGGCACGCGCATGGACGTGTTCGTGCCGCTGACGCTGCGGTGGCTGATGGTCCCTACACTAGGGCGCGCGAACGCCGAGAATCGGCAGGACTATTGGCTGTATCTCTTCGCGCGTCTCGCGCCCCGTGTCACCCTGGCGCAGGCGAACGCGCAGTTGAACGGCCTCTACGGCGGCATCCTGAACGAGGTCGAAGCGCCACAGCTCGGCACGTTGCAGTTGCCGGAAGGGACGCTGGACCGGTTTCGGCAGCGACAAATCGCCTTCTCGCCGGGCGAGCGAGGGCAGAGCCCGGTACCGGCCACGGCCTCGCGGCCGCTCGCGCTGCTGCTCGGCATCACCGCGCTCGTGCTGCTGATCGTCTGCGTGAACATCGCGAACCTCCTGCTCTCGCGCGGCGCGGCCCGCGCAGGAGAGATGGCGATTCGCGCGTCGATCGGCGCCAGTCGAGGCCGGCTCGTGCGCCAAATGCTGACCGAATCCTTCGTGCTGATTGCAATCGGCGGCGCGCTGAGCTTGCTCGTCGCCGCGTTCATCGTGCGGCTGATTGCCGGCATGCTGCCCAACAATGTCGTCATAAATCTTTCGCTGAGCCCCACCGCAATGCTGTTCGCGGCGGCCGCCTCGCTCGGCACCGTGCTGATATTCGGCCTCGTGCCGGCGTGGCGGGCCAGCGACGCGAGTCCGGCTCAAGTCATGAATGCTCACGCGACGCGGGCGTTGGGCGGTCGTGGCGCGGCGCGCTTTCGCGGCGTGCTGACCACGGCGCAGATCGCCGTCTCGATGGTGTTGCTCGTGTTGGCCGGGTTGTTCACGCGCAGTCTGATGAACGTGAGTCGCCAGGACCTCGGCGTGGAGGTCGATTCGCTGGTCAGCTTCAGCATCACGGCGCAATTGAACGCCTACGATCCGGCGCGGCTCGGTGTTTTGTACGATCGCCTCGAGGAAGCGCTTGCCGCGCAGCCTGGCGTGCGCGGCGTCGGTACGACGGCCATCCCGCTGTTCTACGACTTCTCGCTCAGCGGCCAGTTCTCCGTCGAAGGGTTCGACGCTTCCATCGGAACCGACCTGAGCACCGCCTGGAGCGTGGTCGGTTCCGGCTATTTCGATGCTCTCGGCGTTCCGCTGCGCGGCGGACGCGCGTTCACGGATCGCGACACAGCCAACGCGCCTCCGGTCGTCGTCGTGAACGAGAGTTTCGCGCGCAAGTTCGGGCTCGCGGATCCGGTCGGCAAACGCGTCGGCTTCGGCAGGTCGACGAACTACCCGATCGAGATCGTCGGCGTGGTCGCGGACGCCAGGCATGCCTCGGTCAAGGGCGAGCCGCCGCCGCTGATCTACTTTCCGCGCCGGCAAATGGCCGGAGCGATGCAATCGCTGTGGGTCTACGTGCGCGGCGCCATCGATCCGGCCGCGCTGCGCGTCATGATTCCGCGCGTCGTCGCGGAGGTAGACCCTAACGTGCCCGTCGCCGTGCTCGAAACCATGCGCGATCGCGTGAACAGTAATGTCTACATCGATCGACTGCTGTCGATGCTCTCCGCGGCGTTTGCCGCGCTCGCGACCCTGCTTGCGGGTATCGGCCTGTATAGCGTGCTCGCGTACAACGTCACGCAGCGCACTCGCGAGCTGGGTTTAAGACTCGCGCTTGGCGCGGAGCCGGCACGCTTGCGGCGGATGGTGCTCCAGCAGGTCGGCACGATGGCGGTTATCGGCGCCGCCGTGGGCCTCGCCGCGGCCCTCGCGCTCGGGCGCGTGGCCCAAGCGGTGCTGTTCGGTTTGTCCGGGAGCGATCCAGTCGTGTTCGCCGCAGCCGCAGCCGTGCTCGCGATCGTGATACTCGTCGCGAGCTGGTTGCCGGCGTGGCGGGCGTCGCGCATCGCGCCGCTCGAGGCGTTGCGCTACGAGTAGCGCAACGGGGGTGTCGCCGAGCGTCGGCTCACCGTTGGACGGATACGACGTCCCTGCTTATGCTCGCGTTGTTGGCGAGCGGCAAATCGCTCAGAGCATCCCATGCCCCTTCGGGAGTCACGCACATGACGAGTCCGACCACGAGAGCGGCAATCGCGCTGTGTTGCGCAGCCGCCGTTTCCGCAGGCGCGTACGGTCAGCCGGCGCCGCAAGGCGGAAGTGCGAAGCCACCCGACGTCGGCGATGAGATCCAAGTGGAAGGTCGCAGGGCCGCCGCGCTGCGACTGGAGATTCAGCGTGCGGAGCAGATCCTGTACGACCGCTTCAACGCGATCAACAGTCGCGACGAGTACGACATTTCGTGCGAGTACGAAGTGCAGACGGGCTCGAAGATGCCGCGTCGGGTCTGCCACGCCGACTTCTGGCGCGTGTCCCAGGCGCGGGCGGCACACGAGGGGGTGCTTCGGCAGCAGGGCACTGCGGGGACGCCCCCATCGCAGTTCCAGGCCGAAGCGCTGTCCAAACAGCAGTTGCTGGCCGCCGAGATGCGCCGACTCGTAGCCGAAGATCCGGAGCTCGGTCAGGCGGCGTTCCGCGTCGGTAGCCTGCAGCAAGCACTGTTGCAGAAGGCACCGCCCGGGATCACGTCCGCGGACGCGGACGCGCAGGGCATACCCCATGACGCGCGCGTGACCCATGTGCAGATCGGCGACAAACCATGGGACCAAGCATTGCAGTGGCGAACTTTCATGATCGTGAACCTGTCCAGCAAGCTGCGCTCCGCCGAAGTGCGATGCATCGGTCTGACGGAGAGCTTGCGATGGGAGGAAGGCGTGGAGTGGAGACTGCCCGACGACTGGACGTCTTGCCGCCTGCGCGTCGACGCGCGTGCCGGCACGACGTTCGCGCTCTACGAGTTCGAGTACTAGTAGCGGTACTCGACCGTCGACCGCGGTCGTTTGGAGCTGCGACGCTTTGAGCGTTCAGAACATCTATTTCAGCAACATCATCAGTCGATGCGAGGTGCGATCATGCCTTTGACCAAAGCTGTTCCAGCCATGCTGGCTGTTCTCGCCTGCGCGGGCGCCGCCGGACAACAAGCCGCGACGAGCAACGAATGTGATGGCAACCGCCACTGGGGCCGCAATAGTCACGCGTGCGAGCTACGCGAGACCACCGTGCCGGCGCGGGGCGCATTGTCCATCGACGCAGGCCCGAACGGCGGCATCCGCGTGACGGGCACGGACCGCAAAGACGTGCTCGTCCAGGCCACGGTGCACGCATGGGGCGACCGCGAAGAGGATGCGCGCGCCATGGTCGCCCAAGTCGTCGTCCACACCGACGACGTCGTCCGGGCCGAAGGACCCGCGCAAAACGGGCGCAACGGCTGGAGCGTGAGCTACGAGGTCTTCACGCCGCGCGATACCGATCTGAAGCTGCAGTCGCGCAACGGCGGCATTGCGATTGCGAACGTGCGTGGCGATCTCGACTTCGAGACGCAGAACGGCGGCATCAGCCTCGACGGGCTCGCGGGCAATGTGCGCGGCCGCGCGACCAACGGCGGTGTCGATGTCAGGCTCACCGGAGCACGCTGGGAGGGCGAAGCTCTCGATGTGCGCACGACGAACGGCGGCGTCCGGATGCGCGTGCCCGAGAACTATTCCGCTCGGCTCGAGACCGGCACCGTCAACGGCGGCGTAAATATCGACTTCCCCGTGCTGGTCCAGGGCAAGATCGGCCGCGACATCTCGACGACGCTCGGCAGCGGCGGCGCGCTCGTCCGAGCCGAGACCACGAACGGCGGGGTCCGCGTCATCAAGTACTAGCGGGTCCGCGAGCGCGCGGCGGATGCACCGCCGCGCTAGGCCTGGTCGAGCTTCAACGCCTTGATCGCGTTCTGCTTCAAGATCAGGTCGTGGACTTCGGGCTTGAACGCGGCTTCCTTGAAGTCCTTGAGCCAGCGGTCCGGCGTAATCAGCGGGTAATCCGAGCCGAACAGCATCTTGTGCTTCAGCTGACCGTTCGCGTGCTGCACGAGCTGAGGCGGGAAGTACTTCGGCGACCAGCCCGAAAGGTCGATGTAAACGTTCGTCTTGTGCAGGCACACGGACAACGCTTCGTCCTGCCACGGCCACGACGGATGCGCGAGGATGATCGTCATGTCGGGGAAATCCACGGCGACGTCGTCGAGGTGAATCGGATTGCTGTACTTCAGCCGCAGTCCGCCGCCGCCCGGCATGCCCGTGCCGATGCCGCTGTGCCCCGTGTGGAAAATCGCCGGCAGCTTGTGCTCGGCGATGACTTCGTAGAGCGGGTATGCGAGCTTGTCGTTCGGAAAAAAGCCCTGCGTCGTCGGATGGAACTTGAAGCCCTTGATGACGCCGGCCTTGATTAGCGCGCGCGCTTCGCGCACAGCCATCTTGCCTTTGTGCGGATCGATGCTCGCGAACGCGATCATCATGTCGCTGTTCTCGCTCGCCGCTTCGGCCACTTCCTCGTTCGGAATGCGGCGCACGCCGAGCTGCGCTTCCGAGTCGACCGTGAACATCACGAGTCCGATCTTGCGCTCGCGGTAGTAGGCGACCGTTTCCTTGATCGTCGGCCGCTTGCTGCCGGCCTTGAAGTACTTGCTCGAAGCCTCTTCGTACGGCTTCCACGCTTCGTCGGGTTCCTGGCGGCACGACACTTCGGCGTGTGTGTGCACGTCGATGGCGACCAAATCGTCGAGCTTCATCGTGATTCCTCTTCTAGCGCGAGCGGCGTGAGCGTTCCCAGTCGGCGATCGACATGCCCTTTTCGACAAGCTCTCCGAGTAGCTTCGCCGGCTGCCAATGCATCGGCCCGAAGATCTTCTGGTACTTCAGCATGCCGTCGAGCAGCGCTTTCAGACCGATCGTGTCGGCGTAGTACAAGGGGCCGCCGCGGTAGCGTGGGAAGCCATAACCCGCCGTCCAAACGACGTCGATGTCGCTCGCGCGGATGGCAATGCCCTCTTCGAGAATCCGGATGCCTTCGTTCATGAGCGGATAGATGCAGCGCTCGACGATCTCCTGCTCGGTATGCTTGCGCGGTTCGATGCCGAGTTTCTGCGCGCGCGCCTTCAGG
>FTFB01007300.1_pt1 | contig 10998 bp, 9 predicted proteins | sample 1658331 | NCBI WGS metagenome assembly FTFB01 (sample SAMEA3914816, study PRJEB12502) | metagenome | biome: forest; material: soil | place: USA | collected 2011-09-16 | depth 0.3 m | reverse complement strand
TCCCATGAACGACCTGGCTCAACAGCTCACCGACGCCCTCGCGGCCCTGTTCACCGAATCGCAGCTCGACCCGAAGCACGCGACCGTGACCCGCGCCGATCGGCCCGATCTCGCGGACTTTCAGTGCAACGGCGCCATGGCCGCGGCCAAGGGCAGCGGCCGCTCGCCGCGTGACATTGCTGGCGCAATCGCAGCCAGATGGTCGGCGACGCAGCTCGCGGAGGCTCCGGCAGTCGCAGGCCCGGGGTTTCTGAACTTCCGCGTGAGCGAGTCCGCGCTGTCGGAACGCGCCCGGCAGATTGCCGACGATCCGCGGTGTGGCGCCTCGCGGGTGCCGCAACCCCGTCGGGTGCTCGTCGACTACGGCGGCCCGAACGTCGCGAAACCGATGCACGTGGGGCATCTGCGCGCGTCCATCATTGGCGAAAGCCTGAAGCGGATTTTCCGCTTTCGCGGCGACCAGGTCTGGGGCGACGCCCATTTTGGCGACTGGGGCTTCCAGATGGGCCTTCTCATCGTCGCGCTCGAAGATGAGATCGGGGGCATCAGCGACAAAGACAGGCTCGATGCGCGCCTGAGCGAGCTCACGCTCGAAGATCTCGAGGGCATGTATCCGGCAGCCGCGCTCCGCGCGAAAGAAGATGAGGCCTTCCGCACCCGGGCGCGAAAGGCCACGCTGGCACTGCAGGAACACCAGCCCGATCACCAGCGCATCTGGCGCGCAATGCACGACTTGTCCATGGCCGCGCTCAAGCGCGAGTTCAGCGCGCTCGGCGTCGACTTCGATCTGTGGAACGGCGAAAGCGATGCAGACCCGTTCATCCCCGCAATGCTCGACGAGCTGCGCGCGCGAAATCTGCTGGAGCTCAATCAGAACGCGCAGATCCTGCGCGTAGCCCGGCCGGACGATACGCGTCCGGTCCCGCCGCTGCTCGTGGTCTCCTCGGAAGGCTCTGCCATGTATGGCACCACGGATCTTGCGACCATCGTTCAGCGCGAGCGCGAAATCGACCCTGATCTTTACCTCTACGTCGTGGACCAGCGGCAGGCAGATCATTTCACGCAGGTGTTCCGGGCGGCGGAGCTCGCCGGTTGGGTTTCCCCGGGAACGCTCGAGCACATCGGCTTCGGCACGATGAACGGCACGGATGGCAAGCCGTTCAAGACGCGCGCCGGCGGCGTGCTGAAGCTCAACGACCTGATCGGCATGACCCGGGAGAAAGCGCAGGCCCGGTTGCAGGAGGCGAAGATCGGCGCCGGCCTGTCTGCGGATGAGCTCGAAGACGTCACCCACAAAGTGGCCATCGCCGCACTGAAAATCGCGGACCTGGTCAACTATCGCGGCACTTCCTATATCTTCGATCTCGACCGGTTCACGAGCTTCGAAGGCAAGACGGGGCCTTACCTGCTTTACGCAACGGTGCGCATCCGGTCGATCCTGCGCAAGGCGCAGGAGCAGCAGCTGGAAGCGGGCCCTATTCGCGTCACGCACGCGGACGAGCGTGCCCTGGCACTCGCGCTCGATGGATTCGATGCCGCGCTCTCAGCGGCTTATGACCGCCGCGCGCCGCACTTTCTGGCCGAGCACGCTTTCCGGCTGGCGCAGACTTTCTCCAGCTTCTATGGCAACTGCCCGGTGCTTCAGGAACCGAATGCTGAGATTCGCAGCTCGAGGCTCGCCCTCGCCGCCGTGACACTCCGGCAATTGACGTTGGTTCTCGATCTGCTGGGCATCGCGACTCCAGAGAGGATGTAAGACTTCGCCGTGGCCGTGCCAGCGCGGCGACTCCGGCGCCGAAACCTGGCGCGTGTGGAAAGCGAACCTGAAATCCGGGAACGGCACCGCACTTAGTGCTAGGTTTCGCGCATGCCCACGCGCGTCCGCCCTGCCCTTCTCTCTCTTGCGCTTGGCATCGCGCTCGCATGTGCCATCCTCACACCCGGCTCCGCGCAGGAAGCGTTGAGCACGCCGTCGGCGACGAGTGAATTTCACTTCGCGCGTCTCATTTATACAGACCTGCCCGGCTACCGCCGTTTCGGTGGCGGCTGGTGGCGGCAGGACTGGCCGCGCGCCGAGACGCATTTCCTGGAGAGCGTGCGCAGGCTGACGCGCGTCAATGCGGGCGAACCCGTCGCCGTTCGCCTGACCGACGAAGCGCTTTTCGATTTCCCGTGGATCTATGCAACGCAGGTGGGCTACTGGGACCTGAGCACCGAAGAAATTGCGCGCCTGCGTGAATACCTGCTTCGCGGCGGCTTCCTCATGGCCGACGACTTCTGGGGCGAGAGCGAGCGGGCCGTCTTCGAGCAGTCGATGGCGCTCGTGTTTCCGGAACGACCGATCGTCGAGATCGAGGGCGACGATTCCGTGCTCCACGCGGTGTTCACGATCGACAAGTTCACGCAGATTCCCGGCCTGCGCCACCTGGGATACGGCGACTTCGGACGCCTGCCGCCACCGCGCTGGCGCGGCATCTACGATGACCAGGGTCGGCTCATGGTCGCCATGAACTACGACCAGGACGTCGGCGACTCGTGGGAAGAAGCGGACAATCCCCAATATCCGGAGCCCATGACGGCGCTCGGATATCGGTTCGGCATCAACTACATCGTGTATGCGATGACGCACTGAGCGCGAGCCGCCCGGCGCCCGACCGGCGCAGGAGCAGCCGGTCCGTGACGACGACATCCATCGGGAGATGAAAGCGGCGGCATGCTCATGTGAGGTTCTTATCTGGCAGCTTGTTTCGCAGCCGCCTGCGCGATGAGCCTGCCCTGGAAACGCGCGCCATCGAGCTCTTTCACGCTCGGTTGGCGCTGGCCCTGGCTGCCGGCGATGGTGGTGGCGCCGTAGGGACTTCCACCGACGATCTCATCGAGGGTCATCTGGCCCTGGTAGCTGTACGGCAGGCCGACGACCATCAGGCCGAAATGCAGCAGGTTGGTGATGAGCGAAAACAGCGTCGTTTCCTGCCCACCGTGCTGGGCCGCCGTGGAAGTGAACGCGCCGCCGACCTTGCCGTTGAGCACCCCGCTCATCCACAGCCCGCCTGCCTGGTCGAGGAAGCTCGCCATCTGCGACGGCATGCGGCCGAAGCGCGTGGGTGCGCCGATGATGATGCCGTCGTAATTGGCGAGATCGTCGATCTTTGCGATGGGCGCGGGCTGGTCGAGCTTGAAGAATGCCGCCTTCGCCACTTCCAGGGGAGCCGTCTCCGGCACTCGCTTCACATCGACCGTCGCGCCGCCGGACCGGGCGCCCTCGGCGACCGCATTCGCCATGGTCTCGATGTGGCCGTAGGAGGAGTAATAAAGCACCAGCACTTTTGCCATGACGACCTTCCAGATTCTGAAAACGGGCGAAGTGGGCGGAGCATAGGCTCGGGTGGATTCGGCCACTAGCTGGCATAATCGGACGGGTGTCCTCCAGAAACAGACGTAATGTCGCGCCCGACCTCAACCACATCTTCCTGTTCGCGGAAGTGATCGGCGCCGGCAGCTTTGCGCGCGCCGCGCAGCGGCTCGGCATTCCGCCGAACACCCTGAGCCGCAAGATCCAGCGGCTCGAGACCGATCTCGGCAGCCGCCTCATTCATCGCTCCACCCGCAAGCTCACGCTCACGACCGCGGGCCGCGCCTTCTTCGACCGCTGCTCGCCCGCGGTCTCCGAGCTCGCGCTTGCCAGCCGGCAGTGGGTCGATGGCGAGACGCTGTCGGGCGGGCTCGTGCGCGTCGCCGCGCCCACCGATTTCTTCGACGTGTTCCGGCTCGAGTGGATCGTGGAGTTCCTCGCGATGCATCCGAAGCTGCGCATGGAGTTCGTGCTCGACGATGCGAAGACCGACTTGATCGGCGCCAGCATCGATGTCGCGTTCCGGGCGAAACACCTGGTTGACGCCTGGCATGTGGGGCATCGGCTGTTCGAGACTTCGTTCGGCCTCGTCGCAAGCCCATCGTACGTGGCGGCGCGCGGCGCGCCGGCAAAGCCGCATTCGCTCGGCGCGCACGACTGCCTGCCGCAGACGAATCGACCGGGCCCGGTCGTGTGGCAGCTGCAAGGGCCGGACGGCGCAAGCGACGTGCAGGTCACCGGGCGATTCGCGGTGAACGCAGCACGAGTCGTGTTGCGAGCGGCCGTGGCGGGGCTCGGCATCGCACTGTTGCCCGACTCCGTGACCACGCCAGAGATCAAGGCCGGCAGGCTCGTGCGGGTGCTGCCGCGCTATCGCCGGGATGGTGCCGATCTTTATGCCGTGTACATCAGCCGGCGCCAGATTCCGCCTGCCGTGACCGCCTTCGTTGCATTCGCTGCCGGGAAGATCCGGTCGGTTCTGTCCCCGCCCGGTGCCCGCGCGCGGGCCTGAGCACGCCGGGGGCGGCCGGCGGCAACGGCCTCCACCACGCGCGCCCCGAAAAACGTTCGCTCATGACAGACTGGCGGATAGCCTAGGCTTGTCGACCGTTACGGCTTTGACTTTCCCCGCGGAGTGATCGATGACTCAAACAACAGCCCCGCCAGCGCTCGAGGGGTGGTTCATCGCCCAGGCGGCGCGCGAGGCCACGGGCTCGATCGATCCGGCGGTGGAAAGTGGATTCAGGCTCGAGGCGGACGGTCGCCTTCACCTTCTGCCCCCAAACGACCCACGCACGGTGGTGCGCTGGATTCCGTCAACCGGCTGGTGCCCCGCGCTCGCGCCGGATGATCCGCGCCGGGATCTGCTGGAGCTGTACCTGCCGATCTGCAGCGCCACCGAGCGAAAGCCCATCATCCTCGGCCATCTCGGCCAGAGCCTCGATGGATTCATCGCGACCTCTTCCGGGGACTCCTGTTTCGTCACCGGCCCGCAGAACATCCTGCATCTGCACCGGCTGCGGGCGCTCTGCGATGCCGTGATCGTCGGGGCGCGCACCGTTGAAACCGATAACCCCCGCCTGACCACCCGTCTCGTTTCGGGAAACAATCCCCTGCGGGTGGTGCTCGATCCCAGGTCCAGGCTCCCGGCCTCGCATCACATCTTCAGCGACGGCGATGCCAAAACGCTTCGAGTGATCGGCAAGGGAGCGTCCGGTTCCGTGCGCACGAGTCACCTCCGCGACAACGTGCTGGAAGTCGAATGCGACGGCAACGCCCTGGACCTGAAGGACCTCGTGCGCAAGTTACATGTGCGCGGCTGCTGGCGCATTTTCGTCGAGGGCGGCGGCGTCACCGTCTCTTCGTTCCTGGAAGCGGGCCTTCTCGATCGGCTGCATATCGCCGTCGCTCCGCTTCTCATTGGCGAGGGCCGTCCGGCCGTTCGCATGGCCCCACGCCTTCGGCTGAAGGATTGCCTGAAGGTGCACCCTCGCATCTACCGCACAGGCGAAGACGTTCTGTTCGACTGCGATTTGCGCGCGAGTGTCGTTCAGGAACAGGAGAGCGCCACTTCAGCGCAGGTCGCACGCGTTTAGCGTGGCCCGGCCAGTATGTCCTGATGGCCCACCGTAGTCCGGGAAGTGCCGGCCGCGAGGTGCACCAATCTTCGTTCGAGCCACTTCCGGCATCGAGTCGCTTCGTTTGGCACCACTTCGGCGGCCGCCTGCGCCCAGCCTTCGATGAGGCGCTGCTGAAGAAGCCTGTCGCCGGGCTCGAGGATCCAATCGCTGGACGCGCTTTGCACTTCATGGCCAACGTCAGCGAATAGCTCGCAGGCTCGCGTCGCCGCTCCGGGACCCAGCGCAGGCCCGAATCCCTTATCGCCCAGCTGATGACGGTTCACGAGCCACCGGATCCACTCATCATCGACGTCGGCCGGCGCGAGCGTCATGCGACCGTCGTAGCTCAACGCGAAGAGCGCGGTGGCACGGCTGGCGCGGCATCGCTCGGTCAACTTCATGAGCCAGCGATCCGATACCAGGTCGAGCAACGCCGAAGCGGTGACCACGGTCTCTGCGGCAAGCTCGAGCGCGTCGAGGCCGGTTGCAAGATCGACGCAGCGCGTTTCGAGCTGACAGTGCGCCGTCCCTCGAACCTGCTGAAGCAGACGGATATCGCTATCCACGAGCAGCCACTCCTGCAGACCGCCGAGTCGCGGGGCGAGATACCGCAGGTTTGCGCCGGTTCCGCATCCCAGGTCGATGAACCGAGCCGGAGCGTGCTCTCGTGTCTTCTCCGCGAGCCGCGCAGCGAGAGTCACGTCGCGCGCGGCGGTGTCAGCGGGTTCGCGCAACGAAAGCCATTCGGCCGTAAAGCCGATCACGGTTGCGTCACGCTTTCGAGAACCTGAGACATTCGCGAGCACGACTCGGGCCATCGAGGCAGGTTGTCGCGAACCCTTCTCGCGCCTTCGCGAAGCGAACCAAGAAACACAGGGTCGCGTAACACGTGCGCGAGTGCTTCACGAAAAGCATCGACATCGTCCGGCGGCACCAACAGCCCTGCACCTTCGCCTGCTATCTCGGGAATAGCGCCCGTGCGTGTGCTGACAACGGGAAGGCCGTGCGCGAGCGCTTCTGCCACGGCCATCCCGTAACCCTCATGGCGCGTGGCCAGCACGAACAGATCGGCGGATTGAAAGCAGGCGGCGAGCTCGCCTTCGCTCATTTCTCCGGCAAGAGTCACACGTTCCGTGAGCGCGGCGTCACGGAGCTTCTGTCGCAGACGATCCACCATGACCGGGCTTCGCGTGAGACTGCCAACGCAAGTGAGCCGCCATTGCAGCGACGCAAGCGAGATGAGCGAATCGATGAGCACATCATGCCCCTTCCGCGGAATCACCGTCGCGACGCACAGGATATTTACGATGCCCGCCGCGCTGACTCGTGCCAACGGAGCCTCATCAGTGCCGGGCTGCACGACCGAGATTCTCGCCCGATCAACTTCGTACCGGGCCACTGCCTCCGCGGTGACCGCGCTCGTGACGACCACATGCCGTACTGACTGCAACGCCAGCCGTTCGGAGCGCTCGAGTCGCCGCGCGACGTCCGGTAGCAGTCCGCTTTCCGCGGCGAGCGGATGGTGGACCAGGGCCACGAGGCGCAAGCGCTGACCGTGCGGCCCTACGACTTCCGGCATCGCGCCCAGCGCGAGACCATCAATCAGGGTCAGCGACGCCGCGCGAATGCCATCGAACACTGTGCGGGCATGATCAATTGCGGCCGCCGTGGGAAACGGAAAACTCGCGTCGAGTGTGTGCACCGTGACGCGCCAGCCCAGAGCACGAAGGCCCGCGATGATGCGGCGGTCGTAGCCATAACCTCCGGTGGCTGTCTCAAGATCACCGGGTACGACGAACTCGAGTGAACGCTCGCCCACTGTCAGGCAATCTCACCCTCGAAAGCAGCCCACGCGACATGCGACTCGTGCAAGGTCACTCGCATGCTCTCGATCGCGAGGGCCGAGCGCCCGAGCCTGCCGTCGTGGATGCGCACTGCGAGTCGATCGAACACGGTTTTCGCGAGGAACTCCGTCGTCGTGTTGCGGCCCGCGAAATCCGCTTCTGCATCGAGGTTGCGATAGTTCATGGCCGCGAGTACTTCGCGCAGCGCTTCGCCGGCACGCCCGATGTCGACGACGATGGAGTCCGCGTCGAGCTCGCGACGACGAAACTCGACGTCCACCACATAGGTGGCTCCGTGCATTCGTTGCGCCGGCCCGAACACCTCACCGGAGAAACTGTGGGCGATCATCATGTGCTCGCGAACACAGACCGTGTACATCGTGCGCTCCTGCCTCTTGCTCAGTTGTCGTATTTGACTCGATGCATGATCACATTCCCGGGCGCCCGCGACAGTTCGCCCAGCGCCAGCGGCAGGTCCTCGAAGCAACCTTCACTGTTGATGAGCGCGTCGAGCTCCGGCGCTTCGAGAAGGGAGAGCGCCAGTTCCATGCGTCGCGCAAAGGTCCAGCGCCCGCGGCGCGAGTCCGCCACGGTGCCGACCTGGGAGGATTTCAATGTAAGGCGTTGGGAGTGGAATGCCTCCCCAAGCGCGAGCGTCACGGGTCGGTCGCCGTACCAGCTGAGCTCGATGATCGTGGCTTCGAACGCGGCCACGCGCATCGCCAACGCCAGCCCTTCTGCCGAGCCGCTCGCGTGCAGCACTACGTCCGCGCGCTCGCGAGCGGAGTCGGGGTGCGCGAACTTGACGCCCAACCGGTCCGCCACGGCGCGGCGGGTCGGATTGAGATCCACCAGCTCCACGTCGCAGCCCGGGATGCGGGCGGCAAGCCAGGCCACGAGGCAACCGACGCTGCCCGCGCCGATTACCGTTACGCGGTCGCCGGGGCCGACGCCCGAATCCCAGACCCCATTGAGGGCAGTCTCGAGGTTGGCGGCCAGGATTGCCCTCGCGGGGGGCACGTTCGCCGGCACCGAAAACGCGGCGAAAGCCGGCAACACGTAACGCTGCTGGTGCGGATACAGGCAAAAAACCGTGCTGCCGACCCGATCCGCCGGCCCTTTCAGCACGCGGCCGACGCTCGCGTAGCCATACTTCACCGGTGCAGGGAACTGCCCCGCCTGAAATGGGGCGCGCATCCGCTGATATTCGCTGGGCGGCACGTGGCCGCGGAAAACGAGCGACTCGGTGCCGCGGCTCACGCCACTGTAAAGTGCCTGCACTTCGACTTCGCCAGGCACGGGCGTTGCGAGCGTTTCGCCGCGAATTTCCCCGCGGCCTGCGGCCGCGACCCAGAAGGCAAGCGTTTCTTCCTGCTTCATGAGAGCTTCAGTGATGGCAGTGACATGATGTTGATCGCCCGGCCCGAATATCGGGGGCTGCTTCTCAGCGCGTTGACCAGCATCTTACTGCCAGCGCTCATGGCGGTGCCGATTGCGTTGACGGGAATGTCGAGGCTCGAGCTCGGCCCGCTGTTCCTCTGGAAATCGCTTGCGATCCTCGGCGCGGGGGCGGTGCTCGTGCTCCGGGGATTGCCCGGTTACCACCCATTTCGCGCGATTGGCCTTGCCAACCAGGCAACCATAGCTCGCGGTGTGATGGTGGTCCTGCTCGCCGCGCTCATCGGAGAGCACAGCGACAGCTTCGTTCAAAGTGTCGCGCTGGCAGTCGCCGCGGTGGCGGCAATTCTCGATGGCGTAGACGGGTGGCTGGCGCGCCGAACGAACATGGCGAGCCGCTTCGGCGCGCGCTTTGACATGGAAACGGATGCGCTTTTCATTTTCGTGCTCGCGGCGCTGGCGTGGCAGCTCGACAAGGCCGGCGCATGGGTGCTGTTGTCCGGGCTGTTGCGATATGGGTTCGTCGTCGCCGGCTTCGCCTTTCCCTGGCTGGAAGCGCCGCTTCCCCCAAGTTTCAGGCGAAAGGCCGTGGCCGTCCTGCAGGTCGTCGCCCTGCTATTTGTCATCGCGCCGTTCATTGCACCGTCGGTGAGCGCGCCGATCGCCGGCGCCGCTCTATTTGCGCTCGCCTTCTCGTTCCTCGCCGACGTCGCATGGCTCAAGCGCCAGGCGGAACGACCCGAGGCGTCCGAAGCAGGATGCTGAGCACGCGACTGGAACGCGAGGTGCGCCCCATCTGGCGCGCGACATCTTTATTGATCGCGTTGTTGCTGGTCAACGGCACAGTAACGTTTCACAACGTGTGGCCGACCCTGGGCATCCGTTGGCCCGGCGAGCTTTCGGTGGAGCTCGCGGCGCTACTGCTGATCCTCGCGATCTCAAACGCCCGGCTCGGGCCCACGTCACCGCGCGTGCTGGCGTTTCTCTCCGCGGTGCTGGTGCTGTTTGCCATCGGCCGCTATGGGGAAGTCACCGCACCGGCCCTCTACGGCCGTGAAGTGAATCTATATTGGGACGCGCAGCACGTTGGGGCGCTCGCTGGCATGCTGACACGAGTTGCCTCGCCGTGGGTCGTCGCGGCGATGACGTTGGGTTTGTTCGCGGCGCTGGCTCTTTTGTATGCGGGGGCGCGCTGGGCTCTCGGCAAGGTCGACGGCGCACTTCGAACCCGCAGGGCACAGCTCGGCTTCGGCATCGCGGCGGCGCTGCTCGTTGGCTTGTTCGCCGTGCAGAGACTCAGCGATCGCGTGCCGCGCGTGCCGCAGTTTTCGATCCCGGTGAGCATGACGTATGCGGCGCAGATTTCCCGCGTGATCGACACCTTCGAGATCAGCCGTGCCGCACGCAATCTCCCCGTTACGCCAACGCTGCGATCGGACTTCGGCGCGCTCGCTGGCAGTGACGTTATCGTCGTTTTCATGGAGTCGTATGGCCGGGTAACGTATGACCGGCCGGAGGTTGCCAGTGTCGTGTCTCCGGCGCGCGAGCGTTTCGCGGCGGCCATACACGACACTCGGCGAGCCGTTGTGTCTGCGTTCGTCACGTCGCCTACGTTCGGCGGCTCGTCCTGGTTCGCGCACTCGAGCTTCCTGTCCGGCATCGAGGTCGCCGATCCGGACCGATATGCTTTGCTCCTGACCCAGAAGCGCGCAACGCTGGTCTCGTCGTTCAAGGGCGCAGGCTATCGCGCCGTCGCCATGATGCCGGGCCTGCGCCAGAGCTGGCCCGAGGGCGCGTTCTACGGTTTCGATGAAATCTATGGCGCCGACACGCTCGATTACCGCGGCCCGGAGTTCGGCTGGTGGCGCATTCCGGACCAGTTTTCCGTGGCGGCGCTCGATGCGCGCGAAGTCCAGCCGCGACCGCGAAAGCCGCTGTTCGTGTTCTTCCCCACCATCTCGACGCACATGCCGTTCCGCCCGCCCCCGCCACTGCAGCCGGACTGGGCACGAGTGCTCTCCGCTCACCCGTTCGATGCCGACGCGGTAAAGCGCTCGGTCACGCAGGCACCGGAGTGGACGAACATGGGCGGCAGTTACGCAGGCTCGGTGGAGTACGCCTTCGACGTGCTCGCGACCTACCTGCGCGAGCGAGCGAACGAGGGATTCGTGCTGATCGTGCTCGGCGACCACCAGCCCGCGGCAAACGTCAGCGGCGAAGGTGCTTCGTGGGATGTGCCCGTACACATCATCAGCAAGCGGGCCGACATCCTCACGGCATTGAG
>FTFB01005395.1_pt1 | contig 11005 bp, 5 predicted proteins | sample 1658331 | NCBI WGS metagenome assembly FTFB01 (sample SAMEA3914816, study PRJEB12502) | metagenome | biome: forest; material: soil | place: USA | collected 2011-09-16 | depth 0.3 m | reverse complement strand
GCCCCACGTTGCTCGTGCGCGTCCCTTCGTTCGCCGCGAGCAGCGACTTCAGCAGCGCAACTGTCGTCGGATGCGGCTCCGGCTTCTGCCGCAGGAAGTCCTCGCTGTAGTTGCCCATCGCGAGATCGAGCGGCGTCTTGCCGTTCAAGTCCTTGGCCTCGAGATCCGCGCCGTGCGCGGCCAGGAACTTGACGGCGGAGTCGAAGCCGCGGAGCGCCGCACCGTGCAACGCCGTCCGATGCGGCTCCGCATTCGGGCTTGGCACCTGCGCGCCGCGCAGGCGGAATTGGTAGTTGCCGACGCGCGCGGCACTCGTTACGCCCTCATACGGCTTGTCGCCGGTGCCCCGCTCCCCGAGGTTGCGCGCATTCACGTTGGCGCCGCCATCGACGAGCAGCTGCATCGTCGCCAGCACGCCCTCCTCCGTGCGATTGCGGCCGCGCGTCACGCGCAGCCCGTAGTCGAGACCGGCAGCGGCCATCAGCGGTGTGTCGCCGTTGTTGCTCGGCAAGTCGACCAGCGCGCCGTGCTCGAGCAGTAGCTTCACGACCGGCGCGTCGCCAGCGCGCGCCGCGCGCAGCAGCGGCGTAGCACCGACGGACAAGATCGTGTCGCCGCCGCGATCGTTAGGCACATTGCGATACGGCGGCCGGCGCTTCAGCTGGAGGTTCGGATTCGCTCCTTTGTCGAGCAGCAGCTTTGCAACGTCGTAACCCGAGTGCTTGTCCATGCTCGGCAGCGCCGACATCGCGCCGCTGCCTTGCGTCGGCAGCGTGTTCATATCGACGGCCTGGTAGAGCGGCGTGCGACCGAAGAGATCCCATTTATCGACGTCAGCGCCGGCCTCGATCAGGTAGGCCGCCAAGTCGAAATGCAGGTTGTTGATCGCGAGCGCGAGCGCCGTGACGCGCTCCGGGTCCGTCAGGTTGACGTCCGCGCCGCCTTGGACGAGATTGCGGGCGCAATCGATGCAGCCTTCGCGCGCCGCGTACAGGAGTGCCGTCAACCCGCCGCGGTTCATGTCCTTCGGCCGCGGCTCGGTCAAAATTCTGCGCTGCCAGTCGCGCTCGAGCCCATGGAGGTTCGGTTTTGCGCCTTTCGCGAGCAAAAACTTCACCATGTCGGGTTGCCGTTGCGCCGCGGCCCACATCAGCGCCGACTGACCGCCCCATTCCTCTTGCGCATTGATGTCGGCACCGGCCGCGAGCAACAGCTTCGCGGCCCCGACGTTGCCTGTGCGCGCGACTTCCATCAGCGCGGTCTCACCCTCCGCGTTCGCGCGTTTGACGTCTGCGCCGGCCGCAAGCAGCGCCTGGATGACCGGCAGGACCCCTGTCGTCGCGGCTTCGGAGAGTGGCGTAGCGCCGTAGTCGTTCGCGGCGTTGACGTCGGCGCCGGCGCTTGCGAGCCGCTGCACGAGATCCGCGTCGCCATTGAAGGCGGCCCACATGATCGTGGTCGTGCCGTCGTTGCCGCGCGCCTTCGCGTCAGCCCCGGCCTGCAGCAATTTCACGGCGGTGTCGTGCTGCCCAGCCTCGAGCGCACCGAGCAGCGTAGGCTCCCCGGCGAGCGCGGCGCCGCTGACGAGCGCTACGGCTGCGAGAGCGATCAATTGCGTCTTCATGATCAAACCTCCGACAAGGGGCTGCCGCTGTCGCCAATTTTCTCGACCGGGATCTGCGCGCGATCGAACAACGTCAAGAGCAAATCCGCGTGGCGCGAATCCTGCGGATACCGCAAATGCTGCCCGCCTTTGATTCGGCCGTGCGCACGTCCCAGGATCGCCGAAGGCAACGGATCGTTGTTGTGGCGGTTGCTGTCGCTCATATTGCTGCCGAACAGGATCGTCGAATGGTCCAGCACGTTGCCGTCGGCTTCCTTCGCGCTCGCGAGCTTCTCGATGAAACCGGCAAACATCTTCGTGTGGAAATTCTGGATCTTGACGAGCTTGCCCTGCTTGTCCGCGATGTTGCCGTGATGTGAGAGCGGGTGAAACGCCTCGGAGATCCCGAGATTCTGGTACGAGCGCATGCTCGCTTCTTTGTCCAACGAGATCGTGATGATGCGCGTGAGGTCCGCTTGGAACGCGAGCCCCATCAAATCGAACATCATCTTCATGTGCTCGACGATGTCGTTCGGTACGCCGATCGGCGCGTCGGGAATCTCGAGCGCCGAGTTGTCGGCCGTTGCGGCCATCTGCACGCGCCGCTCGATCTCTCGTACCGAGTCCAGGTAGTCGTTGACCGATGCGCGGTCCGCGCCGCCGAGCGCCGTGTCGAGCTTCTTGGCCTCGCCGCTGACGCGGTCGAGCAGGCTGCCGGTCTCGTGATTGATCGCCTGGCGCTCCGTATCCGTATCACCTTGGCCAAACAGCCGGTAGAACACCGCGCGCGGATTACCCTCCTGCGGCAGCGACTGTTTCGGAGTGCGCCACGCGACTTGGGCGCCGCGCAGGGCAGTGCAAAGCTCCAGCGACGGCAGGCGCGTCTCCTGGCCGATGTGGCGCGCCGCGAATTGGTCAGCCGTGACACCCGCATCCGCGTTCGCGACGCCGAGGGCAAACGGCGACACGCACGACAACCATGTGCGCTCGATATAGGCGTGCGGCTCGGGGCTTTCGGCCGGTTTGTTGCGCAGGCCGGAGACGATCGTGAGATACGGCCGGAATTTCTCGAGCGGCTCCAAGATCGGCGAGATCTTGAAGTCCTTGCCGGTTTGCTCCGGCGACCACTCCTTGGCCACTGCGCCCATCGGAAAACCGACGAAGGCCATGCGCGACGGCGCTTTGGCGTTGGCAGCACGGGCGACACCCGCCGGAATCATGGCGTCGAGCAGCGGCAACGCTATACAAGCGCCCGCCCCACGCAACACCGTCCGACGCGAAAGATACTTCCTGGTAATGAACATATCGCTGTCTCCTATCGTTGGTCCGTCGCGGTTCGCCCGCGCTCGAGCGCCGTCTAAAAAACCCTGTCGGTCTAAGGCTCCGCGCGCGCCGTCGCTTCCGTCGGAGCGCCATCCTCGGACGTGATCGCCTGCCGTTGTCGCATCTGGAACGCCTCGCTCTGCACGATCGACATGACAATCGAATCGAAGCGCCAGCCGTCGCGCTTCGTGTCACGGACGATCTTGCGCACGATCGGCATGTCGTAGTACTGCAGCGTACGGCCGAGCGCGTAGGTCAGCAGGCGCTCGGTGAACGTCTGCACGAATTCCTCCGGGTGCTTCAGCAGCGCGTTGCGCAAGTCGACGGGGCCGTTCAACGGCGTGCCGTCCGGGTACTCGCCGGACGTATCGAGCCGCGTGCCCGCGAAGCGGTCGACATCGCGCCACGTACCCACCGCGTCGAAGTTCTCGAGTGCGAAACCGAGCGGATCCAAAATCGCATGACAGGACGAACACACGGGATTCGTCCGGTGCGCAGCCATGCGGTCGCGTACGGTCGTGAACTTCTTCGCGTTCGCCTCGTTTTCCGGCAGAGCCGGCACGTTGGCGGGCGGCGCCGCGGGCGGCGTGCCCGTGATCTGCTCCAGGATGAATGCGCCGCGCAACACTGGCGACGTGCGGTTCGGGTACGCGGCCGCCATCAGGATCGCGCCTTTGCCCAGCAGGCCGAAACGGTTCGGATCTTTGTGCTGTACGCGCTGGAAGCGATCTCCCTTGACGCTGTCGATGCCATACAAAAGCGCAACGCGCTCGTTGACGTACGTATGGTCGGCGGTCATCAGGTCGACGACACTACGGTTCTCGTCGAATATGCTCTGCGCGAACAGCTCGAGCTCCGTGAGATAGTCGTTACGCGGGTCACCGCTCCCCGATGCGTATGGGAACACGGCGCGGTCCGGGTTCACCTCCGCCAGGCGACCCATGTTCAGCCACTGGTAGACGAAATTGTTGCCGAGCGTGGCCGCGCGCGAATCCTTCAGCATGCGCGCCACCTGCTGCTGCAGCACCGCGGGCTTGCCGAGCTCGCCACGTGCGGCAAGATCACGCAGCTGGTCGTCGGGAATCGTGTTCCAGAGGAAGAAGGAGAGGTTCGACGCAAGCTCGAGATCGTCGATCTTGTAACGCTGCCCGACACTGATCTCCTGCGGCACGCGTTCGCCGCGATACAAGAAATTCGGGCTCGCGAGGATGCCCGTTATCGCCGCGCGTATCCCTTGCTCGAACCCGCCCTGCTTCGCTCCGTCGGCGTAGTACTGCAGGAGACCCTGCAGCTGCGGCTCGGAGATCGGCCTGCGGAACGCGCGCGCCCCGAGCGTCGAGATGATCTTCTCCGCGCACAGGCGTGCGTCGTCGCTCTGGGTCGGATGGCACGTAAAGATTCTCTCGCGACTCGGCATCGTGCTTAGACCCGTCGGAGAGAACGGGCCAGCGACCTGAAACGAGGCCACGCGGTACACGCGATCCTGGCCGCCGCCCGGCACGAACAACTCGAGCCGATCGTCGGATTCCGCGAAAGTCCGGCGCAGGAACGTCACCCCGAGCTTGTGCGGGCCCGCCTTCGACTTGAAGCGGATGTTCTTGAGACCGGCGTTGATCGCGTCGAACGCGCCGGCCGGCTCCTGATCGTAGCGCTTCATGTCCTTGTCACCGCCGATCACGGTTCGATAGATCTCTTTGTCATCGAGCGTCACCAGCACGGTGTTCTCGAACTCCATGTCGTTGCCCCAGATGTGGCCCGCCATGTCGGCAATATTGATCTCGTAGTCACCATCCGACGGAAAATAGTGCTCGGCGAGGATCCCGCCGCGCGTGCCGAGCGGCAGTCCTTTGATGTGCGTCTGCTGCGTGCCAGACGCAGCGTTGTAGGTCGTGCTGCCGGCCCGCGCGTCGGGGCGGCCGACGGCCTGCACGGCGACGGCTCGCGCCGCGATCATGTATTGCTCGATGAACGACGGCGACACCTGCAGCGCGCTCGCGATATTGTCGAAGCCGCCCGCGAGCTCGTCCTGCGGCAGCAAGGCGACGGCGTCGATGTCGAGATCGAGCAGATCATGGACAGCGTTCGCATATTCCTTGCGATTCAGCCGGTGCAGCGGAATGCGCTCCTCGCTGCGCTCCGTCGCTGCGCCATCGAGCGCGCTCTCGAGCCACGCCACCAGTTTGTAGCGTTGCTGCTCGTCCGGTCGCGATTCTTTGGGCGGTGGCATCAAATGACCGCGCAGCTTGCGCACGACCTTCTCGAACGTCTCGGCGTGCCCGGCCACGCTATTGGGCGCGAGCTTCTCGAACGACAGCTCGCCGGCGAGCTCCGTGTCGTTGTGGCATTCACCGCAGTACTTGTTGATCGTCTGCCACTGCGCGCCGGCGTCGGCCGCTACCGACTGTTCGCCGAGTTTGCCGCAGCCCGCAAGCGCCCCGACCGCGAGGATCAAGCTCAGTCCTTTCGTGCTCCGCATCGCATCCGTCATGACATGATCCTCAGTTTCCTATGCGTCCGGCGTCAGATACGCCCACAAGCTGCGAAACGAACGCCGGACGAACTCGTCGGGCTTACCCATCTTCGCGTCGAACTCTTTCGTGGGCGCCGCGGCCACGGCTTCCTCAGGCCCGCGGCCCGTATAGAGCAGTTTCGCAAGCCGCTCCCAAACGACGCTATACATGTCGTATTGAGCCTTGAGATCGGCATGGGTCAGCACTGGCCCGCTCGCCGGCACGATCCGCGTATCGGGCTGCGCGACCGTGAGCAAATGCTCGAGACCGCCGACCAGCCCACCAATCCAGCCGCCGGTCCACCAGTCGGGCAGTTGCCAGCCGTCGCCGGACAGCGCGCCGCCTACGGCGAGCACGTTCTGCTTAGGGAAGAAAACGTAGAGATCGCCGTCGGTGTGCGGGCAATCGCGCAAGTGACCGTACTCGATGCGCTGCGTGCCGACCGTCAGGGTGTCGCGTGTATAGAACGGCTTATTTGGGCGCGCGACCTTCGGCAGCGGCCGCACGGTCTCGCCGTTCCAGGGCCACGTGACGTCCGTCGACAACCAGAGCTGGGTATTCTGTTGCGCAATGATCGTCGCGCCGGCTTTGCCCAATGCCTCGTTGGAGCCGGTGTGATCCGGATGCCAGTGCGTGTTGAACAGCGTGTGGACCTTGCCGGCGCCGGCTAGGTGGCCCACCGCCGCCAGTAGGCCAGCCGACGCGGACGCCGGCCCGCCGTCGACGAGCACGGCGCCGTCGGCGCTCGTCAGCACGAGCACGTTGGTGCCACCGGCGTTCAACACCCGCAGGTCGTCCGCGAGACGCGCGTCGACCGGTGACGCTTGGGCGGATGCCAAACCGGGGCGGAATACGGTGGCTCCGAGCGACACACCGGCGATTCCGCCCAACGCCGCTAGAAGAAGGTCACGTCGCGAGGCGGGGCGACTCAATCGCTCTCCCCGATCGGCCTTCGTTCGCGTTGTCTCGGTCATCGCTCGTCCTTCGCCATCAGAAAGACACATTGAGCCCGACATACATGCGGCGGCCGAGCACGTCGTAGTCGCCTGCGTTGGTGACGCCCAGGTTCGCCGTGGGGTTGTTGACCGCGTTCGGATTGGCGCCCACCACCGGCGGCTCCTTGTTCAGCAGATTGTCCATTCCCCCACGCACGCGAACGCGATCGCTGAGCCGATACGAGACATTGACGTTGAACAAGTTGTAAGCCTTCGTCGGCAAAGCCGTGAACGTCGGCGTCTGCACGAGACTCAGGTCCTTCTGCTCCGGCAGATAACGCCAATTCAGGCCTACGCCGAGTTTCTTCCGGTTGTACGAGAATTGCGTGAACAGCCGGTACTTGAAGTACCCCTGGTTCGTCGACTCGTAGCCTGCGTTCTCCAGCAGCGGCGCGTCGGGATCGGACGACGCGGGCTGCTTCCACGTGATGAGATCGTTGATCGACGAGTTGATGCCAAACTCCCCGCCGAGCATCGCCTTGCGCCAATTCATGCTGATGTCGACGCCCGACGTGAAGCGCTTGCTGAAGTTGAAGTTGCCTCCTTGCACGTAGGTGGCCGCGCCGCTGTCTGGGTCGCGGAAGATCGCTTGGCAGTACGCATTCGAAGCGGAAAACGTCGGATTGCTGTTGCCGTTTGCGTTGAAGCACTGGAGATACGCCTGCCGAAAGCCGAGCACGTCGATGACGTCTCGTACTTCGATCTGATAGAAGTCGACGGACAAGCTCAAATCGCGACGGCGAGGGGACCACACCATGCCGGCCGTATAGGTATCCGCTTCCTCAGGCCGCAGCTTCGGATTGCCAACGTTCTCCTGGCGGTAGACGTTCGCTGAGACGCCGCCGTCGCTCGGGAAATTGTTCCGCCCGGCATCGAAGAGGTTCGCGCCCGCAACACCCCCCGAGCGATAGATCAGCGCAGCGCAGAGGTTTTGCACAGCGGCGCGATTCGGATTGCTGGGCACGTTGCCCCAGATCTCCGTCGTGTCCGCGCGGCAAGCGTCACCCTGTGACCATGTATAGACCTGGCTCGTCGGACCGGAATAGAGCTCCGCTACGTTTGGCGTGCGGTTCGCCCGCTGCCATCCGCCCCGTACGCGCCAATTTTCGCCCGCAGTCCAGTTGAACAGGAATTTGGAGGACTTGGCATCCTGGTGGAAATCGCCCGTTTGGAAAGCGGATGCGCGCGCGCCGATCTCGAGGTCGAAAGTCTTAATGATCGGGACCAGGAACTCCGTATAGAACTCGTTGACCTCCGTCTCGCCGGCCGCCGGAACTGTTGCGAGGAACAGCTCGTCGGGCTCGAACACACTCGAGTTCTTGCGCGAGCTGATTCCGAATGCTGCGCGTACCTCGCCCGCGCGCAGCGTCACGATCTTGCCCTGGAAATCGGCTTCCGTCACGCGTTGCTCGACTGTGTTCTTCTGCGACATGTTCGCGGTGATTGCGTCGACGCAGTCGTTCGTGAGCTTAAAATTATTGGCGAAGATCGGCTCGCCGTGCGGACCCAGTATCCACGGCTCGAAGATCGGAATACCGCTTGTGCAGGTGTAGGTCACCGTGTTCGCCGCGCTGTTGGCTGCCGTCTGGGTGATCGTGCCGCCCTTGCCGAAATTCGGCTGCTTCACGAGCGCGTTGTAATGGTCGAGCCAGACGAAATTGTCCATGTCGGTGATCAGCGTTGTCTCGCCGTACGACGTGTAGGCATCCCACGTCCAATCCTTCAAGAACTTGCCGTTGGCGCCCACGATGAACTCATCCAGCTTGGTGTCGTTCGACGATGCGCGGTTCGGAAACCAATACGCGATGCGGCTCATCCGCCAGGGGGCGCCCGGCGTCAGCCGCGAATCGAGCAATGTTCGCAACTCCGCGGGCTCGATCGCCGGATTACGCGGCACGTCGATCGCGGTCAGCGGCGTCGGGAACAGCACAGTCTTGACGTCACTCTTCACGAACGAGCCCTGTGCGTATACGGAGATGCTGTCGGTCAGTTCGTAAACGGCCCTGCCGAACGCCGAGTAACGCGTGAGGGGTGTCGACGCATACGAACGCGGGCTGCCCTCCTCGAGATTGTTGTTGTTGTTCGTGCGGATCTTGTAGGGAAACGTGCGCGGCCCCGTGTAGCCGAGCGCGCCCCCGAGCCTGAACACCTGACCGTCCGTCGGATTCACGTAGAAATCACCGGTGCGCGCCTGGTTCGCAGTCGTGCCCAGCACTTGATTCACCGTCGTCTGCGACGGCAAATTGCCCGCGATCGCCGTGAAATACGGGAAGTCGACGCGCGGGTAGTTGGCGGGAGTATTGGGATCGTTGAAGCCGTTGATGAAGAAGTCGCGGTTCATCTGCCACGCCGCATCGCGGTGCGCATAGCCTATGTCGAACATCGCGTTGCCACGGCCGCCGTTGAAGTTGCCGCCGATCAACACGTCCGCTCTGTTTTCTCCGCCGTCGCCGGCCTGCGTAGTGCCGGTCTGATAATTGATGGCCACGCCCTCGAAGTTGCGCTTTAGCTTGAAGTTGACCACGCCGGCCATCGCGTCGGGACCGTAAGTCGCGGCCGCGCCGCCGCTGATGACTTCGACGTCGCCGATCGCCGCTTGTGGAATCGTGTTGACGTCGACCGTCATTGCCGCGTTGATCGGCTGTGCCCGCCGTCCGTCGATCAGCACGAGGCTACGTTGCGGGCCGAGGCCACGCATGTTCAGGGTCGACGCGCCGGGCGAAGTCGTCGCCGTGGGCTGGATTTCTCCAGTCGTGAACTGGGTCGCGCCGGGGTTGAATTGCGGATACTGATTCAGCACGGTCTCGATAGCGACGGAGCTGTTCTGCTCGAACACCTCGGTGCCAATCGTGAGGATGGGGCTGGGCGCGTTCAAATCGCGGCGCACAATGCGTGAGCCGGTCACCAGCAGTTCCTCGATCTTGGGTGCGGGCTCCTGCGCATGCGCCAAGCCGATCGCACCCAAAACGAGACCAATGGCCACACACAAAGAAGCCGCGTCGCGGCGCCCCGGACCTTGGTGACTTTGGTTGTTCTTTCCACCTGCAATAGATCGCCCACTCCGAACCACCATAATCCCCCCACCCTGCGGTCTTTGCCGCTTTTCTCTGTTGGAACCCCGCCATGATTGCGCCGACGCAACAACTTTGGCGCCCGCCCGCAATCCCCCATAAGGATGGTCCCGCCGTGCACACGGCTTCGATAGGCCTTCAAACTATGGGGGTTGAGCAATGCTGGTACTGATGATGCCCCGTTATTTAGAGACCTCGAACAGAGCGACCCCTGCCCGTATGCTCCAGAGAACGAGCACAAACATCGTCGAAAAACGTCCTAGGCGGTTTGCTTCGTGGGGGGAATGGGGTGACGGATGCAAGAAAAGAGCAGGTAAAGGAGCTGCTTAGGAACGCGCGTGCGCGAATTGATCCCCGCGAGATTGGTTTTCAACGTGGTCGTCGTCAGCCGCCCGGGTTGCGGCGGGAGGATGTAGCCGTCCTCGCCGGCATCAGCGTTAAGTGGTACACGTGGCTCGAGCAGGGACGCGACCTCAATTTTTCTGAAGAATTGGTTCAGAGAGTCGCCGAAACGCTCCGATTGTCGGCGGCCGAGCACGACTACTTGCTGCGGCTGTTGCGGAGGGATTCCGCGTCGAACAGTTCAGTCGAGTGCATCGGCGAAACGTTGATTCGCACCGTTCAATCGGCGCCGGTGCCCGCGTTGGCCATGACGCGGCGTTGGGATATCGTCGCGTGGAACCCATTGACTACACGGGTCTTTCGCGACTATGGCGCGATCCCCGCCGAGCAGCGGAATCTGTTGCGGATCGTGCTGACCGATGCCAAATATCAGAGCGACGCCGAGTCCTACGAGATCATGGCACGCAAGCTGCTCGGCGAATTTCGCGTGGACTACGGCAGACGATCCCGCGATTCGGCTTTCGAGCAGCTGGTTGCAGAATTACGACAGGCTGCACCGTGCTTCACCCGGCACTGGAAAAACGTCGAGATCTGCAATACGCAGCGCGGCTCGATCGTGCAGCACGACGAGTTCGGCGAGCTGTCGTTCGATCGAATCTCGTATGTGCCCGAAGACAGCGTCTTCCTACGCGTGCTGCTGTTCTTTCCGCGCGACGCGCGCACGGCGAACATCATCGCGTCGTTGTGTGCGCACCGGCAGGGGCCTGACCGCCCGAACGGCACGCTCGCCGACGCCGGCACGCTGCAAGCACTGCGGCATACGAATCGGCATTGAAGGCGACGAACGACGGCGAACCGCGAGCTACACAATCCCAAGCACGTGCGTAAGCGCTTGCTCTCCGACCGCCCGCCTCGGGCATAAACCGCCCTCGCTCGCGCCCCTTTAAACCTCGACGCTCGGTCGAGGTCATGGCGACGGCGTACGGCACTTCCGCTGAAGAATCTTGCCCGCACAGACAGGTTCATCGAGGGCACTGTTCAAACATGGCGAAGCGCCCCCGCCTCGTTCAGTATTGCCTGCGCCAGCCGTTCTACGAGGGGGTTCGATGATCCGTTCCACCGCCTGCATGCTCGCCGCCGGCACGTTGCTCGCGGCGTTCG
>FTFB01011881.1_pt1 | contig 11023 bp, 4 predicted proteins | sample 1658331 | NCBI WGS metagenome assembly FTFB01 (sample SAMEA3914816, study PRJEB12502) | metagenome | biome: forest; material: soil | place: USA | collected 2011-09-16 | depth 0.3 m | reverse complement strand
TCGCGCTCGCGGCCGACGACAAGTGGATGTACGCGGGCCAGATCGGCCTCGAGATTCCGTTCGGCGAGCGCAGCCGCTTCCGCCTCGGCGCGGCCCACTACCAGTTCCGTAACATCGCGGGGCTGCGCAACGCGCCGACGAGGAACGACAGGCCCGGCTGGACGCCTGCATCGCGGCGCCGGAAGAGGTCGAACGCGACCTTCGTCGCGAGGCCTTCGAAGCTGAGGTCCTCGTCCCACAGCATCTGCGTCGACAGGAACGGATTGTCGAACCGGCCCGCGAGGAAGTCGATGCCGCGCGTCGCGCGGTCGTTTTCGAACTTCCACTCGATCGCGGCGTTCTGCACCGCGAAGTTCAGCCGACGCCCGTAGTTCGCGAGCGTCTGGTTCATCGAGACCGGGTCATTCATGTTGCCCGTCGCGAACGACAGGCGCGCCGTGAGGCGATCCGACACTTTGGCGTTCAGGTCGACGCGCAACCGACCGCGTAGCCGGCCGCGCTCTTCGGTGGTGTTCAGCAGCGCATTCGCGCCGGCTTTGCCGATGCCGCCCGCGGAGTTGACGGCGTTGAAGTCGAGATAGACGTTCTGCGCGTTCTGCGAATCGAAGTAGTCGCCCTGCCCACGAACGCGCAGGCGCGTGTCGACGTCGAGGTTGCGCACCCACGCTGGCAACGCGGCCGGCACGCCCCACCCTTCCTTCTTCGCACGCGCGACGACGTCGTCGACGACGGCGCCTTGCACGTCTTGGCGCACGGCGGCGCGAATCTCGTCCTTGACGATCTCTGGCACATAGGTGACCCGCACGGCGTTCTCATCCGGCGTTTCACGCGCTTTGAGGTCCGCGATCTCAGTGGCCGCGCGCTTCTGCGCGTCCGCGACGATCGTCTGCGCGTCCTGCTGCGTCAGCACGCCGCGCTGCACGAGGCCTTGCAGGATGTTGACGACCGTGTTGCGCAACTCGAGCAGGCTCTGCTCGCTGCTCGGCGCGGCTGCCGGCGCCACGGGCGCCTGTGCAGCCGCAATCTGAGTGAGACACGCGAACCCGATACCGGCGCCTGCCGATAGAAACCGTTTCATTGTTATCCTCTTACCGGTTTCGCACTCCGCGGCGTCAGAGCCGCGAGACGATGCGAATCTGCACGGGCTGAGGCAGGCCGTCGGGCGGCGCCTCGGCCACACGATCCATGCTTGCGAGCAGAGTGCTGAGCTGCTGGTCGAGCGCCCGGTCGCCAGTTGAGCTTGCGAGCGCCACGCGCGTCACGGCGCCCTTGCCGTCGAGCCACAGCCGCACGTTGACGGAGTACGCGCGAGCGCGGATGTCGTGGTTCTCGCCTAGCAGCGTGAGTAGATCCTGTTTCAGCATGCCGGCGTACCACGCGAAACGGTCGCCGCCGCTCGCGAGCAGATCGCGACCGCCGCGGCGCGCGGCTAAGCCGAAGCTGTCGCCACCCGCGACGCCGTCGGCGTCGAGCCCGAGCAGTGTGCCGGCCGGCGGTTGATCCGACGGCGCGTCCGGCGTCTGCTCCGGCTCCTTCACGTCGTCGACTTTTTCCTCTGGCGGCGGAGGCGGCGGCGCGGTCTCGGGCGGCGGCGGGGGCCGGATCAGCCGCACTTGCTGGATCACCTGCTTCGGTGTCGGCGCCGGCGAATCCATGAACTGCCGGATGAAGTACACGGCCCCGCCGCCGGCCGTCGCGGTCATGAGCACGCCGGCCACGGCCGGCAGGATGCGCGCCCAGCGCGTTCTGTTCGTCATTTAACCACCCGCTGTGTAACGAGCCCGACCTGTGAAATTTCGAGCCGGCTGAATAGATCGATCACGTCGACGACGCTTTGATACTGAATCGTCGAATCCGCTTTCAGGATCACGGGCAAATCCGGCGTCGCCGCCTTGTACTGGCGCAGCAACCCTTCAAGCTCCGGCATCGTGACGGGAAACGTATCGAGATAGATCGTGCCGTCCTGTGCGATCGTGATGGCCTTGGTCTTCGATTCCGCGAGGCTCGGCTGCGCGCTGGCCTTCGGCAGACTCACCTTGATGCCCTGCACCGTCGCCGTCGTCAGGATGATGAAGATCACGAGCAGCACGTAGGCGAGGTCGAGCATCGGCGTGATGTTGATCTCGTCGTACGGCTCGTTGTCTGCCTGGGCTTTCATTGCGCGCCGGCTCCGCTAGACGTAGTGCTCGGCGAGCTTGTTGACGAACTCGTCGGCGAACACGTGCGTCTCCGCGTCGACGTCCTTGATGCGCGAGCCGAGCCAGTTGTAGGCGAACAACGCCGGGATCGCGACACCGAGGCCCGCCACCGTGGCGACGAGCGCGGCCGCGATTCCGGGTGCGATCGCGTTGACGTTGACGTCGCCGCTCGCGGCGATCGCCGCGAACGTGACCATGACGCCGACGACGGTCCCCAGCAGACCCAAGAATGGGCCGCCGCTGATCGCGATGGTGAGGAACACCATCTTGTTGTTCAGCCGCTGACGCTGACGCACGAACACGGCGTCGACCGTCGCGCGGATGGCGCCGATCGTCTCGGCCGTGAAGCCGGTGCGCTGCGCGCCGACCGCGGGCGAGCGCAGCCGGTGCTGCACTTCTCGGACGCCTGCCTCGTAGAGCGGGAACAGAGTAGACACACGAAAATCGTCGGAGGCGTCACCATGCGCAGTCGCCAACGCCAACGGATCGCCGGTGCCGAGGTCTCGATAAACGTTCAGGAACCTGCGGTTCTGGCGCTCGATGCCGGAGATGGCGAAGGCTTTGACGATGATGACCCACACGCTGACCGCGAACATCACGCCTAAGATCGCGATCACTACCCAGCCGTCGACCGTCACGTTGCGGATCGTCGTGGCGAAGTACGACTCGCCGCCGCCCCCCGCCTCGCGCTGGGCATCGCCGCCGTATACGAGCATGCCGCCGTTGATGCCCTGGCTGCGGGCCGCCGCCTTCAGCCACTCGACGGAGCGTGCCGTGTTGGCGACTTCGAGCTCGTCGAGCTCGCCGACGAAACCGTTCTTGCCGCCCACGGACTGGCCGATCACGAGACCGCCCGCGAGCTCGGGCGCTTCGGCAGCCGTCGACGCGACCACCGCGCCGTTGACGAGCAGCTCGAGCATGCCGCCGCCCGCGCGCAGCGCGAGATGGTGCCATTCGTTCAGCGGCAGTTCTGGCGCCGTCACGGCAGCGTTCGCGAGGCGTGCATACGGCTTCGCACCGTCGAGGCCGAGCACGAATCCGCCCGTCGCGTCGCTCGCGATCACGTTCGCATCCTTCTGCGGCGCTTCGATCCGAAGCCACGCGGACACCGTGAATCCCTGGCTCGGCGTGACGCGGAGGCTCGGGGACGCGCCGATGCGAACGGCCGTGGCACCGTCGAACCGCGCCCCGCCGCCGATCAGCGCGGTCGGCGTGAGGGCTGCGCCGAACTGCGTCGGCTCGTTGCGATACGCCGTGGCGTCGCTCGCGATGCCGTTCGCGTCGTTGAAGTGATAGACGAGGCTCTGATTCGTATCGTACGTGCCGGAGCGATCGTCGCCGCCCACAGCCTTCTGGTTGCCGTAGTAGAGATAAACGAAATCGCTCTTCGTGCCGCCCGTAAGCCGCGGCACGCGCACCCAGATCAACGCGATCTGGTTGACCGGATCGAACTTCTCGATGTGGTACTTGAGCGCAGTGACGTCGTCGGCCGCGACGAACCGCAGGTCCGCGCCGTCTTTTAGAACGTCGTTGAAGTACGTGAAGTTGCCGGGATGCAGCCGCACCAGCGTCGGCACGTCGACCGGACTACCGCTGATGTCGGCGCCGGTGGCGGACAGATCGAGTGTGATCTGCTTCCGGAACGCCCAATCGTTGTTCCACCACTTCGCCGCCTGCGCCGGCGCCGCCAGGACCACGAGCGGCAGCGTTAGACAAAATATCAGTACACGCATTGGGCAGGGTCACATATATAAGGAGTCGCAGTGCCCTGCCGCCGCCGGGCAGGCCGGCCGACGATAGGCCGGGCGGAGGTAGTCTCGGCGCGCATCTTTGCAGTCTCGTGACAGCCGGGTTACGAAGCCCGTTGGCCGCGGCTTACTGGTTGGTGTTGCGGCAGTCCTCCTTGGCGGAATCGCACGGCTCGCCGAACCCTGTGACGAACACGTCGAGGAAGCCGAGGGCCTGGTCCGCGAGCGGCGTCGAGCTCGTCTGCTCCTGGCGCGACTGCGCGACCGTGTCGTCCGCGGCGTTCGTGGCGCCCGCGGCGACGGAGCTCGCGCCCGTGAGCGCGGCGCCGAAGCCGCCCGTGTCGACGGGGACGCCGACCGACACGCCGCTCACGCTGATGTTGTCGGCGCCGAGGACGGCGGTGGCCGCGATCGTGAGGTTGCCCGCCACGATGCCCGCATCGCCCGCGTTCACGATGCCGCGCGGTGCGTACAAGTCCACGTCTCCCGGCTTCCTGCCGGCCGATGTGGCGAGCGTTCGGATACCACTACCCGCCAGCGCCGCCGGGAAAGTGACCTGCACGTTGCCGTTTGCGTCGAAGCTGACGACGGGCGCGGGCGCCGATATGGCCGTCTTTGCACCGCGGCCCGCATCGATGTCGCCGCGCGTCGACCACACGAGAATGTTGCCGCCATCCGCGGCGAATACCCTCGACTCGTTGACGGCAAAATCGTCGTATACCAGGGCGGAAACGCTACCGGTGCTCTGAGCGACGATGCCGAGTTGCGACGCAGCCTTCGTAATGCCGAACGCGGTCGGCGGCGTTGCAAGACCTGCGTTCACGTGCCCGCCGGGCGCCAACAGGTTGATGTCGCCGCCATCCAATGTGTAGATCCGGCTGAAGTACAGATTGATGTCGCCCAAATACGGGTTCGTCTGGCCCCCTTCCACGTCCGGGTTGGTGCCGGGGAACAAAGTCTCGAGAGCCGTGAATCCGCGGCTGAAATCCGCGTTGGCGCTGGCCGCGGCCACCCTGCCCGACGCGCGCAACTCCAGCAGCAGCACATTCTCGACGAACACGCGCTGAGCACCGGGCGACAGCGACGCGAACATCTCTAGAGCGCTGCTCTTGTTCGGAACCGCCTCGCCAGTGACGGCCTGAACATAGGCGAGGAGCAGCGCATCGTAGACGGCGGTTTGTCGCAGATACTTGTCCACGAACTCGGCGAATTTGGGCTGTTGATCGCCCAGCCCGACCAGGACGCTCACGGACGCACCCTGGCTCGGCAACGCGGGGTTCAGGATGTTGCCCCGCGTGGTGATACCCGACGAAGTCTGTAGATCCAACGTGCGACCCGCGATCAGCTCCAGAGCGCCGGGACCGTCGACGACCAATACACCGCCGTTTGGCTGCAAATCGCCGCGGGGGATTCGACCGACGTTGTAGGTGATGTCTCGACCGGCGCTGATGCTCGTGACGTCTCCCGGCGCCGTATGTTGGGCCATCATTGTCAGATTGTTGACGTCCCGGCCTGCGACAACGCGCGCCGGCTTCGCGAGGTACACACCCGTGACGCCGGCCTGCGCGGGGATGTCCATGAAGACGTCGCCAGTGCGCGCAACAACTCGTACCGGCGTCAGATCGGGGATGCCGTCGGACTGTGCCTCCAGCGAATGAACAGGCACTCCACCGTGCTGCCGGGGACTTAAAGGCGACTTCAGGAGCGTGTCCAGTAGGGACAGGTCCGCTGACGGCCGGTCGATCGAAGGTAGAGTCGTTTCGTCCGCATCCGAGAGAGTCAGGACGATCGAGGAATTTTGTTGACCAAGAATCACGGACTCTTCGGCAAACAGTTCCAGATTGCCCTTCTCGGCTGGGAACATGAACATGGATCGCGGCACGGCGACGCTGCCGTCCATCGCCGTCGCGCGAACCGTGCCAGGGTACGTCAGCAGAGCGGCGGCGTCGGGCCCCGACAAGGAAGTACTCGGCGCGAACAGTAGCTCCGCCGTGGTCGTCTGGTTGCTCAGCAGTACGTTTCCGGTCAGCGACGTCAGATCGATGCCGCTGGTGGGCGAATAAGTCGAAAAATACGAGCGGGTATCGAACGCCTGCTGTGAGTTGCCCTGGCGAATCAGCGTCGCATCGAACGCCGATTCGATCGCCAGATCGCGTCGCGCGAACAGATCGAAGCTGCCCGCACCGCTGAAGCCGAGCAACGGGTTCATGCTCGGCTGATTGAGCACCTGGGAGATCGCCGGAGCACCAATGGTCTCTCCGGCTCGCAGATCCGCCGAACCGTTACCGATGAGATAACTGCCACCGAGTATCGAGCCTCCCGCGATCACGCGCAGACTCCCAGCCCCGGTGACTTCGACGCGGTTGTCGCGCGCGTTGAGACCGCCGACTTGGCGGCCGATGGTCGGCAGGTTCAGCGACAGGTTCTCGATATCCCCATGGGCGGCGACCTCGATATTCCCACCGGCGAGCGCGCCGATGCCCTGCATGAAGCTGCCGTAGTTCACGGTCCAGGCGGTGGGACTGCCCGCGTTAAAAGCGTCGGGAGCCGAGCCTACGCGCCACAACCAGTCCGAGACGAGCTGGTTGCTCGCGGCGCCGCGCACCGACCTGCTGACTTTGATCGAGACGTCGCCGCCGTCGACGGGGTACGGCAGCAAGTTCAGGCCACCGAAGTCGCCCGGCAACCGGATCCCGGGGCCGGCCACACCGGCCGTATACACCATCGCCGTCTGGTCCAGCGGACCGCGGTTCGCCGCGTCCCCGAGGACGAAATCGTGTGCCGCGCGGACCGCGATGTCGCCCGTTCCCGTACGCACCATCCTGTAGTCAGGCGTGGTGAACGGGTCGACGACGACGCAACAGGTACCGGGCAGCACGCGCACGTTGCCGCTGTTCGGTCCGACGTCGCCCGACAACTGAGTCGCGAGCGCATTGGATGAAGTCAGATCGGCGCCACCGACCAGTCGATACGACCACGACTGGCGGCGCTGGCTGGGCAGCGTGAACGCAAGCGCGGTCGCGTCCGGGTCGAAGTTGTTCGGATCGGGCAACGCGACGAAACCGTCCGACAAGCTCCGCTGGAAGACGAGGTTACCGGCGGCGCGGAGCGTGAGTATCCCCGGGGTGTCGTTCGCGAAATGCCAGTTGTAGAGGTTCCAGTCCGCCGCTAGCGTCATGTCTCCGCTCGAACGAATCTCCACACCCGGCACGACTTTGAAGCTGCTGTCGCCGCCACGACCCAAGGCCGTGACGATGGCATTGGCGGTGCCGATGAAGTTCAACGCATCGTTGTAGAGCGAGTTCGACAACGTCGGGGCAACGTCCGCGGCACTGACGATCCCATCCGCGTCGTTGTACGTCTGAACACCTTCGACCCAGTACCGTCCCGCGCCGACGACACCGCCTGCGAGCGTCAGCAGATCGTTGCCGCCGTCCGCATCGAGGATCGTGGCGATGGAGCTGCGCGGCACACGAACGGTCACCGCGCCTGCGCGAACGGATTCGGTCCCGACCGCGGCGCCCGCTGAAACATCGATGTGCGCGGGCGCCTCGAGTCGCACTCCACGCTGCGCGGACGACAACAGTATCCGGCCGCCTTGGCCGCCGGCATCGGTCGCACTGGCGAGCAAAGTACCCGTGACCACGAGATCGTCGCGGGCCAAGAGATCGATCGCGCCGCCGGACGACGCGCGGGCATCGAGGACAGTGTCGACGTGGATGGAGCCTTGATCTGCGGTCAGGCTGAAACGCCTCGACGCGAGACCCGCGCCGCTCAAATCCAAATCGCCCGCGCCGCGCTGACGAAACGCCAGAGACTCGGAGAACCCGTTGGCGTTGACGGTGTGCGCAACATCGTTGAAGCGTTCGATCGCTGCGCCGTCGGCCGACAACGACGCTGCGCGGAATCCAGCCGCGGCGTTGCCGCGCCAAGTGCCGGAGAGATCGATCACACCGCGAGCGGCCGTCACGGCTACCGATCCCGCGTCACCGCCAAGTGCGTCGCCGGATACGTCGAGACTGGAACCGGCCTGGACCAGGACACTGCCGCGATCCGAGGCCAGGGTCACGTTGCCGCCGGGCGCATACGAAGCCACGCCGTCGAATTCACGCCGTGCTCCGGCGACCGAGAGAGTCGAGCCGGGACCCAGCGTTACATCGCTGCCGGCATCCAGCCCCCCTGCTACGAGCTGCACGTCGCCGGCCGGCAGCTCGATGCGTCCACCGTGGAACACGCTGGAGCCCTGCAGCAGCAGGCGCCCTCCGAGACCTACGGGTGTTACGTCCGCGGCCGTCCGGCCAAACCCCGTTCGCAGCGCACCCGTCGCAACTATCGAGCGATCGGCGCCGCTGACCGTCGTGATCAACGGCGCGAGGAGCTCGACGTTTCCAAAGATCTGCGTCTTACCCGCGTCGTGCGCCGTGATGGAAGAGCCCGCAGTCAGCTGAGTATTTGCCGCGCCACCGATCACGAAGTCGCCGACACCGAGATCGATGTGCTGCGTGGCTAGCGTCACCTGGCCGGTCCCGGCGCCGCTCTGCAGAGCGACGCGGTTCGGATTCGCCAACTGCAGCGTGGCGGTCGCTCTGAGCACCGCATCGCCACCGGAACGATTCACCAGGCCGCCAGCATGCAGCGCGAGATCGCGCACGACCAGGTCCACGCTGCCGTACAGATCGATCGCCGATCGGCTCGTCAGCACGAGCTCCTTGAGATCGAGCGCGGAAATCTGCGAGGGATCGAGCACGAGCCCGCTTGGCACCGGCAACGAAGTACCCAAACTGATCCGCGAGGCGGCGAGGTTCAGGGACGCTCCGGGAATGGCGAGATCGCCGCGGAAAACGGTGTCACGCGTCGCGTCGAGCAACACCGCACCGTTGGCGGCGCTGATCCTGGAGCCGACGTCCAGGTTCAAGAGCCCCGAGACGCCGCTGACACCGGTGCGATCGACGAGCACCTGCGCTCCGGAGCTGACTCGCAACAAAGCGCCGTCGCCCTGCAGCAGCAACGGATCGCTACTCGCTACGGCGGCGCCCGCCGTCGCGACCAACGCACCTCCGGACTTGACGTCGACGCGGTCGGTCCCCGCGAGGATCAATTCTGGAGCACGGAGCTCGGCGCCGTTGTCGATCGTGACTTGCTTGGCTGCGACGATGAAACGCAGACCGTCGCTCTGCTGCACCCGTGTGGCGCCCAGCAGCAGGCTCTGCGCGCCGAGGTTGTTCAGTGCAGACGCCTGAAGCGTCACCTCCCCTGGCTGGGACACTCCGAGCTGATCGATCACGCGCAGGTTGTCGCCCGTGATGTCGACTCCGGCTCCGCGCCCGTTCGGCGCGTGCGTCGCGAGCAGCGACCCGTCGAGCTCGAGCGTGTCGCGAGCCGTGAGACTCAGCACGCCGGCATCCACCGGCAAGCGAGGCAACGCCGCGATCTCACCGAGGAGCCCGGAAAAGAAATCCGTCGCACGGGTCTGCGTGTAGCGCGCTTCTGTTGGAATGGCAGTTCCAGGCCGCACGTCGAATCCGCTGTACCGCGAATCGCGCAAGGCGGTGTCCGTCGTCGTTCGATAGCCGGCGATCACCGTGCCGCCATCGAGTCTCGCGAAGGTTTCACCCGGCACGATATCCGTGTAGCCGCTCCGCGCCGTCACCAGATACGCGCCCGGCAAGAGCGCATAGCGCGCGGGCAACAGCGTATAGGCACCGGCCTTCAAGCCATCGAGCCCGCTCAGCCAGACGCGATCGCCGAGCCCGAGACTCGACCCGCGAGAGAGCGACGGATCCAACGGCGCGTAGTCGAGACCAAGGTTCGGCACGATGGCGTATTGGTTCGGACGAAGGACGTTATCCAGCACGTCGCGAGTGCCGTTGACCCCGGGCTCGAATTCGTACGCCAGGAGATCGCCGCCACCGGAAACATCGATGGTCGCGCTGGATTCGAGGTGAATGTCTGCACCGTCGAGCGCGACGCGCTGCTGCGGAAGCGCGTCGTTGCCGCGTCCGAACACGAGAGTCTGCTGGTCGAGCAGCGGATATACCCAGTCGAACCCGCCTTGTGTCTGGCCGAAGGGAATCAGCAGACCCGCCCCAGAAGTCGAGGTCAGGCTCCCGGCGACGAGATTCACGTGATCGCCTTTCAGCACGATCTCGCCGAACGGAGCGCGCAGCGTTCCGCGTTGGTCGATCGTTTCGGCCGTCAGCGTCAGCCGACCACCCGCTGACAGGACCGGCTCCGCGGTCCCCGGAGCACCGTGTATCTGGACGGACCGCCCCACACCGATCGCGCGCACGTCGAACTGACTCAGCGTCGTGGGATAGACCTGCAGCGCGGAAAAGGTCAGATCTCCGCCTGACACGAGCGCGCCGACGAGCTGCTGGGAGTTGAACGTTTGAATTCCGCGGAGACGAATGTCGCCGGTTGAGACGAGCTGCGTCTCGGCGATGCCTTGCAACGCGACGCTGCCATACACATCCAGGAGCTCGGCATTGACCCGTAGCGACCCACCACCCCCGACGATGCTCGTGGGCAGCACCTGATACCGGCGGCTGTCCGCGCCGATCGAAACCACCGGTGCGGACAGCTCGGCGTTCGCGCTACTGCCGTCGATGACGGCCACCCCGAGCTCGAGGCTGCGTCCCAGCGTGAGCTGGACGTTGCCGTCTATGCGCAGAGTACCGAGGCCGGCGAGCTCGAGCCGCCCCGTCGACCTCTTCTCGAGCTCTCTCGCAACGAGCGATAGCCGATCGAAGCCACCGCGCTCGATGCTGTCCGCGTAGACGGTCGCGACGCCATTCAGGCTACGGGGGACGTCGCCGCCGACGCCGATCACCAGGGGGTCGCCCTGTTGCTGCAGCAGGATGGTTCTCGGTCCCACTGGGAACAGTGAGACCGGATTGCCGCGGTCGCCGCGATTGGTCGGATCGAGCGTCACGAGCAATTCGCCGCCACGCGCGCCCGGAACCGGCGCCGCATGCCCCACCAGATCGCCGTTCAACAGCATGCCCTCGGCGGCGGTGAGACCGATGGTTCCCGCATCGCCCGCAACGGCTCTGGTCACGAAGGCGCCGTTCGCAGAAC
>FTFB01010437.1_pt1 | contig 11082 bp, 11 predicted proteins | sample 1658331 | NCBI WGS metagenome assembly FTFB01 (sample SAMEA3914816, study PRJEB12502) | metagenome | biome: forest; material: soil | place: USA | collected 2011-09-16 | depth 0.3 m | reverse complement strand
CATCACGAGCAGCGGTACGATGGCGCTCGCCGTCAATTTCGGCTACCGCCGCGATCGCGGCCGCACGGCTGCGCTGATGTTCATGACGGCAGCGTTCGGCGCGCTGTTCGTCGCGATGCAGGCGTTCGAGTGGACCAAGCTCATCACGGGGGAAGGCGTCCGCCCCTGGGGCAACCCAATGGGCGCATCGCAGTTCGGCGCTTCGTTTTTCATGATCACGGGGTTCCACGGCCTGCACGTGTCCGCGGGCGTCGTGTATCTGTGCATCGTAGCGTTCAAGGTCCTGCGCGGCGACTATGAAAAGAGGGGCTACGAGATCGTCGAGATCGCCGGTTTGTACTGGCACTTCGTCGACCTCGTCTGGGTATTTATCTTCGCGTTCTTCTATCTCTGGTAGGGGCATACGATGTCAGCAGCGACCGGACAACAGCATCCGCTAAAACTCTACTTCTGGATCTGGGGGTTGCTGTTCTTATTCAGCGCGTTTTCGTATGGCACAGATTTCCTGCCGCACGGCTACTTCCGCTGGGGCTTGATCCTGCTATTCATGGTGGCCAAGGCGGGCTTCATCATCGCGATCTTCATGCACATGGCGTGGGAACGAAAAGCGCTGATCTGGGCCATCCTCGGGCCGCCGGTGGTGTTGCTCGTGTTGATCGCACTCATGGTCATCGAAGGCGACTACACCGAATTCACACGCCTCACCTCGTTCTCGGCGCCGATCGCTCCCGCGGGGCACGCAGCCGCCGAAGAGGCGCACCATTAGCACGCGGGCCGCATTGCCCGGAGGGGTCATTCGATGTTGATCTGGTTGATTGGCGTCGCGATCTTCATCCTGATCTGGGGCAAGCTCTGGCGCGTGCTGCCGGCCGCTGGTTTCGGCGTGCTGATCGGATTACCGTTGGCGTGGATCGCATCGATTTTTATCACACCCTACGTCACAGGCATGAAAGCAATACCGCTTTGGTTACCGCCGCTGCCCATCGTCATCATCGCCATCACGTTGTTCGTGTTCGGCGTAATCACCTGGCTCCGCGCCGACAAGCTTACACCGCTGAAAGAGGCGGACACGCACGACGACCACGGTGACGGCGCCGGTCATCACTGACCGCGATCCGCTCTAGTCTTCCTTCTTCTGCTCCGCCGCAGCGGCGCGGGCGAGGCGTTTGACGAAGACCCGCATCTCGTTAGCGGCCTGCCGGTCACCGCGCCGCTCGGCCACTTCGATACCGCGCTCGTAAGCCTGTTGCGCTTCCGCGGTCTTGCCCGCGGCCGCGAGCGCCTTGCCGAGCGCCTTCCAGCCCGCCGAATACTCCGAGTCGATACGCACGGCCCCCTGTGCGTGGCGCACGGCGGCAATGGCGTCACCGGCCTCGAGATATCGGGACGCGAGCGCCAGCCGCAACGTCGCGCTGTCGCCGCCTTTCACGAGCAGCGCCTCGAGATTCGCGATCAGATCTTGGGACATACGGGGCGCAACGATAGCACCTCGCTCGACCGCACGGCCGGCCGCGCGGGTCGTCTGGCAAACGCTACCGAAGGGTGGCTATAGTAATCGGACGCCTCCCGCGACGATTCCGTCGCCGGGCGGAGCGGGGGAACGAACATGCGAGCGAATTGGCGAGTCATCGTGCCGGCTGTACTGTTGGCGACGCTCGGCGGCGCGGTCCAAGCACACCACTCCTTCACGGCCACGTATTTCGAAGATCGCAGGGTCGAGATCCAGGGCAAGCTTTTGCAGTTCCTGTTCCGCAATCCGCACTCGTTCGTGCACGTCGAAGTAATGGACGACAAAGGCGAGTTGCATCGCTGGGCCGTCGAGTGGGGCGGCGCCGGGGCACTCGCGAACCAGGGCGTCACGAGCCAAACGCTGCACGTCGGCGACGTCGTGACGATCTCCGGTAATCCGGGCCGCGAGGCCGGCGACTTTCGCCTCCGCATGCAGTTCCTGCGTCGCCCGGCGGACGGCTTCGAGTGGGGCCGCAAACCCGGCGAGACCTTCAACTGAGCCTCCACACGGTGCGCACGCTCATCGCCGGCGGCACGCTGCTCGTGGCACTCGCGGCCGCGAGCCCCGCGCCCGCGCAGATCAATCTGGTCGGCGAATGGGCCGGCAAATATCACGAGGATTTCGACGATCGCGTGCCGGGCGGTCTGCAGGGCGACTTCGCGGGCGTACCGATGAACGACGCCGCGCGGCGCTACGCGGACGCCTACAACGTCACGCGTGTCGCGATCCTCGAGCACCAGTGCCAACCGTACAACGTCGCGCACATCTATCGCGGCCCGCTGCAGTTTCGGCTGTGGGAAGACAACGACCCCGCGACGCAGGAGATCATCTCGTATCGCCAGTACATCGGCACCTACCAGCAGTGGCGCACGATCTGGATGGATGGACGCGCGCCGCCGCCGGACTACGCACCGCACACGTCCATGGGCTTCTCGCTCGGTGAATGGCATGGCGACATCCTGACCGTCACCACGACGCACATCAAAAAAGAGTTCTATCGGCGCAGTGGCGCCCCGAGCAGCGATCTGACGACGCTCGTCGAACACTACATCCGCCACGGCAACCTGCTGTCGCACGTCATGATCATTACGGACCCCGTGTACCTCACGGAGCCGTACGTGAACAGCGAAGAGTTCGTGCTGATGGAGCGCGGCAACCAGAACTGGCTGTACAACTGCGAGTACGTCATGGAAGTGCCGATGGACAAGAACAAGGTGCCGTACTATCTGCCCGGCCAGAATCCGTTCATCCAGGATTTCGCCAAGAAATTCGGCCTGCCGTTCGACGCCGTGTCCGGCGGCGCGCCCACCACGTACCCGGACTACCTGCCGACGCTCGAGCGGCTCATGAACCGCAAATGACGCGCGCGCCGCTCATCATCGCGTTGCTGGTCGCGGCAGGGCCCGGGCTTGCGGCCCGTGCGCAACCGCGCATCGAAGCGTTCCACGTGCAGGGCAACGTCTACATGCTGGTCGGCGGCGGGTCGAACGTCGCGGTGCAGATCGGCGACGAAGGCGTGCTCGTAGTCGATACCGGCACTGCCGCAACGCGCGAGCCATTGCTGGCGGCGATTCGCCGTCTGTCCTCGAAACCGATCCGCTGGATCGTCAATACGAGCCTGGACGTGGAGCACACGGGCGGCAACACCGCGATCTCGCAGGCCGGCCAGACCGTGAACGGCAATCCCGCCGCGATCATCGCGCACGAGAACACGTTGTCGCGCATGTCCGCCGAGAAACGCGCCGCCACGGACCTGCCGCTGAACTCGTTCTTCGAGGACGGGAGGGATTTCTCCTTCAACGGCGAGGCCGTGTTCCTGTACCACGTACCGGCGGCGCACAGTGACGGCGACATCATCGTGTACTTCCGCGGCTCCGACGTGCTCGTCGCCGGCGATATCTTCGTGACGACGAGCTACCCCGTAATCCGCGGTGACGCCGGCGGCAGCGTCGACGGTTTCGTCGCAGGCTTGAACAAGCTGCTCGACGTGGCGGTGCCGAAGTACCTGCAGGAAGGCGGCACGTACGTGATCCCGGGCCACGGCCGAGTCGGCGACGAATCCGACATTCTCGAGTTCCGCGACATGGTCGTGATCCTTCGCGACCGAATCGCGAGCCTCCTCGCAAAGGGCATGACACTGGAGCAGGTCATGGCCACGAAGCCCACGCTCGACTATGACCAGCGCTACGCGACTGCCGCGTGGACACCGGCGATGTTCGTCGCGGCCGTATATCGCGACCTGCAGCAGCGCAAAGGCGGCCGCTGATGAGCTCGCTTCGAAACGCCGGGGTCGCGCTCGTGACCGGCCTGCTGCTCGCCAACAGCGCCACCGTGCTCGCGCAGCGTGCCGGCACGCCGCCGGAGACGGCGCGGGCGGGCGCACCGGTCGACCTCGCGGGTTACTGGGTGGCCGTCGTCAGCGAGGATTGGCGCCACCGCATGACCACGCCGCGCAAAGGCGATTTCGAGAGCGTGCCGCTGAACGCGGAGGGTCGCCGCGTAGCCAACACCTGGAGTCTCGACGCCGACACTGCGGCCGGCGAGCAGTGCAAGGCGTTCGGCGTCGGCGGCCTCACGCGTCAACCAGGCCGCTTGCACATCACGTGGGCCGACGACGACACCATGAAGGTGGAGTTCGATGCGGGCAAGCAGACGCGCCTCTTCGAGTTCGGCACCCCCCCGGCCGCGAACGGCGCCAAGACCTGGCAAGGGTTGTCGCGAGCGCGCTGGATCAAGCCGCCGGGCGCCGGCGGCGCGCCGGTCCGCGCGCAGATCGGCAACGACGCGGGCCCGGTGCTCGCGGGTGGCGGCGGCCGCGGCCAACGCGGCGGCCCGGCGCCTACGGCCGCCTTGAACGAGGGCGGCTCGCTCGAAGTCACGACGACGGCTTTCCGCAGCGGCTATCTGCGCAAGAACGGCGTGCCGTACAGCGAAGCCGCCAAGATCACCGAACACTTCCACCGTCTGCCCGCGGCACCGAACGGCGATACGTGGCTGCACGTCGTCACGATCGTGGACGACCCGCAGTATCTGAACGAGCCGTTCTACACGAGCACGATGTTCAAGCGCGAAGCCAGCGGCGCGAAGTGGCATCCCACCGAGTGCCGCACCGCACCGCCGCCTGGCTAGGGACGCATCGAACCCCCTTCAGAACTGCCGGAAGAGTTGATATCGTCGGATCTTAATCCATGAGGACGAACCGCCGTGGCTAAAGAACGCACTAACCAGAAGGAAGGAAAGAAAAAGCCGTTGCTGACTCCGAAGGAGCGCAAGGAGCAAAAGCGCGCCAAGAAGGCGGCGCGGCAGTCCCAGCAAGGCTGAGTCGGCGGCCGCCTCTAACGGGCGGCGCTTTCAGCGTCGCGCGATCGCGGCGGCCAGTCATCGCTGGCGGCGCTGCACCGCGGCCAAGTGAGCACGCACCGGTTCGGTGCGCGGCTCACGCCGCGAAACCGCCACGCACGCGTGCCGATTGCATGCAATCGTCGCTCGCTCCGGCATCACGTCCGGAACCCGAATTTCCTTCGCCCAAGGAGTCACCGATGTCCGTTTCGTTCACCCTAAACGGCGTCGCCGTCCAGCACGATGGCGATCCCGCGATGCCGCTGCTGTGGTTCGTCCGCGAACGGCAACATCTCACCGGCTCGAAGTTCGGCTGCGGCGTCGCGATGTGCGGCGCGTGCACGATGCACCTCGAAGGCACACCGATTCGCACCTGCATCACGCCGGTCAGCGCAGTAGAGGGCAAATCGGTCACGACGATCGAGGGCTTGAGTACGCCGGCGGCGCACGCGGTGCAGCAGGCGTGGCGCGAACTCGACGTCGTCCAGTGCGGCTACTGCCAGTCCGGCCAGATCATGGCTGCGACGGCGCTGCTGACGCAGAACCCCACGCCGACCGACTCCGACATCGACACGGCGATGCGCGGCAACTTGTGTCGCTGCGCGACGTATCACCGGATCCGCGCGGCGATCCACACCGCTGCGAAAACTTTGGCTGCCTGACCGCGGGGAACTACATGAGCATTCCAAGTCTCGCTGCCGCGGCCCGCTTCACGACCACGCGCCGCACGTTCATCCAGGTCACCACGCTCGCAGGCGCAGGCTTCATCGTCGGCTGCGGCGAATCGCCCGCTGTCACGTCGAAGGCGCCCGTCGCCGCGGCGCCCACCGGGCCCGTCACGTTCAACGCGTTCGTGAAGATCGGTGCCGACAACAAAGTCACGGCCATCATCAAGCACCTCGACAAAGGCCAGGGGGTCACGACCGGCCTGTCGACGCTGATCGCCGAGGAGCTCGACGCGGCCTGGGACCAGATGGTCGCCGAGTTCGCACCGGCCGATGCCACGAAGTACGCAAACCTCTCCCTCGGCCTGCAGGGCACCGGCGGCTCGAGCTCGGTCGCGAACTCGTGGCTGCAGTACCGCAAGGCCGCGGCCGCGGCCCGCGCGATGTTGGTCCAGGCGGCCGCCACACAGTGGAAGGTTGCGGCGGATTCGATCACCGTCGCAGACGGCGTGCTGAGCGCGCCCGGCGGCCACAAAGCCACGTTCGGCGAGCTCGCGGGCCCGGCCGGCGCTATCGCACCGCCGGCCGAGCCGACATTGAAGGACCCGGGCACCTTCAAGCTGATCGGTAAGCACGTGCCACGGCTCGACAGCCTGGCCAAGACGACCGGCAAGGCCATCTACACGCTCGATCAAACCGTGCCCGGCATGCTCGTGGCCGTCGTCGCGCATGCGCCGAAGTTCGGCGCGAAGGTCGTGTCGTTCGACGCGACGAAGACGAAGACGCTGCCCGGCGTCGTCGACGTCGTGCAGATTCCGACCGGCGTCGCGGTGCTCGCGGACGGCTACTGGACGGCGCTCAAGGGCCGCGAAGCGCTCACTGTGAAGTGGGACGAGAGCGCCGCCGAGAAGCGCGGCAGTGCAGAGCTCAGTGCGGAGTACAAGGCGTTGGCGGGCAAGCCCGGGCTCGTCGCACTGAACAACGGAGACGCCGCCGCCTCGCTCGGCAAGGCCAAGAAGAAGCTTGCGGGCGATTTCGAGTTTCCCTACCTCGCGCACGCATCGATGGAGCCGATGAACTGCATCGTGGCGCTCAAAGCCGACGAGTGCGAGATCTGGACCGGCTCGCAGTTCCAGACGTTCGATCAGCAGAACGCCGCCGCAATCACGGGGCTCAAGCCCGAGCAGATCAAGATCAACACGCTGTTCGCGGGCGGCAGCTTCGGCCGCCGCGCCGTGCCGGACAGCGACTACATCGCCGAGGCCGTGTCGATCGCAAAGGCCATCGACGGCCGCGTGCCGGTGAAGCTGCAGTGGTCGCGCGAGGACGACATGCGCGCCGGCAAGTATCGCCCGATGCACTTCCACAGGCTCGCGGGCGGCGTCGACGCGAACGGCGACGTCGTAGCGTGGACGCAGACGATCGTAGGTCAGTCGCTCGTCAAAGGAACGCCGCTCGAGTCCTTCCTGATAAAGGACGGCATCGATTCGTCGTCGGTCGAGGGCGCCGGCACGCCGTACGCGATCGCGAACCAGAAGATCGACGTGCACCACCCCGAGGTCGGCGTGCCCGTGCTCTGGTGGCGCTCGGTCGGCCACACGCACACCGCGTTTGCGACCGAGGTGTTCCTGGACGAGCTCGTCGCTGCCGCCGGCAAAGATCCGGTCGAGGTGCGGCGCGCGCTGTTGAAGGACCATCCGCGTCATCTCGGCGTGCTGAACCTGGCGGCGGAGAAAGCCGGCTGGGGCACACCGCTACCGAAGGGCCGCGGGCGCGGCGTCGCCGTGCACGAGTCGTTCGGCAGTTTCGTGGCCGAAGTCGCGGAAGTCACGGTCAAGAGCGACGGCACGTTCTCGGTCGATCGCGTTGTGTGCGCCGTCGACTGCGGCATCGCCGTGAACCCGGACGTGGTGCGCGCGCAGATGGAAGGCGGTATCGGCTATGGACTCAGCGCCGCGCTGCGCGAGCAGATCACGCTCGTCGGTGGCGTCGTGCAGCAGTCGAACTTCACGGACTACCAGCCCCTGCGCATCAACGACATGCCCGTCGTCGAGGTGCACATCGTGCCGTCGGCTGAGGCACCGAGCGGAGTGGGCGAGCCGGGCTTGCCGCCGCTGGCACCGGCCGTCGTGAATGCGATTCGGTCCGTCACGGGCAAGCCGATCCGGCGGTTGCCGATCGGGGAGCGCGTTCCGGTCTGAGCCGAGACCGCGGCCTACGGCTGCGGTTGCAGGCTGCACTCACGGATCAGGGGACCGAGGTTCGTCTCCCGTGCGATGCGCTCGGCCTCCTCTCGGCCGAGCTCGTCCACGGCGAGCGCAAGGTGCTGCTCTGCGATCGCGAGGTACTGGCGCACGACCTCGGGAGGCGTGGGGTTCGTCGTTTGCCGTCGCCATGCGGCTGCGCAGGCCGCTTCCTGCCGCGCGGCGATCCGCGGATCGGCGCTCCGATCGACGAGCGGCTGATAAGTGAAGGTGATGACGTACTCGCGCCCCCCCGGCGCTATTTCTCGCGTGCCCACGCTACCGCTCAAGATCCGCAAGTCCCGCCAGCGTTCGCTATGCAAGGCATCGCTGAAATTAGTTTGAGCATCGACCACGCGTGGGTTGGCGTTGGCGCCCAGGAAAGCGATCTCGCACTCCGTCGGGCCGCAGCCCACCGAATTGATGCTGAGGACGTTCGGGCGATGCTCGGCAATGACCTGCAGGATCTGGCGTTCGATGTCGGACGGCTGCGCATAGGTCGGTTCGCTAGGTTCGGCGCTCCGCACGGGACGAGTCTCGGCACTTACGCCAACGGAACCCGCAGGTGCCGTCAGCTGCGCGATTTGCACCTCGGCGCGCGGGCGTTGGGTGATCGCGGCGTCCGGCGCATCGGTGCGCACGCCGCGCTGTGACGCGAAGAACGCCACCGCCACGCCGAGAGCGGCGATGGCGCCAATGACCCGGATGAGGTTTGCCACGAGGCCCCCCGTGTCACCCACGGACTCAAGCATCCGCACGAACGGAGTATGCGCCGCGCCGCTGTACGCAACCATCGCTACTCGATCGCCCTAGTCCCGCGCGTTGCCAGTCGCTGGCGCAACTCTTCGAGCTGCGCCGGCGTGCCGGCGAATAGTCGTTCGGGAAACGTAGGGGACGGCGCGATCAGGGTGCGCAGGATCTCGCCCGCCCGGTTGCCGTTCAGGCCGGCGCCCGCCAGGTATTGCAGCCGCAGATTTCGATCGGTGTTGATCGCGGCGCGTGGCAGCCAGGCGGTCATGTCGCCGGCCTGGCCCGCGAACGTACCGACGAGATCGAGAGCCGACGCGAGCCCTGACTGCCGCAGCGAGCTCGCGGCATCGGCGTATGCGGCGCTGCCGAGCCGTGCGGCGAGCCGCTCGACGTCGATTGGCGCGCCGTCGGCCCGGCCCAGCAGCACGCCGTCGTAACCCATGCCGCCGACGCGATTCGCGAACAACGCGCCGTTCGGAAACACGCTGAAGAACGTCGCGATCTCGCTCTGCACGGCAGCTGCATCCGTCTCGTACAGCTGCAGGAACGCGGTCACGACTCCGCCGTCGTTCAGGCGCGACTTCGCGAGCTGCCAGAACTCGCGCGTGTAGAGCGTCGCGGCGCCCTTGACCCACGGGTCGAGCGGATCCGAGGTGATCGCGTCGAACTTGCGGCTCGTCGTGGCGAGATAGTGCCGGCCGTCGTCGATGCGAATCTCGACTTTCGGGTTCGTGACGACTCCGAAGTTGTGCGCGGCGAAGAATTGCGCCGCGAGCGGCGGCACGAGCGGCTCGATCTCGGCCACGACGACGCGCTCGACCGCCGGGTCGATGCTGACGGCGCCCGCCGTGATGCCGGCGCCAAGACCAATCACGAGCACATCCGCCGGCTTGTCCGCAACGAGCGTGCTCAAGTGCCCGAGCATGCGTTGCAGGCGCAGATCCTGCGGATACGTCGAGGCCTGCGTCTTGCCGGCGTTGTGATACGTCAACACGCCGCTCGGCTCTCGCGTGACGGCGACCGACGCCGTGACCCCTTCGCCTACGTACACCACGTTCGCGTCGACGCCGCGCGTCGGCAGGAAACGGCCGTACGCCACGAGCTCGGGTGGCAACACGGGCACGGAGTACGCGAGCGCAACCGCGACCGCGGCGGCGACGGCTGCCTGGGCAGCGCGCCTGCTTCCCAAGCCGGTCGACAGCCACAGCGCCACACCGACCGCCGCGACGAGCACCACCGCGAGCTGTTGCGCGCGCTGGCCGCCAAGCTCGGGTACCAGCACGAACGTCGTGACCAGAGCGCCCGCGATGGCGCCCGCCGTGTTCACGGCGTAGACGCGCGCGACGCCACGGCACAAGTCCTTCTCCGTCGCGGCGACGGCGGCGAGCGCAAACGGAAACGACGCGCCCCATAGCAGCGCGGCCGGCAGCACCGCAAACGCGACGCGCAACGTGTCGAGCTCGAGCGCCACCGCCGCAGGCGTGGGCAACGCCACGTCGAGCGGCCAGTACGGCAGGGACCCCGCGATCGCGTAGGCGGCCCACGCGATGGCGGCGGCCAGCAGCCACTGGCATGCAGCGAGCGCGCGGCGCGGCGCCAGGCGCGCACCGAGTGCGGCGCCCGCGCTGCCGCCGGCCCCGAGCCCGACCAGGAACACCGCGAGCATGAGCGCGAACGCGTACACCGTGCCGCCGATCAATAGCGCCAGATGCCGCGTCCACAACACTTCGGCCGAGAGCGCCGTGAACCCGGAGATTCCCGCGGCGACGTAGACCGGCCACGAGAAGCCCCTCGGCACGGGCGGCAGGGCGCTCGCAACCGGCGGGAGTGGGGCCGGCGTGCGGAGGCGCCACGCGACGATCGCAACTGCAGCGTTCAGCAGCACTGCGACGACGGTCGCGACGTATACGTCGTAGGAGCGCAGCAGGTAGAACGCGCTCAGCATGCAACCGAGCACGCCACCCAGGATGTTCGCGGCATAGCACACGCCGAGCCACGCGCTCGCGTTGCGTTCGCCTTCAGCGCAGCGCGCGACGGCCGGCAGCGTGGCGCCCATCAGAATAGTCGCGGGCAACACGCACACGGCGGCTGTCGCCCCGCGTAGAACGAGGTCCGCAGTGCCGGACGCGGCCACATATAGATGGCCGACGCCGGGGATCACGACGAGCGCCAGGGCTCCGAGCACGCCGATGCCGAGCTCGAGCGCGGCGTACACGCGCAACGGCTGCCGCGCGGCGGCCACGAACCGCGGCAGCCACAGGCTGCCGATGCACATGCCACCCATGAAAACTGCGAGCGTGAGCCCGAGCGAGATCGCGGACGCGCCGATCACGAGCCCGAGCTGCTCGAACCAGACGATCTGGTAGATCAGTGCCGCGCAACCGCTCGCGGCGAAGAGAACCGGCAGCACCCGCAGCGCTCGTCGGTCAGGCGCTACGGCCGCCGCCGAACGCTCTTGTGCGTGCCCACCCACTAAACGAAGACGCCGCCGACCTCGAACAGCCGTTCCACTTCGTCGATCTGCCGCCGGTCGGCGATGAACAGGATCACGTGGTCGTCGGCCTGGATCCTCGTG
>FTFB01011614.1_pt1 | contig 11094 bp, 5 predicted proteins | sample 1658331 | NCBI WGS metagenome assembly FTFB01 (sample SAMEA3914816, study PRJEB12502) | metagenome | biome: forest; material: soil | place: USA | collected 2011-09-16 | depth 0.3 m | reverse complement strand
AGCTGGCAGACCGAGGCACCTCTGCGAATGCTGATGAACAATCTCGATCCGGAGGTCGCGGAACGGCCTTCCGAGCTCGTCGTGTATGGAGGCATCGGCCGTGCCGCGCGCGACTGGGAGAGCTACGATCGAATCGTCGCCACGCTGACGCGGCTGGAAGGCGACCAGACACTCCTCATTCAGTCCGGCAAGCCGGTGGGCGTCTTTCGCACTCACGCAAATGCGCCCCGCGTGTTGCTGGCGAATTCCAATCTCGTGCCGCACTGGGCGAACTGGAAGCACTTCAACGAGCTCGATCGCAAGGGCCTCATGATGTACGGCCAGATGACGGCGGGGTCCTGGATCTACATCGGCTCGCAGGGCATCGTGCAAGGCACGTACGAGACCTTTGTCGAGATGGGCCGCCGGCATTACGGCGGCAGTCTCAGGGGGAAATGGATCCTGACCGCCGGTCTCGGTGGCATGGGTGGCGCGCAACCGCTCGCTGCCACGATGGCCGGCGCGAGCTGCCTCGCCATCGAATGTCGCCAGTCGAGCATCGACTTCCGGCTGCGCACGGGCTACGTGGATGTTTGCGCGGCCACCCTCGAGGAAGCGCTCGCAATCATCGAGCGCGCCAGGGCGGAAGGCAAAGCGCTGTCCGTTGCGTTACGCGGCAACGCCGCTGACGTCCTGCCTGAGCTCGTGCGCCGTGGCGTGCGGCCCGATGCGGTGACAGACCAGACTTCGGCACACGATCCCGTCAATGGTTATCTGCCAAGTGGCTGGACGGTCGAGCGCTGGGAGGCCGAGAAGATTTCGAACCCCGACGGCGTGGCGGAGGCTGCGAAGAAATCGATGGCGGTTCATGTGCGCGCGATGCTCGAGTTCCATCGGCTCGGCATACCGACCTTCGACTACGGCAACAACATTCGCCAGGTCGCGCTCGACCAGGGCGTGACTGACGCGTTCGCATTCCCCGGGTTCGTGCCGGCGTACATCCGGCCCCTCTTCTGCCGCGGCGTCGGGCCGTTCCGCTGGGCCGCCCTGTCGGGCGATCCGGAGGACATCCGCAAGACCGATGCCAAGGTGAAAGAGCTGATGCCGGACGACAAGCATCTGCACAACTGGCTCGACATGGCCGCCAAGCGGATCAAGTTCCAGGGCCTTCCCGCGCGCATCTGCTGGGTCGGCCTCGGCGATCGCCATCGCCTGGGGCTTGCGTTCAACGCGATGGTCGCCTCCGGCGAGCTGCGCGCTCCCGTCGTCATCGGTCGCGACCATCTCGACTCCGGCTCCGTCGCCTCGCCCAATCGCGAAACCGAAGCGATGCAGGACGGCTCCGACGCCGTTTCGGATTGGCCGCTGCTGAACGCGCTTCTCAATACCGCATCCGGCGCAACGTGGGTCTCGCTGCATCATGGCGGCGGGGTCGGCATGGGATTCTCGCAGCACGCTGGCATGGTCGTCGTCTGCGACGGCACGAAGGACGCCAGTGAGCGGATCGCGCGCGTCCTGTGGAACGACCCGGCGACGGGCGTCATGCGACACGCCGACGCGGGCTATCCGCTTGCGATCGAGCACGCGCGCAAGATGAGCCTGGATCTGCCGAGCATCTGAGACGGAGGATGCGAATCCTCCGCTCGCCTGACTACCGCCGCATGCGGTGAGCGCTACCTGGAGTTGACCCGCTCGGGCTCATAGCGGGAGACGGCGAGCAGCCCCTCCAGGGAAGCAATCAGCCGATCGTTCTCCGCCGGCGTTCCGATCGACGCACGAATGAATCGGCCATAACCGAGCTCGAGCCACGGTTTCACGATGATGCCGTCCTTGAGCAACGCTTTGGCGAGATCGGTGCTGCTCATTCCGGAGTCGAAGAAGACGAAATTCGCGAGCGTTGGAGCGACGGGAATGCCCCTGCTCCGCAGCTCACGCTGCACGCGATCGCGCTCGTCCCTGATCTTGAGGACCGAGGCTCGCATCCACGCCTCATCCTGCAACGCTGCGACCGCCGCGAGCTGCGCGGCGGAGTTCACGTTGAACGGCGTCTTTGCGGCGGACAGCATCTTCGCAATCCGGCTATCCGAGCAGACCGCATAGCCGACGCGCAGTCCCGCCAATCCATACGCCTTGGAAAACGTCCGCAGCACGATGTGAGGCACGCGCGCTGCTCGCAGAAACGCTATTCCATCCGGAATTTCCGGCGGAACGAATTCCCGGTAGGCCTCATCGAGCACGAACATCGTCGAGGGAGACAACGCCTGCACGATCTCGCCGAGCTGCGCGGCATCGAGTGCCGCGCCTACGGGGTTCCACGGGGAAGGCAGGAAGACCAGGCTCGGCCTGTCGCCGAGCGCCTCGACGAGGCCCGGGACGTCGAAGCCGAAGTCTTCCGTCATCGGCACCTTGACGACCCTGGCCCCCATGGCGAGCGGCTCGATTTCGTGCAGCCCGAAGCTCGGCGCCACGGTGAGCGCCACGGCTCCCGGGGTCAGGAAGCTGCGCGCGGCGGCCGCAATCATCTCCTCCGAGCCATTTCCGATGACGATCTCGGCCGCATTGACGTCGAGGCGGGTGGCAAGCTCGCTTCGCAGGAGCTCGCAGTTCGGATCCGAGTACCGCCCGATCTCCAGGGCACTCGTCGAGAGCACACGCGTCACCTCGGGCGAGCACCCATACGGGTTTTCATTGCTGGCGAGTCTCGCAATGGTGTCGCATCGGCTCGCGGCGCGTGCCGCGGCAAGCGTGAGTCCGGAGTTGTACTTGGGAAGTGCGGCGATATTGGGATTGAAAGAGAGCCCCGACAGGTCAGGCTTCGAGTCTTCGGTCACAGTTCAAGAGCCTCGTCATCAAATGTGCGGCATTGTCTGTGCCGGGCACAGCGAAAAGAACACAGGCAGGCCGGGTGTCGATTTAGATCCGCTAAATCGGGCGGCACTCGAACTGAGTGCCGCCCTCGTTCATTGGAAAAAGTCGCCTGCGGCGCTTTTTTCGGACATCAGCTTCGTTCCCGGCGACAAAAAGCGTGGTTTTTGCCGCCTGCCGCGGCGCGTAGCTACGCCCGGGCCCGGTTGGCAGTTAGAAAGACATTCGCATGCCAACGTTGTACGTCCGGCCGAGCCAGTCGTACAGAATCGGATTCGTCGGCGCGAGGCTGTAGCTGAAGCCGCCCGGATTGCTGCCCACGATCGGCGGATCGCGATCGAGGATGTTGCGCACGTTGGCAAACGCCTCGAGATTCGCACCGCCGCTCAGTGAGAATTTGTAGGCTGCAGACGCATCGAAGAACACGACGCTGGGAATGTGATTGTCATTCACGGTCACGTGGTTGGTGGTGGAGGTCGGACAACCGGCGTCGCACACGATGTAGCGATTGTCATAGGTGCCGCTCGAGACGCCACGCGCCGTCAGCGAGACCCGCACCTGATCGAGCGCATAGCCCAGCACTCCAGTCCATTTCCAGCTCGGCGGGCCGAATGACGTGTTCTGGCCGGCCGTGTCCACGGGAACGTTGATTCCGTCCGCCGTGCTGTTCTCCAGGTAGTGCGTGGCCATGGCGCGCACGGAAAGGCTGCCGGCCAGCGAATCCGACAGGTCGCCCAGGTTCAGGTGATAGCTCGACTCGATGTCGAGCCCGCGCGCCTTCTGGTTCACGAAGTTGAACGGTGCGCGGCGCACGAGCACGATGGATTTGGTGCCGGGCGCGTAGTCGATCGCTTCACAGAACTTCGCATTGCCCGCGAAGCAACGGTCGATGATGTCCTGCGTGGTCGTGAGTCCGATCGCGTCACTGATATCGATCGACCAGTAGTCCACCGACATCGCGAAGTTCGGTATGAACCGGGGCTGCAACACGACGCCGGCGCCGATGGCCTTCGCCACCTCGGGCTTCAGGTTCGGATTTCCGAGCCTTGGAGAGGAAATGTTCTGCGTGATGTCGCCCAGCCACGGGTTCGTGATCGCCGGCGCGCCACCGCTGCCGCGGCTGAAGAGCTCTTCGAGGTTCGGCGCACGGATGTCGCGGGACAACGTGCCGCGCACCTTGATGTCGTCGATCGGCGCGTACGTGAGGCCGAGCTTCCAGGTCGTGACCGAGCCCGACGTGCTGTAGTCGGTAGCACGGACCGCGCCGCTGAAGTCCAGCGATTCGATGCCCGGCAGATCCTTCGCGAGAGGCACCACGGTCTCGAGGAATCCTTCCTTCACGTCGTAGCTGCCGTGCGTGGCCGGATAACCGCCAACCCACCAGCCGAAGCGGTCGGAGATCGGATCGTTCGCGCCGCCGCCGACCCACTCCTTGCGATACTCGAAGCCGCCGGCGAGAGACACCGGACCGGCCCATGTCGTAAACGGGTTGCCACGCAGCGTCGCTGCAGCCACATCCTGCGTGAGCTGCTGCTTGCGCCACATCATCGTGCCGTCACCCTCCACGTACTTGATGGCCGCGTCCGTATTGACGCCGATGCCCATGGGGTTATACGGCACGCAGCGGCCGGTCGGGTCCGTCCCGTTGAGTGTCGAACGGCAGACGACCTGGCCGTTCGCCGGGTTCACGACAGCGTCCAGCGCCAGCGTGTAGTTGGGGTACGCGATGACGTGTGGCCCACGATTGACCAGGTCGGAAATGCCGCGCTGGTAGTAGGCATCCCAGGCCCAATCGCCCATCACTTTGCCGCTGGCACCCACGACGAGCCGCGTCACCGTGCGATCGTTGTCCGCCGAGCCGATACCGAGATCGGGATGCATGCTGCCCATGTGGAAGGTCGTGACGCCGGCCGCGACCATGGCCGACTTCACGCTCGCGGGGATGAATGCGTTATCGGACTTCAGCGTGATCGAGCCCGTGTCTTCGAGCGAGAACGCGTAGTTGAAATTCGAATCGTGCGACCGCGCGGCCTGGAAGAAGACGTTCACGTTGTCCGTCACATCGAATGAGGCCCGGAAGAATGCGCTCTGTGTATCCTCCTTGGACCCGAGTGCCTGGCCGGCGCGCGTGCCACGAACCGAGGCGAGCTGCCAATCGCCGCCGTGCATGTCAGGGTCGGAGACGAGATCGCCGTAATGGAACTTGTATGGCACGCCGCCTGCGCCGAATGCCGTTCCCTTCAGCGCGGTGTCCGTGATGATGCCGCCCGCGATTCCGTTACTGACCGCCACGTCGGGCAACAGCAGTCGCCGGGGCTGGCCGTTCGTCGCCGTGTAGGCGGGATTGTTCATGAACTGCCAACCGGTGAGGTTCCAGTCCCGCCGGTTGATCGGAATCGCATCGGTGTGCATGCCGGATGCACTGAAGATCAGGTGGCCCCGACCGCCCGCGAACGCCGTGCCGAACGTGCCGGACACGTTCCAATTGTCACCATCACCGTGAGTCGTGGCGCCGTAAGACGCACTGGACTTGAACCCGGTGAAGTTCCTGTCGAGCACGAAGTTGACGACGCCACCGAGAGCGTCGGAGCCGTAGACCGCCGAGGCACCGCCAGTGACGACGTCCACGCGCGTAACGAGATCCTGCGGAATGAGGTTGACGTCCACGAGGCCGGACAGCGACGAGCCGACCGATCGTTGACCATCGACGAGAACCAGCGTCCGCTGCGTGCCCAGCGCGCGCAGGTTCAGCGCGTTGATGTTCGAGTTGCCGGTGCTGACGGTCGTCTGCGTCGACGCGGGCGAGGTGCTTCCGGAGAACACGGGAAGCGTATTCACGGCATCCGCGATATTCGGCGATGCGAAGCTCTGAATCTGTTCGACGCCGAGCACGCTGACCGGTGTGGGCGCCTGGTAACCGTCGCGAACGATGCGCGTGCCGGTGACCGCCACTTCTTCGAGCTCGGCCGGGGCTGCATCGTCCGCTGCGGCGATCATCGGCACCGCGGCCGACGCCATCAGCAGCGCTACTGCTGCGTGAACCTGGCTCCTGCGCGGAAACCCCGGGGGTGCGGCGTGAACAACTGCGGCCTTGCGCGTGGCGCTGTTATTTGCAACAGAATTATTCTTCAACATATGGCTCCCAAATAAGTGTCAGAAAGGCTGACGCTTACCCCCATCGCGCCGGACCGGATCGATCAATCGTTCGCCGCAGATCCCGCTGTTGTAATGCGGCCGGTCCTGGCCCCTTGCCCGAATCCCGTTCTGGAGCCTCTTCCGCGGGATTCGAGTCGCTTCGTTGCGCGGACTATAATGTATAGACAAAGAATCGCAAATGTCTGTGCAAATAAAAATGCCTATACATTTGCGCGCGAATCGCGAGCGCCCACTTTGGGTGCACGAAACGGCGGCGCGGCGCCCGGTCGATTCATTTCGGGGCGTGCAGTTCGTGTATGCAGATGGCGCGATTTTCGAACGCCGCAGGAAAGATCGCGCGTGAGAACGCGCTGCGCGCAATCCCCCGTGAGCGGGATCAGCCGATCATTGCGTCGCCAGGCGTGATGACGCCTAAGGCTCGCCCCGAACCGGCCCGAACGCTTTCGGCGGCAGCCGGTGCTTCGTCGCCGCTTCGTAAGTGGAAGCAAGCTTGAGCAACACCGGCTCATCCCCCGGCCCCGCCCAGAATGAAATCCCCACCGGCAACGGATTGCCGAGCGTCGAGGGCTGCGAGTTGTTGGCCACCGACGTGTAGTCGTCCTTGGCCTCGTTCAGCCCGAACTCAGGCTCGTAGATCACGCTGTTGAATCCGGCCGGAACGGTGAGCTCGGGAATGCCCAGGTCGGCGCTGGTGGGAAAGCGCCCATTCGGGCGGTTACTGGCCACGGGCTGGCTCGCATACCCAATCCTCGCGGGCGGAATCGTAATGGTCGGGTTCACCAGCGCGTCGAGCCTGTTCTGGCGCATCACCTTGAGAATCACGAGCCGCATCACTTCGCGCATCTTCACCCGCTGCGTAATGCCGGCTGAGGCGATCTCGACTTTGTTCTCCCAGTTCTTCATCGCAACCGCGCGCTCATCGGAGTAGTACTTCGAGTTGGCGTTCAGGCTGACCCAATCCTTCACGCGCTCATCTCCCCGCCGCATGAGGTACTGGTCCATCTGGAAGCTGAAGCTCGCGGTGGGAGGGGAGATGTTGATGCGGCGGAGATTCAGCTTTTCCGAGAGCGGCGCCCGGCCCTCGGCCGCGGCGACCATGTAGTCCCGCTTCGTGACGTCGAACCCGGGCACGGCGAACTCCGGTTTGTTGTCCTTCTGCAGCGCCAGGAACTCCGGCATGTGGAATGGCAGGATCTCTGCAATGGCCGCATTGAAGTCGTACGCCATGTTCGGAATGTCAGGGTCGTCGGGGTAGGCCGGGTCAGTCGACTCGACGAGCTCCGCGCCGAGCTGGTCGCGCAGAACACGCTTGATCTCATCGTTGATCTGGTCGCTCATCGCCCCATCGTTCGCAGCATGCTTCACCATGTATTCGCGCACGATGCCGATACGCATGCCCGCCAGGGGCTTCGCGCCAGCCGCGGGAGCGGTAGCCATCGCGAAGGTGGCGTAGGGTTGCTTGGATACGAGCGCATTGGGAAGCGCGCTGTAGATGTATCTCGGGTCGAAATAGCCGCGTTCCGGATCTTTCAATGCATCGAGCACGAGCGCGGTATCCCTGACCGTGCGGCACTGGATGCCAGGGCGGTCGAGATACGGGTCGGCCCCGATCGCTCCGCCGAACGGCACGAGCCCCTGCGTGGTGACGAAGCCGACCACGCCGTTTCGCCACGCGGGTTGCCGGCACGACCCGCCCGTCTCTTCGCAGATGGAGCAGTTGACGAGGTTCGCACCGACCGAGGCCGCCGAGCCGGAGCTCGATCCCCCGGTTTCGCGTGCCGTGTCATATGGGTTGCAGGCCGTGCCCGCCCAACTGCTGCGCGAGCCAGCGCCCACGATGTTTGACTTGGGTTTCACGCCGCCGGGATTGCCGCCACCGCCGTTGTACTCGGCGAGATTCGCCTTCGCGTAGATGATCGCTCCCTTGGCACGAAGCTCCGCAACGATGGTGGCGTCTTGCGGGGGCGCGTCCGTGGCATAGGCCACGTCGGCTCCGCCTGTCGTGCGCATGTCTTTCGTGTCGAGCACATCCTTGAACGAGAAGGCGACGCAGTACATCGGCATCTGTTCGAGGTCGGGATTTCTGCCGTACTTTGCATCGAGCTCGGACGCACGCTCGAGCGCATCGGGTTGCCGCCGGAACTCTTCGCACGCCGCCGGGCAGGACTTCGGCAGATCGCCCCTGGAAGGCGCGGTGTCGCATTTCGCTTTGCAGGTGAGCGATCGCTCGCCGCGCAGGTTCAATGTACTGAGCGCGTTGACCTGGCCGGCGTCCGGAATGCCGACCACCATGCCGAACTGTTGCTGTGCTTGCGGATCGGAGCGCGTCGCCTCCATGCGCCCGAGCTCGATCGGCGGCCCTTTGTACTGGTCCAGCTGCGGCAGGATGCTCGACACCACGACCGTACTGGACGGAAACGTGAGGGGCGAACCCGCGCGAACGGCGCCTTTCCCCGGCGAAATGCGCGAGCCGTCCTTCGTGACCAGGCTCGTGCACATGCCGTTGTACGCCTTCGCTCGACTCACGTAAGCCTGCACGATCTGCCTGCAGGTGACGTCGCCAGCCTTGATCGCGCGATGTACGTCTTCGATCGTCGCTTCCTCGATATGGAACCGGCCATCGGCCTTCACGGCGGCGGCGCTGTTCTGGCTCCGAGCGACCAGCGGGGATAGCGCACCCAGGAATCCCGCGATGGCAATCGCCGCGGCGGCTCGTTTGAACAGAAGCGACATCGACGTCTCCCGGGCATTGCGTTGGAGCGAGCCTTCCCGGTGTGACGGATCGAGTGCCGGCTACCCTACGTTTCGCACGCGCGCCTGCCGATCTTCAACCCGCCAACAGGCCGGGCTTGCGACGAACGAGATCGAGCATCAGCTCACCGAACAGGCCGTTCGCCCACGCGAACCAGGGTCGGGTGAATTTCGAGGGATCGTCCTGGTGAAACGCCTCGTGCATGAAACCTGTCCCCGCATCAGACGCCCCGAGCGCCCTCAGGCAGCGCCGGATAGTGGCATCGTGATCGGAGCTCAGGGCGTGAATGATCAGTGACATCGGCCAGATCATCTTCGTGCCTGCGTGTGGACCCCCGATGCCGGTCGCCGCGCTGCCGGTGAAAAAATAGGGATTGCGCGGACTCCACGCGCGCGCGCTCGTACGCCGAAAGACCGGATCGGCCCGGCCGGCGGCACCAAGGTAGGCGAGGCCCGACAGATTCGGGATGTTGGCGTCGTCCATGAAAATGGCGTTGCCGAACCCGTCGACTTCGTAGGCCCAGATCTCCCGCTCCGACTCGTCGCGCATGCGGCCATGCTGCGTGAGAGCGGCAGCGACCTCGTCGGCCAGCGCCACACAATCCCGCGCCAAGGCGATATCGTCCCGGGTCTCCTTCAACACGGTCGCAATGTTTCGGAGCGCGACGACCGCGAAGAGATTCGCAGGCACGAGAAAAGGCAGGATGCACTCGTCGTCCGACGGCCGAAATGCCGAATGGATCAGGCCAACGCTTCGGGTCGGCGCGCCATAGCCCTCCCCGATCGAGGTTTCGGCAGGCTCAGCCGATTTGCGCCTGAACGAATACGGCCCGCGATCGTGAAGCCGCTGCTGTTCGCGAAAGGTCGCGACGGAGCGGCGGACGCCTTCGGCCCATTCCGCGTCGAACGGCGTCTTGTCCTGCGAATGCAACCAGTAGCTGTGCGCCAACCGCATCGGATAGCAGAGGGAGTCGATTTCCCATTTGCGCTCGGCGACGCCCGGCCGCATGTCCGTCTGGTCGTGCTGCGCCCAGGCCAGATTCGTCGGCGCGTCGGGATCCTGCACGAAGGCATTGGCGTAAGCGTCGATCAGGATCGATCGCGCCTGCCGGCCGATGAGGCCGCGGAACAATTCGCGCAATCGCGGATCTTCCGGCACCAGGTGCACATAGGGGTTCAGCTGTGCGGAGCTGTCGCGCAGCCACATCGCGTCGATGTCGCCCGTGATGATGAAGCTGTCTGGCCGGCCGTCGACCTGCCCCATCGTCACCGTGGTATCCAGGGTATTCGGATAGCAATTCTCGAAGAGCCAGGCGAGCCGCGGATCGCCGATGCGCGCCTTGACCCGCGCGATCTCCGTCTCAACGGCATCGCTCGTGAAGCGCCGCTCGCCGACCGGAGGCCGGCGGGTGGGATAGAGCTCCGCAGCCGGGATAGCACGTGATATCGCGGCGATCGCCAGGCTTGCGGTGGACCGGAATACGTCCCTGCGCGTGATCGATCTCATGTCTGCCAGTTCTCCGATTGGAGCGCGTGACGGGCATCCGGATACGGAAGCGCGTGCTGCCCTCTCGACAGTCGAGCGAAAAACCGCGGACCGGGATTTTGACAGAACGCCAGTCGCCGGGGACTCCATTCACAACTCCCGCCTCGCGTCGCCCGGCTCACACGGATGTGTGATTTGATGCGCTCATCACAACTCCGGCAGGACGATCCAGATGCGCTCGAAGACATGTCTGCTCCTGTTGTCCATCGTCGCCGCCACCGCCAGTTCGCTCGCGATGGCCGATGCGCTCGTCAACGTGAAGAGCGAGGTCGTGCGCTACGACGATCTCCGACTCATCAGTGACGTCGGCGCCGCAGTGATGTATGCGCGCCTGCATAGCGCGGCGGATCGCGTCTGTGGTGGTCCGGCCGATAGCCTGCAGATCGCGCAACAAAAGCGCTACCGCGCTTGCGTGGATGACGCCTTGTCGAAGGCCGTGGCCGACGTGAACAGCCCCATCCTGAGCAAGTACTTCGAATCCCGGCGCGCCGCCCCTGTTCCGGGCAGCATCGGCGTCCCGAGCACCACCGCCGTCGCGAAAGCGCGCTGAGCGCCGCTCGCATCGGGCAAGCAATCGGCGCCGTTTCCGCCGGGCACAGGCCCTGTCGGCAGGATGTGATATCGCTTCAGCGCTTGCGCATCCTGTCGAGCAGCCGCTGGGTGAGCGTTCGCCGCTGCGGTGAAAAATGATCGACACAGGCGCGCACGTAAGGACCCATCTGCCGCTTTGCGTAGGTGAGATAGCCCACCTCACGCAGCTCGTTCAGCGTTTGACTGTAGTGATCGAAAATCGCTGT
>FTFB01010979.1_pt1 | contig 11110 bp, 10 predicted proteins | sample 1658331 | NCBI WGS metagenome assembly FTFB01 (sample SAMEA3914816, study PRJEB12502) | metagenome | biome: forest; material: soil | place: USA | collected 2011-09-16 | depth 0.3 m | reverse complement strand
TCAGCGCGTCCATGAACGTGATCTCGCGTGAGCTACGGCCGAATCTCTATCGGCGTCGACTCGCGCGTCATGAGCCAGATGTCGACCATGTCGGCGTTTTTGACGCCGATGCAACCGTCGGTCCAGTCTCCATCGTAGTGGCCCAACTCATAGTGGGGCTCGTTAGGCCATCCATGAATCATGATCAGGCCGCCGGGATCGACGCGCGACTTGCGCGCCTGCGCCCGATCGGCGTCGGACGGATAGGAGACCTGGATCGAGAGGAAGTAGTCGCTGTTCGCGTTGCGCGCTTCGAGTCGATAGTTACCTTCGGGCGTTCGGAAGTCGCCTGCGCGCCGCTTGGGACCCTTGGGGAAAATACCGAGCGCGATATCGATCGCGCGCAAAACGTGGCCGTCCTTCATCAGATACAACTTGCGCTCGGATTTTACGACCAGCACCAAATCCGCTTGATCGGGCATCGCTACGACTTGCTCGCCGCTGGCGATTCGACCCAAAGGCAGAAATGCGAGCGCGCAGAGAAGTGCTGGAATCAACCGGACTCTATTCATCCGGCGAGACTCTAGATCAACCGCTTCGAAAATAGCAACGCAGGAAGTCGCAGCGCGGACGAGACACGCGCCTCGCCGGCGTGGGTTCACTCTGCTCGCTGCAACACCGCGATGCGTTCCTCGAGCGGCGGATGCGACATGAACAGACGGCGCAGCCCACCGGCCGGACCACCCGCGATGCCGAAGGCCTGCAACGCTTCGGGCAACTGGGCCGGCTGGTGCGCTCGCTGCAGGCCCTGCAGCGCGCTTATCATCGATTGGCGTCCGGCCAGCTTCGCTCCACCCGCATCGGCGCGGAACTCACGCTGGCGCGAGTACCACATCACGATCATGGTGGCCAAAACGCCAAGCAGAATCTGCGCGACCAGGCTTGCGATGAAGAAACCGGGCCCGCCACCGCGCTCGTTGCGGAGCAGCACGCGATCGACGACGAAACCCACGATCCGCGACAGGAATACGACGAACGTGTTCAGAACTCCCTGCAGCAACGTCAACGTGACCATGTCGCCGTTCGCGACGTGAGTAATCTCGTGGCCGAGCACAGCGTCGACCTCCCGCTGCCCGAGCCGCTGTAGAAGCCCGCTGCTGACCGCGACGAGAGCGTTGTTGCGCGTCGGCCCGGTGGCAAACGCGTTCAGGTCGGGCGAGTCGTAGATCGCGACCTGCGGCCGGCGGATGTTCGCCGCATCGGCGTGACGGTACACGGTGTTCACCAGCCAGCTCTCGGTCGAGTTCCGCGGCGTGTCGATCACGCGCGCACCCGTCGACATCTTGGCCAGCCACTTCGACATCGCGAGCGAGATCAGGGAGCCGGAGAAGCCCACTACCGCCGAGAAGACGAGCAGGTTGCCGAGATTCAGCGAGCTGCCGTTGCGGGCTAGTACCTGGTCGACACCGAAGACATTCAGCACGACGTAGATGACGGCCAGGACGGCCACGTTAGTGGCGGCGAACAGGAAAACTCTCTTCATCTTCGCTCCGATAATTCCCGGACCCCGAGAAACCTGGTTCCGTAATAGTGTCGCAGCTCGATGGTTTCAAGCGTCAGCCGGCCTGCGCCGCGCAACTGCTAAGATTCCCGCCGTTACTACCGAACCGAAGGGACATGGCCTCGGACCGATTTTCGAACATGAAGTTCGCCGCATTGCGCTACGCCGTTGTCTGGCTCGGCTACGCGTGGATGCGCGGTGTCGCGCGCCTGCCGTTTGCGTGGCAGCTGGCGCTAGGCCGCGCCCTCGGCCGAATGCTGCGGCTTCTTGCGCCGGCCCGCCGGCGCGTCGTCGCACGTAACCTCGAGGCGTGCTTCCCCGCAATGTCGCCTGAGGAGCGCGCGCGCGTGGCCGCGAAGCACTTCGAGTCGCTCGGCGCGTCGCTGATCGAAATGGGCATGGGCTGGTTCGGCTCGCCGGAAACGGTGCGCAACCTCGTGCATGTGGAGGGCGGCGAGCACCTTACGGCCGCGCTTGCGAAGGGCCGCGGCGTGATTCTGTTCTCGGCTCACTTCACGACGTTCGAGTTCTTCTGGCCGGTGCTCGCACCGATGTGCACGCGGCTGTGTGGGATGTACAAAGAGCAGCGCAACCCTGTCATGAACCGCATCATGAACGAAGGTCGCGGCCGCTTTTACGACACGCTGTTCGCGAAGGACAGCCTGCGGGAAATGCTGCGCAACCTGCGCGACAACGCCGTGGTCTGGTACGCCTCCGATCAGAGCTATGGCGGCAAGAGCAGCGCATTGATCCCGTTCTTCAACGAACCGGCCATGACGAACACCGCGATCAGCCGCATCGCAAAAGCCAGCGGCGCTGCAGTGCTACCGTACTTCTGCCGCCGCCTGCCGGACGACACCTACGTCATGAACATCGGCGCGTCGCTGTCCGATCTTCCGAGCGACGACGAGGTGCAGGACACGCGCCGGCTGACGCAGGTACTCGAGAGCTACATTCGCCTCTGTCCCGAGCAGTACTGGTGGATCCACCGGCGTTTCAAGGGACGCCCTGCGCCGCTGCCGGATCTATACGCCGCACCGCGAGCCTCCGCGTGAACCCTGAGCGGCGTCCGCGTCTGTCGCCAAAGTTCTCGCTCGCGCAGTTCTGGACGCCGCGCTATTGGCCGACGTGGCTGCTGCTCGGCGTGTTGCATCTCGCCGCGCGGCTTCCCGTTCACTGGCAACTGAAGCTCGGCTACGGCCTGGGTCGCTTCCTGCTGCCGCTGAACCCGCGCCAGCGGCGAGTCGCCCGCCGCAATCTCGAGCTGTGCTTTCCCAAGCTCTCCGCGGAGGAACGCGGCGCGCTGCTGACGCGGCACTTCGAAGCGGTCGGCATGTCGTTCGTCGAGATGGGCGTCGGCTGGTTCACACCGATCGATCGACTTCTGACGCGCGTCGAGATCGTGGGGCGCGAGCACCTCGACCGCGCGCTCGCGGCCGGCAAAGGCGCGCTGCTGTTCACGGCGCATTTCACTACGCTAGAAGTCGGCGTCGCCGTGCTCGAACGGCTGGCGCCACAGGCGAGCTGCATGTATCGCCCTCAGCGCAACGCGATGATGGACATGATGATTCTGCGCGGCCGCAGCAGGTTCGCCAAGGATCAGATTCCGCGCGACAACGTGCGCCTGCTACTACGCAACTTGCGCGACAACTACGCAGTGGTCTACCTGCCCGACCAGACCTACCTCGGCAAGCAGAGCGAGTTGCTATCGTTCTTTGGCGAGCCCGCGGTGACCAACACTGCCACCAGCAAGCTCGCGAAAATCAGCGGCGCCGCCGTGCTGCCGTACTTCTTCCGGCGTCTGCCGGACGGCCGCTATCGCATCGACATTGGTCCGCCGCTGCCGGATTTGCCGACCGACGACGCCAATGCAGATACCGCACGGCTGTTCGGCGCGCTCGAGAGCTACATTCGTCTGGCGCCGGAGCAGTACCTCTGGCTGTACAAGAAATTCAAAGGCCGGCCCCCACCGCACCCCGATGTCTACGCGCGGGCGGCAGGCTCGTCGTAGCCGCGCTTGAGCTCGCTCCACGCTTCCGCATCGAACGTCGTGCCCGTCTCGAGCGCGACCTTGCGCAGCGAGCGCTGCAGGCGTTCGACGCCGAGTCGTTGCCAGTCGCCGGCCGGTTTCGAGCGTGCGTTGTCGAAGTCGACGAGGAACACGTCGCAGCGATCGTCGACCAGTATGTTGTGCGCCGTCACATCCGGATGATCGACGCCGCGATCGTGCACTGAACGCACCACTCCACCGATCTTGCGCCAGCATTGCGGAGGCACCTGCCCCCGCGCGATGAACCATGAAAGCTTGTGTGTGTTCGGCAGATAGGACGTGATGATATCGGCCGTGTAGATCGCACCCGTGCGATAGACGTGGGCGGCCACAGGCCTAGGCACCGGCAACCCCGCCGCGCGCAGGCCACGTAGCAACCGCCACTCGCGGAACGCGCGCGTGCGCTCGAGCCCGAGCCACAGATAGTGATCCTCGACGAAGCGTGCGACGAGCCCGCCGCGGTGGTAGTGCCGCAGCACCCACTTGTCGCTGCCGTGCGCAACGATCAGCACCTCGCCGCGCCCGGTGGTCTCGAGCGCCACGGCGCCGGCTCGCTGCCATGCGCCGCCATCGAACCATGCGGGCGTCGGCACTTCACCGAGCGAAGCGGCGGCCAACATCGCGTGCCGGCCGTTGCGCACGAGCTGCGTGTCAGTCATCGGTGCGGTCTCGCGCGCGAAGCTCGCGCGCGCGCCTGAGTTGCGCCAACGCCGCTTCCACGCGCTCGACCGAGATTTCCGTGAGGCAGCGCAGATGGCCGAGTGGGCACTCGCGCTCGAAGCACGGGCTGCATTCGATGCCGAGGTACACCACGGCCGCAGACTCCGTCAGCGGTGGCGTGAACTCGGGAGACGACGAGCCGTAGATCGCGACGACCGGCGTGCCACTCGCGGCCGCCAGATGCAGCAGCCCGGAGTCGTTGCTGACGGCCGCGTCGGCTGCGGCGGCCAGATCGATGACGTCCGCAAGCGACGTCCGACCGCAAAGATTGCGCACGCGCGACTGCCCGGCCGCGGCCGCGATGTCGTCTCCGAGTGGCCGCTCCTTGGCCGACCCGAGCACGATGACATTCGTACCTGCACCGGCGAGCCAACGCGCGAGCTCCGCGAAGCGCGCGGCGGGCCACCGCTTCGCTGCGCCGTATTCTGCGCCCGGCATCAGCGCGATCAGCGGCTCGCGCGCATCGAGCCCATGCTCGCTACGCAGCCGCAGCTGGTTTGCCACATCCACGCTCAAGCGCGGGTGCAGGTCCGCAGGCAGCAGCCCCGGGGGCTCGTCACGCTCGCGCCCGAGCGCGACGAAGCGCTTGACGGTTTGATCCAGCGACGGATCCTGCACGCGCATGTCGTTTAGGAGTCCGTAGCGCCATTCGCCGCGAAATCCGGTGCGCCGAGGCACGCGCGCAACCCACGGCACGAGCGCAGCCTTGGCGGAGCGCGGCAGGACGATCGCGCGCGAATAACGCTCGCCGCGCAGGGCCCGACCGAGCGCGCGGCGGCGGCCGAGACCGAGCTCACCGTGGCCCACCGCGAGCTCTATTCCACGCGTGACTTCAGGCATGCGTTCGAGCATGGGCAACGACCAGGGCGGAGCCACAACGTGAATTTCGGTAGCAGCGCTACGCTGCTTCAACAACCGGTACAGCGCTTGGGCCATGACCATGTCGCCGACCCACGAGGGTCCGACGACGAGCACCTTGTCAGGCGCCGTCATGCGTGCCGACCGAGCGCGTCGAGATACGCCTTGACGCCGGCGCGCACGTCGCGAAACGGCGCGATGTAGCCGGCCGCACGCAACGCGCCGATATCAGCCTCTGTGAAGCTCTGATAGCGGCTTTCGAGCTCGGCCGGAAACGGGATGTAGCGAATCGTGCCCTTGCCATGCCACGCGATGACGGCGTTCGCCACATCGTTGAACGTGGCGCTGGCACCCGTGCCGACGTTGAAGACACCGGACATCCGGCGCTGCTCGTAGAACCACAGATTCACGGCGGCGACGTCCCCTATATATACGAAGTCGCGGCGTTGGTCGCCGGCGGCGTATCCGCCGCTGCCTTCGAACAAACGCGCCTCACCCGTGGCGGCGACCTGCCCGTGCAGGTGAAGAGCGACGCTCGCCATCGAGCCTTTGTGCGCCTCGCCGAAACCATACACGTTGAAATACCGCAACCCGACGATCGGCGCACGTGCCTCGGCCCACCGCCGTCGCACGTGCTGATCGAACAACAACTTCGAGTAACCGTAGACGTTCAGAGGCCGCTCGGCGCCCGCGTCGTTCTCCTTGAATGTGGTGCTCGCTCCGTACACCGCCGCCGACGACGCGTAGATCAACGGCACGGCGTTCGCGAGACAGTGGTCGAGCAGTTCGACGGAGTAACGATAGTTTGTCTCGAGAACGTAGCGCCCGTTCCACTCGGTAGTCACGGCGCAGGCACCCTGATGGAAGATCGCATCGATCTTCCCGAGAGCGCGGCTTTTGAGACGGCCGAGGAAATCGTCCTTGTCGAAATAATCGGCGATGTCGCAGCCGACGAGATTCACGAACTTCCGGCCGTCGGTCATGTCATCGACGACGACCACGTCGTCGTGTCCGCGGCTGTTCAGCTCGCGGACGACGTTGCTGCCAATGAAGCCTGCACCACCGGTGACTACGATCATGGGGCGAGCGCTAGCTCGTCATCGCGGCCGGTCGCCGACCAGGCGGTACATCGAGCTGCAGTACGGGCACTTGGCCTCGCCCGTCACCTCGATCGGCAAATAGACCTTCGGATGGGAATTCCAGAGGTACATGCTCGGTAGCGGGCAGTGCAAAGGCAGATCGGCGCGCGTGACCTCGTAGACACCCTCGGCGTTTGCCGCTTCGAGTTGTTCCTGCACCCCACCGTGACGTTCGCGCACCACTGACCTCCTGCTCCGTGCCGCGGGATTATACCCGTGCCGCCGCATCATTCACCGGCAACGCCGGCGAACACCTCATTCCATACTTCGGTCACGAACGCCCGAACCGCCACGAACTCCGTTCCGGCCACCACGCGCCGACGCTCGTCGAGGGCGAGCTCGTGCACGCACTGGCGCAACGTGAGGTAGGCGTCCTTGAGCTGCCGGCAGCGCTCGCCCGAAACGAGGCCTACCCGCTCGAGCGCCTCGAGCTGGCGCACGTTGTCCGGGAACTCGACCAGCTCCGGGAACTCGGCCGAGCGCGCGAGAACCCAGTAGTCGACCAGGAACTCGATGTCCGCAATGCCGCCGGCATCCTGCTTGACGTCGAACTCGCCCGGCTTCGCCTGCGAGAGCTCCGTTCGCATGCGCCGCCGCATCTTTACGACCTCGGCTTGCAGCTTCGTGCGATCGACGTGCGAAACGAGGATCTCGCGGCGGATCTTCTCGAACGCGTCGCAAACGTCACGCGAGCCCGCGAGCGCGCGACTGCGCAACAAAGCCTGATGCTCCCAGATCCAGGCTTCGGACTGTTGGTAGCGGCGGAAGCCGTCGAGGCTCGTTACGAGTAGTCCGGCGCGACCGCTCGGTCGCAACCGCGTGTCGATCTCGTACAGCTTGCCCGAGCTCGTTTGGACCGAGAGAAAATGTATCACCCGCTGCACGAGCCGCGCGAAAAAGCGCTCGTTGTCGAGCGGCGGCGAACCGTCGGTCTCTTGCTGCTCGCCGCGCGAATCGTGCAGGAACACCAGATCCAGGTCCGAGCCGTAGCCCAACTCGAGGCCGCCGAGCTTGCCGTAGCCGATGATCCCGAAGCCGGCCTCGCGCAGCGGCGGGCCGCAGCGCGGCGTGCCGTACTTCGCCACGAGCTCGGCGCGCGCCACGCCGAGCGAATAGTCGAGCACGAGCTCGGCGGCGTCCGTCAACCGGTCGCTGACCTTCATGATCGGCAGCGAACCGAGGCGGTCCGCGATTGCGATGCGGAACATCGCCGTACGTTGGAACACGCGGATCGCTTCGAGCGCGGCCTCGGTGTCACCGGGCGCCACGCCGCGCGTGATGCGCTCGAGCAATTCGGCAAGCTCGGCACGCGAGGGCGGTGCGTCGAACACGCGCTCATCCAGCAGTTCGTCGAGCAGCAGGGGCTGCTCGGCAAGCTGCCGCGCAAGCCACGCGCTGTCGACGACGAGCTTCAGCAATCGCTCGAGCGCGGCGGGGTTCTCGTTCAGAAGCGCCAAGTACGCGCTCCGACGACACACAGCGCGGAATACCGGCAGAACTCGCTCGAGGGATTTCGCCGGCACCGCGTGCCGGCCGATCAGCTGCACCGTGCGGCTCATGACCGCGGCGAGCCTCTGTCGACCGATCTCCTCCATGCGTTGATACAGCCCGCCGTGACGCAGATCTTCTAGCTGCGCGCGCGCATCCTCGTCGGCGGCGAGCGGCGTATTCACGAGCATCGCCGCGACATCACCGGCTTCCCAAGCCGCGCCCACGGGATCGACGGTGCGACCGGCGGCACCTTCGGCTTCCCACGCGACCTTCTTGAACTCCGCTTCGACGATGGCCCTTTGGCGAGCGAGCCGCTCGTCCAGCGCGCCCCAGCTCGGCTCGCCGAGCGCATAAGCGAGCCGCGCACGTTCCTCGGCATCGGCCGGCAGCGTATGCGTTTGCTGATCGGCCAAAGCCTGCAGGCGGTTCTCGACGACCCGCAGCAGCCGGTACGCGCCGGCGAGCGCCGCCACCGTGCTCTCCGGCAGTTGCCGGTCGCCGACGAGTAGTGAAAGCGCGCGCAGCAATGACCGCTCGCGCAGCTCCGGTCGCCGGCCGCCGCGCACGATCTGGAACGCCTGCGCGATGAACTCGATCTCGCGAATGCCACCGGGGCCAAGCTTGATGTTCTCGGCCATGTCCTTGCGCGCGACCTCCTGGCTGATCAAGCGTTTCATCTGCCGCAACGCGTCGAACACGCCGTAGTCGAGATAGCGGCGATAAACAAACGGCGTCAGCACGAGATCGAAAACGTCGCGCGTGAACTCGTGGCCCGTGATCAACCGAGCCTTTACATAGGCGTAGCGTTCCCAGTCGCGGCCGTGCTCCACGAGATACGACTCGAGGGCAGCGAGGTTCACGGCGAGCGGCCCACTGGCGCCGAACGGCCGCAGCCGGGTATCGACGCGATACACGAAGCCGTCTTCGGTGCGCTGATCGAGCAGCCGGATCAGCAGTTGGCAGAGACGCAAATAATAGGTTTCGGGCTCGACGTTCAAGCCGGCGGCGGATTCCTCCGCAGTGTCCGGATATACGAACACGAGGTCGACGTCGGAGGAGAAGTTCAGCTCGTTGCCGCCGAGCTTTCCCATCCCGAGCACGAGCAGCGGCAGCTCACGACCCGACGGGTCCCGTGGCCGGCCGAAACGGGGCTCGAGCTGCGCCGCGGCAAAGCTCACTGCGATGTCGATCAGGCACTCGGCCAGTAACGACACGTCTGCAAGCGTGGCTTCGAGACTCGCCAGCCCGGCGATGTCGCGCCACGCGATGCGGGCCATCTCGATCTGGCGCGTCTCCCGCAGCGCAGTCATGGCTTGCGCTTCGGCGGCCGCCTCGAGACGGAGGCGCGAGCGGATGGCGGCGGCATCGAGCGGCCCGGAATCGCGCAGGCGTTCGAGTAGCGCCTGCGGGTAGCGCAGCAGCACGCCGAGCACGAAATCGCTGACCACGGCAACGCGAACAACGGACCCCGTCAGCTCGGGCGGCAGGGGCACGGACAGATCGGCGAGCCGGGCGACTACGCGCTCGTAACGTTCGGTCAGGGTCGCAGGCAGGTCGGACGGAGGTTGCAGCATCAATGCGTGGGGTCAGTCGAACTTGAAGAGGTCGTCCTTCTCCGGCTTTTGCATGCCCTCCTCGAAGTACTTGTCCCAGATCTGGGCCCAGGGCCGACCGTACATGTCGGGCACTTCGTATTCGATGACGTTCGGTGGCGCCACGGGCGTCGCGTGGCCCTTGATCGGGTAGATCGTCTGGAGGCACTGCGGGAAGACGTACGGCTCGCCTTCGTCGAAGTCGCTCTGGCGGCGGAGGTCCCGCACGATTCGAACCGGCTCGACGAGCGCATCGGAATCGTAGAAAACCGTCTCGTGGTGCAGGCCCAAGAATCTGCCGCCGGCGTCACGGTTCGGCGAGTAGATCTCGATCGTCTGGAGCTTGTTCGAGAACTCGAAATTACCGTGTGACGTCCAGCCCTGGATGTTCGAGGTCCAGGTGATCAGCGAATCGCCATCCCAGAACCCGATCGTCTCGCCGTACCAGCGTGCCACGTCCGGACCGAGTCGCGGCACTGCGCCGCTCATGTTGAATTCGCGACCCACGTGGATGTGCGTGATGAAGTTGCCGGAGGACGAGGACAAGATCTGCACCAGTGTCGGCGTCAAGATGATCTGGTGCTCGCCCGTCCCGGCGAAGTGAAATCGTCGCATGAAGCCTTCGGGCCAGCAGTACATGCCGGGCCATTGCGGCGCGTTCGTGTGGCCTTCGTGAAAGAGCGCCTGCACAAGGCGCGTCTGATACTCTGGCGTCAGCAGCGACAGAATCGTCGGAATCTGGTTCCACACCATCCCGTACCACGTGCCGAACGCCATCTCGAGCGAGATCCGGCCGTAGCGACCGTTCCACTCGACCGGCAGCGTGGCGTAGGTGTGCTTCGTCGGCCCGCCGCGGCTGCGCACCTCGGCCATCAGCGCGTTGTAATGAGCTTCCGCTGTTTTGAACGCGTACGGGCTCACGATCGCCGTGCGCGGATAGTCGCGGTCGCAATAGCCCCACGCTGCCGTGCGTGTGTCGCCCTCGATCGTGCGCAGGCTGAAGTTGCTCGCGCCCCGCTGCTGGTCGATCGCGAGGCCGCTGTTACAGCGGAAATAGCGCGGGTCACTCCACAGAGCGCGATCCTTGTAGAAGTCCTTGGTCGTGAACAGATCGACGGCGAGTGGCTTGACACCCTTCGGCGCGGCGCCGTTCCAACCCGAGCCGATGTCGACCGGGGGACCATTCGCGGTTTGCGGCTTCAGCTTGAAGGGCCCGACGATCGCGTACTGCGATAGATACTTCGCCATGTTCGTCGAGCCGTCGCCGGGGTGAGGCAATGCCTTCTGGATGGGAGCGCCGCGGCCGGCGCTGGCAACACCGGAACTCGTGGACTGCGCCACGGAGACCGTCGCCGCCAACGCCATCGTTGCGGCCACCGCCGCTCTGGAAACCATCATGCGACTTCCCCCCGGAACATCGACCGAATGGTGGCATCCCACCCGAAAAAAGAAAGCCCCGCGCGAAGCGGGGCTTTCGATTCGAGCGTGTGAGCTCGCGAAGGCTTACATCATGCCTTCCATTCCGTGGCCGTGGCCACCACCGCCCGCAGCGGCCTGCTCCTGCTTCGGCGCCTCGGCGATCATCGCCTCGGTCGTCAGCAAGAGGCCCGCCACCGACGTCGCGTTCTGCAACGCGAGCCGCGTGACCTTGGTCGGGTCGATGATGCCGAACTTCACCATGTCGCCGTACTCGCCGTTCGCCGCGTTGAAGCCGTAGTTG
>FTFB01007790.1_pt1 | contig 11154 bp, 10 predicted proteins | sample 1658331 | NCBI WGS metagenome assembly FTFB01 (sample SAMEA3914816, study PRJEB12502) | metagenome | biome: forest; material: soil | place: USA | collected 2011-09-16 | depth 0.3 m | reverse complement strand
CTGCGCGGCGCCGCGCAGCTGCTCGAGCGTGAACTTCAAAGTGCAACACTTCGCGAGTACACCGGCGTAATCGTCGGTGAGGCCGACCGGCTCGCCGCTCTCGTGGATTCGATCGCGGGGCCCGGCCGGCCGCCGATCAAGTCACTCATCAACGTCCATGAGCTGTGCGAACACGTCTACCACCTGCTGCGCGGTGAAGCGCGCTCGACGATATTGGTCGAGCGCGACTACGACCCGAGCTTGCCGAGCGGGGACCTCGACCGGCACCAGGTCATTCAAGCGCTGCTGAACGTGGCGCGCAATGCACTGCAGGCGGTCGGTGAGCGCGGCCGGATCACGTTGCGCACCCGCGCCCTGTCCAACTGCAGCATCGGCTCGGTGCGCCACCGTCTGGTCGCGAGCGTTCAGGTGGAGGACAACGGCCCGGGCGTACCGCCCGATCTGCGCTCGCGCATTTTCTTTCCGCTCGTCACGGGGCGCGCGAATGGCACCGGCCTCGGACTCGCGGTAGCGCAGGATCTCGTCACGCGTCACGGCGGACTCATCGAGTTCGACAGCGAACCCGGACGAACCGTCTTCACCTTGTTACTGCCTTTGGGTGAGCCCACATGACCCAGCCCTTGCGCGTGTGGCTCGTCGACGATGACGCCTCGATTCGCTGGGTGCTCGAGCGGGCGCTGCGCAACGGCGGCATGACCCCGCGCGCATTCGAAGCCGCAGAGCCCGCGCTCGATGCGTTGCGCCGCGAGTCGCCCGATGTATTGATCACCGACATCCGCATGCCGGGCCAGTCGGGCCTCGACTTGCTCAAGAAGATCCGCGACGCGCGCCCTGCGCTGCCGGTGATCGTGATGACCGCGCACTCGGATCTGGGCAATGCGGTCTCGGCGTACGAGGGCGGCGCGTTCGAGTATCTGCCGAAACCGTTCGACATCGACCAGGCGGTCGATCTGGTACGGCGCGCCGCACGCGTGCAGCCGCACGGTGGCGCGGAGCCGGCGAGCGTTCCGCGCATTCCGGAACTGCTCGGCCGTGCTCCGGCGATGCAGCAGGTATTCCGTGCCATCGGTCGCCTCGCGCGCTCGAGTGTCACGGTGCTCATCACCGGCGAATCCGGCACGGGCAAGGAGCTGGTCGCCCGTGCTCTGCACGACCATAGTCCGCGTGCCGGCAAACCGTTCATCGCGCTCAACACCTCGGCGATTCCGGCGGACCTGCTGGAGTCCGAGCTGTTCGGCCACGAGAAGGGCGCATTCACGGGTGCGGATTCGCAGCGCCGCGGACGCTTCGAGCAGTCCGATGGCGGCACGTTGTTTCTCGATGAGATCGGCGACATGTCTACGCCGCTCCAGACGCGGTTGCTGCGCGTGCTCGCGGAGGGAGAGTTCTACCGAGTCGGGGGCCAGACGCCGATCCGCGTCGATGTGCGCGTGATCGCAGCGACTCACCAGAACCTTCAGGACCGCGTGCAGCGCGGGCAATTCCGCGAGGACCTGTATCACCGCCTCAACGTCATTCGCATCGAGCTGCCACCACTGCGGGCGCGCTCCGAAGACATCCCTTCCCTGCTCGGTCACTACATGAACGTTGCGGCCCACGAGCTGGGCGTCGAGTCGAAGGCGTTGTCGCAGGAGGCGCTGACGAAGTTGGCCGCGTACAACTGGCCGGGAAACGTACGCGAGCTGGTCAACCTCTGCAGGCGGCTGAGCGTCCTGGCGCCGGGCACCGAGGTGCGCATCGAGGATCTGCCGAATGAGCTGGTGGCGGCCACGCCCGTCGGACCGGTGGATGCGGACTGGGCGCGGGCCCTGGCGAGCTGGGCGGATCGGCACGCGATGACCGGCAAGCAGCCATTGCTGGATGAGGCGCAACCGGAATTCGAGCGGGTCCTGATTCGCGCGGCGCTCAAGCGTACGCAGGGGCACCGGCAGGAAGCGGCGAAGCTCCTGGGATGGGGGCGCAATACGCTGACCCGCAAGCTCAAGGAACTGGGCATGAACGACGTGGACCACGAACACGAACCCGCGGCCTGACAGCGCCCGACGGACGCTCATCGCAAAGATCAGCAGCCCGCTGCGCGTTCGAGAATCCCTGAGTTGGCGCGCACGCCGCATGCGCCGCTTATAATCGCGCGCTTCGCAAGTGGCTCACACGGCGCGCATGCCCACCTTCGACGAGCTCTGGAGGATCAAGTTCCTGTGGAACAGCGTGGGAGCGTGGGCGATCGCGCTGCTCGTATTTCTGGTGACCTTGACTGTTCTGCCGCTCGTGAAGCGCCTCATCGGCGCGCGGCGGCGCAGCTGGGCGCAGGCGCCCCGCGAGGTGCCGGTTGCCATCGAAGTTGCAGCGCTGCTCGTCGAGCGCACCAACTGGCTCTTTCTTCTGGTAGTTGCACTGGCGTGCGCGTCTACGCAAATCCAGTTACCGCGCAACATCGAGCACGTCCTCAACGTCGCGATCGTACTCACGTTCTGGTTCCAGTTCGGTCTGTGGGCCATGGCAGTGGTGCGCTTCGCGATCAGTCGACGGGCGCGCCGCGCGGGCGGGCCCGATGCGGTGTTGGCAAGCTCCATCGACATCATCGTGTTCATCGCGGGGATCACGATCTGGGGAATGGCGTTCCTGCTCGCACTCGACAATCTCGGCGTGCAGATCAAGCCGCTGCTCGCGGGACTCGGAATCACCGGTATCGCGGTTGCGCTCGCGGTGCAGGCGGTGCTCAGCGATCTACTCGCCTCGCTCTCCATCGCACTCGACAAACCCTTCGTCGTCGGGGACTCGCTGCAGGTGGACGACATCAACGGCACCGTCGAACACATCGGGGTGAAGAGCACGCGATTGCGTAGCATCTCGGGCGAGCAGGTGATCATCACCAACGCGGACATCCTCAAGAGTCGCCTGCACAACAACGGACGGATGCGGGAGCGGCGCGCGGTATTCACGCTCAACATCACATACGACACTCCGGCTGAGAAGTTGCGTGCTATTGCACCGGTCGTGCGGGAGATCATCCAGGCGCAAGCGCACACACGCTTCGATCGCTGTCATTTCCTGACATACGGAGAATGGGCGCTGCGGTTCGAGACCGTCTATTTCGTAACGGTGCCGGATTACGGTGTGTACGCCGACGCGCAGCAGGCGATCAATCTCGCGATCTTCGAGCGCTTCGCCGCGATGGGTGTCGAGTTTGCGTTCCCCTCGCGCCCTTTGGATCCACCGACGCATCCTGCACCGACGGGCTGACGCCTGCCCGCCCGAGTGCTCAGGGAGCGCGAGAGGTGCTCAGCCGGAAACGGGGGAATCCTCCACGCCGACGCCCGTACGCAGCGTCCCCACCAGATCCGTCACGCTCTTCATGCCGTTGGCGCGCAGATAGTCCGCCATGCCGCTGTTCAGCTTCTTGCACACCATCGGATCGTAGAAGAGCGAGGTGCCTACGCCTACGGCGGTCGCGCCCGCGATGATGAACTCCAGCGCGTCGGTCACCGTCGTGATTCCCCCTTGTCCGATGATCGGGACGCCCAGCGGGCCGGCGACTTCATAGACCTGGTGCACCTTGAGCAGGGCGATGGGCTTGATCGCGGGGCCTGACAGGCCCCCTTGCACGTTACCGATCACCGGCCGGCGCGTCCGGACGTCGACGGCCATACCCATGATCGTATTGATCACCGCGAGCGCATCCGATCCGGCCTCGATGCAGCGGCGGGCGTTCTCCTTGATATCCGTCTGGTTGGGGGAGAGCTTGGTGATGAGCGGCTTGCGCGTGGCTTGCCGGCACGCCGCCACGACGCGTGCGGAGGCTTCGGGGTAGTTGCCGAAGGCGACGCCACCTTCCTTGACGTTGGGGCACGAGATGTTGATCTCGATGGCATCGATCGGTGACTGGTCGAAGCGTCGGGTCACTTCCACGTATTCCTCGATGGTGGAGCCGCAAACGTTCGCAATGAAGCGGGTCTCGCTGAAGTCGAGCGCGGGCAGGATCTCGCGCACGACGTAGTCGACGCCGGGGTTCTGCAGGCCGATGGCGTTCAACATGCCGGCCGGCGTCTCGAACACGCGATGCGGCGGGTTGCCCAGACGCGGCGCCAGCGTCGTACCCTTGAGCACAACGGCACCCGCGTCGCGGTTGGAGAACCCTTCGATGCGCGTGTATTCCTCGCCGAATCCGACGCAACCGGACAGCAGCACGATGGGCGAGTCGAATTCCAGGCCGCAGAAATCGAGGCGCAGCGGGTGATCGAGCGGTCGGGCGACGGCGGCCATGGGCCGGTATTATCGCTCTTGTCGTGGGCAGCGCCCAAGGATTCAACGGCGCTTCGCGCTCAGCGGTCATCGGCGTCCATCGGTTCGAGAGCAATACAATACTGGCTTGCGGGGCAATGCGGATCAATGCGGACTACGGGGCATGTTCCACGTCGTGTTGTTTCAGCCGGAGATTCCCCCCAACACCGGCAATGTCATTCGGCTGTGCGCCAACACCGGCGCGACGCTCCATCTGGTGAAGCCGCTGGGATTCGATATCGGGCGCAGGGCCGTGCGGCGCGCGGGCCTCGACTATAGAGACCTCGCACAGCTGCGCGTGCATGAGGACATCGAAGCGTGCTTCGAGGCACTGGGCGCGGCGCGCGTGTTTTCCATCGAGACCAGTGGCGCGCAGGTCTACAGCGACGCGCGGTTTGCGCCTGGCGATGCAGTGATCTTCGGCTCGGAGCGGCGTGGCTTGCCGGCGCGCGTGCTCGATCGCGTACCTGGCGCACGGCATCTCGCCATTCCGATGTGCGCAGGCAATCGCAGCCTCAACCTCTCGAACGCCGTCGCTCTCGTGGTCTACGAGGCGTGGCGCCAGAACGGCTTCGCCGGAGGCGCTACCAAAGCACCCGCGGTCCCCACTACTGAGTCTCCGCCTTGATCGGCCGGCTCATCAGCCCGCGCACGACATCCCGTGCGGGGCGGTTCTCATACAGCACGCTGTAGATCTCGGTGCTGATGGGCATGTCCACGCCGGCGCGCCGCGCGACCGCGGTCACGGCCTTCGCGGCAAGGTAGCCTTCGACCGACTGCCCGATTTCCGCCAGCGCCTGCTCCGGTGTCCTGCCGCCGGCGAGCAGCAGGCCGAAACGCCGGTTGCGCGACTGATCGTCGGTGCACGTGAGCACCAGGTCGCCGAGTCCTGCGAGCCCCATGAACGTCTCACGCTGCGCTCCCAGCGTGACGCCCAGCCGCGTCATCTCCACGAGACCGCGCGTGATGAGTGCGATGCGGGTATTCGCTCCGAACCCGAGCCCGTCTGCGAGCCCGGCGCCCACTGCGAGCACGTTCTTGACCGCGCCGCCGACCTCCACGCCCATGATGTCGGCGGAGGTGTAGGCACGGAAGTTGTTCGATGAAAGGCTCTGCGCCAACGCTGTCGCGAACGCTTCGTCGGGCGAGGCGACGGTCATCGCGGTCGGCAACCCCGCTCCCACTTCGCGCGCGAAGGTCGGCCCGGACAGCACCGCCATCGAGCGCTGCGAACCGAGCACCTCGTGCGCCACCTGATGCGGGAGTTTGCCCGACTCCAGCTCAAACCCTTTCGTGGCCCACGCGACTCGCGCGGCCGGGTCGAGGTGCGGCGCGATCTCCCGCAGCAAAGTACGGAACGCCTGGCTGGGTACCGCAACCAGCACGTCGACCGCGCCGCCGAGCGCACCGTTCAGGTCCGCCGCAACGGTCAAAGCCTCCGGGAAACCCGCGCCTGGCAGGTAACGGGTATTGCGCCGTTCGCGCGCGATGTCGCGAAGCAGGTCCGGATTGCGCCCCCACAGGCGCGTCGGCCTGCCCCCGCGCGCGAACTGAATGGCGAGTGCGGTGCCCCACGAACCCGCGCCGAGCACGGCGATGGACGCCTCGCGCTCCGCGTCGGTATTCACGGTGCCGCCCATGGCCCCTCGGGGCGCGCTTCCCTAGTTGGTCGCGCCGGGCTGCGCGTTGCCAGCCTGCGTGTAGAGCGCTTCGAAATTCACCGGCGGCAGCAGGAATTGTGGAAACCCGCCTTGCGTCACGAGGTGCGACACAGCGGCGCGCGCGTACGGGAACAGCACGCTCGGGCAGATGCTCGCAATCGCGCGCTTGGCGTCGCTCTCGCCGAGGTTACGCATCATGAAGACCCCCGCCTGCTTCACCTCGACGAGGAACAGTGTCGCATCGCCCTGCTTTGCGGAGACGGTCACGGTCAAGACCACCTCGCGCAGCTCCGGGGTGAGCGTATTCACGCCAGTGTGCAGGTCCAGATTGATCTGCGGATTCCACTCGCCCGGGACCCGCGGCCCATTCGGCGCCTCGTAGGAGCAATCCTTCAGGTAGACCGTCTGGAGCGCAAGCTGCGGGTCGGTCTCCGCGCCGGCCAGCGCCGCGCCTGCTTGGTTTTCATTCGTCGTCATCTTGAGTTCCTCGTGTCAGCAGCGGGTCCAGGCCACCGGAGCTGTCGAGCTCCTCGAGATCCTCACACCCGCCAACATACGTTTCACCGATGAATATCTGCGGCACCGTACGCCGACCGCTGCGGGCGACCATCTCGGCGCGCGCACCCGGCCGCGCGTCGACGTCGATTTCCTCGACCACCGCATTCTTTGACGCGAGGATCTCGCGCGCCCGCGCGCAGTAGGGACACCAGCCAGTGGCGTACATGATGATCTTTGCCGTCGCCAAGGTGTAGTCGCGCCTCACCCCTTGGGCTGCTGCGGATTCGTAGCCTTGGTCAGCGGCAGGTTCTCGGCGCGCCAGGCGGTGACGCCGCCGCGCACGTTCACCGCCTTGGTAAAGCCCTGCGCAGCCAGCTGGCGCACGGCGGCAGCACTCAGCGATCCATTGTCGCAGCAGATCAGGAGCGGCTTCTCTTTGTGCTTTTTCAACGTCTCGCCCGCCTTCAGCACCTGATCGGAGGGCATGTGGCGCGCCCCGGACAGATGGCCGGCCGCGAACGCATCGGGCGTGCGGATGTCCAGAACCAGCGCACCGTGATTCATGAGCCGGACGGCATCCTGCGGTGAGACCGCAGCGACCGTCGCGGCGCGCGCGCGCACTTCATACGCGATGAGCAGCACGGCGGCGAGCAGCGCCGCGCCCACGAGCCACGGGTGATTGCCAATGTACTGGATGAGCCGTTCCATCCGGGATTACTGCGACCGAAAAGGGCGCGCATTATAGAGCCTTCGTCGCTGCTGCGGCGCTCGAGGATTTGCGGGAGGTTCGATTTGAGATTGCGCGCGCTCGTTGCCATGGCGGCGGCCTTTCCGGTCGTGCTGGCCGCGCCGGTAGCCCATCCCGGGCAGGACGCACACAAGACCGAAGCCGAACTGCAGGCCATCAAAGCCGAGATCGAGCGCGTCGCGGGCCAGGTGAGTCACGACCAGTTGGAGCGTGACCGGCTGGCGCGGGAGCTCCGTACCGCCGAGATGTCCGCGAGCGGCGTGCGCGAGATCCTCGATCGCGTGCGGCGGGAGCGCACCGAACGCGCCGACCGCCGCGCCGCGCTCGCCGCGGAAAAGCAGCAGCGTCAGACGGACCTCATGCACGAACGTGTGTCCCTCGCCGGGCAGTTGCGTGCCGCCTATCTCATCGGGAGCGAGGAGCCACTCAAGCTCCTGCTCAACCAGCAGGATCCGGCAAGAGCCGGTCGCATGTTCGTGTACTACAGCTACTTCGGCCGTGCGCGCGCGGATCAGATCGCACGGATCGGAGCGAATTTGCAGCGCATCGATCAGCTCGACGAGCAGGTCGCGGCGGAAGACCGGAAACTCGCCGACCTCGAGGCACAACGGCGCACTGAGCTCGCCCGGCTCGACGACGCTCGCGCACAGCGCTCCCACGTACTGGCCAGCCTGCAGACGGAATCGCGCTCGCACGCACAAAGCCTGCAACGCCTCAGACAGCAGCAATCCGGCCTCGAGAGGCTGCTTCGCGAGCTGAAACGCGCGATGGACAAGTTCCCGCTCGATAGCAAGGATGCCTTCGCACGCCTGCGCGGGACACTTACCTGGCCCGTGGCTGGGCGCGTGGTGGCGCACTTTGGTGAATCCCGGGCCGGGGGGGTCAAGTGGGACGGCGTACTCGTCGCCACGGAGCGTGGCGCACCGGTACACGCCGTTTACCAGGGCCGCGTCGTCTTCGCCGACTGGCTCCCAGGTCTAGGCCTCCTCACGATCATCGACCACGGCGAGGAGTACCTCAGTCTCTACGGGCACAATGACCGTCTCTACAAGGCCGCCGGCGAACGCGTGGTCGCCGGCGACACGATCGCCGCCGCCGGCGACAGCGGTGGCCGCAACCGCCCCGAGCTCTACTTCGAAATCCGCAAAGCCGGCCACCCCGTAGACCCTCGCGCGTGGTTCAAAGCCGCAGAGCCCGGCGGCTGAGCGATTCGCCAAGAGCACGCGCCGCGCACCGTGCCCGGATGCGTTATGTTTAATCGGGTGGTCGGGCCCGGGTTCAAGCCACGCGGGTGCAAGTCACGGCCCGGGCCGAATTCTGCGTCGAATTCCAGTGACGCGCCATTTGACTGAATCGCCAACTCGCTCAACGTTCTGCCTGCACCCCTCTGCGATCTTGCAGGCTGCCTCTCGTTCACCAACGGCTGATAAAGAATGCCTCCAACCGGGCGGAGCGGCGAGCGATCAGACCCGTGGGGCTCGTTCGAACCGTATGCACAGCTGTTCCGGTCGCTCCTCCCGCGAGCGGCGAGCGTCGCCATCTACGACACCGACGCAGAGCTGCGCTGGTCCAGCGAGACGACGACCGGACCTGACCTCGTCAACTTCATTGACGATCTGCTCCCGACGGCGCTCGCCGACTCCCGGAAGGCCGGCGAGATGCGCGTGGTGGAGGGCGCGGGCGCTGCCTACTTCTGCTGCCTGCGCGACGATGCGGGCACGCTCGTCGCGCTGGTCGCCATCGTATGCCGCGGGGACAACGCACCCGAGAGCCGCGAGCCTCGCAGCTTCGCGCTGGTCCACGCGCTGCTACGACCGGCGCTTGAATGTCTGCGACGCGACCTGGCGGCGCGGGCCGCGATCGCCGACCTCAGCCGCACCGTCACCTCGCTCGACAAGGACCTCGAGTTATTGCTGACGGACTCCGCGGGCTCGCGCACGGCCGGTGGCGATGGCGCCGATGAGCTGAAGAGCATTCTGCAGCAGGCCATGGAGCACCTGAAATGTGCGACCGCGGCGCTCATCGTGCCGGAAAAAGGCATTGTCCTGATGCGTGCCGCCGCCGGCACGACGCCGGCCGACAACCAGCTCGTTGCCCGCACGCATCGTCAGCTCCTGTCGATGGCGCAATTGCGTCGCGAGCCGGTCATCATCAACAAACTGCAGTCCGGGGTTGCCGCCAGCGCGGTGCCCTACCGAATTCTCTCGTGCCCCGTGCAGAACACGCTGGGCAGGACGATCGGCGTACTCGCGCTGTTCCGCGAAGACTCGGGTGCGCAATTCGTGGCTCGCGATGCGCGCATCGCCGACATCCTGGCGCGCAAGGCCACCGGCGTCATCGAGAGCAACTATGACGCCATGAGCGGCCTCTACACGCGGCCGGCGTTCGAGCAACGCGTGCGCGCGGTCGTGACGGGTTCGAAGCGCACCACCTCATGGAGCGCGCTGTACATCGACACCGACCAGCTCCACGTCATCAACGACAACCACGGCATGCATGTGGGCGATAGCGTGATCGCCCAGCTGGGCGAACTGGTGCGCCGGCGGCTGCCACCCGGTGCATTCGCAGCGCGAATTTCCGGCGACCGTTTTGCCGTGCTGCTGCCGACGCAGCTCGAGGATGCGGCGCAGTTCGCCGAATCCCTGCGCGCCGGCGCAGAGCAGCTCGGCATGACGCAGGGTGAATCCCGCATGCACGTATCGATCAGCGTCGGCGTGGCGCCGCTCGATACCGCCTCCGGCGAGCTCATGCACTCGCTGGCGGCAGCCGAGACCGCGTGCAAGGCCGCCAAAGACCGCGGCCGCAACCGTGTCGAGACCTACGAGGCCAACGATTTGAGCATCGTCCGGCGCTTCACCGACATCAATATTGCGGCGCGGCTTCGCGATGCCATCACCGCGGACCGGCTGCGCCTCGACGCGCAGCTCATCGTGCCGTTCGGCACCGAGACCCAAGCGCGGCCGCACTACGAGCTGCTGCTGCGCATGATCGACGAGAGCGGCGCGACGCTTGGCCCCGACCGCTTTCTCTCTGCGGCCAACCGTTACCAGCTCATGCCGACGATCGACCGCTGGGTGATCGACAAGGCGATCGCGCTCCTCACGCCCCATGCAGCGCTGCTCGCCAAATGTCCGGTCGCCTTTGCCATCAATTTCTCCGGGCAGTCGCTGAGCGATGAGGCGTTCGGCGACTTCCTGCTCGAGCGCATCGAGTCGAGTGGTCTGCCGCCCACGCTCTTCTGCTTCGAGCTCACCGAGAACGCCACGGTCGCCAACATCGGGCTCGCCGAAGTGCTCATGCGCCGCCTGCGCCGGCTCGGCTGCGGCATCGCGCTCGATGATTTCGGCACGGGCCTGTCCTCGCTCTCGTACCTGCGCCAGCTGCCCGTGACGATGCTCAAGATCGACGGCAGCTTCGTGCGCGACATTCTCAAGGACAAGCGCTGCGAGTCGATGGTGCGCGCCATCGCACAGCTCGCGCGCGGCATGTCGATCGCGACCGTCGCCGAATACGTCGAGACGGATGAAATCCGCAATCGCATCGCCTCGCTCGGCGTGGACTACGGGCAGGGTTTTGCCATCGGCCGTCCGGGTCCATTCACCGACGTCCTGGCGGAGCTCCCGGTCATTGCGGCTGCGGCCCCGGTGTCCTGCGATTTGAACGATCCGCTGCCCGCGCTGTATGCAGCGAACCTGCATTGATGCGTTGCACGCATGACACAAGGCATTTTTTTGAATTCGATTGACCAACGGTTGAGGGCTGTAGTATCCAGCCGCATAAGTTGTGGGGGTCTATAAACATGTCGATGCGATCGCGCACACTGATCGCTCTCGTCGTGGGAGCGATGTTTGGTTTTTCCGGCGCCATTGCCGGGGATGTCCTGGGTGGGACACGCACTGCGTCGGCACGCGCGCCTGCGGCACAAGCGACGCTCCCATGGGAGCAGGCGCGCGTGCCGACGCAGTG
>FTFB01011081.1_pt1 | contig 11161 bp, 12 predicted proteins | sample 1658331 | NCBI WGS metagenome assembly FTFB01 (sample SAMEA3914816, study PRJEB12502) | metagenome | biome: forest; material: soil | place: USA | collected 2011-09-16 | depth 0.3 m | reverse complement strand
CTATCACCACATCATCAACCCGGAAAACGGCAAGCCAACGGAAGGCATCCTGACCGTGACCGTCATCGGCCCGAGCGGCACCATCACCGACGGTCTCGATACCGCGATTTTCGTGCTCGGCGTGCAAGAGGGGATGAAGCTGATCAAGCACTACCCGGAATACGAGACGATCATCGTCGAATCGAACGGCAAGGTCACGTATTCGAGCGGGCTGACGCCGCCCGACCAAAATAAACCCTAGCCCAGCTCGCGCCGGCCCCGGTCGATTGGGGTGACGTTGCTCTCGCTCGCAAAGAACCGCCGCATCTTCAGTGCGGCGCGCAACTTCGTGGTTCGCACGTAGCGCTGGTAGAACAGGTCTTTGACGACCTCGATCAATACCGCAGATTGATCTGGCCCGATCGTAGGCGGCTCGCCCTGGTCGCCGAACAGCACTTCTACGATCGTGTCCGTCGTGCCAGCGTCGATCTCGGCGAGACGCAGTACGTCGGCGACGGTGTCGCGCCAGTGTCGCGGCGCGTCCTCGTCGGTCAGTGTCAGCGCTGCGCGCACGGTTCGGCGGCACATCGACGCGAATGCGTTGTGCGTACCGGCGGTGTAGCAATCCAGCGTCTCGCGCAGTAGCTGCTCGACGCTGGCAGGCAAGTAGCCGAACTGAAAGCGCTCGCGTGGCCGCTCGATTTCGACGAGATGCGTGGCGAGCTCTACACGCTCGGCACTGATCGAACGCACGGCTGCTCGCACGAATCGCGGTTCGCCGCATGCGGCGCAGCGGAAGACGAGGCCGACGTTCCTGGGCTGAGTCCGTGCGAGCTCGGCGAACGACGGCACGGCGGCAGGCAGCAGTTGCGCGTGTGCGCCGCAGTGCGGGCACTCGCGCGCGACGGGCTCCGCCTGGTCGAAGCCCCCGTTCTTGTTTACATAAAACGCCACTGCTCAGCCTTTCTTTTCAGTCTACCCCAACCACACGGCGCTGGTTCGCGCCGTGTCGCGCGAGCCCCGTTTTCGCGCATCGCGCGCGGCGCCGACGTCATGTTCGACGACGCCAAACGCTGGCTCCCGCGAAAGTCAGCCGAGCTTTTTGTAACGGATGCGGTGCGGCTGGTCGGCGGCGTCGCCCTTGCGCCGGCGCAGGTCTTCGGCGTAGTCCGCATAGTTGCCCTGGAAGAACAAGACTTCGCTGTTGCCCTCGAACGCCAGGATGTGTGTTGCGATGCGGTCCAGAAACCAGCGATCGTGCGAGATCACGACCGCACTCCCCGGGAACGCGAGCAGCGCGTCCTCGAGCGCGCGCAATGTCTCCACGTCGAGGTCGTTCGTCGGCTCGTCCAGCAGCAGCAGGTTGCCGCCCGCGCGCAGCACTTTCGCGAGGTGCACGCGGTTGCGCTCGCCGCCGGACAACATGCCGATCTTCTTCTGCTGGTCCGTGCCGCGGAAGTTGAATCGGCCGCAGTACGCGCGCGACGGCGTCTCGTAGGTGCCGACCTTCAGAATGTCCTGGCCCTCGCTGATCTCTTCCCACACCGTCTTGTCGTTGTTCAGCGTGTCTCGGCTCTGGTCGACGTACGCGAGTTGCACCGTGTTCCCGGTACGGATCGAACCGGAACCCGGTTGCTCCTGGCTGGCCATCATGCGGAACAGCGTGGTCTTGCCCGCGCCGTTCGGGCCGATCACGCCGACGATGCCGCCGGTCGGCAGGCTGAACGACAGGTTCTCGAACAGCACGCGCTCGCCGAACGCTTTGCCGATCTTGTCGGCTTCGATCACGAGCTCGCCCAAGCGCGGGCCGGGCGGGATGTAGATCTCGTTCGTCTCGTTGCGCGTCTGGAACTCTTTCGACGTGAGCTCCTCGAAGCGCGCAAGTCGCGCCTTCGCCTTCGCGCGGCGCGCGCCCGGATTGGTGCGGACCCACTCGAGCTCCGTCTTGATCGTGCGCTGGCGTGCGACTTCCTGCTTTTCCTCGAGCCTGAGCCGTTCGTCCTTCTGCTCGAGCCAGGAGGTGTAGTTGCCCTGCCATGGGATGCCGTGGCCGCGATCGAGCTCGAGGATCCAGCCCGCGACGTTGTCGAGGAAGTACCGATCGTGAGTCACGGCGATCACCGTGCCGGGGAATTCCTTGAGGAACCGCTCGAGCCACGCCACGGACTCGGCATCGAGATGGTTCGTGGGTTCGTCGAGCAGCAGCATGTCGGGGTTCGATAGCAGTAGCCGACACAGCGCCACGCGCCGGCGCTCGCCGCCCGACAACGTCTGCACGCTCGAGTCCCAGGGCGGCAGGCGCAGCGCGTCGGCTGCGACGTCGAGCTTGCGCTCCAGCTCCCAACCTCCTGTCGAATCGATTTTGTCCTGCAGCTTGCCTTGCTCCTCGAGCAGGCGATTCATCTCGTCGTCTTCGAGCGGTTGCGCGAATTTGTCGCTGATCTCGTTGAAGCGTTGTATGAGCTTCAATTGGTCGGCCACCGCTTCCTCGACGATCGCGCGCACGTTCTTGGTCGGATCGAGCGCGGGTTCTTGCGCGAGATAGCCGATCTTGATGCCCGCCTGAGGCCGCGCTTCGCCTTCGAACTCCGTGTCGACGCCGGCCATGATCTTGAGCAATGTCGATTTACCCGAGCCGTTCAAACCCAACACGCCGATCTTCGCGCCGGGGAAGAAACTCAAGCTGATGTCGCGCAGGATGTACCGCTTCGGCGGAACGATCTTGCCGACGCGGTTCATCGTAAAAATGTACTGGGCCATGGGACTCGTAGTTGCGAGCGGGGCCTGAATTATCGGCGGCGCCCCACGCCCCGGCAACTACGGCGTGTTCCCACGAAGATCGGGCTCCGAAGTCGGACGCGCGCTCAGGCGCTCGCGTGGGACGCCCGATCCTTCAATCCCTGCACACCATAGTGTTTCGCGCAGGTGGCGCAACAAAAGAACTGTTCGCCGGTTTCGAGGCCGTGGCCGATGATCCGGCATTCACAGTGCGCGCATGTCGGTGCGAGCGCGTGAATTGCGCACTCGAAGCTGTCAAAAACATGCGAGCGTCCCGCCTGCACGATCTCGAAGCTCTTGTCGTAGTCGTTTCCGCACACTTCACAGGTAGCCATGAAATCTTCCTCCTGAAGCAGGTGGCGTGAAGCGCGTCTTCACGCCACCTATCCCGATCACGCGCCGACCTGCATCTGCCTGGCGCTACGATGTCGGCAGCGAATCCGCCATCTGCTTGTGCCGCTCGAGCGTCGGCAGAGTTCTTTGCGCGAACGCCGCCACATCCTTGTCGGAGGACTTCGTCGCGCCTTCGAACAGCGCGATCGTCTTGTCGTGATCCTCCATCATCTGCTTCGAGTACGCGGCATCGAAGTCGGCGCCGGACTTGGCGCTGAGCTTCTGCACAATCGCGTTGTGCTCGCTATCCAACGTGCTCGGAACCGCCAGGCCCTTGGTTTTGGCGAGCGTGGCGAGCTCTGTGTTCGCCTTGCTGTGGTCCTTGATCATCTCGTCGGCAAACTTGCGCACGTTGGCGTCCCGCGCCATGGTCTGCGCAATCTTGCCGAGCTCCACTTCCGTCATGCCACCGAGCGCGGCCATCTTCACGAACATGGCTGGGGCCACGCCGCTGCTGTCGCCCAATATCGCCTCGTATTTCGGCGCCGCCGCGGTGCTCGGAGAAACGCTCGACGTCGACCGTGCTTCCGGCGCCGGCTGCGCGGTAGGCTCACGTTCCGGAGGCCCGACGGCGTCCGGTGTGTCGTCACTCTGTCGTTGTGCTTGGGCCATGCCGACCGCGAACGCGCCGATCAGGCTGGCTAGCGCGAGATGTTTCCCGGTGTTCATGGTTGGATCCTCCTTGCTGTGATGGTGAAGTCCCAAGGCTAGGCGCCTGGTTCGACGGTCGCCGTAGGCCTCGCACCTTCCGGTTCGTGAGGAAGCGCCTACAGGCGTGTTCGCGCGAATCGTGCGGGGAACATGCTGCTGTCGCGCAGCACGTGCGGGGTTTGGGGCACGACCCTGCCGACGCGGTTCGTGGTATAGATGTACGGTGCCATCGTCGGCAACCGCAACATGTCAGCCTCCGTCGTTCTGATCGCCGGTCCCGAGCTAGCCACTTACGGATTTCCGAATGGTCACCCGTTCGGCACGGATCGATATGCGGCGTTCATGGCGGAGCTCGAGCGCTCCGCGGTTGTTCCAAGGCTCGAACGGCGACCGCCGCGCCGTGCGACGCGCGCGGAGCTCGAATACTTCCACACGCCGCAGTACGTCGATCGCGTGATGCAGCTGTCGGAACGCGGTAGCGGTCTGCTCGACGCGGGCGATACGCCCGCGTTCCCCGGTGTTTACGAAGCGGCTGCGACCGTCGTGGGCGGCACGCTCGAAGCGCTCGCGGCGATCGTCGCCGGGCCGGTGCGACACGCGTTCATTCCTATCGGCGGCTTGCATCACGCGACACGCGGCAGCGCCGCGGGGTTCTGCGTGTTCAACGACTGTGGCATCGCGATCGAAACGGCGCGACGGGTCCACAACATCCGGCGCGTGGCCTACGTCGACATCGACGCCCATCATGGCGACGGCGTGTTTTACGCATTCGAAGAGGACCCCGACGTGCTCGACGCCGATCTGCACGAGGATGGCCGGTTCCTGTATCCCGGCACCGGCAGCCGCAGCGAAACGGGTCGTGGGCCTGCACAGGGCACGAAGTTGAACATTCCGTTGCCGCCCGGCGCCGACGACGCGATTTTCCTGAAGGCCTGGGACGAAGTGGAACGCTATCTCGAGGCGGCAAAGCCGGAATTGTTCTTGCTGCAGTGCGGCGCCGATTCGCTCGGCGGCGATCCGATCACACACCTGCGACTCACCGCCGAAGCGCACGCGCACGCGGCGCGCCGGCTCGGCGTACTGGCCGAGCGTTACGCGGGTGGCCGCGTGCTCGGCATGGGCGGCGGCGGCTACAACCGCGCAAATCTCGCGCGTGCGTGGACGCGCGTCGTCGAAGAGCTGGCAGCCTAGCGATGTTCGACGCACGCAGCCTCGCCGCGGTCGATCCGCAGCTCGCCGCCGCGCTGAAGGCCGAGCACTCGCGGCAAGAGACGTACCTCGAGCTGATCGCCTCGGAGAACTACGTGAGCCCGCGCGTACTCGAGGCTCAGGGCTCGCTGCTGACGAACAAGTACGCCGATGGTTATCCCGGTGATCGTCACTACGCGGGCTGCGAGCAGGCCGATGTCGCCGAGAGTCTTGCGATCGAGAGGGCGGGGCGATTGTTCGGCGCGGGTTACGCGAACGTTCAGCCGTACTCGGGCTCGCAGGCGAATCTCGCGGCGTATCTCGCGCTGCTTGCGCCCGGCGATACGTTGCTCGGCATGCGCCCGGCCCACGGCGGTCATCGCACGCACGGCGCCGCCGACAATCAATCCGGCAGTCTGTACAACGTCGTGCTGTACGACGTGGACGCTGCGACGGCCCTCATCGACTACGAGCAGGTCGCCGCGCTCGCTCGCGCGCATCGGCCGAAACTGATCGTCGCCGGGTTCTCGGCGTACTCGCGAATCGTCGACTGGGCACGGTTTCGCGCGATCGCAGACGATGTCGGCGCGCTGCTCCTGGCCGACATCGCGCACGTGGCCGGCCTCGTCGCAGCCGGGCTCTATCCGAACCCGGTGCCGATCGCCGATCTCACGACCACGACCACGCACAAGACGCTGCGCGGCCCGCGTGGCGGCATGATTCTCGCGGCGCGCAAATCCGTGCTGACGGAACGCGTCGACGCGGCCGTCTTCCCCGGCACACAGGGCGGCCCGCTGATGCATGTGATCGCTGCGAAAGCGGTGGCATTCGCCGAAGCGCTCGAACCGGAGTTCGCGGCGTACCAGCGGCAGGTGCTGGCGAACGCGCGGCTGCTCTCGGCAGTCCTGATCGAGCGCCGCTACCCTGTGCTGACGGGCGGCACCGACAACCACATGCTGCTCGTCGATCTGCGCCGTGCATCGCTCGATGCGGTGCGCGCCGAGCGCGCGTTGCACGCCGCGCACATCGCCGTGAACCGCGCCTCCTTGCCCGGCGAGACAGGCAACGAACCGACCCAGGGCAGCGGTGGCCTGCGCCTGGGCACACCCGCGATCACGACGCGTGGCCTCGGAGAGCGCGAGACGCTCGCGTTGGCAGGCTGGATCGCCGACCTCTTCGACGCTCGCGGCAGCGACGCCGCAGTGGCCGCCGCGCGCACGAAAGTGCTCGATCTCTGCGCCAAATTCCCCGTCTACTCCCCCCAACAAAAAGGATAGCCGGCGAACGACCGCGATGTCCCGCCACCGAGTCGGCGTCTTTGGGCCGGACCGGGAGCGTCGGCGCCAGGACGGCGCCGACGCAGCCTACAGGGACGTATTCACGGCGATCCCGGGCGGGCCCAAAGACGCCGGCTCGGTGGCGTCGATTGGCACGCGGTTGTTTGCCGCGAGGTAGAATTCAGCCGTGCATTGCCCGTTTTGTAGTTTCGAGGACACCAAGGTCATCGATTCGCGTTTGGCGGGCGAGGGCCGCCAAGTGCGGCGGCGCCGCGAGTGCCTGTCCTGCGGGGAGCGTTTCACCACGTTCGAGCAGCCCGAGCTCGTCATGCCGTACGTCGTCAAGCGCGACGACCGCCGCGAACCGTTCGACGTGAACAAGCTGCGCAACGGGTTCCTGAACGCGCTGCAGAAGCGCCCCGTGCAGCGCGAGGATATCGAACGCAGCCTCGAGCATGTCGTGCACAACCTGCAGACGCTCGGCGAGCGCGAAGTGCCGAGCCGGCTCGTCGGCGATCTCGTCATGGAAGAGCTGCGCCGGCTCGACGAGGTGGCGTACGTGCGTTTCGCTTCCGTCTATCGGAGCTTCCAGGACGTCACCGAATTCCAGCAGGAGATCGAGAGGCTGCAGTCGCTGCCGAGCCTGCTGGAGAGCCGCGAGCAGATGCCGCTGCCGATCGAAGAGACGCGAAAAAAATGAGCGCTTGTGGGACCGCGCCGCGTGGCTAGTGCCGACGATCATCGTTACATGGCCGAAGCGCTGCGGCTTGCGGCGAACGGTCAGTACGATGCCGCGCCGAACCCCACTGTGGGCTGCGTGCTCGTGAAGGACGGCCGCGTCGTCGGCGCGGGCTGGACCGCGCCGGCAGGTGGCCCGCACGCAGAGCGGGTCGCACTCGGGGCGGCGGGCGCGCAAGCGCGCGGTGCGACCGCATACGCGACACTCGAGCCGTGCTGCCACACAGGTCGCACGGGCCCGTGCACGCGTGCGCTGATCGAGGCCGGCGTCACGCGCGTCGTGTTCGCCGGCCACGATCCAAATCCGCGCGTAAGCGGCGGCGGTGAGAAAGAGCTCGCAGCTGCCGGTATCGAGGTCGAAGGTGGTGTGCTCGAGCAGGCCGCCGAGCCGCTGAACCGCGGTTTCTTCACGCGCATGCGCACCGGGTTGCCGTGGGTTCGCAGCAAGCTCGCGATCTCTCTCGACGGGCGGACCGCGCTCGCGAACGGCGTGAGCCAATGGATCACGAGCGCAGCCGCGCGCAGCGACGTGCACCGCTGGCGGGCGCGCTCGAGTGCGATCCTGACCGGTAGTGGCACGATCGTCGACGACGATCCGGCGCTGAACGCGCGCCGTGAGGAAGCCGGCATCGACGCAGCGATCGGCATCAAGCAGCCGCTGCGCGCGATCGTCGACGCGCGGCTGCGCACACCCGTAACGGCAAAGACTTTGCGGTTACCCGGCGAAGTGCTCGTGTTGACGACCCGCAGCGTCGCGTACCCTGCGGCCGTCGCGCTGCAGAAAGTGGGTGCGCGCGTCGAGACGGTTGCCGGCGACGCCGAGCATTGCGACCTGCGCGCGGTCCTGGTGCGCCTCGCTGAGCGCGAGATCAACGACGTCTGGGTCGAGGCCGGCGCGAGTTTCAACGGTGCCATGCTGAAGGCCGGGCTCATCGACGAGCTCATCATTTACGTGGCGCCACGGTTGCTCGGCGATTCCGCGCGCGGAATGTTCAGCGTACCGCCGCTGACGGAGCTTGCGGCCGGCTGGAGCCTGACGTTCGACGACGTCCGCCACGTGGGACCCGACTTGCGGATCACTGCACGGGTCAGTAGGGTGGCGGGCGCCCAGGGGCCCGTCGCAGGCCACTAGACACCCAAGCGAGGCAGCAGCGTGTTCTCAGGCTTAGTCAAAGGTGTCGGCCGAGTCGCAGCCCGCGCGGATCTCGGCAAGGACCAACGGTTCACGATCGAGGTCGGCAGCGCCGGGCTGCCGCCACTTGTGATCGGCACCAGCATTGCGGTGAACGGCGTGTGCCTCACGGCCGTCACCGTGGCTGCCGACCGGTTCACGGCCGACGTGTCGGGTGAGACGCTGGCCGTCACGACGCTCGGCCGCCTCGTGGCTGGCGCGCGAGTGAATCTCGAATCGCCGCTGCGCGCCGGCGACCCCCTCGACGGGCACATCGTGAGCGGTCACGTCGATGGCGTCGGCGAGGTCGTAGCCGTGGAAGCCGCCGGGCGTTCTGTGCTCGTCGCGATCGAAGTGCCGGGCCCGCTCGCGCGCTACGTCGCGATGAAGGGCTCCGTGGCAGTGGACGGCGTGAGCCTGACCGTGAATTCGGTACGCGGCGCGCGTTTTACGGTCAACATCATCCCGCATACCCAGGCGAAGACCGTGATCGGCGACTACAAGGCCGGCACGGCTGTTAATATTGAGGTGGACCTGCTGGCCCGCTATCTCGAGCGGCTCATGCAGGCACAGGGCGACGAGAGTATCGATCTGAGCTTCCTGAAAAAACATGGCTACGCGCGTAACGACTGACACAGTCTGGTCCGGGCTCGATTCGATCGAGGACATCGTCGCGGCTATAGGCGGCGGCGAGATGGTCGTGATCCTCGACGACGAGGAGCGCGAGAACGAAGGCGACCTGATCATGGCCGCGGCCAAGGTGCGGGCGGAGGACGTCAACTTCATGGCGCGCTACGGGCGCGGCCTGATCTGTCTCACGTTGACGCGGCAGCGCTGCGAGCAGCTGCGGTTGCCGCTGATGGTCAGCAACACCGACGTGCGACGCACGACGAACTTCACCGTCTCGATCGAGGCGGCCGAGGGCGTCACGACCGGCATCTCGGCGCACGACCGCGCACGCACGGTGCAAGCTGCTGTGGCTGCGCAAGCAGGGCCCGACGACTTGCGTCAGCCCGGCCACATTTTTCCGCTGATGGCGCAGCCCGGCGGCGTACTGACGCGAGCTGGCCACACCGAAGCCGGCTGCGACCTCGCGCGCCTCGCGGGGCTCGAGCCCGCGGCCGTGATAGTCGAGATTCTGAACGACGACGGTGGCATGGCGCGGCGCGACGACCTCCTGCAGTTCGCGCGCCGGCACAAACTGAAGATCGGCACGATCGCCGATCTGATCGAGTACCGCCTGCGCACGGAGCAGTCGGTCGAGATCATCAGCGAATCGACGGTTACCACTCAGGTCGGCGAGTTCCGACTCGTGTGCCTCGAAGATCACGTGAATCGCGCCGTGCACTTGGCGCTCGTGCGCGGCAAGATCGATCCAAAGACTCCGACTCTGGTGCGGGTGCATCGGCAGGATACGCTGGCCGACGTCATCGGTATGCAGGACCCCTCCTTGCACCGGCCGCTGCGCGACGCGCTTGCGGTGATCGCGGCCGAGGGGCGCGGCGTCGTGGTCTTGCTGCGGCTCGAGGAATCGGCGCGGGACCTGATGCACGCGGTGCAGTCGCTGAGCCACACCGAGCCCGAGCCCGACAAGTGCCGCGACCGCCAGATGGATTTCCGGATGTTCGGCATCGGCGCTCAGATACTGCGCGCGCTCGGTGTCCGCAGGATGCGAGTGCTCGGCGCGCCAAAGCACCTGCATGCGCTATCGGGGTTCGGTCTCGAGATAACCGAATACGTGTCGGCGGATCCTCCGACCGAGCGGGGGAACGTTCATGGATGACCGCATCAAGACGATCGAGGGCGATTTCAGCGCGCGTGGCCTGCGCTTCGGCATCGTTGCCTCGCGGTTCAATGATTTCATCGTCGACCGGCTGCTCGACGCGGCCGTTGCCACACTGACGAAACACGGTGTCGCGCCCACGGACATCGAAGTCGTGCGCGTGCCCGGCGCATTCGAAACGCCCCTCGCGATCAAGAAACTCGCAGCGAGCCGCCGGTATCAGGCGTTGATCGCACTGGGTTGCGTGATTCGCGGCGCGACGGCGCATTTCGACTACGTCGCCGGCGAAGCGAGCCGCGGCATCGCGCATGTGAGCCTGACGGAAGAGATTCCGGTCGGTTTCGGTATCCTGACGGTCGACACGATCGAGCAGGCGATCGAGCGTGCCGGCACGAAGGGCGGGAACAAGGGTGTCGATGCCGCGCTCGCGGCGATCCAGATGGCGAACGTGCTGCGCCAGCTGGAGCAATAGACCTTGGCTCGCGATCGCGCGACGCGAGCGCGGCATCTCGCGCGGGAAATGCTCGTCAAGGCGCTGTACCAGTGGCAGATCGCCGGGCACAGCGTCCAAGAGCTCAAATCCCAATTCTTGGCGGCGGAAGACTTCGAGCGTTGCGATAGCGATTACTTCGACGAGTTGCTGAGGACGATCGTCGGCGACGCGCCGGAGCTCGACAAGCTGATCACGCGTTACGCGGTGCGTTCGATCGAGCAGCTCGATGCCGTGGGTCGTGCCGTGCTGTGGCTCGGTCTCGCCGAGCTCAAGCACCGCGCCGACGTTCCGACCAAGGTCGTGATCAACGAAGCTATCGAGCTCACGAAGCGCTACGGCACGACCGACAGCCACAAGTTCGTGAACGCGTTGCTGGACAAAACGGCCCGCGACTTGAGACCCGCCTCGGGGGCGCGGGAGGCGAAATCGTGATCGGCGAGTTCGACATCATCGCTCGTTATTTCACGCGAAACAGTGGCGATCCGGACGTCGTGCTCGGTGTCGGCGACGACGCAGCCGTGATAAAGATCGACGGGCTTGCGGCCGTGACGGTCGATACGCTGGTAGCCGGCGTGCATTTTCCGGACGGCATGGCCGCGCAGTACCTGGGGTATCGGCTCATGGCCGTCAACTTGAGCGACCTCGCGGCGATGGGCGCGCAACCGCGCTGGTGCACGTTGGCGCTGACGTTGCCCTCGGCCGAGGAAGCG
>FTFB01007200.1_pt1 | contig 11172 bp, 8 predicted proteins | sample 1658331 | NCBI WGS metagenome assembly FTFB01 (sample SAMEA3914816, study PRJEB12502) | metagenome | biome: forest; material: soil | place: USA | collected 2011-09-16 | depth 0.3 m | reverse complement strand
GGCCCCGCAGGAGTCGACCTCTGGCGGACGTTGTAACGAATTGCGTGCGACCGGAACCGCGAAGGTCAACGCAGCGTCAAACGGAGCGTGCTGGGCTGCACTAACACTTCTGGAGTTTCAGATGAGGCGGAATACCCTACTGATTGCGGCCATCGTTGCGTTGTCGCCGGTCGCGCTGTGCGCGGTCGCGCCCCCCGCCGCCAACCCGGGCCAGGCCCGCGAGGATGCTCTGTTCAAGCGCCTTGATACCAACGGCGACGGCGTCATCACGCAGGAGGAGGCGCAGGCGGCCGGTGCCCGGCACATCCTCGAGGCTTTCGACAAACTGGATCTCAATCATGACGGAATGATCACCCGCGACGAGCTGCACGAGGCGCACCTGGCCCGCCGTGCCGAAATGGAAGCGCGGTTCGCAAGCCGCTTCGCGGCGGCAGACAAGAACGGTGACGGAACCCTCTCGAGGGAGGAGGTGCAGCAAGCCATGCCCCGGGTGGCCCGGCACTTCGACGAGATCGACACGAACCAGGATGGACAGATCAGCCAGGAGGAGCTGAAGGCCGCCCGTCACCTGCTCGGGATGCACCATGGCCACCGCCAACCCTCGCCTGGCGCTCCCGCGTCCGACGGTCAGGTGAGCGAGCCGGTGAAGAGCTGAAGAATCGCTCAGGCGGCCGTTGAAGCGGCCGCTACGCTCGCGGATCGAAGCGCGCGGGCGCCCGGTCCGCGTAGTCGAATGTCGTACGTGATCCGTGCGCCGAACGCATCCGGCGCCTGGGGGTCGTACCGCACTTTGTCGAACACGAGCAGGCGCGTGCCGAGCTGAAAGCTTTCCCTGATGTCGTGGGTGATCATGAAAATCGTCATGCCGTTCGCCGCCCACAGCTCCAGGATCAGCTCATGCAGGTCGAGCGTAATGCCGGGGTCGAGGGCTCCGAACGGCTCATCCAGCAACAGGATCTTGGGCCGCAGGATCACCGATTGAGCAATCGATAGTCGCTGCTGCATACCACCCGAGAGCTGCGCCGGATACTTGTCGCGCGCGCCGGCGAGGCCGATCGACTCGAGCAACCGCTGCGCATTGGCCAGGGCGTTGCGCCGGCTGGTGCCGAACAGGCGGCCCAGCAGTCGTGAGCGCTCGAGCTCCAGTCCCAACATCACGTTCTGAAGTACCGTGAGGTGCGGGAACAGCGAGTAGCGCTGGAACACAATGCCACGGTCCACATTGGGTTCGGCAAGCAGATCCTTGCCGTCGATGCGCAGTCGGCCACGTGAAGGCGTCTCGATCCCGAGCAGCATCCTCAGGAACGTGGTCTTGCCGCAACCGGAAGCGCCGACGATCGTGATGAATTCGTGATCGTCCACCTCGAGATCGATGTTCTCGAGCACAACGTGTTCGCCGTAGGTCTTCCAGACGCCCGTCGCCGATACACGCGCCATGCTGTCAGTGTCCGACCGCCGCCCACGGAAACGCGCGCGACCGTAGCATCTGCAGCGTCCAGTCCATGGTGAACGCGAGCAGCGTGATCCAGGCGACGTACGGCAGAATCACATCCATCGCCAGATACCGGCGTACGAGGAAGATGCGGTAGCCCAGCCCGTCCGTGGACGCGATGGCTTCCGCGGCGATCAGGAACAGCCACGCGGAGCCGAGGGTCAACCGCAACGCATCGATCAGACGCGGCCACGTCTGCGGCAGCACGACTCGCACGATGAGTTGCCATGTCGAGGCGCCGAGCGTCTGGGCTTTGATCAGCTGCTCAGTCGGCAATTCCGAGACCCGCATGGACAGGTCGCGCGCGATAGAGGGTGCGACGCCGATGATCATGAGCGCGATCTTTGCGAGCTCACCGAGACCCAGCACGATGAACAGGATCGGCAATACCGCCAGTGGCGGAATCATCGACAGTGCCGCGACGAAGGGCGCCAGCGTCGCGCGCACGAGCGGCACGACACCGATCGCGACACCGAGGACGAGCCCGATCGCCGCGCTCAGCGCGAGCGCAATGAATAGCCGCTGCAGGCTCGCGCGTGTGTCGAGCCAAAGCAATACGGCGCCGCTGCGCTGATCTTCTTCGAATGCGTACTCGTGAAGGGTGTGCGCGATCGTTGCGGGCGTCGGCAGCAACTTGTCCTGTGCGTTGGCGGCCCCACGCAAGTGCGAGCTCATGACGTAAACGCATGCAAGCAGGATGAACGGCAGCGCGCCGAGCGTGAGCGCGCCGCCGCGGCCGGGAACGCGGTTGATGAGACGGCGCACTTAGAGCTTGCCCTCGAGCGCAAGCTTGGTGTAGCTCGGGTCGAATCTCATCCTGGTGTTCTGCGCATCGCCCAGGGCCTTGCCACCCGGGAACGCGATGCCGACCACATCCGCGGACTTCGCACCCTTCCCGAGGAGGCCATGCGCGAAGGAGAAGGTGCGCACGAGATCCATCGTCTTGAGGAGGCTCGATGCGGTGGTGAAAGCGTAGGCCTCGGACGGCGTAACGAACATCTTCGTGGTGGCGAGCTGGCTCTTGAACCCGGGCACATCCGTCCCCGACGCCCTCGCCATCTGCGCGAGCGCGGCGCCGGCATGCGCATCGGTACCGAACATGACCTGCAAGGTTTCGTACCAGGCGCCCACCAGGGCCTTGCCGAACTTCGGATTCGCCGTCAGCGTCCGAGAGTTGACGACCATCAGGTCTATGATCTCGCCGGGAATTCTGCTCGAATCGAACACGAGCGTCGTGTTCGGCATCCTGGCCACTTCGGCCAGCTGCGGCTTCCACGTGACGACCGCGGTCGAGTCGGGTGCGCCAAATGCGCCGACGATGTCCGCATCCGAGGTATTGACGACCTTGATGTCACGCTCGGCGAGGCCCACGCTCGTCAGGCCGCGTGCCAGCAGGTAGTGTGACACTGACAGCTCGACCAGATTGACGGACTGGCCCTTGATGTCGGCGAGCTTGCGGGTCTTGCCCTTCAGCACCACGCCGTCATTCCCGTTCGAGAAGTCCCCGACGATGAGGGCCGTCGAGTCGACGCCGCCCGCCGCCGGAATCGTCAGCATGTCCATGTTGGTCATCACGCAGGCATCGAACCCGCCGGCGGTGTACTGATTGATCGACTCGACGTAGTCGTTGATCTGCGTGAGCTTGATGTGGATGCCGTACCGGTCGGCCCATTTCTTCAAAATGCCGCTCTGGTCCGCATAGTCCCACGGCATCCAGCCCACGTAGATGCTCCAGGCGACCTTGAAATCTTTCTTTTCCGCCGCCTGGGTGGTCTGGCCGGCGAGCGAGCCCCAGACCGCTGCGAGCAGCGCGGCGACGATGGCGAGGCGCTTGAGTGATGCGCGCATTCGACGGGGACTGCCTCTCTCGGACCAGACGCCCGGTGGCCGCCTCGCGCGCAGCGATGAAACCGGAGCTCTGGACACACATTCGTTGCGGCAGACGATGCAAAGCGCGTGCCTCATCCCTGGCGGCCGGCGGCGTCATCTCCCATGTGCTCGGCGCACCGATGCACAACCAGTACATGGACTTGAGTGCAGAGCGTGCAGTGGAGGCTCGCTCGTGGCGCAAGAGCGACGCAAGTGCTGCACTGTTAGAAGGCATGGTGCAGTCACCGTGCTCCACCCTTGGGCGGCTCTTCACAGCGTTGGGGCGGGAACGTAGCGAATTCAGTCGGGCACGTCCGCGGAAGCCCTTGGTATGCGATTTGCAAAACCTGTCCACGCTTTTCGAGGCTAGAGGCATGGCGATGGAGGCATCGGCACCGGGTCGACTGCTCTGGGAGGAGCATCTGCGCGAAGGTGCGCACTGGTCCGGCGTCATGCGCCGAGGCAGGCAGCTTCGGCTCACCGACGTCGAGGGCGGCGCGAACGTCTCCGCACTGTTCTATAGCTATGAAGAACGGATGGAGCGCTACAACATGGCCGATACGCTCAAGGCGCAGCACACCGCTTACCTTACTAGCGGGTGCGCGTGCTATTCGGACATGGGCCGTATCCTGTGCTCGATCACCGCCGATACCTGCGGCTGGCACGATACGTTCTGTGGAGTCTCGAACGCCGCGATGGTCGCGGCCCGCTATGGCGCCACTCGCTACCAGGAACAGCGCAACGACTACTACAAGAACGGCTACGACGGTCTTTTGAACGAACTGGGCAAATACGGGCTCGGCAAGCGTGATCTGGTCGCCAACATCAACTTCTTCAGCAAGGTCACCGCCGCTGAAGCCGGTGACCTGCAGTTCCACACGCCTCACTCGCAGGCAGGCGACTACCTCGACTTACGCTTCGAGATGGATACGCTCGTGGTGATCTCGACCTGTCAGCATCCGCTCGATCCCGCCCTCGAGTACCGGCCGCGCGCCGTGCGGATCTCCGCGTTCACCGCAGGACCGGTGGCGGTCGACGATCCGTGCCGGACCCGATGTCCGGAAAATGAGCGTGGTTTCCGCAATACTGAGCTCCTCTATGCGTGAGGCGGCGAGTGTCGCCACTGAGCCTGCGAACGCGCTCCTGATCGAGAGCCGGCGAGAACCCGCTGCCGCGGTGCTCGACGCCAGCGTGCCGGCCGGCGAGCCGTGGCTCGGAACGGTGTGCCGCGGTGAGACCTTTCGCATCGTCGATCTTAAAGGTAATCAGGCGGTTGACACGCTGTTCTACAACGCGGCAGGGAGCGAAGAACACTATAGTTGCGCCGACACGATCCGCGCGCAGGGAAATCTCTATGTGACTACCGGCACGCAACTGCTGTCGAACGAGGGCAACGTGATGCTCACGATCGTGGCGGACACCTGCGGCCGCCACGACACCCTGGGCGGCGCGTGCTCCGCCGAGAGCAACACCGTGCGCTATGGCCTCGAGAAGCGGGACATGCACAGCTGCCGCGATAACTTCGTGCTCGCGCTGGCGCGTTCGGGTATCGGCCTGACGAAACGCGATCTACCGGGGAACCTCAATTTTTTCATGAATGTGCCCGTGACGCCGACGGGGGAATTGACCTTCGCCGCTGGCATTTCGGGGGCGGGGCGGTACGTGGAGATGCGAGCAGAAATGGACGTGATCGTGCTGATCTCGAACTGCCCGCAGCTCAACAACCCATGCAATGCGTATAACCCGACGCCGATACGAGTGTTGATCTGGGCCGCGGACTAGGAGCCGCGCCGGCTGCGGGACGACCCGCAGATCCTCGTAAACGCCCACGCACGCGTGGGCGAGGCCGGGACGACCCGGCAGCATTGACCAGAGGATCGCGGGATGTTCGACAGAGTCCTGGTCGCGAATCGCGGTGCCATCGCGTGCCGGATCGTTCGCACGCTGCGCCGGATGGGTGTGGGCGCCATTGCGGTCTATTCCGATGTCGATCGCTATTCACGGCACGTCGCGCAAGCGGACGTCGCATTCGGGCTCGGCGGGACGACTGCGGCGCAGAGCTATCTCCGGCAGGACAAGCTCCTGGAGGCCGCGCGGGTGACGCGCGCCGATGCCATTCATCCCGGCTACGGCTTTCTCAGCGAGAATGCCGCTTTCGCGCGCGGCTGCGAGGAGCAGGGTGTCGCATTCATCGGACCCACGCCCGTGCAGCTGCGGGATTTCGGGCTCAAGCACCGCGCCCGTGCTCTGGCCCAGAGCCACGGCTTGCCGTTGCTGCCCGGCACGGGACTTCTGGAAAACCCCGCCCATGCGCGCGAGGAGGCGCAGCGGATCGGCTTCCCGCTCATGCTCAAGAGCACGGCGGGGGGCGGCGGCATCGGCCTGCAACTGTGCCGCGACCCGGCACAGTTGCAGGCAGCCTATGGTGCTGTGGAGAGACTCGCGAAGAACAGCTTCAGCGATGGCGGGTTGTTCCTCGAGAGGTACGTCGAGCGCGCGCGTCACATTGAAGTGCAGGTGTTCGGTGATGGCAACGGCAACGTGATCGCGCTCGGCGAGCGCGATTGCTCGACCCAGCGTCGTAATCAGAAAGTCATCGAGGAGACTCCGGCACCGGGGCTCGCTGTCGGCACGCGTGAGCTCCTTCTGGAGGGGGCGGTGAGGCTCGCACGGGCAGTCCGCTATCGCTCTGCGGGAACCGTCGAGTTCGTGTATGACGTGGAGACCGGCGCGTTCTATTTTCTGGAAGTCAACACCCGGTTGCAGGTCGAGCACGGCGTCACTGAAGAAGTGACCGGTATCGATCTGGTAGAGTGGATGGTCCGCTTGGCGGCGGGAATGCCGCCCGACCTCCCCTCTTACCGGCACGCACCACGCGGTCATTCGATCCAGGTTCGGCTCTACGCGGAAGATCCTGCGCGCAACTTCCGCCCGTCGAGCGGTTTGCTCTCGGACGTCGTACTTCCCGCGGATGTGCGCGTGGACACTTGGATCGAGCCAGGCACTGAGATCTCGTCGTTCTACGATCCGCTGCTCGCCAAGATCATTGCGCATGCGCCGACCCGTGAAGAGGCGGTGGATCAGCTCGAGCGCGCACTCGCGCGGACCCGCCTGTATGGCATCGAGACGAACCTCGAGTACCTGCGGCTGATTCTGGCCCATGAAACCTTTCGTTCGGGACGGCAGTCCACCGGGTTTCTGGCATCGCTCGAAATGACGTCTCGCTCGATCGAGGCGCTGCGAGGCGGAACGCACTCGACCGTGCAGGAGCATCCGGGGCGCCTGGGGCTCTGGAGCGTCGGCGTGCCGCCGTCGGGCCCGATGGACGATCTTGCGTTTCGGATTGCGAATCGCATCGTCGGCAATGATGAGGGCGTCGCTGCACTGGAGCTGACAGGTGTCGGGCCGACGCTGAGGTTCGGAACGGACACCGTGATCGCACTCACGGGCGCACGCATGAAGGCGCAGCTTGACGGGAGACCTCTCGAGCTCTGGAAAGCCACGAGCGTGCGAGCGGGCAGTGTGCTCGAGCTCGGGAGTGTTCAGGGCGCTGGATACCGGACTTACCTTGCGGTGGTGGGCGGAATCGACGTGCCACCGTATCTTGGTAGCCGGGCGACGTTCACGCTCGGTCAGTTCGGCGGTCACGTCGGACGCGCCCTGCGTGCCGGCGACGTGCTGCGCCTCACACGGTCGAGTCATGATCTGCGCGGCTGCGCGGACGCTCCCGCCGCATTGATTCCCGAATACAGCACACGCTGGAGGCTTGCCGTGACGTACGGGCCACACGGCGCGCCCGACTTCTTCACTGAGGAGGACATCGCCGAATTCTTCGCGGCGGATTGGGAAGTGCACTACAACTCGAACCGCACGGGAGTGCGTCTCATCGGTCCGAAGCCGCGCTGGGCGCGCGTGGATGGCGGCGAAGCCGGACTCCACCCCTCAAATGTACATGACAACGCGTATGCGATCGGTGCGATCGACTACACCGGGGATATGCCGGTGATCCTCGGCCCGGATGGGCCCAGTCTCGGCGGCTTCGTGTGCCCTGCGATCGTCGCGTGTGCCGATCTGTGGAAGCTCGGCCAGCTGCGCCCGGGTGACACAATTCGATTCGAGTGCATTTCGTGCGCTGAGGCCGTGCGGCGCCGGCACGTGATCGACGAATGTATCGCGCGTTTCACAGCACCCCGCTCAGGGGCGTTGCGTATTGAGTTGCCCGCTGCGCACGTTCCCGCCCGCAAGCACGTTCCGGCGCGCGAGCATTCCTCGGCGTTGCCGTCGCGTAGCCAGTCATCTCCCGTCCTTCACGCGGTGGGTGCGGGCGACGATGCCGTGTGCTATCGACAGTCCGGCGAGGACTACGTGCTCGTGGAATTCGGGCCACCGGTTCTCGATCTGGGGCTGCGCTTGCGCGTGCACGCGCTCATGCAAGCGCTCGAACGGCAGGACGTGCCCGGCATCATCGACCTCACGCCCGGCATTCGCTCGCTGCAGGTGCATTTCGACTCGCGCATCGTGGCACAGGTAAGGCTCCTCGATCTGCTGCTGGAAGCGCACAAGGGCCTGCCGCCGCCCGACGATCTAATAGGGCCGAGCCGCATCGTGCATCTGCCGCTGTCGTGGGACGACCCCGCGACGCGTCTCGCGATCGACCGATACATGCAATCGGTGCTGGCGGATGCTCCCTGGTGTCCGAGCAACATCGAGTTCATCCGCCGAATCAATGGTCTCGACTCGATCGAGGACGTGCAGCGCATCGTATTCGAGGCAAGCTATCTCGTGATGGGGCTCGGCGATGTGTATCTGGGGGCGCCCGTCGCGACACCGCTCGACCCGCGCCACAGACTTGTCACGACGAAGTACAACCCTGCGCGCACGTGGACGCCGGAGAACGCCGTCGGCATCGGCGGAGCGTATCTTTGCGTCTATGGCATGGAGGGCCCGGGGGGCTACCAGTTCGTCGGCCGCACGGTACAGATGTGGAATCGTTACCGGCAGACCGCAGACTTTCGCGACGGCAGGCAGTGGCTGCTGCGCTTTTTCGATCAGATCCGTTTCTACCCCGTCAGCGCGCAAGAGCTGTCGCAGATGCGCGAGGATTTTCCCCATGGGCGATGCGCGCTGCGCATCGAAGAGACGACCCTCAGGCTCACCGAGCACCGACAGTTTCTCAGCGCACACACCCGACAGATCGCGCAGTTCAAGGCTCGGCAGCAAGCGGCATTCAATGCCGAGCGCGAGCGTTGGCAAGTCTCCGGCACCGCGACGCTCGACTTTGATTCGATAGCCCCTCAAACCCCCGAGGCGGCGCTGCAGGATGTGCCGGCGGGATGCCTGGCCATCGATTCACCCGTCACCGGGAGCCTGTGGCAGGTTTGCGTCACTCCCACCGATCGCGTGCAACCCGGCGATACCCTGTTGATCGTAGAGGCGATGAAGATGGAGGTTCCGATCGTGGCGGAGCAGGCGGCGGAGGTCGTGGAGGTGCGTTGCGCCCGCGGTCGGGCAGTAACAGCGGGCGATGCACTGCTGATTCTGCGGCCCCTGTGACCGTATCATCGACGTCGCTCATGTCGTTACCGCGGACACTTGCAATTGCGGAACTGCTCGCGGGGTACCGCGCGCGTCGCTACACCGCGCTCGAGGTCGCAGAGCACGTGCTCGCGACCATCGCACGCGCGCCGGAGCGACACGTATGGATATCGCTCCTGCCGCGCGCTCGCGTGCTCGCTTTCGCGCGTAACCTCGAGGTGCAGTCGCCGGACTCACTGCCGCTCTTCGGTGTGCCCTTTGCGATCAAGGACAACATCGACCTTGAAGACAGTGCGACCACCGCAGCCTGTCCTGACTATGCCTATATGCCGCGCACGACGGCGTACGTCGTGAAACGGCTGCTTGCAGCCGGGGCGATCCCCGTCGGCAAGACCAATCTGGATCAATTCGCCACGGGGCTGGTGGGCACCCGGTCGCCTTACGGTGCGTGTCTGAACAGCTTCGACAACACGTACGTGTCTGGCGGCTCGAGCTCCGGATCCGCGGTGGCTGTGGCGACCGGGCTGGTCAGCTTCGCGCTGGGAACCGACACCGCCGGCTCGGGTCGCGTGCCCGCCGCCTTCAACAACATCGTTGGGCTCAAGCCCACCTGCGGCCGATTGAGCACGAGCGGTGTGGTGCCCGCGTGCCGCTCGCTCGATTGTGTTTCGATTCTGGCGCTGACCTCCGATGATGCTGCGCGGGTGTGCGCTGTCGCGGAGGGTTACGACGTCGACGACCCCTATTCGCGAACGGTGCCCGCGCCGATCAACTCGCAGACCGACGACTCCGCGGCCGTCCGGTTTCGCTTCGGCGTACCGCGTGCCGCGCAGCTCGAATTTTTTGGAGACGCGGAATACGCTCGCCTGTTCCAGGAGGCCACCGAGAAGCTCGAAGCGCTCGGTGGCGAGCGCACGGAGATCGACTTCGCTCCGTTCCGTGCGGCGGCGCGATTGCTTTACGAGGGCCCCTGGATCGCAGAGCGCTACGTCGCCGTCGGAGAGTTTCTCGAGCGCCGGCCGCAGTCCGTGCATCCCGTGACCCTGCAACTCATCTGTGCCGGGCGCGATGTTGCGGCCGCAGACGCGTTCCGCGGCGAGCATCGTCTTATGGAGTTGAAGCGCGCGACCGCTGCGGCATGGGGGGACATCGACGTGCTCGTCACGCCCACTACCGGCACGATCTATCCGATTGATGAGGTCGCCGCCGACCCTGTGCGTCTGAACGCCAATCTCGGCTACTACACGAACTTCGTGAACTTCCTGGATCTCGCGGCCGTCGCGGTTCCCGCAGGATTCCGGCGTGACGGCCTGCCATTCGGCATCACGCTGGTCGGGCGCGCGTGGAGTGACTTCGAGCTACTGTGCCTCGCAGAGCGGACACAGCGCGCAAGCGTAAATCGATCAGGTGCACTGGAGGTTCCCCTCCCGTCCGGGGTAGCGTGGCCCTCGTCGTGGTTGCGCACGCGCCCATCTGCCGCTCCGGAGGAGCTCATTGACGTCGCCGTCTGTGGCGCCCACATGGAAGGCCTGGCGCTGAATCATCAGCTCGTGAGTCGTGGTGCGCGATTGCTGCGCCAAACGCGCACGGCCCGTGCGTATCGCCTGTACGCCCTGCCCGGAGGCCCGCCGCAGCGACCTGGCCTCATTCGTACTCCAAGCGGCGGAGCATCGATCGAAGTCGAGGTGTGGTCCGTGCCCGCTGCGCACTTCGGCAGCTTCGTCGCCGGCATTCCCGCGCCGCTCGGCATCGGCAAGATCGATCTCGAAGACGGCGAGCGGGTATCCGGCTTTCTCTGTGAAGCGCACGCCGTCGAGGGTGCGCAAGACATTACCACGCTGGGCGGCTGGCGCGGCTACCTTGCCGCGCAGTCGTAGCGCGCTATTTACGAATGCGACGCTCCTGACAGGAACCCCGGGAGGCCTTCGGGAACGGAACTTCGCACGCACGCTCCCCGTGCACGCTCCGCACGCATACTCCGCATGCACGACGACAGCGGATCTCACGCAGCGTTCGCGCACGCAATCGACTCGTAATACGACCAATCGAATGCGTCACAATTGAACGACTTCTCCGTGTCGTGACGCGGCTACACTACGCAGACGTGCGCTGGTGAGGGTTTGCGGTCCCCTGGATCAGAATAGTGCGGTTACCGCGGCGCGCTCGCCTTCCGTCAGCTCGAAATCGAATATCTGCAGGTCCTCGCGCATGTGAGCTTCGGTCTTTGTCCCGATCAGCGGGACGACGCCCTGCTGCGTCAGATAGCGAAACAGGAT
>FTFB01009207.1_pt1 | contig 11194 bp, 8 predicted proteins | sample 1658331 | NCBI WGS metagenome assembly FTFB01 (sample SAMEA3914816, study PRJEB12502) | metagenome | biome: forest; material: soil | place: USA | collected 2011-09-16 | depth 0.3 m | reverse complement strand
CCGTTACGGCGTGAGACGCGCGCGGCCTTTGGCGCGGCGGCTGGCGAGGACTTTGCGGCCGTTGGCGGTAGCCATTCGCGCACGAAAGCCGTGCGTTCGCTTGCGATGCAAGTTACTGGGCTGGAAAGTTCTTTTCATACGGGCCTACCCCCGGGAACGCAAAAGTTCTTGGGAAAACAAAAGGATGTACGTCAGAGGAAGCGGCGAACTGTACGCGGCGGCGAGCGCTGGTGTCAATACGCGAGCGGCTCCGAGTCGCGCGCGGAGACCTGTGGATAACTGCCTCGGTGTGGTATTAGACTGCGACCTCTTCCTGGTCTCACCGCAAAACACTAAGTCGCACATCCGTGGCAGAGAACTCGGCGGTTTACTCGTCTCTCTGGATTCAGTGCGCGCGGTCGCTAGAGGCCGAGCTGTCGGAGCAGCAGTTCAACACCTGGATCCGACCACTCCAACTCGTGGTGGATGGAGCGGTCGTGAAGCTGCTCGCGCCAAACCGCTTCGTGGTGGACTGGGTGCGAAGCCACTGTCTCGAGCAGATTCGGACCTGGTGGACGCGACACAGCGAATCCGGGGCGGAGATCGTCGTGGAAGTCGGCAGCCGGCCGGTAGCACGGCGTGAAGTAGCCTCGCCGGAGCCCGAGGCACGCGTAGCTTCGGCGCCGGCTTCGGCACTCGGTGGCCGACTGAATCCGGCGTTTACGTTCGACAGTTTCGTCGAGGGCAAGAGCAATCAGCTTGCTCGGGCCGCGGCCGTGCAGGTCGCGCAGAATCCTGGGAGCGCTTACAACCCGCTGTTTATCTATGGGGGTGTCGGCCTCGGCAAGACGCACCTGATGCACGCGATTGGCAACCTGATTCAGACCCGCGATCGGGGCGCGAAGGTGGCGTACGTGCACTCGGAGCGCTTCGTCAGCGACATGGTGTTCGGGCTGCGGCACAACACCATCGCGGAGTTCAAACGCGCATATCGATCCCTCGATGCACTGTTGATCGACGACATCCAGTTCTTCGCGAGAAAGGACCGGTCTCAAGAGGAATTCTTCCACACATTCAATGCGTTGCTTGAGGGTCAGCGGCAGATTGTGCTGACGTGCGACCGGTATCCGAAAGAGGTTGCCGGGCTCGAGGAAAGACTGAAATCGCGATTCGGCTGGGGCTTGACGGTGGCCATCGAACAGCCGGAGCTCGAGACCAGCGTAGCGATTCTGATGAAGAAGGCGGCCGCGGAGGGTGACACGCTACCGGAGGAGGTGGCGTTCTTCATCGCACAACGGATCCGCTCGAATGTCCGCGAGCTCGAGGGTGCCCTGCGCCGCGTCCTAGCAAACGCGCGTTTCACGGGGCGCGCAATCACATTGGACTTCGCCAAAGAAGCGCTGCGCGACGTGCTCGCGCTGCAGGACAAACTCGTCACGGTGGAGAACATCCAGAAGACCGTCGCGGAGTATTTTAAAATCCGGGTCGCGGATTTATTGTCGAAACGTCGCAGTCGATCGATTGCGCGCCCACGGCAGATTGCCATGGCGCTCGCGAAGGAACTCACGACGCACAGCTTGCCTGAAATTGGGGATGCGTTCGGCGGGCGGGATCATACGACCGTGTTGCATGCGTGTCGGCGCGTGAAGGCACTCCGAGAAACGGACACCCGGGTTTCGGAGGACTACAACAACGTGTTGAGAACTCTGACGGCTTGAGGTGCAAAGGCTGTGGGCAACAGAAGGGCGGAAAGTTCTGCACAGCCTGGCCACAGTAAGGCAGTAACACTGAACACAGTGCTAATGCGTCTAACGCCTTGGTGGAAAAAGGGAAAATGGTGTTGCGCAGTTGTGCGCCGCCATTAATAACAACAGTAAGATCTAAATAGGTAGATAGAAGAATGAAATTCAGCGCACCACGGGAAACGATTCTGAAGCCCCTCCAGACGGTGGTGGGTGTTGTTGAGCGGCGGCAGACGATGCCGATCTTGAGCAACGTGTTGCTGAGTGTGCAGGGCAACAAGCTAAGCGTGAGCGCGACGGATCTGGAAGTGGAAATGGTCGCGGAGGCGGAAGTCGAAGGCGAGGCGAGCGGTGACATCACCGTCCCGGGGCGCAAGTTGCACGACATCTTCCGGGCGCTGCCAGAGGGTACGAGCGTCGAGATTAGCCAGAACGGTGACCGGGTTACGGTGAAAGCTGGCCGGAGCCGGTTCACGCTATCAACGCTCCGAGCCGCGGACTTCCCCACCATCGACGAAATTGGCGCGAAGCAGACTTTGCGGCTAAATAGAGCCGATCTCCGTCAATTGGTCGAGAAAACGCACTTTTCTATGGCCCAACAGGATGTGCGGTACTACCTCAACGGCTTGTTGCTAGAGACGGAGCGCAAGCGATTGCGCGCAGTGGCGACCGATGGGCATCGCTTGGCTCTGTCGGAGGTAGATCTGATTGGTGCCGCCACCCGTGACGAGCAATTGATTGTGCCGCGTAAAGGCGTTTTGGAGCTCAGCCGGCTATTGGACGGCGACGGCGAAGTACAACTCGCACTCGGGGCCAATCACGTTCGCGTCCATTTAGACGGAATTCGGCTCACTTCGAAGCTCATTGACGGCCGTTTCCCGGAGTACGGACGTGTAGTGCCTGCTCAACCACGAAACGTGCTGAAGGCCGATCGGAACCTTCTACGCCAAGCGCTCCAGCGGACGGCGATCCTGTCCAACGAGAAATACCGCGGCGTGCGTTTGGAGCTGAGCCCGAATAGCGTGGTACTCCAAGCGAATAATCCGGAGCAGGAGGAGGCGGTCGAAACACTCGAGGTCGAGTACAACGGCGACGCGATGGAGATCGGGTTTAACGTCAATTACCTGCTCGACGCGCTGGCCGCCGTGGATAGTGACCAGGTTGAGCTTGGCGTATCAGACGCGAACTCTAGTTGCTTGATTCGCGAACCAGGCACCGACAAGACCAAGTTCGTCGTGATGCCGATGCGGCTCTAGCCGCGCGCGGCGGCTGCGCTCTTGGCGCTGGCCCGAGTCCGGATTACGGCTCTACGATGCTTGGCACACGCTGAGCTCGCGCTCGATGCTCGGCGCAGCTTTATCTTTGGGCCCAACGGCGCGGGAAAGACCAGCATTCTCGAGGGCATCTTTCTGCTCGGGCGAGGGCGGTCATTTAGAACCCGACAAACGGGCCGTTTGGTGCAACGTGGCCAGGAAGGGTTCGCCGTCTATGGCGAAGTCCAGACGGCCGCTGGTCAGCGGCGGTTGGGTGTGTCTTTTACCGCAGGACACCTGACCAAAAGAGTCGACAGCCAGGATGCGGCTGGAATGGCCATGTTGGCCGAGATTCTCCCCATTCATTCGCTGGATCCCGGCAGCCACCAGCTGGTGGAAGGCGCTCCCACCGAGCGGCGACGATTCCTGGACTGGGGAGTGTTCCACGTGGAACGCGCCTATTTGGACTCGTGGAAGCGATACCGGCGGATCCTGAGCCAGCGCAATGCCGCGTTGAAGACAGGCGCTGCTGGCCCGACATTGCGTTCCTGGACCACGGCATTGCTCGAGAGCGGCGCCGCGGTAGACGCCAGCAGGCGGGCCTACGTCAGCCTGCTCGCGCCTCTCGTAGCGGAGTTCGGCCAACAGCTCCTGGAGCAGCCGCTGTCGATCGAATACCGGCCCGGCTGGGCCAGGGGGCAAACTTTCGAGGCCGCAGTTGCGGCGGCGGAGCGGCGCGACCTCGCGAGCCGTACCACGGAAGTCGGTCCCCACCGCGCGGACCTCGAAATTCAGCTGGCCGGACGCCGGTTACAGGATGAAGCGTCTCGCGGCCAGCAGAAGCTTGCGGCTGCGGCCCTGGTTCTGGCGCAGCTAGCCGCGGGCAGTCCCGAAGACTCGCCGGGCGTACTGTTGGTCGACGATCCAGCCGCGGAACTCGACCGTCGTTCACTGAGCCGACTGCTCGATCTATTGGAGCGGCTTCCGGCGCAACTTGTGCTGACTGCCCTGAGTGCGGAGCAGCTGCCACCGACGCCTGGCTATCCCGTGTTCCACGTGGAACGAGGTGCCGTTCGCGGAGTATAATTTCACCCCGGCCTCGAGAGACCCAACGGATGACCCAGAGCGATTATACCTCTAAGAATATCAAGGTCTTAAAGGGTCTCGAAGCTGTCCGCAAACGCCCCGGCATGTACATCGGAGATACCGATGACGGCACCGGCCTGCATCACATGGTTTTCGAGGTCGTTGACAACTCCGTCGATGAGGCGCTCGCGGGCCACTGCAAGGAAATTGCGGTCACCATCCATGCGGACGAATCGGTCACGGTCGTCGACGACGGACGTGGCGTTCCCGTGGACATTCACCCCGAAGAAGGCCGGTCGGCGGCAGAGGTCATCATGACCGTCCTGCACGCCGGCGGTAAGTTCGACGACGATAGCTACAAAGTCTCCGGTGGTTTGCACGGCGTGGGCGTATCGGTCGTAAATGCCCTATCGGAGACGCTGGTCCTCACGATTCATCGCAGCGGCCAGCTTTACGAGCAGACCTATCATCTCGGCGACCCCGTCGCACCCCTTGCCGTCGTCGGCAAGACGGACCGCACGGGAACCACGATCCGCTTCAAGCCGAGCTCGACGATCTTCACGCACATCCACTTCGACTACGACACGCTGGCCAAGCGTCTGCGTGAGTTGTCGTTCCTGAATTCGGGTGTCCGCATCAAGCTCACGGACGAGCGCGAGGATCGTCATGACGTCTTCGAGTTCGCGGGGGGTATCGAGGCTTTCGTCAAGCACCTGAATCGCAACAAAACTCCGATTCATCCGACGATCGTCTACTTCAACGACACTCGCGGGTCGATCCAAATCGAAGTCGCGTTCCAATGGAACGATGGGTACCAGGAAGGGATGTTTTGCTACACCAACAACATCCCCCAACGCGACGGCGGCACACACCTCGCCGGTTTCCGCGCAGCGTTGACGCGGACGGTGAACACGTACATGGAGAACGAGGGGATCATCAAGCGCGAGAAGATCGCCATGGCCGGCGATGACGCGCGGGAAGGGCTCACCGCCGTTCTGTCCGTGAAATTGCCGGACCCGAAGTTCTCCTCCCAGACTAAAGACAAGCTCGTGTCGTCCGAGGTCAAGGCGGTCACCGAGTCGGTCGTGGCTACCCGCTTCGAAGAGTTCCTGCTCGAACATCCGGTGGAAGCCAAGGGCATCATCGGCAAGATCGTAGAGGCTGCGCGTGCCCGCGAAGCTGCGCGCAAAGCACGCGAGATGACACGGCGGAAAGGGGCGCTCGATGTCGCCGGGTTGCCTGGCAAACTTGCCGATTGCCAAGAGAAGGACCCGTCATTGTCCGAGCTGTTCCTCGTCGAGGGCGACTCGGCAGGCGGTTCCGCAAAACAGGGTCGCGACCGGCGCACCCAGGCGGTCCTGCCCCTCAAAGGCAAGATCCTGAACGTCGAAAAAGCTAGATTTGACAAGATGTTACAGTCAGCCGAGGTGGGGACTCTGATCACCGCCCTCGGATGTGGCGTTGGTCGCGACGAGTTCAACATCGACAACCTCCGCTACCACCGCATCATCATCATGACGGACGCGGACGTCGATGGGTCGCACATTCGCACCTTGCTGCTGACGTTCTTCTATCGCCAGATGCCCGCGCTCATCGAACGCGGGCACATCTACATCGCGCAGCCTCCCCTCTATAAGCTGAAACGCGGCAAACAGGAGAACTATCTCAAGGACGACGGCGAGCTGAACTCGCTGCTACTGACGAGCGCTACCGCTGATGCAGCACTCTACCCGGCGCCCGGGGCGCCTCCCGTCCAAGGGCCAACGCTGGAGCGACTCGCGCTCCGCTACATGGAGGCGAACGCGATCATTCAGCGTTGGGGGCGGCGATACGATGCCGAGGTGCTGCGCCGCCTGATGTCGATGGCTGCGATCACCCCCGAACAACTCGAAGACGCTGGGTTCCGCCAAACGTGGAGCCAGTCGCTCGAGCAGCAGCTGAACTCCGGGGACGATCGCGCGGCGCGTTACCGTTTGCGTCCGCAACCGGGGGGCGAGGGCATGGACCCCGCGTTGCTGGTCATGCGCGAGCACCACGGCACGACGAGCACTAAAGTATTGCATGCCGGGTTTTTCCGTTCTGCCGAGTATCGGCAGCTCGTTTCGATTGGCGCGGAGTTCAAGGATCTCCTACGGCCCGGTGCGTATGTCGAGCGCGGCAAGGAACGTCGTGACGTGGCGACGTTCGCGGAAGCCCTCGATTGGCTGATGACACAGGCTAAGCAGGGCCAAACGATCCAGCGCTACAAGGGTCTCGGCGAAATGAACCCGGAGCAGCTCTGGGAAACGACGGTGAATCCCGAGACACGGCGCCTGATGCAGGTGAGGATCGAGGACGCTGTGGCGGCGGACGAGATCTTCACTACGCTGATGGGCGACCAAGTCGAGCCGCGCCGCGAATTCATCGAGCGTAACGCGCTCTCCGTGGCAAACCTCGACGTGTAGGCGTGCGGGCGCGGGAGGCTAGGGCGCCGCGCGCAACGTCGCGACCGTATCCTCGATCCAGCGCTGGGTGCGCTCGATTACGAGCCGCGGATCGACGCCCGCGGTCGGGATGAGCGGGCCGATCACTACTCGAATCGTACCGGGGCGCTTGAGCCAGCTGCGCCTCGGCCAGTAGTCGCCGGCGTTGTGCGCCACCGGGACGACGGGCAACCCCGCCGCCTCCGCAAGCAACGCGCCGCTCATCCCGTAACGGCGTGTTTCGCCGGCGGGCACGCGCGTCCCTTCCGGAAAAATCACGACCCAAACGCCCTCCGCTAATCTCTGTCGCCCCTGGTCGAGCACCCGCTGAACGGCTGTGCGCCCGGCCTTCCGATCGATCGCGATTGGTTTGAGGTTTCGGAGAACCCAGCCGAACACCGGGATCCATATCAGCTCGCGTTTCAATACCCATGTCTGTCCGGGGAAGATCCGCAGCTGCGCGATCGTCTCCCACGCCGACGAATGTTTCACGAGGACGACAGAGGTTGTCGCCGGGAGATGCTCCAGGCCTTCCACCACATAGTCGAGCTTGCAGAGCCACCGCAGCATGAATAGGACGGAGCGCGCCCAAGCCGCCGCCCCGGCGTACGTCACGCGACGCGACAGCAGCAGCGTCGGCAGCAGGCAAAAGGCGTAACCCGCTACCGAGACGAACAGATACAGCGTGAAGGCCACGGAGCCCAACCACTGACGAGCGGCGGTCATGCGTGAGATTCAGCCAGGAGGCTGCGCGCCGCGGCAGCGAGATCGTCGAACACGGCGACACCGCGAGCCGCGGCCGCTGGCTCGGCCGCGATGCCTCGTCCGCTGCGCACAAGAATTGGCCGCGCACCTGCCGCCTCTGCCGCTTCGACGTCGCTGAGCTTGTCGCCGATGTACGGCGCGCCGCGCACGGATAACCCGAGCTCGCGCTCGAGATTTCTGAACAAGCCAGGGCGCGGTTTGCGGCAATCGCAATCGGCGTCGGGTGTGTGCGGGCAGTAGTAGATACCCGCGAGCTCGCCGCCGGCCGTGTGCACGGCTGCCAACATGTGCCGATGAATCGCCGCGAGCGCGGTTTCGTCGAGCAGGCCCCGACCGACGCCAGACTGGTTCGTGACCACTACGACTCGGTAACCACCGCGCGTCAGGGCGCTGATCGCTTCTAGGCTGCCCGCGATCGGCCGCCATTCGGCAACCGACTTGATGTACTCGTCGGAGTCCTCGTTGATCACGCCGTCGCGGTCCACCATGACGAGCCTAGCGGGCCGGTCCGTCACGCCATCACGCTCCGAGTCGATCGCCGAGGTATGTTTGGAGCTCGGCAACGCCGATGCGTACTTGCTCGCAGGAATCGCGCTCGCGCACCGTCACCGTCCCGGCCGTCAGCGTATCGCCGTCGACCGTCACGCAGAACGGTGTGCCCGCCTCGTCCTGGCGACGATAGCGCCGACCAATCGCGCCCTTCTCGTCGTAATACACGTTGAAGTGTTGCTTCAGTGCGCGATAGATAGTCAGTGCTCTTTCCGGCATGCCGTCCTTCTTGACCAGCGGGAACATGGCCGCCTTGATAGGCGCGAGTCGCGGGTGCAGCTTCAGCACCGTTCGCACCTCGCCGGCGACCTCGTCTTCGTGGTACGCGTCGCACAGAAACGCCAGCGTGCCGCGATCCGCTCCGGCTGACGGCTCGATCACATGGGGCAAGTAGCGCCGAGCTTGCTCATCGGGCTCCTGGTCGTCGAAGTAGCGCAGGTCCTTGCCGCTCATCTGCATGTGTTGGCGCAGGTCGAAGTCGGTGCGGTTTGCAATGCCCTCGAGCTCGCTGCGCCCAAACGGGAAGTCGTATTCGACGTCCGCGCACCCCGCGGCATAGTGCGCGAGCTCGTCTTTATCGTGCTCGCGCAGATGAAGATTCTCACGCCGCATGCCTAGCGCGATGTACCAGTTGTAGCGCCGCTCGCGCCAGTATCGATACCAGTCCGCTGAGTCGTTTGCGCGGCAGAAGAACTCGATCTCCATCTGCTCGAACTCGCGGCTGCGGAACGTGAAGTTCCGCGGGTTGATTTCGTTGCGGAATGCTTTGCCAATCTGGCCGATCCCGAACGGTACGCGCACGCGCGCGGTGTCGCACACGTTCTTGAAGTTTACGAAGATCCCCTGCGCGGTCTCCGGTCGTAGGTACGTGACGCTCGAGTTGTCCTCGAGCGCCCCGACGTGTGTCTTGAACATTAGATTGAACGCGCGCGGTGCGGTCAGCGTTCCGGGTGCGGACGCGCCGGGCGCGAGGACTTTCGCTCGCAGCGTTTCGTCGTGCAGGGCGTTAGGCACGGCAACGGGGCGAATCTGTTTGCCGGCGTGATTCTTCTGGACGGCCGCAATCCGCTTGCGATGCGGTTCGAACAATTCAGTCTCGCCCGTCTTGCCGACTTCACCTGGCGCCGCGAACAAGGTTCCGTCGTACAGCGTCACGCCGCCGTCTGCGGCGACAAACTCGAGCGCAAACACCGCGAGCTGATCCGCGCGATACCGAGCACGCGTCTCGCGATCATCCACCATCGGATCGCTGAAGCCGCCGACATGGCCGCTCGCCTCCCACACCTTGGGGTTCATCAGCAGCGCGCTGTCCAAGCCGACCATGCCGAAAGGTGACGGGGCGCCGGGTACGCCCTCCGTCTCGTCGTGATGGGCGATCATGTCGTCCCACCATGCCTGCTTGAGGTTGCGTTTTAGCTCCACGCCGAGCGGGCCGTAATCCCACGCGCCGTTCAGGCCGCCGTAGATTTCGCTCGACTGGAATATGAAGCCCCGCCGTTTGCACAGCGAAACGATTTTCTCCATTGACTCCATGACAACTCCGAGCGGGATCCGCAAAGCGCGCCAGTATACCGGCGGCCACGTTGCCGGCAGCCACGCGCCGCCCGGCATACCAAGCGGATCGAACGCCGCGCGCGGAACCTGTGCTGTCGCACCATCGAGGTGCGTTCTGCTATGCTACCCGCACCACTTTCGTGCACGCTGTAACGCAGGAAAGCCGTATGGTCCTTAGAAAACAATCGCTTAGCCCTTCCGATCGGTGGCACACAAAATGCACATTCTTCGGCTCAACAAAAAGGGCAGCTGCCGCGCGCTCGCGTCCTTGGGCACGGGCAGCCACGACTAATCACCACAGATAAAACGGAGGAATCAAACCAATGTCGCCCGCCGATGTTTTGAAGCTCATCAAGGAAAAAGGCATCAAGTTCGTCGACCTGCGGTTCACCGATACGCGCGGTAAAGAACAGCACGTCACGGTGCCCTCGCACCAAGCGGACGCGAGCATGTTCGAAGACGGCAAGATGTTCGACGGCTCGTCGATCGCCGGTTGGAAGGGCATCAACGAGTCCGACATGATCCTGATGCCGGACACGGCGACGGCGGTCATCGACGCGTTCATGGAAGAGCCGACGCTGGACGTCCGCTGCGACGTCATCGAGCCCTCCACGATGCAGGGCTACGAGCGCGATCCCCGTTCGGCGGCGAAGCGGGCTGAGGCCTATCTGAAATCGACGGGTATTGCCGACGAAGCTTTCTTCGGCCCCGAGAACGAGTTTTTCATTTTCGACGACGTCCGCTGGGCGTCACAGATGCAAGGCGCTTTCTACTCGATCGACTCGTACGAAGGAGCGTGGCAGAGCGGCAAGCAACTGGACGAGGGCAACCTCGGCCACCGTCCGGGCATCAAAGGCGGCTACTTCCCGGTCCCGCCCGTGGATTCGTTGCAGGACATTCGCTCCGCAATGTGCTTGGCGCTCGAGGAGATGGGCCTCACGGTCGAGGTGCACCATCACGAGGTCGCGACGGCAGGCCAGTGCGAGATCGGCGTCAAATTCGGTTCGCTCGTCCGCAAGGCTGACGACGTCATGATGCTGAAGTACGTCATCCAGAACGTCGCGCACAGCTACGGCAAGACGGCTACGTTCATGCCGAAGCCCCTCGTCGGCGACAACGGTAGCGGCATGCATGTGCACCAGTCGCTGGCAAAAGGCGGCAAGAATCTCTTCATGGGCGACCTGTACGGCGGCCTGTCGCAGACCGCGCTGTACTACATCGGCGGCATCCTGAAGCATGCGCATGCGCTCAACGCGTTCACGAATGCGTCGACCAACAGCTACAAGCGTCTGGTCAAAGGCTTCGAAGCGCCGACGCTGCTCGCCTACTCGGCGCGCAACCGATCCGCTTCGATGCGTATCCCGTATGTGCAGAATCCGAAGGGGCGTCGTATCGAGGTGCGTTTCCCGGACAGCACGGCGAACCCGTATCTGGCGTTCACCGCCATGATGATGGCCGGTCTCGACGGCATCGCGAACAAGATCAACCCGGGCCCGCCGCAAGACAAGGATCTGTACGACCTGCCGCCGGAAGAGGAGAAGCTGATTCCGACGGTGTCGTACTCGTTGCAGCAGTCGCTAGAGGCGCTCGACAAGGATCGCGGCTTTCTGACGGCGGGTGGCGTGCTCTCGAACGGCACGATCGATGCTTACATCGGGCTGAAGGAGCAGGAAATCACCCGCTTCTCGATGACGCCGCATCCGGTCGAGTTCGAGATGTACTACAGCCTCTAATCGGCTGGACGAGGCGCAGTCGGTTCTGTCAAATCGCGACGTGGCGGGGTTCTCAGAATCCCGCCCGTCGG
>FTFB01011405.1_pt1 | contig 11203 bp, 8 predicted proteins | sample 1658331 | NCBI WGS metagenome assembly FTFB01 (sample SAMEA3914816, study PRJEB12502) | metagenome | biome: forest; material: soil | place: USA | collected 2011-09-16 | depth 0.3 m | reverse complement strand
TGCCGAACACCACGCCCGCGTCGAGCAGGTCCGCGTCGGCCACGATGCCTTCGTGCAGGCAAGCGACGGCTTCGTTGAGCAGCGGCAGGATCAAACGATCGGCGAGCTCGGCATCGCCGCTCGGCGCGGAGCGATTCTTGATGGCCTTGCCATTCTTGTCGTACGTGTAGAACCCGCGGTGTGTCTTCGCCCCGAACTCGCCCTTGGCGACCTTTTCCCGCAGCAGGTCGGGCGGCTTCGCCGCCAGAACCTCGCTCAGGATCTCTGCCACGTGCAACGCGACATCGAGGCCTACGCGATCCGCCAACTCGATCGGACCCACGGGCATGCCGAACGACTTCGCGGCCGAATCGATCGTCTCGAATGCGACGCCATCCATATGGGCATAAAGCGCTTCGAGCATGTACGGCGTCAGCAGCCGGTTCACGACGAATCCTGGCGCGCTGCGACAAGGTAACGGCAGCTTGCCGATCTTCGTAACGAACGATAGCGCCTTCTGCACCGTCTCCGGCGCCGTGTCGCGACCGTGGATGACTTCGACCAGCGGCAAGCTCGCAACGGGATTGAAGAAGTGCAATCCGACGAGGCGGCCCGGGGATTGCAACGCATCGCTGAGATTCTCGAGCACGATGCTCGACGTATTGGTGGCTATCAGCGCAGTCGCTGGTAGTTTCGGCTCGAGATTACGAAACAACGCGCGCTTGGCGTCGGCGTCCTCGATGATGGCTTCGATCACGAGATCGGCCGTGCCGACTCGGGCCGCTTCGAGGTCGACGGTGAGACGCGCCAACGCGGCATCGGCCTGACCCGGCGCTCGTAACCGTTTCTTGAACAGCTCTCGCGCGCGGGCCAATGCTGGCTCGACGTATTGCTGAGCGCGATCCTGCAGTGTGACCGACAGACCGCGCAGCACGCACCACCCCGCGATGTCGCCACCCATCGTTCCGGCACCGACCACGTGGACGTGCGTAATCTCGGTGTCGCGCGGCGCGAGATTCCGCAGCCGTTCGCGCAGCTCGAAGACGCGCACGAGATTGCGGCACGTCGGTGTCGTGAACAGGTGCCCGATCGACACCGCCTCCGCGCGCTGCGCCGCTGCACCGTGGCCGCCGTAGCGTTGCCACAGATCTATGATCGCGTACGGAGCGGGGTAGTGGTCACGGCGCGCACGGCGCGCGACCTGCTTGCGCAGAACCGCGGCGAGCAGAGGGCGCAGGGCCGCCTTGCTCAATACGCGCAAGTACCACGGTGCCCGACGCGGAGCCGGGCGCTTCAGAACCATGTCCGCGGCTGCGGCGCTGAGAGCGCCGCGCTCGACGACGCGATCGACGAGCCCTACCGCCAAAGCTTTGCGCGGCGACAGGGAACGGCCGGTCAACATCAGATCCAACGCGCGCGGCGCACCGAGCAACTGCACGCATCGCACCGTGCCACCGAATCCCGGGTGAATGCCGAGCTGCACTTCCGGTAGCCCGAGTGTGCGCTCGAATTCTTCGACGACTACGCGATAGCGGCACGCGAGCGCCAGCTCGAGCCCGCCGCCGAGCGCGTAACCATCGATTGACGCGACAGTGGGTACGCTGAGGTTCGCGATGCGGTCGAGCAGCGCTTGGCCGCGAGCCGCCGTGGCGGTGCCGTCGTCGGCGGTGCGCAGCTGGCTGAACTCCCGGACATCCGCGCCGAGGATGAACCCGGTGGTTTTACCCGATCTGATGACGACACCGCGACACTCGAGACGCCCGATCTGGTCCAGCTCGCCGCCGAGTTCGGTGAGCACCTCGGAGGACAATGTGTTGGCCGTCGCGCCGGCGCGGTCAAGCGTCAACCAGCAGATGGCGTGCTGATCGATCTCGCGGCGCCAGTGTTTCGGTTGCGGGCTCATCGGTCGCCGCTATGCCGCCACACGCGCTCCGCGCTCGACCTCGAAGTCGCAGACCAAGGGCAAGTGATCCGAGAACTTCACCGATGGAACGGAAAAGCCCGTCACGTTGATGCCGTCGCCGTACAGAACGAAATCCAGCTCCTTGCGCGGCGAGCGGCTGGGGTAGGAGGGCAGACTCTCCTCGTTCGCGCTACGGAGCTTGCATGCCTTCATGAACAGGTAGATCTCTTGATCGCCCCAGAACGTATTGAAGTCCCCGGCAATGATGACCGGCTTCGGCGACGCGACCACGAGATCGTGCAAATACTGTAGCTGCGTGTGACGGTGGCGATATTTCAATGAGAGGTGCACGAGGAACACCGCGCAGTCTTCGAGCTCGAGCTCGATGATGAGCCGTTTGATGCCTTTCTCGAAGTAGTGGAATCTCTCGCCGTGTACGCGTGGCGCGGCAAGAAATGCGTTGCCCTGCTTGCGCAGTATGGGCAGCCGCTGATTCAGTGACTCGATTCCGTACTTGCACTGGTAGACGGAATAGTGGCCGAGCGAACGAGCGATGACATCCGCCTGATTGATGCTGCGCGTTCTAATGGAGCCGGTGTCGACCTCGACGAGGCCCACGATGTCGGGGTCTTGCGACTTGATGAAGTCGGTAATCCGCTGCAGGTTCGTACGATTGCCGAGCAGGTAGCCCATGCCAGGCAGCGGCCAGTGCAGAGCAGAGCCGAGCCCGAGTCCGTAGCGAATGTTGTACAGGAGTAACCGCATCGACACCCGTAGTGTACCGGAGGCAACCCCAAGGACGATCGAGAAGTTCAGGGCTCGAACCTTGGCTGCCCGAACGGGACTGGGTTCGTTGCAAATACCACCTTCCAGTAGTAGCGTCCGGCTAGGTCGATCGACCCTGAGGCGCAGGGACATGTCCGCCAAAAACCCGATCCGATTGTTCGTTACGCATGCGTTCGCAAGCCATACCGACTATCACCGGCTATTCGAGTACCTCGAAGCCTCGCCGAATTTTTTCTACCGCAACTGCAGCGTTCCGGACCACCCACCGGCAGCCGGTGGCAAGGAAGCCCTGAAAGAAGAGTATCGGACACAGATGAAGACCGCCGAAGTCGTCGTCGTCTTGAGCTCGCTGTATGTCGAGAACGAATACTGGACGACCTACCAGATGGATGCCGCTCAAGCCAACAATCTTCCCCTGGTCGCGATGGAGCCGTTCGGCGGGAGCACGAAAGTTCCTCCCGAGTTAATCAAGCGCTGCGCCGAGGTGATTGGTTGGGACGAGCGCGTCATCGTCGATGCGATCCGTCGCCAGGCGCGTCATGAAGACACGCAGCGCTGGGACACGATCGAATTCAAGCTTTGACCGAAGGCGCCATCGTCATCGCCCACCGCGGCGCGAGCGGTTACCTCCCCGAGCACACACTCGTCGGCAAAGCACTGGCCTACGGGCTGGGTGCCGACTATCTCGAGCAGGACGTCATCGCCACACGAGATGGCGAGCTCGTCGTGTTGCACGACTTGCACCTCGACGACGTCAGTGACGTCGCGCAGCGTTTCCCAGGCCGACAACGCGGCGATGGGCTTCACTACGCAATCGATTTCGATCTTGCCGAGCTCCAACAGCTCACGTTGTTCGAACGGCGCACGCCCGGCACCGGCACGGCGAAATACCGAGGGCGCTTCCCGGCAGGCATCGGCGTGGCGCGGATTGCGACACTCGACGACGAGCTGCATCTGATTCACGGCCTGAACCAATCGACGGGCCGAGCTGTCGGCATCTACTCCGAAATCAAGCACCCGCAGTGGCACCGCGAGCACGGCGTCGATCTCGCCAGCTTGCTGCTCGCAAAACTCAAGGCCTTTGGCTACTCGCGGCCGGACCATGCTGCGTTCGTGCAATGTTTCGACGCGAATGAATTGCAGCGCGTGCACGACGAGCTCGGCTGCGGATTGCGGCTGATCCAGCTCGTCGACAGCGCGCCGGCCTACGCGGAGCTGCTGACACCGGAGGGGCTCGCACGCGTCACTCGCTACGCGTTTGGCCTCGGCCCGAGTTACAGGCAACTCGTGGCAGAAGAAGCCGGGCGGCCGAAAATTACCCCGCTCACGACCCGCGCCCGCGAGCTCGGCTTGCGGCTTCATCCCTATACGTTTCGCCGCGAGGAGCTGCCGGGCTATGCGACCACTCTCGAGCAACTGCTCGAAATTTTCCTCGGCCAAGTCCGTGTCGACGGCGTCTTTTGTGACTTCCCGGACGTCGCCGCGCGCATCCGCGACAGCATCGGCCGCCAATGACCCCCGCGCCCCGCCGCAGGAACGAAGCTCGATAGACAGAGGTTGGAAACTGACCTAGAGTGAATCTAAGAACGGGAAGAGGGGATAGGGACATGAAAATCGGCGCTGCCGGCTCCGTCTTGTTCTTCGCCTGCGGCCTCGCGCATCCGACCGGTGACGCATACGCCGGCGATCGTGCGTGTAACGTCAAGGACTGCTTCTCCGCCCGCGACGTGCGCAACTTCGATGTGATCGACAAGAGCACCGTGATCGTCTACATCGGCTCGCAGCGCTGCGCGTTCAAGGTCGAATTGCGTGGCACGTTTTGCGACCTGACCTACGCACCGGAGCTCGTGTTCAGCGATCCGAAGGATGTGCCGCTCGGCGAGCAAGATCCGCGCATTCAGCATCAACAGCGCAACAACCCTGGCAGCGCGGGCGTCTCGTTCGCCGAGCCCGACGACCCGAACCTCCCCGGGCAGAAGCGGGGCCGCCCGAGTCTCAAGGTCTGCGACAACAACCTGGGACTCCAAGTCAGCGGCGGCGCATTCTCGAATTCCACGCTCGCCAATCCGCTCGACCCCCTCTCCGATCCGTCCGCTCGGCGGGACCGATTCGGCCGAGCCGTAATCGCCGACTGTCAGGTGTCGAGCGTCGCGTCCATTACGGACGATCAGGTCGTGGAAATCTACGTGGCGCATCGCGTCACGCCTCCGCTGCCGCCAATGGGGTCTGGAGAGATCCAGGTTGCGAAGCAGAGCGGCGAGGAGTCGAAGCCCGCGCCGTCGGGTAAGGACTCGAAAGGCCAATAGTGCCCAGCCGTCAGCGGTCGGGGGCTCCGAACGCCTGACAATTCGGACGCTTTCCCGCTTCGATCGCCTGGTTGTACGTGATCAGCGCCGGTCGTATCTGCTTGACGATGGTATCCAAGCGCGTGTCGTCGGCGGGGTGATCCGATAGGAACTCCGGCGGCGTACCCTTGCCGCTCATCACCGCGGCCATGTTCTTCCAGAGACTGAGTGCGGCCCGCGGATCGAAGCCCGCCTTCGCCATCGACTGCAGACCGATCAGATCGGCCTTGGTTTCTTGTTCGCGCGCGTACGGCAGAGCGAGACCGATCATCGCGCCTTCGTTCAACAGGTCCGGGCTGATTCCCGTGGCCGCCGAGCCGAGCAGCACGAGCGCATTGGTTCGAGCGCCTTTACGCGCGCGTTGCATGACGTGACCTTCCGTGGCGTGCGCCACCTCGTGGCCGAGGACTGCCGCCAAGGAGTCTGGCGTGTCGGCAACGCGCAAAAGGCCGGTGAACACGCCGATCTTGTTGTTCGGATCTGCAAACGCGTTGATCTGGTCATCGTCGAAGACGACGACTTCCCAGTCCTTCTGTGACTGCTCGGGTGATAAGGTCGCGATGATGTCGTCCGCGACGCACTGGACGTATTTTTGAACGCGCGGGTCGTGGGCAACCGCCAGGTGGCGTTTCATCGACAGCCACTCCACTCGCGCCTCGCGCCGCACTTCCTTCTCGGACACCACCAACTGCGCCCGAGCGATAGTGCTTCCCGCCAACGCCAAGCACGCCGCAACGAGCAACGATGCCGTCCGGATCATGTCGTGTTGTCCTGAGCCTGGATCCATGCGTTTAGAACGCCGGGTCTGCGATTCGTTCAGCCCCGAACATAGCATAAAGACCGAGAGACGGTCCCGCATGCACTCGAAAGGATCGGCCGCGCTACCGCCCGTTGTGGGTGTTGGCCGAGCGGTTGTCGCTGTTGGCCAACAAGTGCTGGCGCCGGCCACCGAACCCGAAGAGGCTAGCATCGAGCTTCAGTTGAATGAAGAAGACGCCTTTCATGTTCGGATCGATGAGCTGGGCACTGGTGACGCGATCGACGGCGGCTTCCGGAAGGTATGTGATGTTCACAGCAACACGCTTGGCGCCGAACGTCATGGCAGGCAGCACGCCGGGGAAAGGTTGGTTGTGCCGAACGTCTTCACGCGTCATCACGAAGGCGATCAAGCCGACGTCGAAATACGCGTGATTCGAAAACATCCGGAAGCGTCGCTTCATACCGCCGCCGGCCATGTACGACGGGTGCTCGGCGCTGTCCTTGAAACCATTCGCCAGCGCGACCTTGACCCAGCGCCCGTCGCCGTTGAATTCGCGCTCGACGCCGATGCCCCAGTTTTCCTCGTTCCATCGATGGGCGGCGTTGATGTGCACCGAGCGCCCGTTCAGGACGACGTCCCAAGCGCCGTCCTGCGCCTGAGCCTCGCCGCTGGTCGCGGCTGTCGTCAGCAACCCCGCCGCGATCCACCCCGAATAACCGCGTAGTACATTCATGGCGCTGAAATGAGCAAGACGTATGCCAGCAATGTGGAACAATGGGTTAGCTGCGACTTATGAATGGTCTGTAAAGAAGCCCGACGGCAAACACCTGAGCCGCCGGCAGGAAAACCCCTGATTGCGGATAATGTATATCCATGCTCCGCAATGTTAAATGAGCCGGTAGGCGAGGTACGGCGGCAGGGAGTCGCTAAGGACGGACGGGACTCGGCCCCAGCACGTCTTGCGCCGAGGGAATGGATACTCCCGGCCCGGCGGAGCTATCAGTACCCGCTGACCTATTCATTAGGCACGCGCCGAGGATAAGACGGGTTCGTGCGCCCGCCCCGACGCCCTAATGCGGTCAGGGCTACGGTGGGCGGCTCGACGTCTCGGCTTCACGGCTACGGATGAAGCGTTTGGCGACGACGCCAAAGTCTCTGACGGATGGGTTTCTACGAGGGCCCAGAGGACATCTGAGGCGTATGGAGCCGATCACCGTCAACGAGCGGGCTTGGCCATCTTGGTCCACCCCGATCCCCGCCACCCGCAACCATGATTGCGGATAATGTATATTATGTTTAATTAGACTACGGGGCCTCCAAACACAACTCAGCCCGCCGTTGACGGTTCTCGTTGCGACGCTACAGTACGGCCTCCTCCAAATGGCCGCGTACCCGCAAAGAGCCCCAGGTTCGAATGGCGCCCCTGATTCGTTTCGACGCTGTGTCCGTCGCGTTCGGCGAGCAACGGATTCTCCTGGAAGCAGACTTCTCGATCGAGTCTGGCGAGCGCGTCTGTCTGATTGGCCGCAACGGCGCAGGCAAGTCCACCACTCTGAAACTGATCACCGGCGCGCAGGAGCCCGACGAAGGCACCGTCGAGCGGCCGGGCCGGCTGCGCTGGAGCATGCTGGATCAGAATCTGGCGGAAGAATCCGCCATGCCAGTCCGCGACTTCGTCGCACTCGGCATGGCGGAGCAACTCGCGCGAGTCGCGGAATTCCAGCGGTTGTCCGCGGCCGGGATGCCGGACCGAACGGCGCTCCGCGAGATCGAGGCGCTGCAGCGCGAGATCGAGGCCGGCGGTGGGTGGTCCGTCGACGTCCGCGTCAGCACGTTGATCAGCGAGCTGGGTCTGCCCGCCGAAAAACGCATGAACGAGCTTTCGGGCGGCTGGCGGCGCCGGGTGGCGCTCGCCCAAGCACTCGTGTCGAACCCCGAGCTGCTGATGCTGGACGAACCGACGAATCACCTCGACATCAGCACGATCGAGTGGCTCGAAGACGCAGTGCGCCGCCATCCCGGCGCCGTGCTGTTCGTGACGCACGATCGCAGCTTTGTCGAGAAGGTCGCGACGCGCATCGTGGATATCGATCGCGGCAAGCTGCGTAGCTGGCCGGGCGGCTATCTCGATTACCTGGACAAGAAAGCCCAGAGCAACACAGACGAAGACCGGCAGAACGCTCTATTCGACAAGAAACTCGCTGAGGAAGAAGTCTGGATCCGCCAGGGCGTCAAAGCCCGTCGAACACGCAACGAGGGCCGGGTGCGCGCGCTCGAGGAGCTGCGTGAGATCCGCGCGGAGCGAATCAAACGGCCGCGCGCTGCACGCATTCTGCTGAGCGAGTCGCCGGAGCTGTCCGGGCGCAAGGTCATCGAGGCCCGCAACGTCACGCACGGCTACGAAGGCCGGCTCTTGCTGAAAGACTTCTCGTTGCGCGTCATGCGCGGCGATCGCATCGGGATCATCGGCAACAACGGCGTAGGCAAGAGCACGCTGCTGCGCATCCTGCTGGGCGAGCTCACCCCCGACTTCGGCTCCGTCAAGCTCGGTACGAATCTCGAGGTGGCTTACTTCGACCAACTGCGGCGCGAGCTCGACCCGACGAAAACCGTCGCCGAGACCGTCGGCGAAGGCCGCGACTTCGTGCTCGTGCAGGGTCGCAGGAAGCACGTCGTCTCCTACTTGACTGATTTCCTGTTCACCGCCAAACGCGCGCTGACGCCGATCGCAGCGCTGTCGGGCGGCGAACGTAATCGCGTGATTCTCGCGAAACTGTTCACGCGCGCCGCGAACCTGCTCGTGCTCGATGAGCCAACCAACGACCTCGATGTCGAAACCCTCGAGTCGCTCGAAGATCGCCTAGCCGAATACGAAGGTACGCTGATCGTGGTGAGCCACGATCGCTACTTCCTCGACGCGATCGTGACCGCGACGCTCGTGTTCGAATCGGACGGCCAAGTGCGCCGCCATGCCGGTGGCTATAGCGAGTGGCTCGAGCGCCATCGCGCGCTGGCCGTCACCGACACACCGACTACCGACGACAAAGAAGGGTCGCCAACGGAACGTACGAAGCCCGCGTCTCGAAAGCTCTCCTACATGCTTCAACGCGAGCTCGACACACTGCCGAACCATATCGATGAGCTCGAGACGCGCGTCGGCGCGCTGCGCAGCATCGTCGGCGATCCGGCGTTCTATCAGCGGCCGCACACGGACGTGCAGCAACAGTTGGCCGAGCTGCAAGAACTCGAGCAACAACTCGAGCGCGCGGTGGAACGCTGGGCCGAGCTCGAGCAACTCGCAAACGACGCTGCTGCCAGTCGGCCGATCGAACCCTAGTCCTCGTCGAGGAAATCGAGGTTCGTCGGTACCCCGACGCCGCGATCACCGTACAGATCCCCTCCCCGCTGCACGACGCCGGCGCCGAACCGTTGCTCGAGCGCGTCGATCGCCGTCTCCAGGCTGCGATCGCGGGTTCCCGCACTCGGCAGCAGACTGAGCTGCGAATCCGCAGCAACGCGAGCGAGCTCGAACGCAGCGAGCCCGACGAGCCTGAACGGGCCCGGGTCCTCGACGTGCGAGAGCAGCTCCACGGCCTTCGTCGACAGCACGGCACTCACGTCCGTCGGCTCGGCCAGGCGGTCCTGGCGTGTGAGGATCTGAAAGTCCGAGCGTTTCAGCTTGATGCGGACTCCACCCGCGACGAGGCCACGCCGCCGCAAACGCTGCGCCACGGTCTCCGCCGCTGCCCGTAGATAGAGCTTCAGCTCGCGCACGGAGCTCACGTCGGTAGCCAAGGTCCGCTCGGAACCCATGCTCTGTGAGCGTCGCGAGATCGCCACCATGCGCGGATCCACCGCGTTTGCGATCTCGTGGAACCGCATGCCCAGGGAGCCGAACGATCGCGCCAGCGTGTCTGCCTCTGCGCGCGCGACCTGCCCGATCGTTTCGTACCCGGCGTCACGCAACCGCTTCGCAGTCTTCGCTCCTGCGCCCCAGAGACTCTCGACCGGCAGCGGAGCAAGCCACTCGCGCGCACGCTCGGGGGGCACGATCGTCAACCCGTCGGGTTTGTCGTGGCCGCTCGCGACCTTTGCCACATAGCGCGTGCCGGAGATGCCCACGGACGCCGTCAACCCGCCGGTCGCCTCGCGCACGGCGGCCTTAATGCGTGCCCCGATCGCAGCGGGTGGACCGAACAGGCGCTCGCTGCCGGTCATGTCGATAAACGCCTCGTCGAGACTCAGCGCTTCGACTTGCGGCGAAAACGTGCCGAACACGTCCATGACTTGCTTCGATACCTCTTGGTAACGCTCGAAGCGCGGCGGCACGATCAACGCTTGCGGGCACAGGCGGCGCGCGCGTTGCATCGGCATGGCGCTGCCGACGCCGAACGGCCTGGCCTCGTAACTCGCGGTCAGCACCACGCCGCGCGCACTGTTCGGCCCGACGAGTAGCGGCCGACCGCGCAGCGTCGGATCGTCGAGCTGCTCGATCGCGGCGTAGAAAGCATCCATGTCGGCGTGCACGATCGTGCGCGGCCACTCGCCAGTCGACGCACTCATCCGCGCAACCGCTCGAGCTCGTCGATCGACTTCGGCCAATCGCTCTTCAGCAGGCGCGACAGCGAGCGATCGGCCAACAGTCGTCCGCCCGTCTGGCACCGCGGGCAGTAGTTCGTCTCATTGTCCGCGTAGCGGATCCGCTGCACCTTCGTGCCGCATACGGGGCACGGTTTGCCGTAGCGGCCGTGCACGGCCATCTCGTCATGAAATGCGGTGACGTGCTTCGGAAACTCGCCGCCGGCTTGCTCGCGCAAGCGCCGAGACCATTCCGCGAGCACCTCACGTGTCGCCGACAGCAGCCGGTCGAAATCGGCGGTAGACAACTTGTTGGTCAACGACACCGGCGACAACCGGGCCCTGTGCAGGATCTCGTCGGAGTAAGCATTGCCAATGCCGCTCAACAGGCGTGGGTCCGTTAGCGCACGCTTCAACGTGTGGTTGCGTTGTTGCAGCACGGCCTGGAACGTCGCGACTTTGGCCGCATCGATCTCGAGACCGCCGGGATCATGCTGCGCAAGGTCAGCGCGGCCGCGAACCACATACAGCGACGCGCGCTTCTTGGTTCCCGCTTCCGTCAGCGTGAGCGACCCGTTCGCAAAATCGAGCGCGATCGCCGTCTTCTTGGGCAGCGTTTTCGGAGGCGTATCGTGCCAGTGCAACCGCCCGGCGATCATCAGATGGAAGACCAGCCAGTGGTCGTTATCGAAACCGATCGCGATGCGTTTACCGATGCGCTCTATCGCAGCGACGCTCGCGCCGACGACGGCCTCGAGCCGCGGCTCGACGCTGCGCAAAAGAAACGGCGTATTGAGGCGCGCGCGCTCTAGGCGGCGGCCGAGAATCCGCTGCTCGAGCGCTTCGCAATAC
>FTFB01007676.1_pt1 | contig 11236 bp, 6 predicted proteins | sample 1658331 | NCBI WGS metagenome assembly FTFB01 (sample SAMEA3914816, study PRJEB12502) | metagenome | biome: forest; material: soil | place: USA | collected 2011-09-16 | depth 0.3 m | reverse complement strand
GCTCACAACCGGCTGCGACAAGACGACTCCCGCTGCGGTGATGGCGGCGTCGACGGTCGACATTCCCGCCATCGTGCTGTCGGGCGGCCCGATGCTCGACGGCTGGCACGACGGCGAGCTCGTCGGCTCGGGAACCGTGATCTGGCGCTCACGCCGCAAGCTCGCCGCGGGGCAGATCGATGAGAAGGAATTCCTCGCCGCTGCCGCGGCGTCGGCGCCGTCGGTCGGCCACTGCAACACCATGGGTACGGCGTCGACGATGAACGCCGTGGCCGAAGCGCTCGGGCTCTCGTTGCCGGGGTGTGCGGCGATCCCTGCGCCCTATCGTGAGCGAGGCCAGATTGCATACGCCACCGGCCGGCGCATCGTCGACATGGCATATGAGGATCTGCGGCCATCGGCGATCCTCACGCGCCGCGCATTCCTGAATGCCATTGCGACCATCGCCGCGATTGGCGGCTCGACGAATGCGCAGCCGCACCTCGTGGCGATGGCGCGTCACGCGGGCGTCGAGATCACTCCGGAAGACTGGATGGCCTACGGCCGCGAGGTACCGCTGCTCGTGAACATGCTGCCCGCGGGCAAGTATCTCGGCGAGCGCTTCCATCGCGCAGGTGGAGTGCCGGCCGTGCTCTGCGAGCTGCTTCGCGCGCGCCGCATCGATGGCGCCGTGCCGACGATCACGGGTCACACGTTGGCGGAGAATGTCGCGGGTCGCGAGTCCACCGACCGCGAAGTCATCGCGAAGTACGAGGCGCCGATCCAGCAGCGTGCGGGTTTCCTGGTATTGAAGGGCAACCTGTTCGACTTCGCGATCATGAAGACGAGCGTGATCTCGGAGGACTTTCGCAAGCGGTACCTGTCGGACAAGGAACTCTTCGAATGCCGTGCCGTAGTGTTCGATGGCTCCGACGACTATCACGCGCGCATCAACGATCCGGCGCTCGGCATCGATGAGCACACGATCCTCGTGATCCGCGGCGCAGGCCCGGTCGGCTGGCCCGGCTCTGCCGAAGTCGTGAACATGCAGCCGCCGGATGCGCTGCTGAAACGCGGCATCATGAGCCTGCCGACGCTCGGCGACGGGCGACAGTCGGGCACGTCCGACAGTCCTTCGATCCTGAACGTCTCGCCGGAGAGCGCAGTCGGCGGCGGCCTCGCCTGGTTGCGCACGGGCGATATGATCCGCATCGATCTGGCAGCGGGCCGCTGCGATGTATTGATTTCGGATGAAGAGCTCGCAAAGCGCAGGCAGGGCAGCCCACCGCCGGTACCCGAAAGCGCGACGCCGTGGCAGGAGCTGTACCGTTCCACGGTGAGCCAGCTCGACAAGGGCGGCGTCATGGAGCTGGCACTCAAGTATCGCAGCGTAGCGACGAAGACGCCGCGGCACAATCACTGAAAGCAAGAAGCGCCGCGCAGGCGGGAAGGGTGCCGTAGACGATGGTCGTCGCAACGAGCGAGCTCGCGCCAGCGGATCTGTCGACCGAAGAGCGCGCCGTCATCCGCAAGGCGATGTGGCGGCTGCTGCCGTTCCTCTGCTTCGCCTACTTCATCGCGTATCTCGATCGGGTCAACGTCAGCATCGCGGCGCTCCGGATGAATGCCGATCTCGGTATTTCAGACGTCGCCTACGGCCTGGGCGCCGGCCTCGTCTTCTTCGTGCCCTATTTCCTGTTCGAAGTGCCGAGCAACTTCGCGCTCCGGCACTACGGTGCGCGGGTCTGGATCGCTCGCATCATGGTGACGTGGGGACTGATTTCTGCGGGCATGGCGTTCATCGCCGGCACGAACAGCTTCTACGTGATGCGTTTCCTGCTCGGTGTCGCCGAGGCCGGCTTTTTTCCGGGAATGGTCTTCTACCTGACGTACTGGTTTCCCAATCGGGTGCGTGCCGGGATCCTGGGGATCTTCATCATCGCGAATCCCGCCTCCACGGTGATCGGTGCACCGCTGTCCACCTCGCTCCTGGGCACGCATCTGTTCGGGCTCTCGGGATGGCAGACGATGTTCATCATCGAAGGCATTCCCGCGGTGCTGCTGGGCTTCCTCGTTCTGTTCGTCCTGTGCAACGGGCCCGCAACAGCGAAATGGCTGACGCAACGCGAGCGGGATGTGCTCGCAAGCGCGATCCGGCGTGACGAGCGACTAAGCACGCACACGTCGCTGCGCGATGGGCTCGCGAGCCGCGATGTGTGGCTCTTCTGCGCGCTGTACGCGGCCCTGATGATGGGCGTGTACGGATTTGGGTTCTGGGCACCCAAGATCGTGAAGGCGCTCGGCAGCCTCAGTGACCCGCAGGTGGGTTGGGTGCTCGCCGGTTCCTACGCGTGTGCGACGCTTGCGATGGTTTTCTGGGGTCGTCACTCCGACCGAACGAGCGAGCGCAAGTGGCATCTCACGTTGCCCGGCATTCTCGGCGCGATCGGCTTCGTGTGCGGTGGCCTCGCCGATAACTACTACCTCGCGATCGCGGGTCTCACGCTTGGCGCGATCGGCATCTATGCCTCGTTGCCGCTGTTCTGGTCTCTGGCGACGGCTCTGCTTGGTGGCACCGCGGCTGCGGGAGGCATCGCGCTGATCAACTCGATCGGAAATCTCAGTGGTGGGGGCTTTGCGCCCTATGTCATCGGCAAGTTGAAGGACCGGACACAGGGCTTCACGGCAGGGTTGCTGGTGATCGCCGCAGGTCTCGCGGTCGCGGCGGTGCTCGGGTACATCGTCGGCCGGCGCGCGCCGAAACCTCGCTGACGCAGCAACGTCATGCAACGCCTCGACGTGCGTCTACTTCGAGTCGAAGAACCCCTTCACCGCGCTCATGCAGAAGGGCGGCACGAGCCCGGCGTGATACGCATTGAACACGGCCTGATCGCCCCCGTCAGTCGCGCCACCGACCACCGCACTGCTGCGCACCAGATCTTTCGCAGCCTGGAAACCGTTCTTGAGGTCCGTGTACGGATCGTTGCTGGCGGGCGCGGAGTCGACGTTGAGCACCGTGATGCTCGCGCCCGGCGCGGTCGCCGCCCAATAGTCCTGCATCGCCTGTGTGTTGAGATAAAACACCGTGGGATCCTGGCTTCCCGCGCAAAGAAGCATCGGCGCGGTGGGGGACGCGCTGCGCAGGTCATTCATCTTGAGCGCGCGTCGGAAAGCCTGAGTGGGATTCGCCGGCGGCATTGCGTCGGTCTTCGTCGGAAACGCGCCGTCCGGCGCGGTCTGCGCATCCTGCAGATAGCTCAGGCGGTAGGCGTTGGTGATCAGGTCGTCCGTGCCGAAGCCCTGCGCGAACACGGATGCGAGCTCGGGCGGTGAAGTTGCCGGCGTGAACGCGGCAAACGTCGGATCGGGCGGCGCGCTGTTGAACAGCACGCTCGAGGTGATCTTCCCCTGGGATTCCAGATCGGTGAGCGCCGTCGTGCTCGGCAGCAGCGACGTGATGCCGGTGGCGTACTTCGCTTCGAAGACATCCGTCGTGTTGGTGAAGAGGTTGCCGTAAGCCGTCTGGTAGCTCGAGATGAGAAGCGTCATGTTCACCGGCGCGCTGATCGGCACCTCGCCCTCGAAGATCGCATCACCAAATGCCGAGAGCGCATACGGCCCGGACATCGGTGCGGCCGCGGTCACGACGGCGCCGGCTGCCTGCATCGCGCGTTGAGTGGCCATCGCCACGAAGCCACCCTGGGAATATCCGGTGATGAAAAGCTTCCCGTTGTCGAGCACCGTGGGCGCGGTCGAAGCGGGAAGTGCGCTTCGTGCGGCCTTCAGCGCATCGATCATGTCTTTCGACTGCTGGTCCGCGTTCAGGAACGGGTGATAGGTGAGCGACGAGGAGTCGTAGCCGGCGTAATTCGGCGCAACGACGATGTAGCCTTGCGAGGCGAACTGCAGCGCGATGGCGATGGCTTCGGCGTTGTTGGACGCCGCCAGGTTCGCGATGTTGAAAGTACGGTCCGTGCTCGTGCCGTGGGCATATAAAAGAAGCGGGCGCGCGCCCTGGCAAGCCGGATCGGTTCCAATCGGAAGCATGAGCGCGCCGGACGCGGATGCGGACTCGGCCAGGGCTCCCACCGTCTGGTACTTGAGCTGATGCACGACCACCGAGCACTTTGGCGTCACGGCCAGCTTCACCAGCCCTTTGCCGATGTCGTTCAGGCCCGCGAGGTTGAGAAGATCGGCGCCAGCGTACGTGTTCACCACGGCGGGCGGGTTTTCCAGCAGGTCGCCGCGCTGGGGAGTGGGCGCAGGTGTCGGAGTTGGAGTCGGCGTGGGTGTTGGCGTCGGCGTCGGGGACATGCCCCCAGCGGTATCCGAGCTCTTGTTGTCGCCCCCGCAAGCGGTGAGGCAGAGGCAGGCCAGCAGGGCGGTAGCGCAGGTCAGTCGGCTCATCGTCGGCTCCAATGAATTTGCCGACCCACGGAGCAGGTCGGCAACTCATCGCCATCAACGCTTCGGAGTCACGAAAGTTCTGGCCCTATCTTATGTAGTGAAAGCGACGGACTTCGGATGGCCCCGTTTGAGCTGCGCATCGCGCCGGTGTAGAACCAATCTCACCGCGCCGACACTAAGCCTTCAGCGTCACGTGTCGAGGTGCAGGGGGACAACATGCAAATGCCCGTCTGGAATCGGTTTTCGCCCGCCCGTGTTGGGCTGGCCCATATCGGCACCCGAGTCGTGCTCTGGATACTGGCTTCCTCGATGGGCGCCGTCGCACTGGGGCAGGACGGCACGCCCGATGTACCCGACGATGGATCCGATACCCCCGACGAAGTCGCACCCGAGCGGATCGCGCGGTTGAGCTTCCTGCAGGGTGGGGCCTCCCTCCAGGGCGTCGGCGAAACCGTCTGGGCGCCCGCAACGCTGAATCGTCCGCTGACGTTGGGCGATTTCCTGCGCACGGAAAACGATGGTCGGGCCGAAGTCCAGGTCGGCTCCGCCGCCATCCGCCTCGGTGCAGGCAGCAGCTTCGCATTCACCGCGCTCGATGACGACGCGCTCCGCATGCGCCTCAGCGTCGGGGTGATCAACCTGCGCGTGCGCACGCTCGCCGAAAACGAAACGATCGAAGTCGAGACGCCGCAGGCCACCGCGTCGATCCTGCGACCCGGCAACTATCGGCTCGAAGTGAGTCCGGACGGCACCGCCACCATCGTGAAGGTGAGCAGCGGCATGCTCGAAACGCGCGGGCCATCGGATCAGAGCTTCGTCGTGCGACCCCAACAGGTCGCGACGCTGACCGGCACGACTCGCCTGTCGATCGCGACGGCCACGCTCGGTGCCCCCGATTCTTTCGATCAATGGGCCCTGGAGCGTGATCGGCACGAGGACTACGCGCTATCGACGCAAGGCCCCCGCAGCGTTCCGGCAGACATCGTGGGTGCTGAAGATCTGGACAGCTACGGCAGTTGGACGTCGGATGCGGAGTACGGCTACGTGTGGACGCCAACGAGTGTGGCGGCGGACTGGTCGCCGTATCGATCCGGGCGCTACACCTACGTCGGTGGATGGGGCTGGGCGTGGATCGACGATGCGCCGTGGGGCTTTGCGCCGTATCACTACGGCAGCTGGGTCACCATCGGAAGTCGCTGGTGCTGGGTGCCGGGGCCTCGTCACGGGCGGCCTGTCGGCGGACCCAACGTGGGACGGTCGTCGGATTCGCCTCGTCATGGCTGGCACGTTCCACGCCCGCCGCGAGGCTACACGGTGCAGTCTGGTGTTCCCGCATCCGAAGTGAGCCGGATCGGCACGCGCCGCGGGCTCGTTTCAACGGACAACCGGAATCGCCGCGAGCGCACGCCGCGCTACGACGTGCCGCGAAATCCGCGAGACGACGTGCGCACGTACACGCCGCCGCCGGCGGCCTCGCCGCGCGCGGAGCAGCCGCGAGTCGAGCAGCCGCGCCGTGACAGCCCCAGAAACACCGGGAATCCGCCGCCGCAGCAACGGCCCGCGTCCCCGCCGCCACAGCAGTCGCGGCCGGTGCAGTCACAGCCGGCACCGACGCAATCGGCGCCATCGCAGCCTCAGTCAGGTCGCAGTGGGGGAAGTGACCGCTCGCCCGGCGGCCGCCCGCGAACGCTGGAGCGTTGAAGATTGCGGAAGGCGCGGCGGACGCACCCTCGCGCTCGCCCGATAGAGGCGGCTCGTGCCGCGACTCGCCCGCGACTTCTCAGTCGCGGCGCGCCTGATCGAGCAGCTTTTGTGCTTCGGCGATGTCAGGGCTGCGATCCCAGAGCAACGTCTGACGTACTCGCAGCGCCTCGCCGAGCGGCCGCCCGGCCTCGCGCCGCTGACCGTCGAGCAACAGCGACTCGCCCTGAAGTACGAGCGCCTGAGACAGCGCGAGCTCGCCGCCTCTGCCTTGCTTGCGCAGCAGTGCGATGACCTCAGTCAGTTCCGCACTCGCCGCCGCGCGCTCGCCGCCGTGAACCTTCATTCGTAGTTGCGCGAGGCGCGTGCGGAGCACGGCGAGATTCTCATCGCCCAGCTGCTTGCGCGCGAGCGCAAGGTTATCGATCAACATCGCCGATGCGGCCGGCTTCTCGCCCGCCGCATCGAGCGCTTCCGCGAGGAACAGGCGATTCTGTACCGCCACCGGGCTCGCCGGCCCCGCGAAGGTGCTCGCCATGGTCACTGCCGTGCGCAGCACAGCGATCGCTTCATCGTGCCGCCCGCGCATGCTGCGAATGGTGCCGTAGTAACCCATTGCTGCCGATACCGCTGCGGAGTCGCCCGCGAGTGCGCGCTGCTTGGTGAACGCGCTGCGCAGCGTCTGCTCGGCATCATCGATCTGGCCGTATCGAAACGCGAGCATGCCCATGTTCGCGCGCATGATCTGCGCATCCAGATCTTCCGTTCTCTGCAACGCATCCTGGATGGCGAGCGCTTTTCGATACGCGATCAGCGCGGCGTTGAAATGATTCGCGTGCATGTGGGCCACGGCGAGCGAGTTGTAGAGCGCTGCGGTTTCGGGATGATTCACGCCCGACAGCGCGATGCGCTCCTCCAGCGCGGCACCGTACGTTGCGAGGGAGCCGTCGAGATCGCCTTGCGCGCGCTGGAGTCGTCCTTTGATGACGAGCCCTTCGAGGCGCTGTGGCGCGAAACGTGGCGGATCGGTTGCCCAGAAGTCGAGCGCGAGCGGTACGAGCTGCGCCGCCCTCGCGATGTTTCCCCGCTGCAGCTCGGCGTTCGCGAGTTGCTGACGCGCGAACGCGACGGACTCCGCATCCGCTGCCGGCCCCGCCTGTTTCAGGAAGCCTTCGAGCAGGGGCACCTGGCCTTCGAAGTCTTCGAGTGCGCCATACAGATCGCTGAGCGTCTCGACCACCTTGCCCGCGAGATAGGGATCGTCGCGGTATTCGCGTAGCACGCGCTGCGCGCTACGATCGAGCATCTGCTTCGCGGTCGCCGGCTCCGTGCCGGGCTCCGCGGCCGACGCGCGGAAGAGGTTGGTGACGTAGTAGCGCACGGCTTCTTCGCGCGAAGCCGCGCGTTTCGCGATGTCACGCTCCAGGGCAACGTTATGGGCCTGCCACGAAACCGCGGCGAGCGAGCCCGCCAGGGCGAGAACGACCGCGATCGCCGCCGCGACGCTGAGACGATGTCGACGCAGGAATCGGCCCAGTACATAGAGTCGCGCGCCTTCGCGAGCCCTGACCGGCTCCGAGCCCAGATGACGCCGGAGGTCGAGCTCGAGGGCGTCCACGCCTTCATAGCGATGCTCGGCTTCCTTGCGCAGGCACTTTGCGACGATCGCGTCGATGTCGCCCTCGAGCAAGCGAGCCGGAAGGCGCGCAGTGCCGAGCATGCGCGCCGCGCGACTCGGTGCCGGCGGCGCTTCGTGCAGGACGCTGTGGACCGCGTGCGCCACGGGCATCGCGGTGTTCTGAAAGGGCTTGCGGCTCGTGAGCAATTCGAACAGCACGACGCCGAGTGCGTACACGTCGGTTGCCGTCGTGATGGGCTGCCCGGTGAGCTGCTCGGGCGCCGCATAGTCGGGCGTGAGCGGCGCCGAAGTCTTGTCCGAGGCCGGGCCGCCCACCACATCGAGGAGCTTTGCCACGCCGAAATCCAGCAGCTTCACGCGGCCCTCGGGCGTCACGAGAATGTTGCGCGGTTTCAGGTCACGATGGACCACGAAGTTGCGGTGCGCGTACGCGACGACGGTGCACACCTCGATGAACAGCTTCAGCCGGCCTTCGAGGTTCAGCTTGCGAGCGTCGCAGAACTCCGTGAGGCTCAGGCCCTCCACGTATTCCATCACCATGTAGGGCCGGCCATCGGTGTGCATGCCGCCATCGAGGAGGCGTGCGATGCCGGGATGCTCGAGCCGCGCGAGAATCTCGCGCTCGGCCTGAAAGCGTGCGAACTCCGCCACCGCGCCCCGATGCATCACCTTGACGGCGACTTTCTGCCGGAACGCTCCGTCCGCGCGGAGCGCGAGATACACCTCGCCCGCGCCGCCGCGGCCGATCAGGTGTAACAGGCTCCAGGGGCCGAGGCGTGTGCCTTCGACCAGATCTCCTCGTAGAACCTGTTCTGCCTGCGCAGCCATCGCGCGTGACTATATCGGGACAGGGATCGCAGAGCACGATGGAAAAGCCGCCGGGGTTCGGAGCCGGGGAATACCGGAAATTTCGGGCTGGCCCGTCTACAGGGGAGACAAAGTTGCGCAGTGTGCGGCCATGGCAGGCTCCCCCAAAGAACCGCCTGCCTCAGGTTCTGTGCGTCCGACAAAGCGAACTCAAGGGTCTCCTGCGGTGTTTACCTGCGACCGAAAGGTCGCAGGTCTTTTTGTCACAGGGTGTATCGCACCAGCATGCGCGCGACACGCGCATGGTCGGACGACCAGTTGGCGAATGCTTCGCACACCTGCTTGCTTTGCGCGCTGTCCGGGGCTTCCGTTGGTTTTTCGGCGAAGCGTGCCTGCTCTGCCTCCACGCCGGCAGTCACACGGGCGTTGGGCCACGGCGCATCCGACTCCGCGCCGCGCACGAACAATTCAACCTCGGTCACCGTCGCACCCATCGGCACGGTGGTACAGAGCATGACGGGGCTTGCGTCCGCTTCGTTGCATGCGGAGGCAGGCGGCGTCGACGTAGCGGACTGCGTCGTTGTAGACGTCGGTGCGGGCGTGTCGCCATGGCCCGCGAGCGTCGGCGTGCTGACCATGAGTGGCGCCTTGCAGGGAGCAACCGTCGCAACCACCACGACGCCTTCGAGCCCGAGCCGCTTCATCACGCCTGCTTCGATTTCGGCACGCGTGCCGGCGAGCTCGCTTTCAGATTTGGTGAGCGTTGCAATCCGGGCCTGCAGTTCCTGCTGCAAGGCGCCCTGCACCGAGCGCTCGTGCTCCATCAGCCACTGGGACAGCGCGAAGCCGCCAACGGCTGCGCCACCGCCCAGCATCAGGAAGATGAACATGAGCGGCTTGCGGCTCTTGCGGCGGCTGGACGACGGAAACGCGCGCCCGGCGACTTCCTTGGTGAAAGTCGCTCGAATCTGCACAAACGACGCGAAAACCGTTGCACACGCTGCAATGATTGCAGCCAGAACTCCATCTGACATCGCGACCCTCCGGCCGCAACGCTATCACGGTAGCGCAGGCGTTCGACCCCGTCGCCGGTGCAGCGGTTTGAATCTGGGATCGCCGTCACATGCAGCGCGTGTCACGCGCCCGCCCACTGTCGGGAGCGCTCCACGGCGCGAGACCAACGGCGCAACCGATCTGTCGCTTCATCGCGACTCATGCGGGGCTCGAAGCGGCGTTCCACCTGCCAGTTGCGCGCGAGCTCTTCGGGCGAGCGCCAGAAACCCACGCCGAGTCCGGCGAGGTAGGCCGCGCCAAGCGCCGTGGTTTCGGTGATGCGCGGCCGGGCGACGGGCACGCCCAATACGTCGGCCTGGAACTGCATCAGCAAGTTGTTCGCGGTGGCGCCGCCATCGACGCGCAGCTCGATGAGCGGGCGCGCGGCATCCTTCTGCATCGCTGCGAGCAACTCGGCGCTCTGGAATGCGATGGCCTCCAGTGCCGCGCGCGCCAGATGTGCCCGTGTGGTGCCACGAGAGAGCCCGAGAATCGCGCCGCGCGCGTGCGGGTCCCAGTGCGGACTGCCGAGCCCCGTGAAAGCAGGCACGAAGTACACATCACCACTGTCAGGCACCGAGGCCGCGAGTGCTTCGACATCAGCGGATTGCCCGAAGAAGCCAAGTCCATCTCTCAGCCATTGCACCACCGCGCCGCCGACGAAGACGCTGCCTTCGAGCGCGTACTGCGTGGTTTCCCTTTGCCAGGCCACTGTAGTGAGCAGCCTGTGGCGCGAGGCGAGAGGGTTACTCCCGGTCGTCATCAACAGGAAGCAACCCGTCCCGTAGGTGTTCTTCGCCATGCCGGGCTCGAAGCACGACTGGCCGAAGAGAGCGGCCTGCTGGTCGCCGGCGATTCCAGCAATCGGGATCGAGTGACCTTCGAGTTGCGCCATGATCCCGGACTGCGCTGACAACTGCGACGACACGACTCTCGGCAGGCATTCGCGCGGCACGTTGAGCATCGCGAGCAGCACGGGATCCCAGTCGAGCGTGTGAAGGTTGAAGAGCAGGGTGCGGCTCGCATTCGTGGCGTCTGTGACGTGATGCGCTCCGCCGGTGAGCTTCCAGATGAGCCAGCTGTCGATGGTGCCGAAGGCGAGCTCGCCGCGGGCGGCGCGCGCGCGCGCGTCGGGCCTCGAGTCGAGGAGCCACGCGAGCTTGGTTCCGGAAAAGTAAGGATCGAGAACGAGGCCCGAGCGTCGCGCCACGTCGGGTTCGTGGCCGGCCGCTTTCAGCCGTTCGCACAGATCGGCCGTGCGACGGTCCTGCCACACGATGGCGTTGCCGATCGGCTCGCCCGAGCGCCGGTCCCACAGCATCGTCGTCTCGCGCTGATTCGCGATGCCGATCGCGGCGACATCTGCCGGTGCCGCGCGAGCCTTCAGCATCACCTCGCTGAGGGTGTCGAGCTGGCTGCTCCAGATGTCTCGCGGATCGTGCTCGACCCAGCCCGGCTGCGGGAAGTGCTGCGGAAATTCCTTCTGCGCGCTCGCGGCCGCATTGCCATCGTGATCGAAGAGAATCGCGCGGGAGCTGGTGGTGCCCTGGTCCAGTGCCAGAATGAATCGAGCCGCCATCAGGCCTCCTCGGGCAGGGTCCTCGCGTGCGCGGTGAGCCACGACGTCAGTGTGTCCGTGGCACTCGCGGG
>FTFB01007648.1_pt1 | contig 11240 bp, 3 predicted proteins | sample 1658331 | NCBI WGS metagenome assembly FTFB01 (sample SAMEA3914816, study PRJEB12502) | metagenome | biome: forest; material: soil | place: USA | collected 2011-09-16 | depth 0.3 m | reverse complement strand
TCACCTGCTGGATCAGCTCACCGCGTCCAAGATCACTCCCGTCGGGCCCTTCGGGCCCTCCGCGATCCCGCTGCTGTTCGAGGCTCCGGCGCGTCACCGAACAAGGCGAAGCGATCGAGCACAAATATGCGAATCGCCTGACCGCGGTCTACAACCTGGAATTGCTGTTCGCCGGCGTCACGCGCGCGACGCTGCTGGAGCGCCACGCGCCCGAGCCGCCGCACGTGTTGGAGCCGACGATGGACTGGCTCGCCGGGCACAGCCGGCAGACGTACGTCCGGCTGCGTCAGGCGGACGGATTTCTGACGTTCTTCCGCCAGGCGACGCCGATCGACGTCATCGAAGAAAGCCGCATCGGCTCGCGTCCGTCGCGGCGCAGCGGCCGACCGGCGCTCGACGACCTGCGCGCCATCCCGTGGGTGTTCAGCTGGAGCCAGGCGCGCTTCTTTCTGCCCGGCTGGTACGGCGTAGGCGCCGCGCTCGAGGCCTTACAGATCGAGCGCCCGGACGAGTTCGCTCAGCTGTCGCTGCATCTCTACACGTGGGCGCCGCTCCACTACGCGCTGAGCAACGCCGCCACGTGCATCGCGGCCGCCGATCTCGATGTGATGCGCGCGTACGCGGCGCTCGTCGAGGATGAAGAGTGCCGCGAAGACATCCTTGAGCTGATCACCGACGAGCTCGAGCGAACCCGCCTGATGCTCGAGCGCATTTATCGCGGGACGCTGAGCGAACGCCGGCCGAACATCCACGCCACCGTGGAGAAGCGGAAGGAACCACTGCGCGTGCTGCACCGCCAGCAGATCGCGCTGCTCCGTCAATGGCGCACCGCGCGTGGTCGTGGCGACGACGAAGCAGCCGCCGCCCTCCTGTCTTCCTTGTTGCTGACCGTCAACGCGATCGCCAGCGGATTGGGCGCGACAGGATAGGGACGACGATCGACGCAGAGCACGCAGAGATGACTTGCGTCTCCCGTGACATTGGGAACGATCGACGCGGTCGGCCGGCCTTCAGGCCTGGCGTCGCAATTGCCCGCTAGCGAAGGGGATCGTCGGGGCGGGACGTCGTGAACACGTGCCCGCAATCTTCGCAGCGATACCACGCATCGGCCGCCACGGTATGACGCTGCATGGTGCTGACCGGTTCAGTCCCTGTGCTGGCGCACTGCGCGCATGGAGGAGACGGCGGAATCTGACGGCCGCCGCGGCCATCGTTGGCAAGCACCGGTGCATTCGTACCCATCGCCGAAATTTAACGGAGCCGCCAGAACGCCGGCTGTACCTTATTAGACATCGATGTGCTCGCTCGAGCTCGATGTTGTCGATCCTATCGTCCGTCAGCCAGGTTTTGATCTCTCATCGAACCGGCCCCGCTCGCGGGGATTCTCGAGCGAGCAACGGCGCGGCAAGCCGAGCCCCGAGCCCCGAGAACCGAGCCACGCTATTTGTCACCCGCGTTTCGAACCTGCCACGGCCACACGCGGCACGCCTCGCACCCGCGGCGCCGGGTCCCCGAGAACGATTCGCACCTCATGAGTGCGGCCGTCATTGATGAGCGGAATCGCGGCGGCATTGACCGGCGCGCCGTCGAGCGTCGCTTTCACCACGCCGCGGCAACGGCGCATGGGATTGGTGACCGTGATCTCGTAGCGGCTGACGAGGTACTGCCACGTGATGCGGTATTCGGGCCACGACGTGGGAATGCACGGATCGACGATGAACGTGTCGCCACGCCGCCGCAGGCCAAGAATGCTCTCGATGCCGGCGCGGTACATCCAGCCGGCCGATCCCGTGTACCAGCTCCAACCGCCGCGTCCGGCATGCGGCGATCGCGCATAGACGTCGCCGGCAACGACATACGGCTCCGTCTTGTAGCGGGCCGAGTCGGCCGGCGTGCGGCCGTGGTTGATCGGGTTCAGCATGTGGAAGAATTCCGTCGCCTCGTCGCCGCTGCCCAGCTTGGCCAGCGCCATGACGATCCACACGGCGGCGTGCGTGTACTGACCGCCATTTTCGCGGACGCCTGGCGGATACCCCTTGATATAGCCCGGCTCCTGCGTCGATCGATCGAACGGCGGGCTGAGCAGCAGCAGCATTTGCGATCCGCGCGCGGTCAGAAACGTGCGCACGGCGTCCATGGCGCGATCGGCAAAGGCGGTCGGGACGGCGCCCGAGAGCACGGCCCACGACTGCGAGATCGAATCGATCGTGCACTCGTCGTTCTGCGCCGATCCCAACGGCGAGCCATCGTCATAGTAACCACGCCTGTACCACTCGCCGTCCCACGCCTGTTGGAGCCGGCCCGCGAGCCGGCGCGCTTCGTTGAGGTAGCGGTCGGCCCGTCCAGCGTCGTTCCGCGCGCGGCAGAGCGGCACGAAATCGCTCATGACAATGAAGAGGAAGAAGCCCAGCCAGGTGCTTTCGCCACGGCCTGCGGCGCCGACGTGATTCATGCCGTCGTTCCAATCGCCGCTGCCGAAGAGCGGCAGACCATGCGCGCCCGTCGTCAGGCCCTTCTCGATCGCCCGTACACAATGTTCGAACAGCGTCCCCGACTCGGACGAGACCCGAGGCTGGCTGTAAACCTCCTGCGAGTCCGGTGGAAGCAGCGGCGCATCCAGAAAGGGCGCCCGCTCGTCGAGCACCTCGGTGTCGCCGGTCGTGCGGACGTACTCCGCCACCACATACGGCAGCCACAGCAGATCATCCGAGCACCGCGAGCGCAGCCCGCGTCCGCTCGGCTCGTGCCACCAGTGCTGAACGTCGCCTTCGACGAACTGCCGGCCGGCGGCGCGGAGCAGATGCGCGCGTGCGAGCTCGGGCCGCGCGAGGAGCAACGCCATCACATCCTGCAGCTGATCCCGAAAGCCATAGGCGCCGCCCGGCTGGTAATAGCCCGCGCGCGTCCACAGGCGACAGCTCACGTCCTGATAGAGCAGCCACCGGTTGATCAGCACATCGAAGGAATCGTCCGGCGTGCTGACCTGGATCGTCTCGAGCGTTTTGTTCCACGACGCCTGCACACGCTGCAGCGCAGCCTCGGCGTCGCCGACGCTTCCGTGCCGTGCAATCAGCTGCTCGACGTGCGGGGCGTCGGTGCCCTGACCGAGGACGAACAGCATCCGGCGGCGCTCGCCCGGACCGAGCACCACCTGCACGTGCAGCGCCGCGCAGGGGTCGAGGCCGGCGCCGAACTGCGGCTCGAGCGCAAGGTGCAGCAGCGCGGCCGGCCGCGACAGCGAACCGTTGCGGCCGATGAACGACAGCCGTTGGCTGGTCGCCGACGCCGGGATCTCGCTCGCATGCGCGAACGCGACCCGCGAGGCGAACTCCTCGCTGTAGCGATTGCGCGCCAGAATCGTCCCGCTCTTGACGTCGTAGGTGGTCGTGACCTGGCCGGTCTGGCCGTCCCGCGGCGGACCGAGCACCCAGTCGTTGTACGAGAAGATGCTCAGCGTTCGCGCCGTCCCGCTGTCGTTGGTCAGCGTGAGCAGCGAGAACTTCACCGGATCGTCGACGTCGACGAACACCTCGAGCTCGTGGCGGATGCCTCGGGTCGCGCGCAGGAACTGCGTCGCCCCGGCCGAGTGCTGGATGACGAATTGTCCGCTCAACGGGTGCCGGGCCATCGGTCCCGGCGTCGGCGACCACGCGTCGCCCGATTCGTCGTCTCGAATGAACAGGGCCTCGGCCGTCGGATCGACGACCGGGTCATTGGCGAAGGAGGTCAGCCGGTTTTCGCGGCTGTTCTCCGACCATGTCGTCGCCGATCCCGACGCCGTGACGATCGTGCCGAAATGCGCGTTCGCGATGACGTTCACCCAGGGCAACGGCGTTTCCTGATCGCCCGCGAGCACGATCGCGTAGGTCTTCCCGTCGTCTGAGAATCCGCCGAGGCCGCTCGACAGCTTCACGGAGGGCGGGCCGATCGGCGGGTCGATATAGGGCGACACGGCCGACTCGAGCGAGGCCGACGCGGCAAATGCCGGACGTCGTGTGTCGTGGATCGGGTGCGGCTTGTCGAGATGCGCGCGTAGATCGCCCCGGTCGCCGCCGAGCACCGCCCGCGCAACCGCCTCGAGCAGCGTGCGCTCCGGCTTGCTGATCTGATCGCCGCGCAGGAGATAAGCGCCGCCGCTTCGCTGTTTCCACATTCGCCACGGCCCGTTGTCGAGCAGCGCGGTGAGCTGCGCGTGGATCTCGTCGAGGTAGCTCGACGGATCCTCGTTGAGGATGACGACATCGACGCGCAGTCCCTTGAGGCGCCAGTACTCCTGGGCCTGCAGCACCTCGCGCACGAGCGCGAGATCGTCGTTGCCGACGACGCGCACGAGCAGGATCGGCAGATCGCCGGAGATGCCGTGCGGCCACAGCCCGGCCTGCCCGAGCTCGTTCGAGGCAATCGCGCCGGGGCTCGCCCGCAGCGAGCCGTCGGCGAAGAGCGCGCGCGACGCCAGCCGTTCGAAGTTGAGCGCCTCGTCGTTGGCGATACCCAGATGACGAAGGCCGCTCTGCGCATTCGTGAAGGCCAGCGCAAAGGTCCGGGACGCGGTGCTCGGATCGCGGTATTTCTGCGCCAGCGCCTCCGCCGTCTTTCGATCCGATGCGATGCCGGTGGAGAAGGCCAGCCGGATCGACGCGCCCGGCACCAGCCGCACGCGCTGGCGCAGGCTGAAGATCGGATCGAGCACGGTGCCGGTCGTGCCCGACAGGGTGTGGCCGTCGAGCGCGACGGGGTTCTGCGTGTCGCGGCCGCGGCCGATGAAGCGCGCGCGGTCGGTCTCCCATTCGACCGGCCCTTGCGGCCGGCCTTCGAGGCTGAGGACATGAAGCGCCCAGACCGCCGGATCGCGCGAGTCCCGCGGGCGCCGATGGCAGAGCAGCGCGGCGCTTTCGGGGAGGTATTCCGTTTCGAGAAACAATTTGCCGAAGGCCGGATGCGCCAGATCGTCGGCCGGAGCGGCCAGGACGATCTCCGCGTAGCTGGTCACGTCGATCTCGCGGATGCGGGTGCTCTGATTGACGATCGTCACCCTGCGGACTTCCACGTCGTCTTCGGTGGAGACGCTGATGTCGAGCTGGGTCGCCACTTCGTCGTTGTGGCGGCGAAACATCGCCCGCTCCGCCCGGAACTCGGCGACGTAGTCGTCGGGTTCGACGGCGGTGGGATGGAACGACGCCGACCAGACCGAACCCGTCCGCACGTCGCGTAGGTAGACGAACTGGCTGCCCGGATCGCGCGTCGGGTCTCGACGCGACTTCGTCACGGCCAGGCCGCGGCAGAAGCTACTGCCGCCGCCGGCGTTGGTCACGATGGTGACGTAGTTGCCGTTCGACAGAAACTGCGCGTGCGGATAGACAGTGTGCGGCGATCGATACCGCCGTACGGGCATCGCCGGCGCCGGGGCGAGCACGCGCATTTCGTCGAGCGGGCGCGGCTGGATCATCGGCGTGTGACGGGGCACGCGCTCCTGCAGCAGCAGCTCGGTGGCCTGCACGCGCGGGTCGGCGTGAAAGCGCCGGACCACCACGTCGCCGAGCAGCGCATTCGCCAGGGCGACGATTGTCATGCCGGCGTGATGCGCGAAGTAGGTGCGGACCACCGTGCCGGCTCCGGGCACACCGGCTTCGACCGGCGGCGCGTGGGCATCGTCGTGATCCGGCCCGCGCGCCGTGTAGTCGATGGCGTCGAAGTATCCGTAATCGCCTTCGAGACCCGCCGCCGTCAGCCGCCGCAGGTTCGCCGCACTCTGCGGCGGATCGACCATCGCCGCGAGCGCGCTGGCGTAAGGCGCCACCACCAGCTCGTCGCCCAGCCCACGTTTGAGACCGAGGCCGGGAATGCCGAAGGCTTTGTATTGATACGTGTCGTGACGGTCGACGATGCTGTAGGCGGATTCGGAGATGCCCCAGGGCACGGCGTGATCGGCGCCGTACTCGACCTGGCGACGGACGACCATCCGGCACGATTCGTCGAGCAGCGTGTCCGGATAGCTCCGCATCACCAGCAGCGGCATCAGATATTCGAACATCGTGGCGCTCCACGACAGCAGGACCGGCGCGCCGCGAACGCTGGTCACGATTCGTCCGAGGTGGAACCAGTGCGATTCAGGGACATCGCCTTTGGCGATGGCGAGAAAGCTGGCCAGCCGCGATTCCGACGCGAGCAGGTCGTAGTACGACTGATCGCGGCGGCCCGGCCCTTCCTGGTCGGCGAGGCGATAGCCGATCGTGAACAGCTGCCGCTGCGGGTCGTAGAGAAACTTGAAGTTCATGCCGTCGAACAGCGCCACCGCTCGAGCGGCGAGCGGTTCGAAATGCAGCTGCTCGAGGGCGACCGACAAGGTCAGCAGCGCACCGGCAAGGTTGCCGCTGTCAACGGTGGAGATGTACGCCGGTGTCAGCGGCGCGAGCGTCACGGTGTCGTACCAGTTCAACAGGTGACCTTCGAAGCGCTCCAGGCTTTCGACGGTGGTCAGCGTGGCGTCGACGCGGCGCGCCAGCTCATCGGCGTCGATGAACCCGAAATCGTGTGCCGCGAGCGCCGCGAGCAGGCCCATGCCGATGTTGGTCGGCGACGTGCGGTGGGCAATCGTCAATGCCGGGACGAGCTGGATGTTGTCGGGCGGCAGCGCGTGATCCTCGCGTCCCTCGAAGGACTCGAAGTACTTCCAGGTCTTCCTGGCGACCGCGCGCAGGAACTCGCGGTCCTCGTCGTTCAGCACCGCGCGACGTGTCGGCACGGGCCGGCTGAGGATGAAGGCGATGATCGGGGCCGCCGCCCACAGCATCAGCAGGGGTACGGACGCCAGCAGCGCACGGCGCTGGATCGCGGCGACGAGCACCAGGCCGCCCGTGGCGATCAGCGGGCTCGCGATCATGTCCTTCATGAACACGCTCAGGCGCGGCGCGCCGCCGCGATGGCTGCTCGCCGCCGCCGTCTCCCACTCGAGCAGCCGATGCTTGGTGATGCCGAGGCGGACGAGCGTCACGGCAATCGCGTGCAGCATCTCGTACGCCTGGTTGGCGAGGAACGCGAGCTGCAACGAGACGCGGACGATCTCGGTGGCGAGATCGGCGATGGCGGTTCGCACGAACGCCCGCCCGGATTCGAGCCGCGTCGGGCCGCCGACGAGCTGCAGCAGCCGTAGGAAGACCGGCAGCGCGATCGCGGCCAGTCCGATCGCGGTCCAGATGATCGGCCGGCCCGGCAGGATCGTCCAGCCAAGCAGCAGCACCGCGAGCGTCGCCGGCGCCATCAGGCTGCGCCGCAGATTGTCGAGGATTTTCCACCTCGACATGATCGGCAGACGATTGCGCTGCAGCCCGGTGCGCGACGGCACGAACGGAAACAGCCACCAGAGGATCTGCCAGTCGCCGCGGACCCAGCGGTGCTGCCGCCGCGCGTGCGCGAGCACGCTCGACGGGTAGTCGTCCACGACTTCGACGTCGGTGACCAGGGCGGTGCGCGCGTACAGGCCCTCGAAGAGGTCGTGCGACAGCAGCGCGTTCTCGGGGACGCGTCCTTCGAGCGAGGCAACGAACGCGTCGACGTCGTAGAGCCCTTTGCCGGTGAAGATGCCCTCGCCGAATAGATCCTGGTAGACGTCGGAGACGGCGGTGGTGTACGGGTCCACGCCGGTGTGGCCGGCGTAGGTGCGCGCAAACAGCGACCCTGCCGCGCTGGCCATCGTCACGCTGACGCGGGGCTGCAGGATCCCGTAGCCGTGCACGACGCGGCCGACCCGCGCATCGAAGCGCGGCCGGTTCAAGGGATGGGCGATGATGCCGACCAGCACCTTCACCGCGTCGCGCGGCAGACGCGTGTCCGTATCGAGCGTGATGCAATAGCGGATTGCCGGCAGGATCTGCAGCTCGCCGACCTGCACGCTGTAGCTCGTGTCCACGGCGCCTCTGAGCAGGCGGTTGAACTCTTCGATTTTCCCGCGCTTGCGCTCCCATCCCATCCACAACCGTTCCTGCGCGTTCCAGCGGCGCGTCCGATGGAACAGGAAGAACCGGTCCGCGTGATCGGCGCCGAACCGCGCGTTGAGGCTCTCGATGCCGGCGCGCGCGGCGGCAAGAATCGGCGCGTCCTCGGGCCGATCGCAGACGTCGGCGTCGACGAAATCGCTGAGGATCGCGAAGTGCACCCGCGCATCCAGGTTGCCGAGCGCCAGCACTTCGACGTGATCCAGGAGCGCCGCGACCGCCTCCGGGCTCGCCAGCATCGTCGGCACGACGACCATCGTCCGGGCGTCTTCTGGAATGCGATCGGAGAAGTCGAGGCGCGGCAGGCGGCGGGGCGGAACGGCCCAGGCGACAACGCGCTGTGCGAGCGCGATCGCGATATCGGCGGCGGGGATCAGGAGAAGCAGCACCAGAGCCGCCAGCACGCGAGCGGACGCGCCCTCGTGCCAGGCGTACCGAGCGCTCGCTGCCAGCAGGACGGCGGTGATCAGCGCAATCGGTCCGAGGTAAAAAAACCCTGCATGAGCGAAAACGAAACGCTTGATCCGGCTCAAGAGCCGCGGCCGATACGCGACGTCGATCTCGAGGTCGCGCCGGCCTTCATCGATGAGGTGGTAACCGACATGGGCGGCGCGATCGTCCCTCGACCCCGGTCGGGACGACCCTGAGCTCGTCGAAGGGTCGGTGGCCGATCCGCTCGCCGCCGCCTGGCGGGCGCTTTCGACCACTCGCAGCGCGACCTTCACCTGAGCCTCTCCGCTGGTCTCTGCGAGCTCCTCGACCGCATGGCGCTGCCGATCGCGGCTGAGAAAGTCCATCCGTCCATAGGCGCCGGCGGGATCGCGCTGGAGGACGTGCTCGACGAGGCAGACAGACTCGACGTATTGCCGCCAGTCGAGCGCCGAGCACAAGCGCAGGCTGTTCACGGCATTGGCCACCGACACCTGGTTCGCGGCCTGATGCTGGTGCTCGCCGCGAATCACGGCTTCCGCCGTTGTCTGCTGCGCCGCAAGATGCTCCTCGACGGCTTCGCGCACCGACGACAGCTGCGCGCCGTATTCGCGCAGCCGCAGCAGCAGCTGGACAACCGAGGTGATGTCGAGCGCCGGGGGCAGGGCGCGCGCCTGCCGGTCGGCGGCGTCGGCTTCGCGCTCGATGCGCGCGACGTACGAGTCGGCAGCCAGGCGCGCGCGCCTCGATTCGATGGTTTCGACGGCCAGGCGCCTGAGGTTCTCGATCAGCGCCAGCTTCAGCATGCTCGGCCACGCCCACAGCTCACCGATCGTCAACGGGGCCACGCGCTGGTAGCTGTTGATGAACACCGCGAGCTGCTGCCGGTCGATCCGGCTGTCGCTGTGGCGCACGAGCTCGACCGCCATCGCGTAAATGCGCGTATGGCCGGCCTGATCGCGCGACGCCAGCGTCGGCAGCTGGCGGTAATAGGTGCCGGGCAGATGCTGGTGGATGTCGCGAATTTCTGAGGTGACGAGGTGGAAGTTGTCGAGCAGCCATTCCGCGGCGGCGGTCACGAACTGCCCGGTTCGGACGTCGTCGGCCAGCGTGCGATAGGCCTCGCGCAGGACGCGCGCGTTGTCATCGAAGCGGGGAAAAATGTCGCGGGCACGTCGCCGCGGGCTCGGGTCGACCGTGAAGCTGGCGGCCAGCGCCAGCGCACGCTCTTCCAGTCGCTCGATGCTCAGCAGCTCGTCGCGAAACGGTTTTTCCGACGAAGGCGGCTTGGTGTGCCACAGCTGCCGGAAGAACCCGGCGATCATTATCATGTGGCTCCAACCATGCTAGAGACCTGATCCGGAAACGGCTGTGCAATCTTGCACATAGCAAAGGGAGGCGCGGGGCATAAGGTGGACGGGTGAACGCACTTGAGCCCGATGTTTAAGCTGGTCACTACGATGAGGCGCGGCTCGTCCTCCGGCATGCCGCAGGCATGGGCCCGTTACGCGTCGGTCGAAGCCGCCCGAGTCGGAGCCGCCGAGCTGCTGCGCGAAGATCGCGTGCTGCGCGTGATGGTCGTCCGCAACGACATCCCGCAGGTGTTCGTCGAATGGCTCGAACGCTGAGCGCGATGCTCGACTGGCTGAAACGTCGGCGCCGGCGCATCGCTTACCAGCAGCACGAGGCACCGGAGCCGCCCACACAAGCCGCGAAGGCGCCCGGCCGCGTGATGTCGGGACGATATCTGCTGCTCTATAAGTATCTGGAGAACCGCTACGCGAGCACGGTGGTGCTGACGTTCGCGGAGATCGAAGACCTGCTCGGTTTCGCGCTTCCGGACCAGGCGCGCCTCAACCAGGCATGGTGGACGGAAGCGTCCGTCACCGTGACGCGCGACTACTCGGATTCGTGGACGCTCGCCAGCCGCACGGCCATCCCGAACATGTCAGCCCAGACTGTGGCATTCGAGCGCGCCGCCTAGCGCCTTGAACGCGTACCGATCGGCCGGCGCCGGCTCGGACAGACTCTCGACGCGCAATCGGCTGCTCATGTTCGGCGGCGGGAGCGTGGCGGCGCTGATCGGCGCCGCGGCGCCGGCGCCGATGGCGCTGACGACGGCCGTCAGCTTCGTGCTCTCCGGCGTCGCCCTGATCGTTCTTGCGGTCCGTCAGGACGCGCACGCGATCTTCGGGATCGCCAACTCGGTGCCTCTGAGCCTGGCCTTGACGTCGCTCATCGGCTACGCATTCCAGATCACGGATGTCCTGCCGTTCGGCTTGGACTCGCAGATGGCGCTGTCCGCGTCGGCGGTGTTTCTTGCCTACGGAATCGCCACGCTCGGCTATGCCTGGACGCACGCCGAGCGTGGGCCGGACGGGTTGCCGAAATGGGCGGGCGGCGTCGGCGTGGCGTTTTTGCCGGTGTTGATGGTCGGTGCCAGTGCGCTGTTCCCGGAGCAGTCATGGCGCGTCGCGGCGATCGAGGCGGTCCTGGCCCTGCTCGGTGTCGCCGGCATCACTCTCGCGGTCATCACGGTGGCCAGCGCGCGGGTGGCCTACAAGGGGCTGCTGATGATTGCGACGCCGCTCGTCCTGCTGCTGACATTTGTCGGGCTCTTCGTCCACGTGAAGCACGAGAGCGACGCGGCTCGCGTGTTGTCCGCGCACTCGACGGACGTGATGCGCGTCGCGCAATCCCTGCTGACGGATGTCACCCAAACCGAGAGCGCCGTTCGTGGCTACGTCATCGCCGGCGACGACACGTTCGTTCAGTCGTACGAGTCGTTGGCCTTGTCGGTGCCGCAGACGGCGACGCAAC
>FTFB01008107.1_pt1 | contig 11252 bp, 13 predicted proteins | sample 1658331 | NCBI WGS metagenome assembly FTFB01 (sample SAMEA3914816, study PRJEB12502) | metagenome | biome: forest; material: soil | place: USA | collected 2011-09-16 | depth 0.3 m | reverse complement strand
GTTAGGCGACGATGATCCAACGACAGCAGTCCCGGGAGGCCCCTCAGTTTCATGATATGGCGTGGCCATTTCTGTCGGGTTTGGGCTTCGAGCTGGTTAAGGATCCTGGCCTGATCCTCAATTCGTATCTGCTCACTGCAGCGACATATAGGACGAAACGGGGCTTCTTCTTAACAGTCGGATTCGACCCTGCCGATAGCAACACCGCAGCGATCAGTTGTGGGAGGCAGTGGCAGGGAAAGCGGGGCGGCTTCGTCCTCTCTAACCGCTATGCTGCATTGGCCCGGCGCATGGGCATCGAAGCGCCGGAATACTATGAGCTTGGGTATGGCGACGAGATTCCTAGGACCATGGAACGGATCCTTGGCGACTTGAAACAGACACTTCCGCGCTTGCTGAAACGGGTAACGCGCGAAGACCTTCTTGCTATTGAACGCGAGAACGGTGGTGCCCTGTCGCACGCAGCGGCGCACGAACCGCTTGAAGACTACGAGATAAGCGAGTACCAGACGAATTAACGGAGATCTATCGTGCACCGCGAGTCGTCGCCTAACAAGCAGTTGCAGCGAGCGCGCACCGGCCACAAATGTGTTCTGGGTTACGCGCATCGGCGCGTCGCTGATTTGCGGCGTTAGGCGACAACGGACGTGCCGACTTGGGTCGTAGCGCTTATCGCAGTCTTCGGTCTGATCGCGGGCGCGTTGACTGTTGGAGCGTTCAGCGCCGCACTGCGGCGGAGGCACCTGCGTCGACTGCTCGCCGGCCGCGACCCAGCGACATCGCTCGCCACATGTGTGGAGGAGTTTCCCGACATAGAGAGAGAACGCGTTGTGGCGGCGTATGCATGGGTACAACAGCTTGTTGATTTGGAAGCCGCGGCGATACGGGCGGGGGACGATCTGTGGCGCGACTTACGGATTGACCAAGGTGAGGCCGACGACAAGTTTGAGTCATCTCATCTGTGGCGTGGAGAAGAAGCGGAACCGAATGTGCCCGCGCCAGAAGACCCAGTTAACACGGTTCGCGACTTGATGGCTGAAGTACTCGCGTATGGCTACGAAGGCTATAGTCGCGTCGTGCCAGCCGCCTAGCAACGAGTTGGAGCGAGCGCGGGATGGATAAAGCGGTTCTCGGGATACGTGAGCAGCGCGTCGCTCAACTCGAGCGTTAGCCGAATGTCTGGCGTCGCCGCACATGCCGTCCAACCGGCCCTCGTCGATGATTTGCCGCGCATCGTAGCCTGCGACGATTGCGCCACATCCGATCAGAATCGCCTTCGATCGCTAGAGGCGTGGGTGAAACGTGGTGAATGTTTCGTCGCTCGGCGCGACGCGTCAGTCGAGGGCTTTGTTGTCCTCGCGTATGGGTTCTTCGGTCAGGGGTTCATCCCGTTGGTGTGTGTCAAACGGTCGCGTCGCCGCCAAGGTTTGGGTCTCCATCTCTTAGCCGCTGCAGAGATGCAGTGCCAAACGGTTAAGCTGTTCACGAGCACCAACGCTTCAAACATAGCTGCGCGTTCTCTGTTTGAGCGGGCAGGGTTTGTCCCGAGTGGAACGATCGAGAATCTAGATGCCGATGATCCCGAGTTGGTGTACTTCAAAAGTCGTGCGGTCGGCTAACACACCGTTGCAGCGGATCGTGACATGGAGGCGCGTGCGGCCGCTGGGCTGCGGCGTTCGGCGACGGTGACGGCGTGGACGTTCGCGCGATGTTGAAGCTACTCGCTTGGTGGACAGGTGCGTGGATCGTCGCCGGGGCTGCGGCCGGTGTGGTCATGGGGTTTGGGGACACTGGTCACGTGGGTTTGCTCGGGGTAGTTTTGCAACTGATCGTTTTGGCCGCGATCTTTGGCCTGGTCAGTGGTCTCGTGTTTTCGCCACTATCGACTTGGCTCGCTCCCCGGGCACCCGCGCGCACGCTGCGCGTTGCCGGAGGCAGCGTATTGGGCGCTGTCTCCGGAACGGCCGGCGGCTATGTGGCGGATCTGGCCTTGAGCGTCACTCACGCATTGGCAGTGGGTACTGTCGCAGGAGTTATCGCGGGCTTGTGGTGGGGAGTGTTATCTCACATGCGACAGGGCGCCGCCGCAGAACTGCGGCGCTCGACGACACAGGAGGCGATTCGTGAACGCTGATGTTCTACGGGGCTCGTGCCTCTGCGGAGCGGTGCGATACGAGGTGCGCAAGCCCTATTTGCGCTTCGCGCACTGCTACTGCGGACGCTGTCGCAAGGCCACGGGCTCGTCGCACGCGACAAATCTCTACGTGGAGCCAAACCAGTTCTCATGGGCATCTGGGGAAGACATTGCGAAGCGCTTCGACCTTCCCAGCGCACGAAGCTTCGCGACCACGTACTGCACCGCTTGCGGCGGGCCGGTCCCGCACTTCACCCGAAGTGGCCGCGAGGTCGTCATTCCAGCTGGAACGCTCGACGCAATACCAGACATACTGCCTCGAGCGAATATCTTCTGGGCGTCCCGGGCACCGTGGTCGTGCAGCGGAGAAGGCCTGCCTTGTCACGAGGAATACACGCCGAATTGGAGGTAGAAACGCGGTGGTACGAAACGCACCTTCACAATTCGCCGGCGGATGTGCGTGTGGAGCAGTTCGCTATGAATGCACCCACACGCCGAGCGCGATGGTGAACTGTCACTGCCGGGATTGTCAGCGTGCGGGCGGCACAGGGTATTCGCCGACGATCGTGGTCGCTCGAACCGCTTTTCGGCTTGTCGGGGAACAGCCCACGTACTACGAACTGGCCTCCGCGAGCGGCAACACGGCGACGCGCGCGTTCTGCGGGCGCTGTGGGTCGCCGCTGTTTGCGTTCAGCAGCGCCAGGGCGGACTTCGTCGGAGTCCGCGCCGGGAGTCTCGATGATCCGACCTGGTTTCAACCCACGGCGGACGTGTGGATCGCGAGCAGCCAGCCATGGGATCTCGTTCATCCGGATACAACGAAATACGCGCAAGGTCGTACGGAAGCGCGTCACGCCGAACACCCGGCTGCAGCGGAGTAACTCAGTAAAGCGCTATGCGACAACCATTCCGCACCAGTAACGGCATGCGCTATCGCCTGCTTCGCGCAACGGTCGACGACCAACGTTGGCTCGATCAGCTACGGCGCAGTGTCTATCGAGACCTTTTCATCGCGACCTTCGGAAGTTGGGATGAGCCACGTCACGTTCGCCACACCAGCGAGTGCTGGGACCGCGGGTACATCTCGATCATCGAAGTCGGCGGAGAGCGGGTGGGCATGATCCAAATACTCGATCAAACGGGTTTGGTCGAAATAGGTGAACTACAGATCCAACCTTCACATCAAAATCACGGCATCGGCAGCCGGATCTTGAGTGACGTCGTCGATCAGGCCCACAAGCGCGGCAAGCGCGTCGAGCTATCTGTCGCCCTGAATAACGAACGCGCGTGCGAGTTCTATCAACGCTGCGGCTTTCGGCACGTGGCGCAGACTGAAACCTACCATCGGCTTCAGTGCGAGCCTTGATACCACTCTTTCGCCGCTACACTTGGCGCCGAGGTATTCAACATGCAGAACACTACCTGGTACTCTCGGTTCGCGAAGGCTGCAGCGCACTTCTCCGGTCGACCACGAACCTTCGTTCTGGCTTTCCTCGTCATTGTCGTTTGGGCAATCACCGGCCCGCTTTTCAAATTCAGCGACACGTGGCAGCTGGTCATCAATACCGGAACGACGATCGTGACGTTTCTGATGGTCTTCCTGATTCAAAACACACAGAACCGCGACACCGAGGCCATTCAGATCAAGCTCGATGAGCTCATCCGTTCGACCCAGGGTGCGCACAACGCGCTGCTCGATCTCGAAGAGCTCGACGCGGAAACTCTCGAGGCGTTCCGAACCAAGTACCAAGCGCTCGCCGGCGCGGCCAGAACGCAAGTGAGCGGCGGCCTCAAGGACACCGGAACTCCGGAGCCCTGAACGCTCCTGGCGTAGGTCGCCGCGCCACTGCTGAACCGCAACGTTAGAAGCATCAGCCTATGTACAAGGAGCTCTTGGCGACGGCAGCCGTCCTCGTGACGTTCGCCATGTTCGTGCCGTACATTCGCTCGATACGTGACGGACGGACGAAGCCGCACGCATTTTCCTGGATCATCTGGGCACTGGCCACGTTCATCGTATTCCTGGCCCAGCTGGCCGATGGCGGTGGTTATGGCGCGTGGCCGATCGGGGTGTCCGGCCTCATCACGGCGTACATCGCAGTGCTGGCGTATCGGAATCGCTCCGACACGTCGGTAACGAGAACCGACTGGGGGTTCCTGGCAATCGCACTTGCAGCGGTACCCTGCTGGCTCCTGACCTCCAATCCGCTGTTGGCCGTGGTCTTGCTCACCGGAATGGATCTCGCTGGATTTGGTCCGACGTTCCGCTTTGCCTTCAACCATCCGCACGAAGAGCGCATCGGTTTCTATTCCTTGGGCGCCGTGCGCAACGGCTTGGCCATCTCGGCCCTGGAACACTACTCGTCCACGACCGTCTTGTTCCCTGCGGCGGTGGGTGTCGCTTGCGTGCTATTCGTCATCGTGGTCGGGTATCGCCGGACTCAACTCCGACGAATTTCGGGAGGTATCGCCGATGAAAGCCGTTCTGACAGCAGCCTCTCATCCTGACGCGGCACTCAGGTGAATCCGCTAGTCGTGGGAGCGGTCCTCGCGCTGGCAGTCGGGCTTTTTGGCACGACCGTCGGGCTGGATCGAGAGCGTGGCTTCTATCCCACCGTGACGATCGTCATCGCGTCTTTGTATGCCCTGTTCGCGGTCATGGGCGCTTCCACGAATACACTGCTGCTCGAGTCCGCGGCAGGCGCGGTCTTCCTCGCAGTGGCAGTGGCCGGCTTCAGGTTATCGCTGTGGCTTGTCGTGTTTGCGCTGGCAGCCCACGGTGTCTTCGACCTCGTACATGGGCGCCTCATATCCAATCCAGGTGTGCCGGTTTGGTGGCCAGCGTTCTGTCTGACGTACGACCTGACCGCAGCAGCGTACTTGGCGTGGCTCCTCAAAATGGATCGCATTCGGCCCGCGACCTAACCATGCGAAAATGCCGACCATGGCCACGAACGCAAAACAACGTGAAGAGCTACTCCGAGCACTGAAGACGCGCTTCGAGAACAACATGAACCGCCATAAGGGTCTCGAATGGACCAAGGTCCAAGTGAAACTGAAGGCCAATACCGAGAAACTGCGGTCACTCGGAGAAATGGAAAGAACGGGCGGCGAACCGGATGTCGTGGGTCATGACCGGAAGACGGGCGAATTCATTTTCTATGACTGCTCAGCGGAGAGTCCTAGCGGTCGCAGAAGCGCGTGTTACGACCGCGAAGGGCTGAATTCGAGAAAAGAACATCGACCGGACACCAGCGCCGTCGATATGGCGGCCGCCATGGGCATCGAGCTCCTGACGGAAAAACAATATCGAGAGCTGCAGAACCTCGGGAGTTTCGATGTGAAGACGTCGAGCTGGCTGAAAACACCCTTCGATATCAGAGAGCTCGGCGGTGCCCTCTTCGCCGATCGCCGCTACGGCAATGTCTTCGTGTATCACAACGGCGCCTCCGCCTACTTTGCCGGCAGAGGGTTCCGTGGCTACTTGAGAGTCTAGCTTGAGCTGTTTGGCATCGGTGTGCTCGGGGCGAAGCACGTATTGTCTACGCCGCGATCTGGCTACCATGCCGCTCCCCGTTCACCGGATAAGGACCATCCCATGCGTACTACCCTCGTCATTGCGCTCTGCTTCGTATCCGCGTCGGCGCTCGCGCAGAACCCTGCCCCGCCGCCGGACCCGCTGGTCGGCACCGTCGCACTGGGCTACCTCTCGACCAGTGGCAACACCGACAGCACGAACGCAAACGCATCGTTCAAGGCGACGTGGGACCGCGGCCGGGAGTGGGTCCACAACTGGACCGCGCTCGCGATCTCCGCGCGCACCAACGGCCTCACGACGGCCGAGGCCTACGCCGCGGGCTACAAAGCGCAGCGTGCGCTCGGCATGAAGGCCTATCTTTTCGCGAGCGGCGACTGGCGCCAGGATCAGTTCTCGGGCTACACCCGGCAGTCGACCGAGGCCGTCGGTTACGGTCGTAAGCTCGTGACCACGGACAAGCAGACGCTGTCGGTCGAAGGCGGTATCGGTCGAAAACAGGAAACGCTGATCATCGGTACGGACATCGACGAGAGTGTCGTGCACGGCGGCCTCGACTATATGATCCACCTCGGCGAAACCTCACAGTTCACGCAGAAGCTGCTGCTCGAAGCCGGCGACCAGAATCGCTACACGGAATCCACGTCCGCCGTCAAAGCCAAGATCCGGGGCAACCTGGCGCTCGTGGCGTCGTACGTGATCAAGAGCAACAGCGACGTGCCGGTCGGCATCGAGAAAACCGATCGCTACACCGCGATCTCGCTCGAATACGCCTTCTAATCGTGCTGTAAACGAGCGTAAGGTAGGCGCGCGGCATGTCCGCCGAGGGACGTTCGATGCAGCCGTTGGCCGTCCGGAATCCTTTCTATGTCGGGCTGACCCTGCTGGTCACGGTCCTCGCCTTCGTCGGATTCTGGCCGACGTACTTCGGGCCGCTGCTCGCGGGCACGGTCGACAAACTTCCGGTCATTCACGTTCACGCAGCGATCTACGTGGGCTGGCTCGCAATCTTCATCGCACAAGCCGCGTTCGCAGCCACGCGGCGCATGGACCTGCACGTGCGGCTCGGCAACATCGGCATCGGCTACGGCGTGCTCGTGATCGTGATGGGCGTGACCGTCGCGATCTCCATGTTTGCAGTACGCGTCCACGACGGGAACCTCGAGCAGGCACAGATGCGCCTCGCCGCCCCGCTGTTGGACATGGTCTTCTTCGCGCCGCTGTTCGCCGCGGCGGTCCGGTTCCGCCGCAAGCCCGAGATCCACAAACGGCTCATGATCGTCGCGACGACGGTGCTGCTCGTCGCCGCCGTCGGCCGCATGACGTTCCTCGCCAGACCGTGGCCCTTTCTGCTCGTCTGGTCTTTGCCCCTGCTACTCGGCGCGACGTACGACATCGTTCGCCGTCGGGCGGTGCCGTGGATCTACCTTCTGGGGGTCGTCGTGATCGTGGCGCGCGCGTTCGGCGCGCGGCTCGTGGGCGAGACGGACGCCTGGCACGACTGGACGGCGTGGCTCGCAACGGTCGTCGCGTGAACGGCCGCGCTCAGACGCGCGGCAACTCCTGGTGCAGCTCGTGGCACATGATCGCGAGGAACCCGGCAAGCCCCAGGTACAACGCCGCGTATTGCACGCGCGCCTCCGCGCTTACGGTGTAGTACGCCTCCTCGGCCTGGCCGCGGATGCCGCGCAGCGCCTGCATCACTTTCGGCGCCGCGAGGATCGCCATCAAGATGAGCAGCGGGCTCGGGTTGTACAGGAACAGGGCGAGCAGGATCGGCACGCCCACGAGCCACAGCCGCGGCGAGATCACGGCCGACACGCGGCCGCCGTCGAATGGCGATAGCGGGATCAGGTTGAACAGGTTCAGGAAAAACCCGGAGTAGGCGAGCGCGAGCAGCAACTGGCTGTCGTACGTGCGCCCCAGCCAGTAGCACACGAGCGCGCCGATGCTGCCGACGAGCGGTCCAGCGATGCCGACATACGCTTCGGTCTCGGCGTCGTGCGGCAAGTCCTTGAGCTCGATCCAGGCGCCGACGAACGGAATGAACGTCGGCGCGCCGACCTTCAGACCGCGCTGTCGCGCTGCAATGTAGTGCCCCATCTCGTGCACGAAGATCAGCAGCACGAAGCCGACGGCGTACCACCAGCCGAACACGAACGAGTACGCGAGCACCGACAGCAGCATCGTGCCGCCGGTCGTCAGCAGCTTGCCGAACTTCAGCCCGCTGAACAGCAACAGCAGAAGCTTCATCGTGGGCTTGTGCTCACGCCGCGGCCTTACGGCCGAAGAACTTCCGCGCGGTTGCGCCAAACGCAACGACGGCCACGATGATGACCTTCGCGAACTTCACGAAGAATGCGGCGCCCAACGCGATTAGGCCGAGCTTCTTGGCCGCGATCCCGCCGATCAACGCCGTGAGGCCGTACGCTGCAATCTTGTCGGTCGAGGAATTGAAATCCTCGTACCGCTTGCCGCCGTTGAACGCGAACGCGGAGAGCAGCGGCTCCGCGATGCGCCGATCGGTCTCGACCGTCGACGCTGTCGTGATCAGGTTCGCGGAGACGTACCCTTCACGGCCGAGCACGTAGGTGTTGTAGTTGATCGTCGGATCCGGGTCCGTGCCATTCTTCAGCATGGCCTCGGCCGACCACACGAGCCGGTGTGTCGCCGCGTCGTACGCCGGAGGCTCCACCCAGCGCGTGACCTTGATCGGGTCGATGCCGCGGCGCTCGCGCTCTGCGTTCGACGCTTCCGTGCCGTCTTTCAGGCTCTGCAGCAGCCCGGCCGCGTCCCACTCCTTCGCCTCGCCGTCTTTGATGTAGCCCGCGTTCTCGTACTCGACGCTGACGAAGAACTGAGTGTTCTTTCGCAAGGGCAGCACGAGACCGAGGAACCGGTCATCGGTGCGGTTACCCATGACCTTCATGACCTCGGAGCCTTCCTTCGCCGGCACGAAGCCGAAGCCCTCCGGCAGCGTCAACGTCGCCTGATCTCGCAGCGTCACGCTGTTCGGGCCCGCCACCATCGCCGCCATCGCCGCCCGCCAGGCGGCCTCGTTCTCCTGATCGGCACGAGTGGCCGGGGCCGCGGCGGCGTCGCGGTTGTCCGCCGGCTGCGCGGAGGCGCCGAAGAGCACGAACATGGCCGCCACAGCGCACAGCCCACGCACCGAGAAACGTGACAGCGAGCTCATCGCAACCTCCTATCGCCTAGTGTTCCGCGGCGCGATGTCGCCGCAACAGGTCCTCGCCGAAATCCTGGGCCCGGCTGCGCCACACTTCGTGCACATGGTTGCCGTTACCCTGCGCATTGTCGTACTCGAACACGAAATCCTTGCCCTGGATCCGATAGTAGTGCGGCTCGCCTTTCTTCACGCCGCCGATCCACGCGAACCTGAGGGCCGCGAGGTCGAGCGATTGCCGATACACGTTGGCCACTTCCGGCCGATAGGTCGTGAACACCTCGTCGAGCAACGCGAGCAACGTGGCCTGCTGCGCGCCGTTCAGCGCGGCGAACGCGATGCCGTCGGGCGTGAGCTCCGTCTTCCAGGCGTCCCACTCGCTGCGCGGCTTGAAGATGTTGCTCGTGCGTAGATCCCACGGCGTGTCGTACGCGTATTTGAAACCTGCCTTGTCGTTGAACGCGGCATCACCCTTCAGCGTCGCGGTCTGGCGCTGAGCATCGGTGAGCGAGGTTATCAACTGCCGGCCGAGGTCTTCCTCGACGCGCATCACACGCTCGCCGGCCAACGGCCCAAACGGCACCTCGGCCGGATCGGCGCCGAGGAACGTCGGTGTCACGGTGAACCCCTGCCCCGGCGAAACCGTGATGCTGAGCGAAATATGGTGCCCTTCGAATCGCCACGCCCACGGCGCGCGCTCGCTCGGCTCGCCGAACAGCGTCACCGTGTACGCCTCCACCCCGCGCGGAAAACCCGTGCTCGATGTCGCTTCGAGAAAGGTCTCGAGCTGCATGATGTTCAACAGTTTGTGATAGCCCTTGGCGCTCACGAGCGTCCACAACAGCTCGTGCAGCAGCGCGCGATGCTTCGCGTGCATGAGCGCGATGCTGAGTCCCGACCGGTCGGCGGGCCAATACACCCACTGTTGGCGCTGCGGATCTTCGAGCTTCAGCAGCAGCCGGTCTTCCATCGAGAAGCTGCGCAGCCGTTCCGAGAACTCGGGCTCCCCGCGCACGGATTCCAAGAGCGCGCGTGCCGCGCCCGTCATCGCGTTCGCGACGGCCGGGTCCTTGACCACCGGCGGCGCCACGGTCTGCGCAGTTGCCGCCGCCCCCACCCACGCGAACACGAACACAGCGACCCACCGCATCATCGAACACCTCGCTGCACGTGGCTCTCCCCCGAGCACGTCGGCCGATATACGATGGCTTGTACGCGCCGTGCGCACAAGGGCTTGGGGGAGAGCTGCCTTGCAGCGAGGGGGTTCGATGCGCCATTCCACGCACTCGTTTCTAGGGGCGATCACTATCGGCGTCGCCGGCATGTCGCTGTGCCATGCGCAGGACGCCGTGTTCCCGGGCCGCAAGGGCGGCCAGGATACGTTCGGCCCCTACGCCATCGTCGCCGACTGGCCGAAGCCGCTGTCGCAGCTGCCGGGACATGCCGCGTGGACGTACGGCGCCGGCCAGAGCGTGTTCGCCGTCACTCCCGATCGCGTGTTCGTGCTGCAGCGCGGCGAGTTGCCGGTGCTCGAGCGTCCGGCCACGCGGCGCGTGCGCGATATCGGCCCGAGCCTCGAGTTCCCCGTGTTCCGCTTGCCCGTTCGCGATGCGACGGTTGCGAGCCCGCCGGGCGGCGGCGCGGCGGGCCAGATGCCGCCGGACGGCCTCAAGGCATGGCAGGAACAAGGTGGCGTGCTCGGCGTCGACGCACGCTGGGAGCACTGCATCCTCGTGTTCGACCGCAACGGCAACCTCGTCGAGGACTGGACCCAATGGGACTCGATGCTGGCGCGCCCGCACGCCGTCTACGTGAGCCCGTACGACCCCGAGCAGCACATCTGGATCGTCGACGATTTCCGCCACGCGATCTTCAAGTTCACGAACGACGGCAAGAAACTCGTGCAGACGATCGGCACCTACAACGAGCATGGCGCCGACGCGACGCACTTCTTCCGCCCGACGTTCATGGCCTGGCTGCCGGACGGCACCTTCTTCGTCGCCGACGGCTACGAGAACACGCGCGTCGTGAAATTCGACGCGAACGGCAAGTACCTGCTCGCCTGGGGGCAGAAAGGCACGCCGCCGAACGACACGCGGCCAGGGTATTTGAACAACGTGCACGGCATCGCGGTCGACCCGCGCACACGGCGCGTCTTCGTGAACGACCGCGGCAACAACCGCGCGCAGGTATTCGACGAGAACGGCAAGTTCCTCGATCAGTGGAGCTTCGGCGGCGCGCCGTCGGACATCCACCTGTTCCTGATGGCGAGCGACGGGTATCTCTGGGTCGCCGACCGCGGCACGAGCAAAGTGTTGAAGTACTCGCTCGACGGCACGCTGCTGTACTCGTGGGGCACGTGGGGCACGTTCCCCGGCGGCTTCTGGGGCGTGCACGGC
>FTFB01006431.1_pt1 | contig 11259 bp, 9 predicted proteins | sample 1658331 | NCBI WGS metagenome assembly FTFB01 (sample SAMEA3914816, study PRJEB12502) | metagenome | biome: forest; material: soil | place: USA | collected 2011-09-16 | depth 0.3 m | reverse complement strand
CCGTTGAGCGCGCTCAACGGCGGCTCGAACGTCCGCAACAGGAACGGATGCCCGATGCGCGCCGACTCCAGGCGTGCGCCTTTGAGCCGCTGCTCCAGCGCTTCGAGGTAGACCGTGATGTCCGGCAGCTCGGGCACGCCAGGGTGCGCTAGGGGGCGAAGGAGGGATGCGTGATCGGGAGCTCAGTGACGGTGCCGAAGCGTCGGGCCGTGTCGCGGATGCGTTCCGCATCGCCAATCAGCACGATCGACACATCGTCCGCGCTCGGAAACGCCGCCTGGATGACCGCCCGCGCGAGCGGCATCGTCACCTCGCGCAGCGCGCCCGCATAGTCGTCGATGTACGCGGCATCGAGCCCATAGAATTCGAGCTCTGAGAGCGCAGCCGCCCAGTCGCCCGCGGTCTCGAAGTTGAGCGGATACTGCCCGAGCACGTAGCCGCGCGCGGAATCGAGCATCGCTTCGGTGACGCCGGTCTGCTTCAGGCGCGTGAGCGTTTCGAGGGACAGCTCCAGCGCTTTCGCCGTGTTCTCCGTGTCCGTGAACGAGCGGATCGCGAACTCGCCGGCCGCCATACTGCGAGTGAACGTCGCGCGCGCGCCGTACGACAGCCCAGACTTGATGCGCAGCTCGGTGTTGAGCAGCGACGTGAAGCGCCCGCCGTAGAGCGTGCTCACGAGATCTAGCGTCGCATGCTCGGGATAGCGCTTGCTCACGCCGACGTTCGCGATCCAGAAATACGTCTGCGACGAGTCGGGCGAATCGACGAGCAGCACACGCCGCCCGCGAACCCGCGCAGGCTCGGTGACCATCGCGAGCGCCGTCGCGGCGCGCTGCCAGCCGCCGAACGCAGCGCTCACGCCCTGCTTCAGCGCGGCGACATCGACGTCGCCCGCGAACACCAGGATGACGCGGTCCGCGCCGAAGTGCGCGCGATGATAGTCGAGTACGTACTGGTGACGCAGCGCTGCGAGCGTCGTCTCGCTGCCGCTCGAGGGCTTGCCATACGGATGATTGCCGAAGAGCAGCGCCCGCCCGTACGTGCCGATGAGCTCGGAGGGATCCGAATCCTTCGCTGCCTTGATGAGCTCGATGCGCCGAGCGCGCAGCTTCTCGAATTCCGCGGCATCGAAGCGCGGCCGCATCAAGGCGTCCGCGAGCAGCTCCAGCATCAAGTGCTGATCGCGTGCGAGAAATTGCCCGCTGATCGATATCGCCTCGACACCCGCCGCGACGCTGAAATTGCCACCGGCTCCCTCAACCGCATCGGCGAACGCAAACGCATCGCGCTCGCCCGCGCCCTTCTCGAGCAGGCCCGCGACGAGCGAAGCGACACCGGGAGTCGTATCGCCGATCGGTCCGCCGCGCAGCACCGCCTGGAACGAAATCAGCGGCACATCCCGACGCGGCACGATGAGCAGTGTGAGACCGTTCGGCAGCACGACGCGCTCGTGCGGCGGCACGTGCACGGCAGCCGCCGCGGGCTGCGTCAATGCGTAGGCCGTGTTCATGCGGCGCTCGTCTCCGGCTGCTCGACGACGTCCGGTTCCGAGTCCGGCAATAGGACACCGACGGTTCGTCGCTTCGCGTCGAGCAGCTCTCGTGCAGCCGCGTGCACTTCTGCGGCCGTAACTCGCTCGAACTGCGACGGCGCATCGAACAGCTTTTCCCATCCGCCGTGGAAGACTTCGTACTCGCCGATCAATTGTGCTTTGCCGTCGATGGTTGCCAGCTTCCGCCAGAACGACACCGCGAGGAGATTCTTCGCACGACGCAGCTCAGCGGCGCTCACGCCGTCGCGTACGATGCGGTCGAGCTCCGCATCGATCTCGGCCTGCACTTCCTGCGAGTCTGCGCCTTCCGGCAGGGTGAAATAGAGCCACAACAGCCCGGGGTCGAAGCCCTCGTGCCAGTGCCCGCCGACGTCGATGACGAGCTCCGTCTCTTCGACGAGACGCCGATAGAGGCGCGACGCATCGCCATCGACGAGGACCGACATCAGCAAACTCAGCGCCGGCGCGCGCGGATCCGAAGCGGCCGGCGCCTTGTAGGCATAGTGCAGGAGCGGCGTCTGCGCGCTTCGCCGTACGAGCACGCGACGTTCCTCGGTCTGCTCCGGTTCGCATGTGCTCACAGGCGCCGGTTCCGACTGACGCGGAATCGGCTCCAGATACTGCCGGGCGAGCGCGAACACCTCATCCGCATCGACGTCGCCCGCGAGGATCAGCGTCTGATTGTTGGGCGCGTAGTACGTGCGGAAGAACGTCTGCAGATCTTCGAGCCGCCAGGACTGAATATCCGCAGGCCACCCGATGACGGGAAACCGGTACGGATGCGCGACGAACGCCGCGGCCTGCACCTGCTCCGCGAGAAATCCGTGGTTGTTGTCATCCACGCCGAGCCGACGCTCGGAAGCGACGACGCCGCGCTCGTTCTCGATCACGTCCGTGTCGAAGGCGAGATGCGCGATGCGATCGGCCTCGAGATCGAAGATGAGCTCGAGTGCCGTGCGCGGAAACCAGTCCTGATACACGGTGACATCGTCGCTCGTGAATGCGTTGTTCGCGCCGCCCTGCGCTTCCATGAGCTGATCGAAGTCGCCCGGCTTGCGGCGCGCGGTGCCGTTGAACATCATGTGCTCGAAGAAATGCGCCAGTCCCGTGATGCCGGGCGCTTCGTTGCGGCTGCCGGCGCGCACCCAGTTGTAGAGCGCGACATTGGGAATGTGATGCACCGGCCAGACGATGATCTTCATGCCGTTCGCGAGCGTGATGCTGCGAATGTCGTCGCGGCCGGGGGCGGTGCTGTGCGGGGATGGGCTCATGGCTCTCGTCATCGTACGCGTCACGCTCTGTGTCGTGATGCTCAAAAGGCTTTTCAAGCGAGCGTGAGCCCAACCTCAGGCATGGCGCAAAAAAACGCCGCGGGCGGGGGAAGCGCACGCGGCGTCTAAGTAAGCGAACACCGGGGAAGTTGTTCGCAATTCGTCAGCTCAAAACGAGACACTCCTCGTCACGAGCGGCACTGCATCCAAAAGGAGGATCGGCGGTGCCTCAAAAGTCAGGCCGGGTCTCGCAAAGCGCGTATCGCCGGCACGGGTGGACTAGAGCAAAGCCTGTGCCAGCGCCCGGAATGCTTCTGGGACAAGCACTTAGGCGCTCCCGTGAGAGCCCGGTCCGCTGACCAAATTTGTCAGCTTTGGACGACCGACAGCCAAGCCTGTCGCGCTCAGTGACTGTCGGGAAGTACCACGACGCAAGGTTGCGACTTCTGCGTGAGCACGCTGCAGATGCTACGCGCGCGCGCTTCCTCGCCGACTGGCGATTGCAGGCGGAACAGCTGACCGGAAGCCGTTTGCACGGGGACGGCGTGCGCGAATAGCCCGTGTAGCTGTTGGTCGTAGGTGATCTGCAGGCGCTTCCATGCAGCGAGTGCTGCCTGCTGCGTGCCGAACGCGCCGAGCTGTATGCCATAGCTCGCGGGTGCAGCCGCTGCGCTGGCTGTGGGCGCAGATGCATGCGACAGCGGCGTGTTGCTCACGACCGATGGCTTGGTTGCGGGAGACTGCTGCGGATGTGGCACCGCAGGCAGCGCGAGAGGGGCGGGAGTCGCCGATGTCGCGGTCGCGGGTTTGCTCGCTGCCGTACCGGCAGGCGGCTCCTTTTTCACTATCAAAGGCGAGGGGGTGCCCGCGAGGCCGGAGCTTTCGATGCGAATCCGCGCCTCTTCCGCCCACTTCCCATTCGGATGTTTCGTGAGGAACGCTCTGTATCCGTCAGCCGAGTCGGCCGTCGTCGCGAGTTTCCAATCACGCTCTTCTTCGAGTTGCGCCACGCGCGCGCGCGCCTGCGTAGCAAGCTCGCTGTCCGGGTGATGTTCGATGAAGCGGCCGTACGCCTCGACCGTATCCGCCGACTCCGCGGACTTCCAGTCGATCTTCTCGCGACTGCAACCTGCGACGAGCGTCACAACTATGAGCCCCGCCAGGGCCGCGCCAACCAGTACACGCGTTCGGGTCACACGAGTCCCCTTCTCGATATCGGAACGGAATGCGGCACACGTCACGACTGCGGCCGCCCCTGGCGAAACATTCTAGCCGCCACGCCATACTGCGCCGAAGTTCGTTTGCTGTAAGAGTTGCCATGAGCGAACCACCCAAGCGCCGTCTGCTGGATGACATCGGCACCTCGCCGACGTTCGTCGCCGACGGTTGTAACCTGACTGGCGATCTCGAGACCAACGGTCCGATCGTCGTGTGCGGCTCGGTGCGCGGCGACGGGCGCATCGGCGGCGCGTTGCGCATGTCGGCGCAGTCCGCGTGGACCGGGGAAGTGCACGCTCACCACGGCATCATCGCCGGTCGTGTCACGGGCAAGCTCGTCATCGCCGAGAAGCTGGAAATCGGCGCCACCGCGGTCATTCGCGCCGACGTCGTCGCGCGCAGCATCGCGGTCGCGAAGGGCGCGATCATCGAAGGCCAGGTCACGATCACCAGTGGCGAGGCCGTCGTCGAGTTCGACGAGAAGCGCATCCGCAAAGTCGGCTGACGCACCGTTTTCGTCCGTGAAACGCGCCGCACGAGCCGGCGCGCGTTCCTCCGACGCGCCACGTTTCCTCCCTCTCGAAGCTCTTGCGTCTTAACTGATACAGCCGCTGGACGCGGTGCCGCTCGAGCTACTAAAGTGCCCATTCACCTTGGCACAGGGAGCGTGCGCCGAAGGATGTCTTCGTCAGGCGACAAATCGCCTTCTGATTGGCCTTCCGCATGAAACCGGCGCGCTTCCTCCATCTGGTCGCCCATCGCGGTGACGCGTCCGGCCATCCGGAGAACACGCTGCCGGCGTTCCAGTCGGCGCTCGACCTCGGCGTGCGATTCATCGATCTCGACGTGCAGATTGCGGCGAACGGCGTTCCCGTCGTGGTGCGCAATCACGAGATCATCGCCGGCAACGACCTGAAGAGCGTCGCGGAGCTCACCGCTGCCGAGCTCGCACAAGTGGATGTGAGCGAGCCGGCGCGCTTCGGTGACCGATTCAAAGGCACCTGTATTCCGCGCCTCGTCGATGCGCTCAGCCTGCTGACGAAACGTCCGGAGACGACCGTGTTCGTCACGTTGGGGCGCGCGAGCCTCGCGCACTTCGGGCACGACCAGGCAGTCGCACAGGTCACCGAGACGCTCAAGCCGTTCCGCTCTCGCTGCATCGTCGTGTGTGCGGATTTGCCGGCCGTGCATCGCGCGCGGCAAGTCGCGGGCTCGCAGATCGGCTGGATCCTGCCCGCCTGCGACAATCACACCCGTCTCAAATACGAGGCGCTGCAGCCCGAGTACGTCTTTTGCGACCGCCAGCTGCTGCCTTTGACGGGTGCGGTGTGGCGCGGGCCGTGGCGCTGGGTGGTGCGCGATGTGCCGACGCTCGACGTTGCGCTCGATCTCGCCGCGCGCGGCGCTGACTTCGTCGCCACCACGAATGTGAGGGAGCTGAGCGAGGCGATGCGGTCGCACGCATCGCAGACCCGCAATCTCGAAGCCGCGAGCTTTCCCGACGATGCCACGACCGTGGCACGAATCGATTGATCAGCGCGCAGCCGGGGCGGCTGTGAGCTCCGTGAGGATCGTGCGCTCGAGCCACGACGTGCCGGCGAGCTGATCGAAGAAGCCGCAATGCCCGCCATGCCGCGTCAGCCTCACGTGCAGCGCAGGCGGCCTCGCAATGCGCTCGAGCCCACCCACCGGAATGATCGGATCGTCTATCGCCGTAATGAGCGTCGCGGGCACGGACAGCTTCGCGAGGCGCTCGCCGGTGATGGCGTAGCCGTTCAGATATTCCTCGAGGCTCGCGAAGTGCGTGAACTTGCGCACCATCTCCAACGTCATGCGCCGCAGGCTCGACACGCCCAGCATCTCCGCGAAGTTGTAGACGGACGGCCACGCGGCCTGCTTCTTCACGAGCGAGCGCGTCCACTTGCGAATGAAGTAGCGGTGATAGAACGACCAGCCGTGCTCCAGCGCGTGCAGCGTCTCGTGAGGATCGAGCACCGGTGATACGGCGACGACGCGTGCGACGTTGAGCCCGGCCTGCGGCGCCTCCGCCGCGACGCGCAGCATGAAGTTGCCGCCGAGGGAGAAGCCGGCGAGGTGCAGCGGCCGCCCGGGCATCATCTCCTGGATGCGCTGCATGGCGCCGACGACTTCGGGCAGCAGGCACGAGTGGAACAGGTCGCGGTTGAGGTGATGCGTGGCGCCGTGGTCGCGCAGGTTCAGCCGCACGACGTCGAAGCCCTTGGCAAACAGCTTCTGTGCGAGCGACAGGATGTACAGCGAGTCGGAGCTGCCTTCCCACCCGTGCAGCGTCACGGCGATTTTGCCGGCCTCTGGCAACCCCGCCTTCGCGGGGCGCGAGATGAAACACTGCAGGCGCACGCCGTCGCCGCAGTCGAGCAGGGTCTCTTCGCTCACGGAAAGCAGGGGCGCGGCCATGCGCTCGACCGAGCGCCGGCGCACCGGCAGGCTCACGAGAAACGACTGCACGTGGGGACTGCGCATCCAGCGCGGAGGCTGGAAGCCCTCGTCAATACTCAACGCAGGCGGATCTCGATGCGATTGTTGCTGGCTGCGGCTCGGTTCCATTCGCCCGCGATGAGCGCCCCGGACACCTGTGGATAGGGCACGAGCGTACCCGAGGCGTCGCCCGCCGAGAACTGGATGTCGAGCGCACCATGCGTCGCGCTCTTGAACTCGCCGGCGAGATTGGCGAATGCGAGCGATTCGCGCTGCGAGGGTGGCAACGCCTCTTCGTGCGGATTGCCGAGCATGCTGCAGCGGGCGTACAGCAGGTCGTCCGGCGCCGGCGAGAGTCCTTCGCTCTGGTTGCCGACGAGGCAATAGCGACCGGGGTAGGTGCGCACCTCCACGACGCCGCGATACCCACGGGCGGCGAGCCGCGTGAACACCTGACGCACGGTGTCGAGCCGCGAGCCGGTGAGCGAGTCAGCGCCGTAAGGCACCGGGATGATCACCGGCTTCGAATCCGACGCCGCTGGCGCACCGGCCGGTGACGGCGCAGCTCCGGCGGGGGCCGGCTCCGCACTGGGCGGGGGCGGTTCGATGACGCCCTCCTTGCCGGCAGCATCGACCTCGCCGTTCGGCACTTCATCCGGAAGCGGCGTCGTCATGAGGTTCGTTGCTGCATTGGCGGCGGGCGCGGCCGGCGCCGGAGCCTGCGCGACTTGCGCCTGCTTCAACTCGGCGAGCTGTGTGACGAGTTGCTGCCGCAACCCGGCCTCACGCCACCAAAGGCCGGCGCTTGCCAGCGCGACGAGCAGCGCGAGGCTCGCGATCATCCAGGCCGTGCGCGCCTCGCGCGAAGAGCGCTGCGCGGCGGGCTGCACCGACGGCATCGCATCCTGCAGGAGCATGCGCACGTCCGAGGTGATGCGCTCGGACTGCGTGTCGATGCTCGCGACGAGCGCGCGCCGCAGCTCAGCGAACTGCTCGCGCAGGGCGGTGTCGGTGAGCGGTTTCGAGGGCGGCGGGGGCGCGCCGTCTTCCGCTTCAGTCTCTACCGCTTCGAGAGTCACCTGCTTGAAGCTCGATTGCTCGCTGTTGCGGCGGTCGGCGACGAGGTGCAGCTGATACAGCACCTTCGACACATCGGTCGGTTTGATCTGCTTCGGCAGCACGCCCACCGCGCCGAGCGCGCGCGCCTGGCCGAGATACAGCTCCCCTTCCTGGGAGGTGTACATCATGATCGGGATGGTCGCGGTACGCGGATTGTTCTTGATCGCCTGCACGGCCTGGAAGCCATCCATGCCGGGCATCATGTGATCCATGAAGATGACGTCGGGCCGATGGTGGCCGAGATACTCGATGGCCGCTTCGGCGTTCTCGGCGCTATCGACGTCGATTTCGTATTTTTCGAGGATGCGGGATAGAAACACACGCGCCGACTTCGAGTCGTCAACGATCAACGCGCGCTTCACTCCCATGCGGGCTCCCTGAACCGTCGTGCGAGACGGCGGGGAGTTTAGCGCAGAAAAACTCGCGTTCCAGCTTCGGGTTATCCATCCGTCGCGAGTCGGCGGCATGTCGCTGACTGCCGACGCTCGCCGAACCGCCCAATATCGAGCGGTAGAGCTCGGCGAGCCTCCGGGCGAGCACCGCGGAAGACCACTGCTCCGCATAGCGCCGCCCCGCGACTGACAGCTCGTGATGGAGATGCTCGTCACGCAGCACGTGAACGACGGCGGCGGCAAACGCCTGCCGCTCTTCAGGCACGACGATGGCGCCGCACCCCGGCTGCAGAACGAACTTCGTGCCGAGCTCAGCCGTGGACACGACCGGCGTGCCCTGTGCCATGGCTTCGAGCAGCACCAGTCCTTGCGTCTCGGTGCGCGAGGCGAACACGAACACATTCGCCGCCGCGTAGCAGTCGAGCAGGCCCGTATCACGATCGAGATAGCCGACGAAACGGACCGCCGAGTCGAGCCCGCGGCGCGCGACGAGCTGGCGCAGCGGCTCGCGCGCCGGGCCTTCGCCGGCAATCACGAACAGGGTGCTCGGCATCTCGCGGCGGACTTCGGCGAACACCTCGACGAGGAACTCGATGTTCTTCTCGTGTGCCACGCGGCCGACGTAGGTCATGAGCGGCTGATCGTGCGGCACCTTCAAAAGGGCACGGAAACGCGCACCCTCGCCGCCCTTGAATCGATCCGCCGGCAACCCGGTCGGCAGGACATGGATCGGCGTCGCGATGCCGTAGGCGAGCAGCACGTCGCGCATCGGCTCGGACGGCGCGATCAGCCCCTGCACATCGCGACACTGCGAGCGCGTGAAGGCCTTCGCGAAAGCGCGCCCGATCCGTCGCGGCAGCGCCGGCACGTAGTGATGCAGGTACTCCTCGAAGAACGTGTGATAGGTCGCGACGCACGGGATGCCGAGGCGCCGTGCGAACTTCACGCCCGCGTAGTGCGCGATGAATGGCGTGTGGATGTGGACGAGGTCGAACGCACCCTGCGGGAAAGCGCCGAGCGCGCGCATGAGCGCGCCCCACCGCATGCGGCGGTCTTCCGGGTCTTTCGGCACGCGCGCACCGGAAACCCGGATGATATTCGGCTCGGTGTCGATGAACGACCCGCCGTACTCCGGCACGACGAGCGAGGTCTCGACACCGCAGGCACCGAGGTCCTGGCGGAAGGTGCGAACGGACGTGGAGACGCCGTTGACGCGCGGAAAATAGACGTCCGAGATGAGAAGGACGCGCACGCGGCGGATGATGCCCTTAAATGAACGACTGGCCCAGTGTCGCAAGCCCCGCGCCGATGGCGGCGCCTGCCAGAACGTCCGTCGGGTAGTGCAGACCCAGCACCACACGCGAAGCCGCGATGAGCGTGGCGAGCGGCACGAGCACCCAGCCGAGCTCGGGGAATACGGCGACGGCCTGCCACGTGAAGGCCACTGCATGCAGCGTGTGCCCGGAGGGGAAGCTGTAGCGGTCGAGCGGCGCCATCGCGAGCGAGATCGAGGAGTGCGTGATGAAGGGCCGCTCGCGCACGAACACGCGCTTCAGCGCCTTGTAGAGCCCCACGCCCAGGACGCCGGTGACCGCCATCACGATCACGGGCCGCACGGCCACCGGACCGTAGAGCACCGGCAGCAGGGCGAGCATCGCGTACCAGATCAAGCCGTCACCGAGACGGCTCATGACCTTGAATAGCGTGCGGAGGCTGTTGTTGGAGGCACCCCGGTTCAGACGCCGGCAGATGCCGTACTCCGCCGCGTCGATGCGGGCGAGAAACGTGCTGAGGCTGCTGGCTTTCATGGGTGCACCCCGAAGACTACGGTTACGCAGTCCTTTCGAGGATCAGCAGTTTCGGCCCAACGCGCGACTGGGCGATGACGGGAAGATGAAAGTTTTCTTGCGACAGGGGGTTATGGAACATTTCGCGTGAACTACTTCACCATGTCGGTCACGTTAGACTCGCAGGCCATGCCGCACCTGTCACCTCGTCTCCGTCCTCGCCTGCCTATGGGCCCACCTCTGGGCCCGTTCCCGCCCCGCCGCCGGCGTCGGGCGGCACTGGCGCTCGTTGCCGGGATGCTGCTGCTCGGCGGCGGGAGCGGGCCTGCGTTTGCGATCAGCCGCATCGTGCTGGAGGTCGCAGAGCTGACGGTGCCGGGGGCGCAGGTCTCGAGCATCACGGCCACGTTTTCCCTGAACACGCGCGGAGCCCCGTCCGCTCAGGTGCGCGCCGACCAGATGGTGCTCGCAGAGCCGATCGGCACGCTTCGCTCAGTGGAGGTGGTGTGCGGCTCCGTCGTGATTCACGAGCCCACATTCGCGTGCCGCAGCGGGCATCTCGAAGCGCATGGGGGGCCGACCAAGTCGATCGCGATGCAAGCCGCGGCGGAATACAACTCCGCGCGCGATGAGACCTCGGCCGAGGGCTCGGCTTTCGCGGTAGCGGGCGGCACGGCCGAATTCACGAGCCGCCTCGATGCGCGGGGGTGGTCCATGGAAGCGGCGGCGCATTCGCTCGATGTCCAGCAGGTCCGCGCGCTCGCCCTGCCGTGGTTCAAGGTGCCTGACAGCCTCATGTTCGACGGGCACGTGGACATCACCGGCGAGGCCGCGAACCGCAACGAGGCGCTCGCGATGAACGCGGAAGTGCGCAGCGCCGACCTAAACGTCATGAACGAAGAGGGCACCGTCGTCGCCGAGAAAGTGAGCACCGGCGTGCGCGTCGCGGCCGAGCGCGTGGGCCGGGGCTTCGATGTCGAAGCGCGCCTCGAGGCTGGGAGCGGGCAGGCGCTGAGCGGGCCCGTGCTCTTCGACTTCGCCGCGAATCCACTGAAGCTCGAGGCGCGCGGACGCTACGAGGACGACACGCTCGCGCTCGCGGAGATCTCGCTGTTTCAGAAGAACCTCACGGAAGCGCACGGACACGCGACGGTTGTGCTCGAGCAGCAGCCCCGCGTGAGCGAGGCGCACCTCGATCTGGCGAGTCTCCTGTTCCCGGCCGCGTACACGAGTTTCCTGCAGATCGGCCTTGCGGCGACCGACTTCGGCCAGCTGAAGACCACCGGCATCGCGCGCGGCACGCTCGATATCGAGAACAACGTCGTGCAGCGCGCGCAACTGCAGGTCAACGACCTCGCGATGGAAGACGCGAAGGGCAAGTTCGCGATGAGCGACGTGCAGGCCGGCTTCAACTGGGCGCGCGACGAGAAGGCGACGGTGCAGCCGTCGTACATCTCGTGGGG
>FTFB01008712.1_pt1 | contig 11278 bp, 3 predicted proteins | sample 1658331 | NCBI WGS metagenome assembly FTFB01 (sample SAMEA3914816, study PRJEB12502) | metagenome | biome: forest; material: soil | place: USA | collected 2011-09-16 | depth 0.3 m | reverse complement strand
CGCGGCGTCGTCGAGCGTGCCCACACGCCCCGACGGATTGCCTTTCGCGAAGTCGGCCATCGTGATCTTGAGGTCTGCGGCGAATTGCGAGCCCATGTCCGTCTCGGTCACATACGGGGCGATCGCGTTGACGCGGATGCCGCGCTTCGCGTTCTCGAGGCCTGCGGACTTCGTGAGGCCGAGCACGGCGTGCTTCGAGGCCGAGTAGTGCGCGGCGCCGCGACCGGAGCCCGTGATGCCGCTGACGGACGAGTTGTTCACGATTGCGCCGCTGCCCTGAACGAGCATCTGCTTGATCTCGTACTTCATGGCGAGCCAGACGCCTTTGACATTCGTCGTCATCACACGGTCGAAGTCGTCTTCGGACTGGTCCTCGATCAGGCTAAGGCCCGTCATCGTGCCGGCGTTGTTGAATGCGCAGTCGAGGCTGCCGAACTTTTCGACCGCGAACGCGACGAGTGCCGCGACGTCGGCCGCCACCGTCACGTCGGTGCGGCGGAACGCCGCGGTGCCGCCGAGCTTTTCAACCAACGCGACGGTCTCCTCGCCGCGCTCGACGCTGCGATTGCCGAGCACGACGCGCGCGCCTTCGCGCGCGAACGCGAGCGCCGTCGCGCGGCCGATGCCCGCGCCGCCGCCGGTCACGAGCGCCGTCTTGCCGGTGAATTTGCCGTTGGTCATTGCCGTGCCCCGCATGCCATCGATGGACCGGCATGATCGTCGCAGCGGCGCCGCAACTCAACCGCTGGCGCGTGGCTGCTGTCGGCCGCGTCAACCCAATTGGCCGAAGGTCGGTCGCGAGATGCGCGACGTGCTGTCGCCGGCGGCGCCGGGCGCACGCAGCGCCTGCTTCCACGCGACGAGTGCCGCCGTCTCCAGCGGCCGGCACAGCAGGTAGCCCTGGCCGACGTCGCAACCGAGGGAAGCGAGCTTGCGATACTGCGACTCGGTCTCGATGCCTTCGGCTACCACCTGTTTGCCGAGCGTGCCCGCCACTGCGATGATCGCCTTGACGATCGCCACCGATTTTTCGGTGGGGAGATTCGCCACGAAGGCGCGGTCGATCTTCAACGTGTCGAATACGAGCTCGTTCAAATACGCGAGGGACGAGTATCCGGTGCCGAAGTCGTCGAGTGCCACGCGGACGCCCTGCTGCAGCAGCCGTAGCAGTGCGTCATTGGTGGTACGAAAGTCCCCGATGATCGACGCTTCGGTGATCTCGACTTCGAGGTGTTGTCCCTCGAGACCGGCGGTCGCAAGACTCTCGATCACGGTCTCGGCGAAGGTCGGGTCCTGGAGTTGCCGAGCAGACACGTTGACGGCTACTCGCTCGAACGGCAGTCCAAGCGCGCGCCATTCTGCGAAGTCGGCCAGGGCGCGACGCAACACCCATGCGCCGACCTCGCCGATGAGACCCGTCTCTTCGAGGATCGGCACGAACAGGGCGGGCGACACCAGACCGCGCTGCGGATGCCGCCATCGCAGCAGCGCCTCGACCGACTTGAAGCGGTGCGTCGAAAACTCGCGCTGCGGTTGGTAGACGAGAAAGAACTCGCCGCCAACGAGCGCGTGACGCAAGGCGTGATGCAGCGCATGGCGCTCCTGCAGCTGTTCGTCCATCTCGCGCGCGAAGAACTTGTGGCAGGACTTGCCCGCATCTTTGGCGCCGTACATCGCCATGTCGGCACGCCGTAGCGGCTCCTCCGCGGTGCTTCCGTCTTCCGGAAACAGCGCGATACCGACGCTGGCGCTGACGAATGATTCGCGTCCGTCGATCACGTACGGCTTTTTCAGCGCGTCGATTGCCTTGATCGCCACCGCTTCCGCCTCGAGCGGGCTCTGAACCTGCGGCAGAACGATCGCGTACTCGTCCCCACCGAGGCGGGCCACGGTATCCGCGTCGCGCAATACGCCCGAGAGCCGCAGCCCAGTCTCCTTCAAAAGCTCGTCGCCGCTGCGGTGACCGCGCGTGTCGTTGATCTCCTTGAAGCCGTCGAGGTCGATGAACAGCACCGCCAATCGCCGCTCGTCGCGATGCGCTTGCGCCACGGCCTGGCGCAACCGGTCGTCGAGCAGCTCGCGATTCGGCAGACCGGTGAGCGGGTCGAAGTGGGCGCGTTGAAACAACTCCGCCTCGCGGTTGCCGGCCGCGACGGCCACAGCCACGCGGACGGCGAGCTCGCGAATCGACTCCGTCTCGCGCGGCGTGAACTCGACGCCGGCCGCGTCGATTGCGATCAACGCACCGACGACGATGTCGCCGACTCGCAGCGGTGCGACGTATGCGCTCGCGGTAGCCGGCCATTGCCCGAACGAGACGCCGTGGCTCGCGAGTTGGGTTGCCGTCGTACTGCACTCGGCGTCCCGCGACGAGAGCCAACTGTGGAGCGCTGGCGTGATGGCGACGCGATCGAGCGCCACGGGTTGCAGGCCACTCGCGCGGTAGACGCGGCCACGCTCGCGATGATCCACGTCGATCATCAGCACCATGTGCTCGCCGTGGGGGACGAGCGAACGCAGCCGCTCGAGCAGCGTCCCCAGCACGGTCTCGATCGCGGCCGTCTCGAGGATCAGCCGGTCGATGTCGGCGAGCGCGCGGAGCGACGCGAACTGATGATTCAGTTGTGTCGCCATCGAGTTCATCGCGTTACCTACGTCGCCGAACTCGTCGCCCGACGCGATCTTCACGGGCGTTGTGAAGTTCTGCTCGGCGATGCGACGCGTTGCGCGCAGCAACTCGTGCAGCGGCTCCAGGGTTCGCCGAATCTGGGCGCCTGCCAGAAGAATGATCAGCGCGAGTGTCAGAACCGCGGCTTCGGCGACCACGCGGTACAGGCTGCCGAGCGACTCCAAGGCGATTTGCCGGGGCTGGCTTACGACAATCGTCCATGGCGCGGCGGCGAACCGCGACGGCAGGAAGAGCTCCCAATACGCGGTCAACCATTCGTCGCCTTCGGAGGACCAGGCGAGACGGCCGCTCGCCATGGCGCCGCGCGCAGCTTGCAGTCGCGCCAGAGTTTCCGCCGGCAGCGGCGCCGAGCACTGCACGGGCGTCCGTAGCGAGAGCGGCCCGAACACGCAGACTTCCATGCCGCGGCCGAGCACGTCTTTCGTCTGCCAAAGGAAATCGGGATCGACTTGGCCGACCACCGTGCCGTCGTCGGCTCTGCGCGCGACGATCACGTCGTAGCCGTTCGCGCCCTGCACGAGATCGACTTTCGGTTTGGTCTCATCGATCGGCACGTCGATGGGCGAGCCTGCCACGCTGCCGAACAACGCTTCTGGAGAACCGTGCCTCACGATCGCGGCGGCCGTGAGCTCGGGTGCCCGCGGAGCTGCGAGTCGCGACTCGGCGCCCGGCAGCACGGCGCTCACCGCCAGCAACTTCTCCATCGTGACGCGGCCATAGGTGCGGGCGGCCGCGCCGATCTGCTCTTGTGCCTGGCGCTCGATCTCGCCGCCGACGCGTTGGGACAGCCAGCCCGCGAGCACGAACAGCGGCACGAGGCTGCCCACGAGGAACAAGCCGAAGATGCGCCGCGCGATGCGGCTGTCGAAGACCTGGAGCCTGATGTGCATGGCGTGCCGGTCAGTAGTCTTTGGCGACGCCGACGAACGAGCCGTCGTTGGCGCGGACTACGTCGTCCTGTGAAAACGCGGCCGTGAGAGGCGCGACTGACTTACCGTCCGGACCCATGCTGTACAGGTCGAAATCGGTATTGATCGGCACGAGATTGCGGTCCTTGCGCAGAACGCCGCGATTCGCGCCCGCGACCGGCAGGTACTGATACGGCTTGCCCCACGGGTCGTCGGCATCGAGGCCCGCTTCGACCAGCGTCGCCGGGAAGCTACGCGTGCTCAACTGCCAGCGATACAGCTGAAGACTGATCCTGCCGATGTCGCCGACAGCCACGGCTACCCGCGCGCGCGTCATGTATCCGGTGTAAGCGGGCAGAGCGATCGACGCCAGGATCATGGCGGCCGTCATGGCGACCACGAGCTCGAGCAGCGTGACGCCGCTCTGCCGTCGTTGTTCGAGCTCGTGCATGGACCGCCCCCTGATACGGGAGCAGTGTGCGCCGCCATGATCTATGGCACCGTGAGCGCTATCACCGGCATGAGGCTGCGACTGTGCAGTGTGCACCGTCGAGCCGTGACGTTCGTCACGTTTTCCCGCTAAATCGCGAGCGGCTCCGTGCTGTCGCCTATGCGCTCGGCCGGCACACCGAGCTTGTGCAAGATCGCGAGCAGCAGGTTCGACATCGGCGTGTGCGGCGGGGATTGCAGATGTCGCCCACCGCGCAGCTGCCCGGCCGCGCCGCCGATCAGAAGCACCGGCAGCGGATCGAAGTTGTGCTCGTTGCCGTCGCTCAAGCTGCTGCCGTACAGGATCAGCGAGTGGTCGAGCAGCGAGCCGTCGCCATCGCGGGTATTGCGGAGCTTGTCGATGAAATACGTGAGCGCTTTGACGTGGTAGCGGTTGATGACGGCGAACTGGTCCTTGTTCTTGCGCTCGTTGCTGTGGTGCGAAGCGTTGTGGAAGCCTTCGCGCACGCCGCTGCCGGGATAGATCGCGTTACTGTTCTCGCGCGCGAGCATCAGCGTCGAGATCCGCGTGATTTCCGTTCGATACGCCAGCACTTGCAGGTCGAACATGGTGTTCAGATGTTCCTGGAAGTTGTCCGGCACGCCGACCGGCGCTTCGGGCAGCTCGACGCCGGCTGACAGGCGTTCGTCGACCTGTAACACGCGACGCTCGACCTCGCGCACCTCGTCGAGATAGTCCGCGAGGCGGCCGCGGTCTGCCGCGGGCAGCGAGACGCGCAGCCCGTGAACCTGGTCGACGACGGAGTCGAGCAGGCTGCGCGCTTCCGCACGCCGCGTTGCGCGTTCGGCATCCGTGCTGCCGTCGCCGAACAGCCGCTCGAACGCGACCTGCGGGTTGTGCTCCATCGGCAACGGCAACGTGGCCGATTTCCACGCGAGAGTGTTGCGATAGGCGCACGTGAAATTCGCGTCGCAATTCAAGCCGACCTCTTCGATCGACAACTCGATCGACGGCAACGGCGTGTCTTGCCCCACGTGCGCCGCCGCGACCTGGTCGACCGTCGGGCCGACGAACGCGCGGTCGCCTTTGACCGGGTGCGCGCCGCTCAGGAACACCGCCGCCGCGCGTACGTGGTTCTCGGCGCCGCCGGTGTCCTCGCCGGTCCACGGTGCGACGGGCGCATGCGCGAGCCCGCTGACGACGCAGACGCTCGGGCGAAACGGCTCGAGCGGCGCCAGGATCTCGGACATGGCGAAGCCCGTGCCCGTCGCGGAAGGCGTCCACTTGTCCATCGTCGCGCCGTGCGGGATGTAGATGCAGCCGAAGCGGCTCTTCGGTTTCGCCGCCGTTGCGGCGAGCGCCGTGGCAGCCGGAATCATCGAATCGAGCAGTGGCAGGGCAATCGCCGCGCCGGCGCCGCGCAGCATCGCGCGACGGGACAAGTGCTTCTTGGCGATGAACATCGTGTTCTCTTCAGTCGGCGCGCGCTTGCGTGGAACTCGTGCCGGGCAACTTGACCTTCATCGTCATCGGAACGCTCTCCGCCACCGCGAGCACTAGCGCCGACATCCGATACTGCTCCCGTGCGGCGCGCCGCACGGGAGCAGTATCGGATGTCGGCGCTAGTGCTCGCGGTGGCGGAGAGCGTTCCGATGACGATGAAGGTCAAGTTGCCCGGCACGAGTTCCACGCAAGCGCGCGCCGACTGAAGAGAACACGATGTTCATCGCCAAGAAGCACTTGTCCCGTCGCGCGATGCTGCGCGGCGCCGGCGCGGCGATTGCCCTGCCACTGCTCGATTCGATGATTCCGGCTGCCACGGCGCTCGCCGCAACGGCGGCGAAACCGAAGAGCCGCTTCGGCTGCATCTACATCCCGCACGGCGCGACGATGGACAAGTGGACGCCTTCCGCGACGGGCACGGGCTTCGCCATGTCCGAGATCCTGGCGCCGCTCGAGCCGTTTCGCCCGAGCGTCTGCGTCGTCAGCGGGCTCGCGCATGCGCCCGTCGCACCGTGGACCGGCGAGGACACCGGCGGCGCCGAGAACCACGTACGCGCGGCGGCGGTGTTCCTGAGCGGCGCGCACCCGGTCAAAGGCGACCGCGCGTTCGTCGGCCCGACGGTCGACCAGGTCGCGGCGGCGCACGTGGGGCAAGACACGCCGTTGCCGTCGATCGAGTTGTCGATCGAAGAGGTCGGCTTGAATTGCGACGCGAATTTCACGTGCGCCTATCGCAACACTCTCGCGTGGAAATCGGCCACGTTGCCGTTGCCGATGGAGCACAACCCGCAGGTCGCGTTCGAGCGGCTGTTCGGCGACGGCAGCACGGATGCCGAACGCGCAACGCGGCGTGCGGAAGCGCGCAGCCTGCTCGACTCCGTCGTCGACCAGGTTCACGGGCTGCGCGTCTCGCTGCCCGCGGCAGACCGCGGCCGCCTCGCGGACTATCTCGACGAGGTGCGCGAGGTCGAGCGTCGCGTGTTACAGGTCGACGAACGCCTGTCAGCCGGCGTCGAGCTGCCCGAAGCGCCGGTCGGCGTGCCGGACAACTTCCAGGAACATCTGAACACCATGTTCGACCTGCAAGTGCTGGCGTATCGAACGGAAATCACGCGGATCTCGACGCTGATGCTCGCGCGCGAGAACAGTAACGCGATCTATCCCGGCAGCGGCGTGCGCGAAGGCTTCCACAACGCTTCGCACCACAGCAACGAGCGCAAGAACAAGGACCAGTTCGCCGTCATCAACCGCTACCACGTCAAAGCGCTCACGTATTTCATCGACAAGCTCCGCAATACCCGCGATGGCGACGGCTCGCTGCTCGACCACTCGCTGATCCTGTACGGCAGCAGCTTGAGCGACGGCAACGAGCACAACTTCGATCCGCTGCCGGTGCTTCTGATCGGCGGCGCGGCCGGGCAGCTGCGCGGTGGGCGACATCTGCAATCCCCGCCGCACACGCCGATGTCGAACCTGCTGCTCGCGATCTTGCACAAGCTCGGTGTGCCGGCCGAGCGCATAGGCGACAGCACGGAGCCGCTCGCGATTTAGCGGGAAAACGTGACGAACGTCACGGCTCGACGGTGCACACTGCACAGTCGCAGCCTCATGCCGGTGATAGCGCTCACGGTGCCATAGATCATGGCGGCGCACACTGCTCCCGTATCAGGGGGCGGTCCATGCACGAGCTCGAACAACGACGGCAGAGCGGCGTCACGCTGCTCGAGCTCGTGGTCGCCATGACGGCCGCCATGATCCTGGCGTCGATCGCTCTGCCCGCTTACACCGGATACATGACGCGCGCGCGGGTAGCCGTGGCTGTCGGCGACATCGGCAGGATCAGTCTTCAGCTGTATCGCTGGCAGTTGAGCACGCGTAGCTTCCCGGCGACGCTGGTCGAAGCGGGCCTCGATGCCGACGACCCGTGGGGCAAGCCGTATCAGTACCTGCCGGTCGCGGGCGCGAATCGCGGCGTTCTGCGCAAGGACCGCAATCTCGTGCCGATCAATACCGATTTCGACCTGTACAGCATGGGTCCGGACGGTAAGTCAGTCGCGCCTCTCACGGCCGCGTTTTCACAGGACGACGTAGTCCGCGCCAACGACGGCTCGTTCGTCGGCGTCGCCAAAGACTACTGACCGGCACGCCATGCACATCAGGCTCCAGGTCTTCGACAGCCGCATCGCGCGGCGCATCTTCGGCTTGTTCCTCGTGGGCAGCCTCGTGCCGCTGTTCGTGCTCGCGGGCTGGCTGTCCCAACGCGTCGGCGGCGAGATCGAGCGCCAGGCACAAGAGCAGATCGGCGCGGCCGCCCGCACCTATGGCCGCGTCACGATGGAGAAGTTGCTGGCGGTGAGCGCCGTGCTGCCGGGCGCCGAGTCGCGACTCGCAGCTCCGCGGGCACCCGAGCTCACGGCCGCCGCGATCGTGAGGCACGGTTCTCCAGAAGCGTTGTTCGGCAGCGTGGCAGGCTCGCCCATCGACGTGCCGATCGATGAGACCAAACCGAAAGTCGATCTCGTGCAGGGCGCGAACGGCTACGACGTGATCGTCGCGCGCAGAGCCGACGACGGCACGGTGGTCGGCCAAGTCGATCCCGATTTCCTTTGGCAGACGAAAGACGTGCTCGGCCGCGGCATGGAAGTCTGCGTGTTCGGGCCGCTCTCGCTACGGACGCCCGTGCAGTGCTCGGCGCCGCTGCCGGCGGAAACTCTGGCGCGACTGCAAGCTGCGCGCGGCGCCATGGCGAGCGGCCGTCTCGCCTGGTCCTCCGAAGGCGACGAATGGTTGACCGCGTATTGGGAGCTCTTCCTGCCGTCGCGGTTCGCCGCCGCGCCATGGACGATTGTCGTAAGCCAGCCCCGGCAAATCGCCTTGGAGTCGCTCGGCAGCCTGTACCGCGTGGTCGCCGAAGCCGCGGTTCTGACACTCGCGCTGATCATTCTTCTGGCAGGCGCCCAGATTCGGCGAACCCTGGAGCCGCTGCACGAGTTGCTGCGCGCAACGCGTCGCATCGCCGAGCAGAACTTCACAACGCCCGTGAAGATCGCGTCGGGCGACGAGTTCGGCGACGTAGGTAACGCGATGAACTCGATGGCGACACAACTGAATCATCAGTTCGCGTCGCTCCGCGCGCTCGCCGACATCGACCGGCTGATCCTCGAGACGGCCGCGATCGAGACCGTGCTGGGGACGCTGCTCGAGCGGCTGCGTTCGCTCGTCCCCCACGGCGAGCACATGGTGCTGATGATCGACGTGGATCATCGCGAGCGTGGCCGCGTCTACCGCGCGAGTGGCCTGCAACCCGTGGCGCTCGATCGCGTCGCCATCACGCCAGCGCTCCACAGTTGGCTCTCGTCGCGGGACGCCGAGTGCAGTACGACGGCAACCCAACTCGCGAGCCACGGCGTCTCGTTCGGGCAATGGCCGGCTACCGCGAGCGCATACGTCGCACCGCTGCGAGTCGGCGACATCGTCGTCGGTGCGTTGATCGCAATCGACGCGGCCGGCGTCGAGTTCACGCCGCGCGAGACGGAGTCGATTCGCGAGCTCGCCGTCCGCGTGGCTGTGGCCGTCGCGGCCGGCAACCGCGAGGCGGAGTTGTTTCAACGCGCCCACTTCGACCCGCTCACCGGTCTGCCGAATCGCGAGCTGCTCGACGACCGGTTGCGCCAGGCCGTGGCGCAAGCGCATCGCGACGAGCGGCGATTGGCGGTGCTGTTCATCGACCTCGACGGCTTCAAGGAGATCAACGACACGCGCGGTCACCGCAGCGGCGACGAGCTTTTGAAGGAGACTGGGCTGCGGCTCTCGGGCGTATTGCGCGACGCGGATACCGTGGCCCGCCTCGGTGGGGACGAGTACGCGATCGTTCTGCCGCAGGTTCAGAGCCCGCTCGAGGCGGAAGCGGTGGCGATCAAGGCAATCGACGCGCTGAAAAAGCCGTACGTGATCGACGGACGCGAATCATTCGTCAGCGCCAGCGTCGGTATCGCGCTGTTTCCGGAAGACGGAAGCACCGCGGAGGAGCCGCTACGGCGTGCCGACATGGCGATGTACGGCGCCAAAGATGCGGGCAAGTCCTGCCACAAGTTCTTCGCGCGCGAGATGGACGAACAGCTGCAGGAGCGCCATGCGCTGCATCACGCCTTGCGTCACGCGCTCGTTGGCGGCGAGTTCTTTCTCGTCTACCAACCGCAGCGCGAGTTTTCGACGCACCGCTTCAAGTCGGTCGAGGCGCTGCTGCGATGGCGGCATCCGCAGCGCGGTCTGGTGTCGCCCGCCCTGTTCGTGCCGATCCTCGAAGAGACGGGTCTCATCGGCGAGGTCGGCGCATGGGTGTTGCGTCGCGCCCTGGCCGACTTCGCAGAATGGCGCGCGCTTGGACTGCCGTTCGAGCGAGTAGCCGTCAACGTGTCTGCTCGGCAACTCCAGGACCCGACCTTCGCCGAGACCGTGATCGAGAGTCTTGCGACCGCCGGTCTCGAGGGACAACACCTCGAAGTCGAGATCACCGAAGCGTCGATCATCGGGGACTTTCGTACCACCAATGACGCACTGCTACGGCTGCTGCAGCAGGGCGTCCGCGTGGCACTCGACGACTTCGGCACCGGATACTCGTCCCTCGCGTATTTGAACGAGCTCGTATTCGACACGTTGAAGATCGACCGCGCCTTCGTGGCGAATCTCCCCACCGAAAAATCGGTGGCGATCGTCAAGGCGATCATCGCAGTGGCGGGCACGCTCGGCAAACAGGTGGTAGCCGAAGGCATCGAGACCGAGTCGCAGTATCGCAAGCTCGCTTCCCTCGGTTGCGACGTCGGCCAGGGCTACCTGCTGTGCCGGCCGCTGGAGACGGCGGCACTCGTCGCGTGGAAGCAGGCGCTGCGTGCGCCCGGCGCCGCCGGCGACAGCACGTCGCGCATCTCGCGACCGACCTTCGGCCAATTGGGTTGACGCGGCCGACAGCAGCCACGCGCCAGCGGTTGAGTTGCGGCGCCGCTGCGACGATCATGCCGGTCCATCGATGGCATGCGGGGCACGGCAATGACCAACGGCAAATTCACCGGCAAGACGGCGCTCGTGACCGGCGGCGGCGCGGGCATCGGCCGCGCGACGGCGCTCGCGTTCGCGCGCGAAGGCGCGCGCGTCGTGCTCGGCAATCGCAGCGTCGAGCGCGGCGAGGAGACCGTCGCGTTGGTTGAAAAGCTCGGCGGCACCGCGGCGTTCCGCCGCACCGACGTGACGGTGGCGGCCGACGTCGCGGCACTCGTCGCGTTCGCGGTCGAAAAGTTCGGCAGCCTCGACTGCGCATTCAACAACGCCGGCACGATGACGGGCCTTAGCCTGATCGAGGACCAGTCCGAAGACGACTTCGACCGTGTGATGACGACGAATGTCAAAGGCGTCTGGCTCGCCATGAAGTACGAGATCAAGCAGATGCTCGTTCAGGGCAGCGGCGCAATCGTGAACAACTCGTCCGTCAGCGGCATCACGGGCTCCGGTCGCGGCGCCGCGCACTACTCGGCCTCGAAGCACGCCGTGCTCGGCCTCACGAAGTCCGCAGGCCTCGAGAACGCGAAGCGCGGCATCCGCGTCAACGCGATCGCCCCGTATGTGACCGAGACGGACATGGGCTCGCAATTCGCCGCAGACCTCAAGATCACGATGGCCGACTTCGCGAAAGGCAATCCGTCGGGGCGTGTGGGCACGCTCGACGACGCCGCG
>FTFB01005359.1_pt1 | contig 11283 bp, 10 predicted proteins | sample 1658331 | NCBI WGS metagenome assembly FTFB01 (sample SAMEA3914816, study PRJEB12502) | metagenome | biome: forest; material: soil | place: USA | collected 2011-09-16 | depth 0.3 m | reverse complement strand
TCAGAGGTCTCGCGCGTCCCGGAAGACCCATGATGGCACACGACGCCAGCCGTCCAGTAATTCACGGTCGAGGCGGCGGCAGTCGGGGCAATAACGGGCCACCAGCTCCCAGAACCGGGCCGAGTGGTTCATGTGGCGAACGTGCGCCAGCTCGTGGATCAGCAGGTAGCGTACGACCTCCGGGCGCTGGAACAGCAGGCAACAGTTGAGGCTGATGGTGCCCCTCGTGGAGCAGCTTCCCCATCGCGTGCGCTGGCGGCGCACGGCGATGCGCCGATAAGGAAGCGCCATTTCCCGCGCGCATTCTTCAAGCATTGGCGCCAGCACCTCGGCCGCCCGCGCGCAGAGCCAGCGGCGCATCACGTTCTGGACGGTGCGGCCATCGGAGGTATTGCCTGTGAGGCTGAGTAGGCCTGGCGCGACAACTGGCAGCCGCAATCGCCCTGGGCCACCGGCAACGTGGACGCGCCAGGTTTCGCCGGCCCCCGCGAGCTCGACCTGCGAAGGCGGAAACGGCTCGGGCGGGGTGGCGTTTTTCTTCGCCTCGGCGCGCTTCTTCTCGATCCAGGGGCGATGGCGCTCCAGGAAGCGCTCGACAGCCGAACGCGAGGTGCGCGACGGCACCACCACTTCGACACGCCCGCTGTGGAAGACGCGCACGGTGAGGCGGCGCGCACGCCGGCTCTCGCGGAATGCCCATCCGTCGGCGGCGTCTCGTTCGGACCAGAGCGGTAGCTGTACGGCCTGTTCGTCAAACATCGGCGGTCAATGATCCATCCATTTCACTACAGAAGTGCTGCGAGCTCCGTGCCTTCGCGGATGGCGCGCTCCGCGTCGAGCTCCGCCGCGAGCAGCGCCCCGCCAATTACGCGCACATGAACGTTGGAAGGCAAGCCCGCCAGCAGCTCGGTGCACGACTCCTGGCCTGCACAGATGATTACTGAATCCACGTCGAGCACTTCACTTCCGTTCGGCCCCACGATGTGCAGGCCTTTGTCATCGATGCGGTGATAGGCAATGCCGCCACGCATGTCTACGCCGCGTGCCTGCAGCGCCGTCCGATGCGCCCAGCCCGTGGTTTTCCCCAACGTCGCGCCCGGGCGAGCGGGTTTTCGTTGCAGAAGATAGACGGTACCGCGCTTCTCATGCGCACTTCGTTCGGGCAGAAGGCCACCGGGTGTGCTCAACCCCATGTCGATGCCCCATTCCTCACAATACTCACGGGTCGCCGTGGCCAGGTCGGGCGCGCGCGCCACGGTGAGATAGGTTGCGACGTCGAAGCCGATGCCGCCAGCACCCACAATGGCTACGCGTGCACCCGCCTTGCGGCGGCCGCTGAGCAGGTCCGGATAGGAGATGACTTTCTCGTGGTCGATGCCGGGGATCGCGGGCATGCGCGGCCGGACGCCGGCGGCCACGACCACCTCGTCGAAAGCACCGCCAACAATTTCTCGAGCCGTTGCCAGCGTGCCCAGGCGAACGTTCACCTTGTGCTTCGCCAGCTGGACGCGGAAGTAGCGAAGCGTCTCGTGAAACTCTTCTTTGCCCGGCACTTCGCGTGCGTAACGAAACTGGCCGCCGATCTCGTTTTCGCGCTCGAACAACGTGACTTCGTGCCCACGCTCTGCAGCCGAGACGGCGCAGGCGAGGCCTGCAGGACCTGCGCCGACGACACAAACCTTGCGCGGCACTTTGACGGCAGACAGAACCAGCTCCGTCTCGCGAGCCGCACGCGGGTTGACGAGGCATGTCGCATTCTTGCCGGCAAATATGCGGTCGAGACAGGCCTGGTTGCAGGCGATGCAGGTGTTGATTTCCGCTTCACGCCCGTTCGCGGCCTTGTTCGCAAATTCGGCGTCGGCCAGCAATGGACGCGCCATCGAAACCAGGTCTGCCGTGCCGCCGCTCAGCAGCGACTCGGCAACCGTGGGATCGTTGATGCGATTCGTTGCGATGACCGGAACGCTGGCGTTCGCCTTCAGGCGCGCCGTGACCCAGGAAAACGCGGCTCTCGGCACCATGCCAGCAATCGTTGGCACACGCGCTTCGTGCCAGCCGATGCCGGTATTCATCAACGTGACGCCGGCACGCTCCAGCTCGCCGAGGAGCCACACGGCGTCATCGAAAGTGTTGCCTCCCGCCACGAGATCCAGCCCCGACAGGCGAAAGATGATGATGAAGTCCGCGCCCACAGCCGCGCGCACTTGCCGGACGATCTCGAGCGGAAAGCGACAGCGGTTCTCGCGCGAGCCACCCCATTCATCCGTGCGCCGGTTGGTGCGCGGCGAGATGAACTGGTTCAGCAGGTAGCCTTCCGAACCCATGATTTCCACGCCGTCGTAACCTGCGTCGCGGGCAAGCTTCGCGGTCCGCGCAAAGTCGGCGATCTGCTGCTCGATTGCGCGCGGCGCGAGCTCCGACGGCGTAAAGCGGTTGATCGGCGCCTTGATGCGCGACGGCGCGACGATGAATGGGTGATAGCCGTAGCGCCCCGCATGAAGAATCTGCATGCATACGTGGGCGCCTTCCGCATGGACGGCGTCGGTGACGAGCCGGTGGCGCGCGACCTCACGGCTCACGCTCAGCTTGCCTGCGAACGGCCCGATCCAGCCGGAGCGATTGGGAGAAATGCCGCCCGTCACGATGAGGCCGACGCCGCCGCGCGCGCGCTCGGCGAAATAGGCGGCGAGCTTCGGATAATCGCGTGCCCGGTCTTCCAGGCCCGTGTGCATCGAACCCATGACAATTCGATTACGAAGCGTGAGAAAGCCGAGATCCAGGGGAGCGAACAGGTGGGGATAGCTCACTGGCTGGGCATGATACCAGCGCGGCGAGCGCTGCCGGCGCCCGGTTGGCCGCTCGCCCCGGCCTCCTGCAGAGCGATGGACAACGCGGCGACGTGCTCCTAGGATCGCGCGGCCCTTGGCCAGACGATCGGCGAATCCAGTGACTGCACCGATTCTCGAAGTTAAGAATCTCGTCAAGACATACCCAGGGGCCACGCCAGTCACCGCCGTCGACGGCGTCTCGCTGTCCGTGCGCGAAGGCATCTGCTTCGGCCTCCTCGGCCCGAACGGCGCCGGCAAGACCACCACGATCGAGATCATGGAAGGCATTCTCGGTGCCACCGCCGGCGAAGTGTCTTTTCGCGGCGAGCCGATCGGGCGGCGCTTCAAGGAACAAGCCGGCATCCTGTTCCAGAAGACGGCCCTGCAAGATTTCCTCACCGTGCGACAGAGCCTCACGATGTTTCGAGGCCTGTATAGCCACGGTCTCGATGTGGATGAGGTCATCAAGCTCTGCGCACTGGAAAAGCTGGAGAAGCGCGACACTCGCAAGCTTTCCGGCGGGCAGCAGCAACGCCTGCTGCTCGCGATCGCACTGGTCAACGACCCTTCGCTCCTGTTCCTCGACGAGCCCACGACGGGCCTGGACCCGCAGGCGCGCCGCAACTTCTGGGAGCTGGTCCAGTCCATCAAGGCGCGCAGAAAGACCATCATCCTCACCACGCATTACATGGAAGAAGCCGAGCTCCTCTGCGATGAGATCGCCATCATGGATCGCGGCCGGGTCATCGCGCAGGGCACGCCGCGCAACCTGCTGCGCGAGCATTTCGACGAAGTGTTGCTGGAGCTGCCGCGGCAGGAGCTGCCCGCGGCTGCGCGCGAGCTTTCCACGAAAGTGATCGAGGCCAGCGACCGCATCGAGATCACCACCAACGACCTCGATGGTACGCTGCGCAAGCTGATGGCCGCGCACATTCCGCTGAAAGACCTGCGCATTCGCCCGCCGAACCTGGAAGACCTGTTCCTGGAGCTCACGGGCAAGGAGCTGCGCGCATGATGAAGCGGCTCTTTTCCGTCTTTCACGCGCGCAATCTCGAGTTCCTGCGGGACCGAGGTACGATGATATTCGTGCTGGTGCTGCCGATAGCGCTCATCGTGGGCATGAGCTTCGTGTTCGGCGGCAAGGAGCGGCCGCTGTTCAAGGTGGGCGTGCTCACGCAGGCGATCGACACCAAGGCGCATCCGTTCCTGGGTGAGCGGTTCGTAGATTTCGTCCCCGTGAAGGACGAGGCGGACGCCGTACACAAGGTCTCGCGGCATGCGCTGGACCTGCTCGTCGACGTGAAATCGCCTGTACGTTACTGGGTCAACCCCAGCTCGCCGAAAGGCTACATCGTCGAGAAGCTGCTGTTGCAGTCCGACCCGGCCGCGCATCGGGAGCCGGTATCGGGCGATGCCGTGCCTTACGTGAACTGGCTGTTCCCGGGCATCCTGGGCATGAACCTGATGTTTGGCTGCATCTTCGGCGTGGGCTATGTGGTGCTCCGGTACCGCAAGAACGGCTTCCTGAAACGGCTGCATGCCACGCCGCTCACCGCATTCGAGTTCCTGACGGCGCAGGTGCTGTCGCGCCTGGTGCTCACGGTGATCGTGACGTCGAGCCTCTACGTCGGCATCGCGACGCTCATCCACTTTCACTCCGCAGGCAACCCGCTGCTGCTTCTCATGCTTTTGTTGCTGGGCTCGCTCTCGATGATCGCGCTCGGGCTCACCATCGCCTCGCGCTTCTCGAGTGAAGAGCTGGTCGGCGGCCTGCTCAACCTGCTCACCTGGCCGATGATGCTGCTCTCCGGGGTCTGGTTCTCGCTCGAAGGCTCGCCGCAATGGATTCAATGGGTGGCGCAGATCTTTCCGCTCACTCACCTGCTGAATGCGGCTCGCGCCATCATGCTCGACGGCGCGGGCGTCTCGGCCATTGCGACAGACCTCATTTACCTCGCTGTGACCGCCGTGGCCTTCCTCGCTTTTGGCGCATGGTCGTTCCGCTGGCGCGTGGAGTAAGCCGTGCGATTCTTCAGCGACAACACAGCGACGGCGTGCCCGGAAATTCTTGCGGCCCTCGGTAACGTCAATCACGGCCGTGCGAAATCCTATGGCGAGGATGAGTGGACGCTCAGGCTCGATGAGGCGTTCGGCGCATTCTTCGGCACCGACGTAAAAGTCTTCGCGATGGTGACAGGCACTGCGGCCAATGCATTGACCATTGGCACGCTGGCAACGCCGTTTGGCATGGTCTTCGCGCATGAAGACGCGCACCTCATCAACGACGAGTACGGCGCGTCGGAGCTCTTCTCCGGCGGCGCGAAGCTGGTCGGCGTCGCGGGAGCCCATGGGAAACTCACTACTGAAACACTTGGTGCCGCAATCGACCGGTACTCCGGTTCTGTGCATTCGCTTCAGCCTACGGCGCTGTCGCTCACGCAGGCCACGGAAGTGGGCACGTCGTATCGACCTGAAGAAATCGCAGCGCTGACGGAATTGGCCCGCCGCCGGCAACTCAAGGTGCAGATGGACGGCGCGCGCTTCGCAAATTCCCTGGAATTTCTCGGGTGCGCGCCGGCAGACATCACGTGGCGCGCGGGGGTCGATGTGCTGTCGTTCGGCGCAACCAAGAACGGCGCGCTCGCCGCAGAGGCTGTCGTGTTCTTCAACCGCAACCTGGTGCGGGACTTCGAGCTTCGTCGCAAGCGGTCGGGCCATTTGATCTCGAAGGCCCGTTTCGTTTCGGCGCAACTGCTCGCATACCTGGAGAACGACGTGTGGCGCCGAAACGCGGCTCGCTCGAACGGTTTTGCGCGCCAGATCGGTGCCGCTGCGAGCACCGCGTTGCTGCACCCCGTTGAAGCGAACGAGTTGTTCCTGAATCTGGGAACCGAAGGGATGCAGCGGCTGCGCGACGCCGGGTTCGAGTTCCACCCATGGAGCGGCGAATCCTCAGGCCACGCCCGATTCGTCGTGTCGTGGGATCAACCGGAAAGCGACGTGACGGCGCTTTGCCGTGCGCTCAGCCAGTTATTCGCGTAAGGAGCTTCCGCGCCATCACGAAATCGGGGGCGATCAGCAGCGCCCGCTCGAGCGCATCGCGCGCCGCGACCACGTTGCCCTGGTCGAGATAGCCCCGCCCCAGGTAGGCATAGGCCTCGGCCGCGCCCCAGCCCGGCGTGCGATCCACCCCCTGCCGCTCGGCTTCGAAGGCCGCGGCGGCTTTCTCCAGCTTCGCGATCGCCGGCGCATCGATCTTGCCGCCCTCGCCATTCTCCAGGGCCTGCAGCAACAGCACGCGCGGGTCTTTCGGCGCGAGCTTCACCGCACGCTCCATCTGCCCGTTGCTCCTGGGACCGGCAAGCGGCTTCCACAGCGCGAGAGTGCTCAGCGCGCGCAGGCAGGCCGACTGCAGGGCCAGCCCCTCGGCGAAATCCGATTTGCCGCTCACGGCAACGTCGAGCCGGCTCACGCAGCGAGCCGCCGCCTCCCGCGCGCGAGTCTTGTCCTTTGCGGCAAGCACGGTCGCCAGGCGATAGTTGGCAAGACCTACGTAATAGTGGTGCAGGGGATCGTCGCCGCCCTCAGCGCCCGAGAGCTGATTCACGACGTCGGCCAGCGTGCGCGCGTCTTCGGTGTAGAAGCCGTATTGAATGCGGCCTTCGACGTCCGGCCAGTCGGTGTCCGCCGCGTAAGCGCCCCGCCCCGCGACGAACGCAAGCGCCAGGACGAATGTTGCACGAGTGAAGACTTGCATGAAGAGACCCGTGGGTTCCGTAAAATGCGCCCCCGACATGATCCACGCTAACACAGCCATTTTTTCAGCCGACGCGACGGCGGTCTCACCCGCCGCTACGCCTTCGCTGATCGACATCGGAATCAACCTTACCCACGATAGTTATGACAGCGACAGGGATGCCGTAATGGCCCGCGCAGCGGCCGCCGGAGTCGTCCAGATGGTCGTGACGGGCGCCAGCGCCGAGGGCTCCCGCAAAGCCGTGGCACTCGCTCATGGGCACCCGGGTCGGCTGTTCGCCACAGCGGGCATCCATCCTCACCACGCAACCGAGCTCACCGGTGATGCAGGCTCGGCGTTGGCGCATGAGCTGGAAGGGCTGGCCCGCAAGCCACAAGTCGTCGCGGTCGGAGAATGCGGGCTCGATTACTTTCGCGACTTTTCGCCCCGCGCTGCGCAGCGGGCCGCGTTCGCGCGACAGCTCGAGATCGCCGCGCGAGTCGGCAAGCCGATCTTTCTGCATCAACGCGACGCGCACGACGACTTCGTCGCCATTTTGCGGGAACACGCGAGCGCGCTTGCCGCGGGTGGCGTCGCGCATTGCTTCACCGGGCAGGCAAACGAGTTGGCGGACTACCTTCAACTCGGCCTCTCCATCGGCATCACCGGCTGGATCAACGACGAGCGCCGCGGCGTGCACCTGCTGCCGCTGATGCGCGAGATCCCGGCCTCGAAGCTGATGATCGAGACGGATGGGCCGTATCTCCTGCCGCGCGACCTCAGGCCGAAGCCGCCCTCGCGCCGCAACGAGCCGGCGTACCTGCCGCATATCGCGGCCACCGTGGCGCAGGCCCGTGGCGAAAGCCTCGAGCAGCTCGCGACGTCGAGCACGGCGGCGGCGCGCCAGCTTTTCCGCCTGCCGATGTAGATCGGAAGGTATACGCCTTAACTTTATGTTTCTAAAAGCCTAGAGGACGCCTCATGGACATACCCCGGGTGCTGGAATCCGTCACGCAGCAATGGCAGGGCTCGATCGTCGAGCGGCTCACGGCCTACGTGCGCATCCAAAACAAGTCGCCGATGTTCGACCCGGACTGGGAGCGTCACGGCTACATGGAAGACGCTGCGAACCTGATTGCGGACTGGTGCCGCAAGCAGCCCGTCGACGGAATGAAAGTCGAAGTGCGCCGGCTGCCCGGCCTCACGCCCATCGTGCTCGTCGACGTGCCGGGCGAAGTGCCGGACTGCGTGTTGCTGTATGGCCATCTCGACAAGCAGCCCGAGTTCACCGGCTGGCTGCCGGGACTGGGCCCCTGGGATCCGGTGATTCGCGACGGCAAGCTCTACGGCCGCGGCGGCGCAGACGATGGATACGCCGCGTTCAGCTCACTCGCAGCGATCGTTGCGCTGAAGGAGCAGAAGATTCCGCTGCCCCGCTGCGTGATCCTCATCGAGGCATCGGAGGAAAGCGGCAGCATCCACCTTCCCGCGCACCTGCGCGCACTGGGCGAAACACTCGGGCAGCCGTCGCTTGTCGTCTGTCTCGACGCGGAGGCGGGCAACTACGAGCAGGTGTGGTGCACGACTTCCCTGCGCGGCAATCTCGTCGGTGAGCTGCACGTGCGCATGCTGACCGAAGGGGTGCATTCCGGCATGGGAACGGGCATCGCCGCCACGCCTTTCCGGATCGCGCAACAGTTGCTCGGCAGGCTCGAAAACCCGATCACCGGCGACATCCTCATCGAAGAGCTGCAGGTGACCGTGCCACCGGATCGCCGTGCGCAAATCACGGCTGCAGCCAAAGTGCTCGGCGGGGCGGTCGCCGGCAAGATTCCCTTTGCCAAGGGCGTGCAGCCGCTGTCGAACGATCCGGCGGAGCTGCTCATCAACTCCACCTGGCGCTCAACGCTTGCCGTGACGGGTGCCGATGGACTGCCGGCCGTTCAGAACGCAGGCAACGTGCTGCTGCCGGAGCTGACGCTCAAACTTTCGATGCGATTGCCGCCGACCACTGCGCCAGCGCGCGCCTCGGCAACCGTGAAAGCTCTGCTGGAGCGAGACCCGCCCTATGGCGCGCAAGTGTCGTACAACGCCGGTGCGGGCAGTGCCGGCTGGAATGCACCGCCATTTGCGCCGTGGCTGGAGGCTTCGATCTCAGCGGCGTCGAAGCAGGTGTTCGGAAAGGAAGCGGTGAGTGTCGGCAGCGGCGGCACGATCCCGTTCATGGGCATGCTCGGGGAACAGTTTCCGCAGACGCAGTTCTTCGTGACTGGCGTGCTCGGGCCGCATTCGAATGCGCATGGGCCGAACGAGTTCCTGCACATCGACTATGCGCAGAAGCTGACGGGATGCGTGGCGCTCGTGCTGGCCGACCACGCGAAACGCGTGAAGTAACTAGAACAGACGCTGTTGGTTCATTCCGCTGGGCGCCACGGCACCCTTGAGCTGCTTCCATGACTCATCGAAGCGCTCGACGGTGCTCGACACCATGCGCTCCACGGCCGGAAATTCCGAGCGCAACGAGTCGATCATGAGCGTCCACTTCGGCAGGCCCTTGGGGAACTTGCCGTTGCGCGTGAACACGATGCGGCCTTCCACCGGCACGTCACCCGCAACGGCCTTCACGGCAGCGATGCGGTCATAGAGCCCGCTCTGGGGATTCATGAACGTGGTGCGGCGAGCGCCGTCCATCACCGTCCACTCCGACATCTGGTCGCCGCCGAAAATGTTGCCGCGTACGTCGCGCAGGTCGACGACCAGGATGCCGAGCGAAGTGAGCAGCAGGAAGTCGACGTGATAGTTGCCGCCCATGCCGTCTGGCACGAGCACGTCGACCAGATGGTCGGAGCCTGCGGCGATCACGGCATTGACGAGCGCCTTGTGCGCCCGCCGCGCGCGATACCAGCGCCACAGCCAGGACAGCGCCCAACCGACCACGACTGCGCCCGCGACCAGCCCCCATGTGGTCGGCGGCAGTTCCTCGAGTAGCTCCACAGTTATCCCTTTTTGTTCTACAGAAGCGCGCCGCGCAGCGCCGGCAGGCTAGCTTCGATCTCGGTGCACTCGACAGGCCTTGCGAACAGCCGCGCCAGCGCCCCAGGCACCGGGACCTCGCGGCCGATCAGCGGCTCGACGATCTCGCGGAATTTTGCCGGATGCGCGGTCGAGACCAGCACCCACCGGCCATTCGACCTACGCTCGGCCGGCAGCCGCTCATACACTTCTGCCGCAACGGCTGTATGGGGACACCACACCTGGCCGTAACGATCGAAGTCTTTGCGGATGCGCGAGCGGATGGCGTCATCATCCACGGAGTAAGCGGTGGCGGCGTTGCGCAGGTCGTCGATTCCTGGAAACACGGCTCGCACGCGCTCCATGTTACTCGGGTTGCCCACGTTCATGGCGGACGCGAGCGTGGCGACGCTGGCCCGCGGCTTCCACTCCCCTGTCTCGAAATAGTCGAGCACCGCGCGATTCGCATCGTGGGCCAGCACGATGTCGGCGATGGGCATCCCGATCCGGCGCGCCAGGAAGCACGCCATGACGTTGCCGAGATTGCCGCTCGGCACGATGTAAGACGCGCGCTCGCCGTGCTTGCGCCAGATCGCAAGGCTCGAGGCGGCGTAGTAGACCGCCTGCGGGAGCAGCCGGCCGAGATTGATGCTGTTGGCCGAAGACAGCTGCATGCGCGCGCGGAGCGGCTCGTCTGCGAACGCTTCTTTGACCATGCGCTGGCAGTCGTCGAACGTGCCGCGCACCGAAAACGAGCGGACGTTGCCACCCCAGCAGGTGAGCTGGCGCTCCTGCGTGGGCGACACGAGGCCTTTCGGGAACAGCACCGAGACGCCAATGCCCGGCCGGTTGTGAAAGGCGGCCGCGACAGCGCCGCCCGTGTCACCGGAAGTTGCAACGAGGATCTGCAACAGCGGATCGCTCGGCCCACGCACCCGCGCCATGCAGGCCGCGAGGAAGCGCGCACCGAAATCCTTGAACGCGGCGGTTGGGCCGTGAAACAGCTCGAGCACGCTGAGGCGCTCATCCCGCGTGAGCGGAACGAGCGGCGCGGGGAAATTGAGCGCGTCTGCCGTGATGGCAGGCAGTTTCGACTCGAGCCGGTCCCCTGCAACGAACGGCGCGATGAAGCGCGCTGCGATTCCGGCCAGGTCGCCCGCATCGCCAAACGATGCGAGATCGGCCTGCGGCCATTCGGCGGGCAGGTAGAGGCCACCGTCTGGCGCGATGCCATTGACTATGGCGTCACTGAAACCGACGGCGGATGCGGTGTGGCGCGTGCTCGTGAAGCGCATGGTGCTCATCGTACCGGGTGCGGCCTCATGGCGTCTCCGGCAGCACGCGCGCGCCGGAGCCGTTGATGTCGACGATCCAGTCGTCGACTTCGATGCTGCGCTTCGCAAACTCGGCCTTCATTGCATCGCGCACAGCGGGCGCGCGCGATTCGATGGCCCAGGCGAACATGGTGGGGCCGGCCCCCGAGATGGAACAGCCAAGCGCGCCCGCGGCCATCGAGGCCTTGCGCACCTCGGGGAAGCCCGGGATGAGCGCCTGCCTCTGCGGCTCGATGACCACGTCATCCAGCGACGCATGGATCATGTCGAGGTCGTCGGTGTAGCAGCCGGAAATGAACCCCGCGAGGTTCGCCGTCTGCCACACGAAATCGGACATCTCGACCGTGCGGCGAAGAATGGCGCGCGCCTGCCT
>FTFB01004946.1_pt1 | contig 11286 bp, 7 predicted proteins | sample 1658331 | NCBI WGS metagenome assembly FTFB01 (sample SAMEA3914816, study PRJEB12502) | metagenome | biome: forest; material: soil | place: USA | collected 2011-09-16 | depth 0.3 m | reverse complement strand
GCTGTACTTCCACCACTCGTGGGACAACTATCTCGCGCGCAGCCGCGACCCTTTTGCCCGCATCAAGGATCACGTGCTGTTGCCGTTCGCGAGCGCCCTGAAGGAGGCGGATGCGCGGCTCAGCAAGCTCGTAACGCCCGACGCCATCCGCAAGATCGTCGCGCTCATTCCCGACTCGTGGCTCACCGAGCCCGCCATTTTCGACACTCCGGAGAAGAATCGTCAGGCTTACGTGGAATATCTCGTGAATCGGCTCATGCCGCCACGCGCATTCATCGAGGAGGCGATCCGTGCACGATCACTGCTCGTATGACTACGCCGTAGTGCGCGTGGTGCCGCGTGTGGATCGCGAGGAGTTCGTCAACGCCGGCGTGATCGTCTCGTGCCCGACGCTCGACTTTCTCGAGGCGCGCATCGAGCTCGATGAAGCGCGCGTGCTGGCGCTCGACAGAACCGTCGATCTCGATGCGGTTCGCACCCACCTCGCAAGCATTCCCATCATCTGCGCGGGCGGCCCGAACGCCGGACCGATCGGCCGGCTCTCGCGGCGGGAGCGGTTTCATTGGCTCGTCGCGCCTCGCAGCACCATCATTCAAATGTCGCGAGTTCACACCGGCCGCTGCACGAGCCCAGGTGATGTAACCGAGCATCTGCTGAACGTAATGGTGCGGCCAGCGCGCGCCAGGTAGATTGCCGTGGGTCAGTCATCCACGATGCCATTCAAGATCGCGTATGCGGTCACTGCCGTGGCATTTCGCAGTCCCAGCTTGCGCATGAGACTCGCACGATGCTTCTCGATCGTCTTGTGACTCAGCGAGAGCAGTCTCGCGATCTCCAGAGTGCGACGCCCCGCGGCGATGAGGCGAATCACCTGGCGCTCGCGTTCCGTGAGCTCCGGTGCCGCGTCGGATCGTTGGCTGCCGCTGGCCCCTGGTTCCGCGGGGCTAACGCGTCGACGCACGGCGGGGCTGATGAAGATTTTGCCGGCCACCGCGCCGAGCAGGTCATCGCGGCCGTCGCTCTTCAGCACGTAGCCATCAGCTCCGGCGCGCAGCGCCGCTTCGACGATCGCCTCTTCCCGATGAAACGTGAGCACGATGATGCGCACGGCCGGCATCAGTTCCTTGAAAGTCGCGATCAGCGCCGGTCCATTGCGCGGACCTTGCGGCAGCTCGAGGACGATGATCTCGGCCCGCAAGGAGGCCGCGACTCGCACCGCCTCGGTGCCGATCGACGCGCTGCCGACGATCTCGACCTGCGGTATGGCGGCCAGCAGCGCGCACAGACCGTCCCGCATGATGCCGGGCTCATCCACGACGAGTACGCGCACGCTGACACGCGATGAAGCACGCCCCGGTGGGCGCTCGGTTTGTACAGCGTCGGGGCGACGGCTTGCCTTGGGGGGCGCCTGCGCAGAAGTCATTGGCAGCTCCGCGTTTTTTGATTGTTCGCGCAATTTCAGCTCGCGTTTGACGGCCGATGGTGTTTTTCCATCGCGCCGGTGCGAAACACAGTTGAGCATGAAATGCGGCCGGGCGTACCGGCTGCGAATGAGAGCGACTCTCAGTCGCCGCGGGGCTCGATCGCCGGCATCACGCGTTCGACGAAGGTCCGCAACGCTGCCGGCCTGCCTTTCCAAAGAATGAAACTCTCGCTGACTCCGGCGTGGAGCAACTCGATGTGCACCTCCGCCGCCTTTGCCACATACGCGACCCTCTCGGGGTCGGTAACGAACAACACCGCCGTGGCTTTTCGAGTGGGAACCGGCGTGGGAGGCTGCGCGACGCCATGATCGCGCAGAGACTTGCCATCGCTTCGCAGGGGCATGGGCCTTCCATCCGCAACGAGGACCAGCTCGTCGCCGGGTGCGAGCAGGGGCTGTCCATCGCGACGATCGATCGTGGACCACAGATAGCCGGACCAGAAGTAGCTGCGTGTGCCCGCGAGGTTGATTTCGATCGGCGCAAGCGTCACGTAGTCCCGCGCGTTGGCGGCGAGATCGCTGCGTTCCTGCGCGAACACGAGTGTGTTCGTTGCCACCGTGATCGTGGCGGCCGTGGTCTCGTCTGCATACTCGTGCACGGAGTCGTCGGCCGCGGGTAGCGGCGCTGCGGTCGCGAGCAGCACGGCGAGCAACGCGGTCGCAGCGGCGGGCCGAGGGCCCCGGCTGCATGTCTTCGAAGCGAACACGGGTATCAGAAGTTCACACGGTAGCCGAGGCTGAAATAATAGCGCGTCGTGTTCTCCTGTGACTCGCCGAGCGTGCGGCGGCCGAGCTCGGCGCCCAACTCGCATTCGAAAAGCGTGCGCGCCTGCTGCAGGTCGATTCTCAGTGTCGGGACATACAGCATCTGCTTGGAGCCGTCGTCGCGAATGCGCCGGTCGTCCACGCGCAGCCGGGGGCCGAAACGCCACGCGCGCCACATCGGGAAGCGCGTGCTGATGCCTATGGAGTCGATGTCGACGCTTGCGCCGGTCTGGTGCCGAAGGACGATAGCCGAGAGATCGTTGCCGCCGAAAAGGCTCGCGGCAATGCCCTCGATCGAAATGGCGTTGTCCGTGCCGCTGCCGGGCACTTCGTCGACGCCGCCCGAAGCCGGCGTGCCGGCGGTGTTGAAACTGGAGAAGTCGAGAGTCCACTGCCAGCGCTCGCCGAACGGCCGCCCGATGGATAGGCTGTAGAGCTTCGAGTCTGCCGTGCGATCCAGCGCGAGCTGCTGGATCTCGTCCCGCGGCAAGAGTCGCAGCAGCTCATCGAACGAGCTGGTGGTCTGTCCGATGAGCGCATTGCGCAGGCTGAGGCTCGGGCTCTTGCGCTGATCGAGGTTCGCGGTGACGGTCCAGCGGCCAGGAAGGGCGAAGGTGGCCAGCAGCAGCGCGTTATTCAGAGCCCGGAAATGCGTGTCGTAGTCGACCAGCGCGACGACCGTACGGCCGGGCTGGAAGTAACGCACTTCCGTGCCCACGGCCTGTCGGTCGCTCGCCCCCTGGATCCGCTGCGTGAGGCCGTATACCGCAAAGTCCCACGCATTGCGGAACGTGCCAAAATCCACCGACAGCCCGGTGAACTGGCGCGCGGTGTCGAGGCCCTGCCGCGCCGTATCGACGGGGTAGCCGAATGCGCCGTCGACGCGCACGTGTGGCAGCACCTGCTTGCCGCCGGAAAGCCCGTCGAATGTGCCGAAGAGGCCGCCCGTGTTGCGGGACTGGCGGCCGAGCCGCGCCGACCATTCGAGCTCGCGGTCGCCGACGTCGATGAAGGCGTAGTTCACGCGTTTCTGGTCGCCAGGTCCGACGTTCGTCATGTCCTTGACGTAGCCGAGGCTCAGGCGAGATGAGATGTTGAAGCGTTCGCCGCGCCGGCGCGCCACGAAGTCCAGGTCGGAGAGGAGTGCGTTCTGGCTGGTGAGATTGAGCTTCTGCGCCGCGTTGTCGAGCTGCAGCGTGTCGCGGCGGTAGGTCTGGGCGGCTCCGCCGTACGCTTTCCAGGTTCCCCCATCCCCGCCCGCTGAGCCGCCGCCGATGGATTTGCGCGCGGCAAGTCGCAACGCGCGCAGCCGCTCCCGGACTCGTGCCACCGCCGGGCCGTCGGGATAGCGCCGCAAGTACTCCTCGTATTCGGCTTTCGCGTGCGCAATCTGGCGACTGCGCTCACGCGCAAGACCGAGTAGCTCCTGTGATTCCGCGCGACGCGGATGCTCCGGCTGCTCGAGGAGGCGGGTTAGGAGCGGAACGGCGCCGGCATAGTCCCTCTTCCCGAATAGGGACTTTGCCTTACGGAACGTTGTCTCGATGTCCTGCGGCGTCATTCGGGTTGCCGCGGTGGGAAGGGTGGGTGTCGCGGGTGTAGCGCCTGCGCTGTCCTCTGCGTTGAGCTTCTCGTCGTCACCGATGGCAAGCCACGCCTTGGGATAATCCGAGCGCGCGGCGAGCAGCACTTTGCGCGCGCCCGAATCCGTGTCGAAGGGACCGATGCGCAGGCGATACCACGTCTGGTCTCCAAGTTTGTACTCGGAAACGTACGCCGGATCTCCCGTGACGCGTGTCGCTACGCGAACCGCTTCATCGTCGAACGGCTGTTGCGAAACGGCGAGGTTGATGGCGTACGTTGCCGGCGGCCCGTTCTTTTCGTACACGGAGATGTGCGCGCCCTCCGACTCCGGGCGCAGCAGGCGGATTCGCACTCCGTGGCTGTCTGCGGTCGGCGCCAGAACGTACCGCTCGGATGCCGCGAAGTGAACGGTGATGTCGACCTCATTGAGCGTGACCTGGTCGGCTTCGATCGAGCGGATGGCCCGCACGGAATCGAGTGGTGGCACTCCCATTGCGCCGGCCAGGTTGCCGCAGTCCGGCAGCGGCGTGAACCGCAGGCGCAGGGTGTCGCCTTCGATGGCGGGCAGGTGGCTCATGTAGCGCAGGCCGCAGCCGAATAGAATGCTGATGTCCACGTGATCGGAGCGCTCGGTCGCATCCACGCCGTCGACGAGCCGGCCCACGAGCTGAGCGCGGGCCGTCGTGCCGAAGCAGCTCAGCGCAACGAGCAGTAGCGGCGCGCCACGCAGTCTCATCCGCCGAACTGGCTCGACGTCAGGCGGTGCTGTGGGCCAGGTCGCGAGCGGCTGATCGTGGTGAGAGTCGAGTCCGTGTACACGTGGCAGGCGCCGGAGCAGTTGCGCAGCTCACTCACCGTGTACTTCACGTTTCCGTACTTGGTATGCGGATCGGGCGAGTACCTGCTCGAATGGCAACCGGCGCAGTCAGGCTTGTATGCGGGCGAACGCCAGGTGGCTGCATCGGTGTTCGTGGTGTGGCAACTCGCGCAGGTGAGTGCGACTTTGTGATCGCCAGGATAGCCGCCTCCGGCAACGTGCTTGAACGTGTTCGGCGTCCACGCCGTTGTCGTGTGGCAATGGTTGCAATCGAAATTGTTGACGGGGAACGTCATGTGACCGGTGTTGGTCCCGGTCGCTGTGGTGCCGTTGTGGCACGAGGAGCAGCCGCTGGTAATACCCGTGTGGCTGAACGCGGCAGGTGTCCACGCGAGGCTGGAATGACAAGCGTTGCACTCCTGAGTCGTCGGGATATGCGTCGTCGGCTTGCCCGTTGCAGCCACTCCGTTGTGACAACTCGAGCAGGACCCCAACACATGCGCGTGGTCAACGCGAGCTGCGGGTTTCCACGCGGTGGTGGTGTGGCAGGCATCGCAAACACCGTCGCTTGCGATGTGCCCTGAGTTCTTGCCCGTGGCAACACTGCCGTTGTGGCAGCTCGCGCACGTGCCTGAAACCTGCGTGTGGTCTACCTGCGTTGGCGGCTTCCACGCCGCCGTGGTGTGGCACTTCTCGCAGGTATTGGTGCTCGCGATATGCGTGGTGCTCTTGCCTGTGGCCTTCGTGCCGTTGTGGCAGCTGACACAATTCCCTGTGATGCCGGCGTGACTGAATCCGGTAGCCGGGATCCATGCCACGGTGCTGTGGCAGCTGCTGCAGTCCGCCGAGGTCTGGACATGGGTTGCCGATTTTCCTGTTGCAGTTGTGCCGTTATGGCACGAGGAACACGTGCCCACTACCTGCGTATGGTCCACCTTGGTGGCGGGCTTCCATGCGGTTGTGGCGTGGCAGGATTCACAAGTGTTTGTCGTGTTGATGTGCCCGTTGGGCTTGCCAGTCGTGTGGGTGTTGTCGTGGCAGCTCGAGCAGCCGCTCGTGATACCTGCGTGAGAGAAGGTGGCAGGTATCCACGCCGCCGTCGTGTGGCACGTATCGCACGATTGCGTAGTCGGAATGTGGTTCGTGCCTTTGCCAGTGGCGGTAGTGCCGTTGTGGCACGACGCGCAGGTGCCGCTCACCTGAGTGTGATCCACGCGCGATGAGGGCTTCCATGCGGCGACTGAGTGGCATCTCTCGCAGCTATTGCTGCTGTTGATGTGCGTGGCGTTCTTGCCAGTAGCCGCGGTGCCGTTGTGGCAACTCACGCAGTTGGTCGTGATCCCGGTGTGGTCGAACCGCGCGGGCTTCCAGGCCGTAGAGGAGTGGCAGTTGTCGCACTCTGCCGTCGTGACGACATGGGTCGCGTTCTTGCCAGTGGCAGTGGTGCCGTTGTGGCACGAAGAGCAATTGCCGATCACTTGTGTGTGGTCCACCTTCGTGACCGGCAACCAGACGCTGGTGGCGTGACAGTTCTGGCAGTTCGTGCTCGAGAGAATATGGGTGGCGCTCTTGCCAGTGGCTGTGATGCCGTTGTGGCAGGTGTAGCAGCTACCTGAGACCTGCGTGTGATCGACACGGATCGCGGGCTTCCACGTCGCCGTGGAATGGCAGGACTCGCAGCTCGTCGTCGAGACAATGTGCGTGGCACTCTTGCCGGTAGCGCGTATTCCGTCATGGCAGCTCACGCAGTTGCTGGTGATGCCAGCGTGAGTAAACGATGCCGGGGTCCATGCCATGGTGGTGTGGCAGGAGCCGCAGTCCGTCGTCGTTACGATGTGGTTCGGAGTTTTGCCAGTGGCAGTTGTGCCGTTGTGGCATGAGGAGCACGAGCCCGAAACCTGCGTATGGTCCACACGCACTGCCGGCTTCCACGCCGCCACCGCGTGGCACGATTCACAGCTGTTGGTAGTGAGCATGTGGGTGGCGTTCTTGCCCGTAGATCGCACTCCGTCATGGCAACTCACGCAATTCGAGCTGATGCCGGTGTGGTCGAAGCGTGCAGGCTTCCAGGCCGTTGTCGAATGGCAGTTGTCGCACTGGGCGGTAGTCAGAATGTGGTTGGCTGTCTTGCCGGTGGCCGTCGCACCGTTGTGGCATGAGGAACAGCTCCCAAGCACCTGAGTGTGGTCCACCCTCACTGCAGGCTGCCATGTGGCGGTGGAGTGGCACGACTCACAGGCTGCGCTCGAGCGGATATGAGACGCCCTCTTGCCTGTGGCCTGCGTGCCGTTGTGGCAGCTCGCGCAGTTGGTCGTGATGCCGGTGTGATCGAACCCGGCTGGTCGCCACGCTACCGTGGTGTGGCACGTGCCACATTCAGAGGTGGTTGTGACGTGCGTCGGCCCCTTGCCAGTCGCGATGGCGCCGTTGTGACAGGCAGAGCAGTTGCCAAGCACCTGCTGGTGATCTACCCGCAATACCGGCGACCATCCCGCTGGCGTATGGCATGCCTCGCAGACATTGGAAGTCGGCATATGAGTGGCGGTCTTGCCCGTGGCGCGACCACCGTTGTGGCAGCTGACGCAATTGCCCGTGATGCCGGTGTGGTCGAATCGCGCAGGCCGCCACGCCGTAGTGTTGTGGCACGCGTTGCAATCCAGCGTCGTTGGGATGTGGTTGGCGGGCTTGCCCGCGGCGCGCACGCTGTTGTGGCAGCTCTGGCAGCTACCGCGTACTTCCTGGTGATCGAAGCGAGTGGCGGGGAGGTACGCTGAGGTCGTGTGGCATTCCGCGCATCGATCGGTGCTGAGAATGTGGTCCGCTGGCTTCGCAGTCGCGCCCACGAGTGAGCCGCGGCTGTGGCACGCGACGCATTCGCGCGGCGTTCCCTTGAATGTGGCGTTCACGTGGCATGACTCGCACGGCACGTCGCGATGCTTACCGGTCAGCTCGAAGCCGGTGGTCAGATGATCAAATGAGCGGGACGGGCCTGCCGCCGTCGCGCACGCGGCCCAGCCCAGCGCAAACAGGAGCGTAATCGCTGCAGCGATTCGCGAGGCGAATCGGTGCGTCAGTTGACCCTGCAGGTGTGAGCGCATCCGGGCGTCCTATCGCGGGCGTGCGCCCTTGAAGGTGAGCGTGGAATGGCATCGTTCGCACTGGCGGCCGTACTGTCCGAGGTGCACGTCGTCCTGCGCATGGCAATACGCGCAGGTTGACTCGAGCTTTACCTGATCTGCCGGCTGCTTGTGACAGCCTGCGCACGTGAGTTTCGCGTGCGCACCCGTCAGGGCGAAGTGCGTCTCCTTGCCGTGATCGAACTCCCAGATGCGCCAGCCGTTCGCCGAGTGGCAACGCGCGCAGTCGCTGCCGAGACCACCCTTGTGAACGTCATCGGGGCGATGGCAGTCAATGCAACCTTTGGCTACATCTTTGTACGCACGCGTGATGTGGCACTGTTCGCACGGCACCGCCACGTGCAGGCCCACCAGCGGAAAGTCAGTGAGATCGTGATCGAAGGTGATGCTCGCACGCCAGCCGGAGGGCGTGTGGCACTGAGCGCAATCCATGCCGAGCTTGCCAGCATGAACATCGCTGGCGCGGTGGCATGAGATGCAATTCGTCTCGAGCGGCTGGCTCGCGACTACGCCCGTGTGGCATGCGTGGCAGTCGACCTTCTCATGTCGCCCCTCGAGTGGCCACTTGGTGTCGCGCGTGTGGTCGAACGTGGCAGGCAGCCACTTCTCGTTGCCATGACAGGTGCTGCATTTCTCGCCGAAGCGTCCGGCATGTGCGTCTTCGCCCTTGTGGCAGCCTTCGCAGGTGCGCGGCAATGGATCGTTCAGTCGGCCGCTGCGGTGGCAATCCGCGCAGTCGAGCCGCGCGTGGATACCCTCGAGCGCAAATCCGGTTTCTTTGGTGTGATCGAACTTAGCCGTCTTCCAGCCGGATGTGGCGTGGCAATCCGCGCACTTTGGCCCACGCTCGCCACGATGCACGTCGTCCGGCGCATGACAGGACACGCACTGCTGTGGCGTGCCTTTATAACGATTGCCGAAATGACAGGAGAAACACCCTACATCCTTGTGCTTGTCTCGCAGCGGGAATGAAGTCTTGTCGTGGTCGAACTGAGTCTTCCGCCAAGCGGCACTGTCATGGCAACTCGCGCAGTCGCGGCCGAGACGGCCTTCATGCGCGTCACGCGTGCGATGGCACGAGTAACAGTCGGACGCAGCCTCGCTGAAACGCTTGCCCTGTACGTGACAACTGTCGCAGGCCACCGCGTCATGCGCGCCGTGCAGCGGGAAATCCGTGCGTTCGTGATCGAACTGATCGCGGCTGAACTTCACGATGTCAGCCGTGCGTCCAAGATGATCTGAATGGCACGCGCGACATTGCATGGACGCCGACGCACCTGCGAGGCGGCCATGAAAGCCACGTTTGGCGCCTACGTCGGCCGCGACTGCCTTGTGACACGCGAGGCACAGTTGCGGCTGGCGCCCCCGGTCGCTTCGGTCGTGGCAGTTCGCGCAGTTCTCCTCATACTTGGCATGAGCTGCGGTCAGCTTGCCGGGCATGAGAAGAGTCTCCGGGTTCACGGCTTCAGCACTCCGGCTCGCAAACAGGTAAAGAAAGATGGTAACGACCCATATGAGCTGACCGGTCCCCTCCCGCATGTGCCGCCCGACGCAGCCTCAGTAGACGTTCACGGCGACAATGTGAACGAGCGCTGCCGCCACCAGCATGAAGATGAGTGGCAGGTGCAACGCGTGCCAAAGCGAAAACAACCTCTCGTATGCCTGGAACTCCGCGACTCGCCGTGTCGCGGCCAGCCGCTTGTCGATGTATGCACCCGCCGCTTTGCGCAGGCGCTTCTTCTGCGCGCTGATCGTGGGCGACGTGCGCGCCGCTGCGCGCAGCGCGATGCGTACGTAACGGCGTAGCTGCCAGCGCGCCACCAGTGTCTTCGCCGAGACGAACACCGTTTTGGCGATGCCAAGCATGGGCAGATGCGGGCCGGTGGCCAGCAGACGCTTTTCGCTCTTCTCGAGCCGCACAACCAGCTCTGGCAGGAAGCTCACGGTGCCGGAAAGGGCACGCAGACCCTCTGCGCCATCCCGCAGCTCGCCGAGGTCTATTTTTCGGCCGTAAAGCCCCAGGTGGATGCGCGAGTAGATGTAGCGGCCAATCAGGCCACTGCCGGCCACGGTGAGCATGCAGAACAGGGCGACGTTGCTGTTCGCCGCACCGAGACTGAAGTTCGAGTGATAAAGGATGCAGATTGGCCCGAGGACGCCCAGGACCATGTGGAAGCGAAACCAGCTTGCGACGGCGCCAAGAAAACCCAACCAGCGAAAGTGCTTGCGCGCTGAGTACAGGAGCAGCAGAAGCATGAGGCTTCCACCGATGATCCCGAGCGCATAGCCGATGCCTCGCTTCGGAGTGATGTAGCGCTCTGTTGGAAAGTGCCACCCCACGTAGAGTGCTACCGCTGCCAGCACCGCAAAGACACCGGCAGGTGTCACGAGTTTGCGGCGCTCGCCATTCACGGGGGCAACCGGTGCCTTGGCACGCGTCGCAGGAGCACGCGCTTGTGTTCGTGCCGGGGGCAGGCGCATCTGGGACGCGGAGCCTGATTTGAGATCCGGGAGCGGTTCGGCAGGCGCTGACATCTGTGCTCAGCCCACTTCGTGATCGATGACGAGCGCGAGCTTCTTGCGCTGAGCGCGATTCAGCACTGCACTCATTACGTAGAGATCGCCTGCTGAGGGCGTGGCCTGACCTGTGCGTGAGATGCGTGCCTCGATAATCACCCGGTCGAACTGCGAGAGCTTTCGTGACGGGATCATGGCGAGGGCGTCGTCCAGGCGAAACGTCACCGGCCAGCTCCCTACGACCTGCCTGAGCACGGCCAGCGGCGGACCCGGCTCGTCTGCCGCCTTCGCATATATAAATAGAGTGGCTCCCGTGGGCACGCGCGCGGCGAGCTTGCTATCGATCGATACAGTGCCACTGACGTCGGCTGCGTCCCCCTGCGAGATGGCTACCGTGGCCGCTCGCGCTACGGGTACCGGTGTGGCGGTGGCCTGTCCGGTGAGTTGCAACGCTTCCGCGATATTGGCATCGACGATGCGCACGTCCGATGAATCGGGAGGCAGGGCGGCACGCAGCCGTCGCCAAACCGCGAGCGCGTCGCCATAGCGGTGCTCTTCATGAGCAAGACTGGCCTTGAGCCAGAGTGCCTTGGGATGCGTGGCGTCAAGCCGCAGCGCGCTGTCGATCGCCTGGGCTGGCGCGCCGCGTAGCGACCCGGCGTTTCCAGAGGCGAGCACGTCGGCGTAGTCCGCCCAGCCGTCGGCATTCATGGCTTTCAGTTGCACGAGGTGTGTGAAGGCGTCGCGAGCGTGCGTGTAGTCGTGCTGACGGCGGTAAATGACTGCGAGCATCTGCCAGGCGTCCACATCGCCGGGCTTCGCGCGTACGCGCTTCTCGAAGATTGCCGCTTCTGCCGTCGGTGGTGGCGCTGAAACTCCAGCGACCTCGACAGGCGCGGTGATTGCGGCAGTCACCGTCGGTGTCGCTGCCGCTGCCGCTGCCGCTGCCGCTGCCGCTGCCGCGGTCGGTGTCGCTGCCGTGC
>FTFB01007967.1_pt1 | contig 11359 bp, 4 predicted proteins | sample 1658331 | NCBI WGS metagenome assembly FTFB01 (sample SAMEA3914816, study PRJEB12502) | metagenome | biome: forest; material: soil | place: USA | collected 2011-09-16 | depth 0.3 m | reverse complement strand
GGCCCACCCGTTTCCGCTGAACGGCTACCCCAACAACGCTTTGCCGAAAGACTACAAGCCGTTGCCGCGCGACATTTTCACGAGCGACGATTTCTACAAAGACAAAGAGCTCTGGAGCGATCCGCGCTACTTCCGCTGCAACAGCCCGCAGGCCACGGAGTATGTACGTGGAATTCTGCAGAACCCTCCGGTCAACTCGTCGAAGAACGACGCGGACGCGCCATGGGGCCACTGCGAGATCAGCTACCCGCGCGAAGCGATCGTGAGCCCCTACGGCTTCAAGACAGCGCAGGAACACTACGAGGCGCTCATGAAGGAGACGAAGGGCCGCGGCGGTCCGAGCGTGTACACCTTCGACAAATTTCCGGCCGCCGAGTGGAATGGCGTCTTTGAGCGCCCGGCCCGCGCCGCAGCCACGCAAAGCAACTGGTACTGGGGCCGGCACACGCAGATTCCGACCGTGCTCTCCGTGCTGACGCCGGAATACCAGCAGCGGATGGTGCAGGAGGCCTATCACCAGATGCGCGGCCAGGCCGTGTGGCCCTCCACGTTCTGCTGGCCCGAAGGGTTCATGCGGCGCTGGTACCCGGCGGCCGTGTGGGAGCACTACGTGATTGCGACGCCGGACCTCGTGCAGGTGCGCGCCGGCGTTGCGCGCAACTTCATTCAGGACATCTACATCGGGCGCGAATTCAACATGGAGGACGTGCCGAAGGGCGGAGTGCCGCGCTTAGGCCCTGCAGTGCCACGCTGGTACGGCGACACGATCGGCTTCTGGGACAAAGACGTGCTGATCACCTGGACCAGCAACGTCCAAGGTTGGAAGTCGCACTCGGAGTTCGAGTTCTCGAACAAGCTGCAGTCGATCGAGATGTACACGCCTATCGCCAAGGACGGCAAGTTCGTGGGCTTGAACCACGAAGCGATTCTGTATGACGCCGACGCGCTTGCGACTCCGGTTCGCATCGTCCGCAACTTCATGAAGATCAATAACTTCAAAGACAAAGAAGAAGTCCCGTATCCGTTCATCGAGTGCGTGCAGACCATCTTCAACGTCAACGGCAAGAACCAGCCGCTCGCACCGGGCGCCAAGCTCGAGTACGAAATGCCCGACATGTACGGCCGCCCGTGGGCGAAGATCTGGGAAGACAACTTCGAGAAAGGCATGAGCAGGCCCGAGGTGTCCGAGGACTTGTTCAACTTCGATAAGAAGTAAGAACCTCGATGCGAATGGCGGCGCCGCGTGCTTGCGCGCGGCGCCGCCTCACTCTTCCGCCCCCTCCAGCCTCTGAGTCAGTGCGTTGACGCGCAGCAGCGCATGCATGTCGCTCTTCCGATAGGCGTGCTCGAGCGCAGCGAATAGCTGGGATTGCTCGGCCTCCAAGCGCTCGGGATGCCGCTCGAGTAGCGTCACGTAGTGTTCGAACACGCGGTCAGGAGCGGCCTTCGTGCGGCGTGCCACGGCATGGCGAACCACCGCATGCAGCGTGTAGCGTTCGCGCAGCGGCTCCTGCACGAGGTGCCAGCGCTCGAGCTGCGCCAGCGCCGGACCGAGCCGCGCGACACGCGCAAGCTTGGCGAGCGACACCGCATCCATGTGATCGCCCTCCATGTGCGCCAGCACGGCGAGTGCGCGGCGAGCTTCGACGCGGAGGCGCGGCCAGGCCCATTGGATCAGCAGCGCGATCTCCGGCAGGTCGTCCTCGTGCTCCAGTGCGCGCACCTGTGCCACACCCGCATCTTGCAGGAACGCGCCTAACGCTTTCGCGCTCACTGCGCGCGACACCACGATGCTGTCCGCGATATCGAGCGCCAGCGGGTTCCAGCGCAACATGCGCGTGAGGGCTGCCACGCGCGGGAACGCGCTCCGGCCCGATGTCACGAGCGGCGCCACGACCGGGTAGATCAACACCCCCGAGAGCAGGCAGCGGCGCGCGGTGATCACGAAGGTCGCGTTGGAATCGGCGAACGCTTCGAACAGGCGTTCCATGGCGCTATCGTCTTCGTGGTTGTCGAGCACCACGAGCCGCTGCGGACCTCGCGACAGGAATTTGCGTAGTCGCTGCACGCGGCCTTCGCCGAGCCCGGTGCCAAAGCGTAACGCGAGCATCTCGCTCAACGTGTGAAAGCCCCACGCGCCGGTGCGGAACCAGTCGATGCGACCGCCGAAGTCAGCGCGCAGTCTCCACCCAAGCTCCGCCGCCAACATCGACTTGCCGCTCCCACCAGGACCAACGAGCGCGATGCGTGTGGGTCGTGTAGCAGCGATCGTGCGCGCGAGCGTACGCAGTTCGGGGTTACGCCCCTTCATTCCCCGCGGGCGTGGAGGAAAAACCGAAGGGCGAGAGGCTTCGCCGGCTGTTGCCGTCCGCCTCACTCGCCTTTGCCGACGTCGAAGACCGCGGCGCCTTCCGCGGGCGCGCTGTAGATCTCGATCATGCTCGCGCGGCGCGGAATCGGGAGGCCCTTCGCCGTCGCCGCCGCGACGTCGCGCTCGAACGCCCGCTCTCCGGCGAGTCCGCCGCCCACGGCGTAGTTGCCCTCGTGACACGAGTACTCGTAAACGGTGTAGTTCGGTTGTGTGGTCCACATCGCCCGTACAGTGAACGGCGCGGTGTAGGTCGCAGGATCGTCGACCGTGATCCGGTACTCGATCATGTCCGGATCGACACGCCGGATGCGCTCCGTCGTCCGCAGGCTCGTGCTGTTCGGCGCGGCGCCGCTGATGCTCGTCTTGTTCGTGAAGCCGCTGGTCTCGACAACCAGCGCGTCACCCTCGAAGTGGCCGCGCGAGTTGCCGTTGTACTGCGTCACCTCGCCCGCGAGATGCGGCCGGGCGTCGAGCCGAATCAGCCGCGTCTCGTGCACCATCTCGTACGTGATCGTGATGGTGTCCGGGCTCTGCGTGATCACGAGGCCGTTGCCGTACAGCACGGCGTTCATGCCGGCGTTCAAACCGCGTGCGATGCAGCGGTCGTACAGGGAGAAATCATCGAACGTGTTGAACGGGCCCTGGCCGAACGAGCCCTTCCCCGCGACGGCGGCGGCGCGTACGCGTCCGTCGGCCGTCAGCGCGGGCGTGCGGCCATTCGGCGGATCGACGACGAGCGACGAGAAACCGAAGCTGCGCACGCCCCACGCCACGCGATGGAACGTCTCGACGTTGGCCGCGTGGTCGCTGCCGGCCTGCTGACGCTTCGCACGTTCGACGAACTGTTGGTCGTTCAGGAATTCCTGCGTGCCGAGCGCTTCCGGGCGGTCGAACGGGATTCCATGCATGTCGTCGGTCGACCAGGTGCCCTGGAGGTTCGGGTGGCCCCACGACGTCTTCGGCGCTGTCCACTTGGCGTCTTTGTACGCCGCCGCTTTCTTCTCGGCAGGAACGCGCCGCTCTTCGGACACCACGAGGTTGGCCGGAACCGGCGGATTCAGCGCCTCGACCTCCGGCGACGGCCGACGTGGCGAGCCTGCCGGCGCTTGGGCGAGCGCCATCGCAGGCGCAACCGCCGCGAGGAGGACGGCCACGGTCTGAGTCGCGTTGATCTTGATGAACATCGAGGTCTCCGAGCACCTAGTCTACGTGGGTTGTGGGCTCGGCGCGGCCGGCTCTGCCGCGATCTCGCGCATCATATGGATCAGCTTGCGCGACATCCGCTCTTCGACCTCGGCCGCGCGCGCTAGCGGGACAGGATAACGAACGATCGCGTCGATCGACTCCGAAGAGAAGCGCAACTGCACGTGAGCGTGCGTCTCCTCGGCGGAGCTCGACGACGTCCTGCGCAGCTCGCGCGTCTGCCGTTCGAATTCTTCGCGGTACTTCTCGAGCACGCCGTTGGCAGTGTCCAGCAACCGCTGTTTTGTCGCGGCGTAGTCGCCGTTCAGAGGTATCGCCAGCGTGACCTCACGCCACGCGAGGCTCACGCCGGGGATTTGCTTGAAAATGCCGCCCGCCACCTGGAAGACCACCGAGTTCGCGAAGGCGACGACGCGCCCGGTCGGGCCGTACTCCGGACCAAGCTCCATCAGATGCAGACGCACGAGGCCGAGCTCGATCACCTCTCCCGTGACCCCTCCGATCTGCACGCGATCGCCCACGCGCAGCCCGTACTTTCCAATCAGAAAGAAGTAGCCGACGATCGATACGAGGACGCTCTGCATCGCGACAGCGATACCGGCGCTGAGCAAGCCGGCGAACGTGGCGAGCGAGCTCGCTTCCGTCGCGAACGCGACTCCCGCAATCGCGAGCGCGACGACCCACAGCACGATTCGGCGCACCAGCAGAAGCTGGTGTCGTCGGCGCACTTCGAGCACGTACTTGAATACCGCGCGCCGCCAGAGCTCGCCCGCGCCGAACACGACGGCCAGCAACAGGAGCAGCAGGCCTGCGCGCGCAGCGAGCGTCGCCAAGGCCGAGCGATACTGTGTCCGCGTGGCGTCGCGCCAGTTCTCGAGATTGTTGCGGTACTGATCGAGCAGCACGCCGGCCTTGGTGAGCGGCACCAGGATCGACGACGTTTGCTGAAACAACCACGCGAGCGTGTCGTACTCGCCACGCACGGCCTTGATCCCTGCCGCGTCGGAGCCCGGGCGACCGGCCAGCGCGTCGCCGCGAGCCGCCAGCGCCTTGACCTGCTGCTCCGGTAGCGCGCGCGTCTTGGCGAATGTCTGCTGAAGTGCCTCGGTGCGACGGTCGACGTCGTCGATCGTCCCGAGCTTGCCCTGGAGCCTGAGCACGTTGGCGCCCAAATCCCAGATGCCGAGTCTGCCGCCGCTGCCTTGCTCGGCGGGCGCCGGTGCGACGGCGTTGCCCATCGGCATCATGTTGTCCTGGACATCGGCGGTGCCCGCCGTGGACGTCGCCGCCGGGATCGAGGCCGCGATGGCGTTGATGTGTTCCTTCAGCGCGCTGATACCGGAGCCGTTCGCGTCGGTGTCGCGTGCCAAATCGACCATCGTGTTCAGTAGATTGCGGCGGGCATTCACGAGCTCGAGCTCGCTGCGCAGCTCCGCGAGCTTCGCCTGGACGGCGCTCCGCGCGGGAGGGTTCGATGCATCGAGCTGTATCTGCGCGGCGGCGATCTCCGCCTGAATCGACGCCCGGCGCGCATCCAGGTCTTTCTGGTTCTTGAGCAATGCCTGCGGCGAGCTCGCCGGATCGGGCGCGGCGTCTTCCTTGATCTCGGCCTGGCTGCTCAGGAGCTCCGCGTTGGCCCGCGCGATCTCGAATGCGAGCCCCACGACGCGATCGGCCGCCTGCCGGTTCGCGTACAGAATCAGCAGATCGCTCGGCTGTGTCGCCGACTGCTGCTGAACGCCGAGCATGCGGTACCAGTCCACCGTCTCGTCGAGAATGCGGATCACCTGCTCGCCCGTCATGACGGCGCGGGAGGCGAGCGGCTCGGATTCAGCTTCGGGCGGTGCTTGGGCGTGGGGCTGCGGCGCGACGGCCAGCAGGAGAAGAGTCGGTGCGATTCGCTTCCACATGTAACGCTACCCAAAACGCCATGTTACCCGCCTGCGGGGGTGACAATGCGATCGCAAGTTGCCCGTCGATAGGCCTTTGATCCCGTGCCGCTGTCGATTGGGCAGACGGCCGGGGCGGTCGAGGACTCGCCCTCATTCGAGAGCTGCGACCAGCTGCGCGAATTCGACAGGCTTCGCAAAGTGCAGGTCGAAGCCCGCCCGATGCGCCGATTCGACATCGCTCTCTCTCGCGTACCCCGAGATCGCGATCATCCGAGCGAACGCAAATCCATCCGCCCGCAACCGCCGCGCGAGCTCGTAGCCGTCGATGCCGGGTAGGCCGAGGTCCAGCAACAAGATGTCCGGCCTGAAGTCACGCGCGGCCTGCAGCGCCGTCGTTCCATCGTGCGCGACGCGGACCGCGTAGCCCCGCTGGCCGATCAACCACGATAACGCGACGGCGGCGTCGACGTTGTCGTCGACGACGAGCACGCGCTTTGTGGTCGTGAGTTCTGCAACACGCGCTGGGGTGGTGGTCACAGGATGAGGTGAGACCTTTTCCAGATGAGGCAGCAACGGTAGGCGGATCGTGAACAACGCGCCCTGTCCGACGCCGTCGCTGTGCGCGGAGATGTTCCCGCCGTGCAGCTCGATCAGCTGCCTGCATATGAACAAGCCGATACCGAGCCCGCCTTGAACGCGGTCGAGCGAGCGATCGGCTTGGGTGAATAGCCCGAATATTCGCTCCAACATTTCCGGCGCGATGCCGATGCCGTTGTCCCTGATCGAGATAAGAGCGTCGCCGTTCGCGCGCTCGACCGTCATTTTGATTCGCCGGCCGGGCGACGAGAACTTGACTGCGTTCAGCAGCAAGTTGACCACCGATTGTTCGAGTCGCGTGACATCCGCATGCAGTCGCAGCTGCCCGGCGGCGGGAAGCACTACTTCGAGCTCCTCATCCGAGCTCAAAACCGCGCGTACCACGTCGGCCGCTTGACCGGCTACTTCCACGAGGTCGACCGGCTCCTTCCGAAGCTCGATCTTCCCGCGTGCGAGACGCGCAACGTCGAGCAGGTCGTCCACGATGCGACGCAAGGTCTTGCTTTGTCTGTCGATCAGACCCAATGCCCACGCCGTGCGGTCGGCCGCGGCACCGGAAGGATCGATCATCTGAACCGCATTGGTGATCGCCGATAACGGATTGCGGAGCTCGTGGCTCAGCATCGCCAGAAACTCGTCCTTGAGGCGATTGGCCTGCGCGAGCTCGTTAGTGCGCTCCGTCACGCGTTGCTCGAGCGTGTCGTTGATCTCGCGGAGCTGTTCCTCGGCGCGGCGCCGCTCGGCGACCTCGATGGTCAACGAGTGGTTCGCGCTCGCTGCATCCAGGTTTTTCCGATATAGCTCTGCGAACACGGCGACCTTCGATCGAAGTATCTGCGGATTGACGGGCTTCAAGAGGTAGTCCACCGCCCCCGTGTCATAACCCTCCAGCACGTGCTGATCTTCGTTGTAGTACGCGGTAAGAAAAATGATCGGCACGTGCGCCGTTCTCTTGCGCTGTTTGATGACCTGGGCGAGCTCGAAGCCGGTCATGCCAGGCATTCGGATGTCGAGAATCAGCAGCGCGAACGGCTCGGCCAGGAGCGCGAGCAGCGCTTCGTCGGCCGACGAAGCTCGCACCAGACGATACCCAGGCTCCTCCAGGATCGTTTCGAGCACTGTGAGGTTCTTTGGCTCGTCGTCGACGATCAGGATGTTGATCACTGCCTCACCATCGGCCGAGGCAGCCCGCGCGGACGAAGGGCGCCTCTGTGTGCCTCTCTGGCCCGTGCCCGGCGGCATCGAGGTCCCGTCGGTACTCATGTTCGTGACCAGACTGAATTTTGGTATCGCGTTCATTTGATGTCCTCAGCGGAACAGCCAGACGCGCATCAGCGACAACAGCTGGTCCGTGTTCACGGGCTTCGAGATGTAGTCGCTCGCACCGGCATCGAGGCACTTTTCTCGGTCGCCTTTCATCGCCTTCGCCGTCAGCGCCAGGATGGGGAGCGTGCGGAACTCGGGATTGTTTCGGATCTCGCGCATCGTCTCGTAACCGTCCATCTCGGGCATCATGATATCCATCAGCACCAGGCTCAGATCCGGCGTCCCTTCGATGATTTCGATCGCGGAACGGCCGTTCGTCGTGCTGATGACCTCCATCTCCTGATTCTCGAGCAGTGAGGTGAGCGCGAAGATATTGCGCGCGTCGTCGTCCACCACGAGAACCTTGCGCCGGCGAAGCACTTCACTCGAGCTGTGCAAGCGCTCGAGCATCCTCTGCTTGTCGGCGGGCAGGTCAGTGACTACGCGGTGCAGGAACAGCGCGGTCTCGTCGAGCAGCCGCTCCGGCGAACGCACGTCCTTCAGCACGATGCTCTTCGCCATCGTCTTCAACTGCGCCTGCTCGTCCGGAGTCAGATCCTTACCGGTGAAGACGACCACTGGCACGTCGGCGAGCTCCGGCTTCGCGTGCATCTGCGAGAGCAGCTCGAACCCCGGCATGTCGGGCAGACGCAAGTCGAGCACGATGCAGTCGAACGCCTGGCCGCCCAGCGCATCGAGCGCTTCGCTGCCAGTCCCTACTGTAACGATCTCGATGTCATCGTGAGCGAGCAGCTCGACGATCGCCTGGCGCTCGATCTCGCTATCCTCGACCACCAGCAACCGCTTCGTGCGCGGGGTGGTGAAGGTCTTGATTCGATCGAACGCGGTCTTGAGCGCGTCGGTAGTCGGCGCTTTGATGAGGTACGAGAACGCGCCGTGTGCCAATCCGTGCTGACGCTCTTCCTCGAGCGTGAGAATTTGCACCGGGATATGGCGCGTCGCGGAATCGAGCTTGAGCTGATTCAGCACGGTCCAACCCAGCATGTCGGGCAAGAAGATGTCGAGGGAGATCGCGGCAGGCTTGAACTGGCGTGCCAGTGACAAGCCCATCGCGCCTTTCGTTGCAACGATTGCCTTGAAGCCTTTGTCGTGCGCGAGCCCAAGCAGTATTCGCGCGTAGTGCGGATCATCCTCGATGATGAGGAGCACGAGGTCGTGCGGCTCGATCTCGTCGCGGTCGTCTTCGATGTGCTCCTCGCGCGCAACCGGGAGGATGTTCAAGTTGCGCGCCAGCTGCGGATGCACTCCGGTGGTCGCGCCCACGACGCTTCCTTCCGAGCCCGAGTAATGGACCGGCAAATAGAGCGTAAACGTGCTGCCCTGCCCGAGCACGCTGGCGAGCCTGATTTCACCGCCGAGCAGCAGCGCGAGCTCGCGGCTGATCGCGAGCCCCAAGCCTGTGCCGCCATACTTGCGCGACGTGCCCGCGTCGGCCTGCTGAAACGCCTCGAAGATCAGCCTCTGCTTCTCCGGTGCGATGCCAATGCCCGTGTCCTCGACCGAAAACGCGAGCACCTGCGATGCCTTGCTAAGCAGCGGATGATCGACGCTCCACCCTTGCGTGGCGATCCCCACGCGAACGTTCACGTGGCCGTGGGACGTGAACTTCACGGCGTTGGACAAGAGGTTCTTGAGAATCTGCTGTAGGCGTTTCGGATCGCTATCCATCGACCGCGGCAGATCGTCCGCAAACACAACGTCGAACGGCAGGCTCTTCGCCTCGGCAACGTGGCGGAAGTTGCGATCGATGCTGTTGTGCAGGTCGGCGAACGTGATGGCTTCGATCTCGACGCTGACGGTACCGGACTCGATCTTCGACAGGTCGAGGATGTCGTTGATCAGGTGCAGCAGATCGGAGCCCGCGGAATTGATGTTGCGCGAGAATTCCACTTCTTTCGGCACCAAGTGCCCCGCGGTGTTCTCGGCGAGCTGCTGACTCAGGATCAGAATCGAGTTCAGCGGCGTGCGCAGCTCGTGCGACATGTTCGCCAGGAATTCCGACTTGTACTTCGACGTGAGCGCGAGCTCCGCGGCCTTCTCTTCGAGCGCGTGACGCGCCTGCTCGACCTGCGCGTTCTTGCGCTCGACCTCTGCGTTCTGCTCCGCGAGCAAGCGCGCCTTGGTACCAAGCTCTTCGTTGGTCTGCTGCAGCTCGCTCTGCCGGCTTTGCAGCTCGACCGTGAGCTGCTGCGACTGCGTGAGCAGGCCCTCCGTGCGCATCGTGGCCTCGATCGTATTGAACACCGCGCCGATGCTTTGCGTGAGCAGATCGAGGAACGCGAGCGAGCCCGGCATGAAGTCCTGGAGCGCTGCCAGCTCGATCACCGCTTTGGTTTGGCCCTCGAATAGCACCGGCAACGCGATGACGCTGACGCGACGCGCTTTGCCCAAGCTCGACGAAATGCTGATGAAGTCTGACTTGACACCGCGCAGGAGAATGCGCTTCTTCTCCACCGCGCATTGACCCACGATGCCCTCACCGAGACGAATCTCGCGCGGCGGCGCTTTGCCGTGCGCGTAACTCGCCAGGAGCGTCAGCTGCGTTTCGTCGTCCGCGGCATTCAAGTGATAAATGGTTCCCTGCTGCGCGTTGACGAGCGGCGCCAGCTCGGTCAACAGCATGCGGCCGACGGTCTTGAGCTCGCGTTGGCCTTGCAGCATGCCGGTGAACTTCGCGAGGTTCGTTTTCAGCCAGTCCTGCTCGCGGTTACTTTCCGTCGTTTCACGCAGGTTGGAAATCATCGTGTTGATGTTGTCTTTGAGCTCGGCCACCTCGCCCCGCGTCTCGACTTGAATCGAGCGCGTGAGGTCGCCCTTCGTCACGGCGGTTGCGACCTCGGCGATGGCTCGCACCTGAGTCGTGAGGTTCGCTGCGAGCAAGTTCACGTTACCCGTGAGGTCTTTCCACGTGCCCGCGGCGCCCGGCACGTTGGCCTGACCGCCGAGGCGGCCGTCGACGCCCACTTCGCGCGCAACGTTCGTCACCTGGTCCGCGAACGTCGCGAGCGTGTCCGTCATGTTGTTGATCGTGTCGGCAAGCGCGGCCACCTCACCCTTCGCCTGCACCGTGAGGCGCTGCGACAGGTTGCCGTTCGCAACCGCGGTGACGACCTTCACGATGCCGCGCACCTGCTCCGTGAGGTTCGACGCCATGAAGTTCACGTTGTCGGTGAGGTCCTTCCACGTGCCGCCCACGCCGCCCACCTGCGCCTGGCCGCCGAGCTTGCCCTCGGTTCCGACCTCGCGCGCGACGCGGGTCACTTCGCCCGCGAACGAGTTCAATTGGTCCACCATCGTGTTGATGGTGTTCTTGAGCTCGAGGATCTCGCCCTTCACGTCCACGGTGATCTTGCGGTTCAAGTCGCCGCGCGCGACGGCGGTCGTGACTTCCGCGATGTTGCGGACCTGACCCGTGAGGTTCGAAGCCATCGAGTTCACGTTGTCCGTGAGATCTTTCCACGTGCCCGCGACGCCCGGCACGACGGCCTGGCCGCCGAGTCGGCCTTCGGTGCCGACCTCGCGCGCGACGCGGCTCACCTCGGACGCGAACGAGCGCAGCTGCTCCACCATCGTGTTGATGGTCTCCTTCAGTTGCAGGATTTCGCCGCGCACGTCGACCGTGATCTTCTTCGACAAGTCGCCGTTGGCGACCGCGATCGTGACGTCCGCAATGTTGCGCACCTGGCCCGTCAAGTTCGACGCCATCGAGTTCACGTTGTCCGTAAGATCTTTCCACGTACCCGCAACGCCGCTCACCTGGGCCTGGCCGCCGAGCTTGCCCTCGCTTCCGACCTCGCGCGCCACGCGCGTAACCTCCGAGGCGAACGCCGAGAGCTGATCGACCATCGTGTTCATGGTTTCTTTCAGCTGAAGGATCTCGCCTTTCACGTCGACCGTGATCTTGCGGCTCAGGTCGCCGCGCGCGATGGCTGTCGCGACGTCCGCGATGTTGCGCACCTGGCCCGTGAGG
>FTFB01005858.1_pt1 | contig 11386 bp, 5 predicted proteins | sample 1658331 | NCBI WGS metagenome assembly FTFB01 (sample SAMEA3914816, study PRJEB12502) | metagenome | biome: forest; material: soil | place: USA | collected 2011-09-16 | depth 0.3 m | reverse complement strand
TCTGCGCACAGGGATGTGCGCAGCCGAGCCGCAGGGATGCGATTTCCGGCGTGTCCCGCGAGGGGCGCTCGACGGCCGCCGATCCGCTCGCGGCCGACTGGCATCTGCCAAATCGAACCGCGGCAGATCGGCCCGCTATCGTGTCGAGCCGAGTGCCCGCGCTATTTGATGAAGCCGAGCGATTCGAGCTTCACGATGATGCGATGCGCCGACATGTCCGGCGTGATGTCCGCCGTGTCCAGGCGCATCTCCGGATTCTCCGGCACCTCGTACGGATCGTCGATGCCCGTGAAGCCTTTCAGGATGCCCGCACGCGCTTTCGCGTAGAGCCCCTTGCGATCGCGCGCCTCGCACACTTCGATCGGCGTCGCGACGTGAATCTCGATGAAGCCGCCGAGCGGCTCGACCATCTCCCGAACGCGCTTGCGCGTGGCCGAGTAAGGCGCGATGGGCGCGCAAATCGCGATGCCGCCGTTCTTCGTGATCTCGCTCGCCACGTAACCGATGCGCTGAATGTTCAGGTCGCGGTGTTCCTTCGAGAAGCCGAGCTCGCTCGACAGGTGCTTGCGCACGAGGTCGCCGTCGAGCAGCGTCACGGGCCGGCCGCCCATCTCCATGAGCTTGATCATCAGTGCATTGGCTACCGTCGACTTGCCGGAGCCCGACAAGCCCGTAAAGAACACCGTGAACCCCTGTTTGTGACGCGGCGGATGCGTGCGGCGCAACTCGGCCACGACGTCCGGGAAGGAGAACCACTCGGGAATGTCGGCGCCTTCCTGCAGGCGACGGCGCAGCTCGGTGCCGGAGATGTCCAGCGTGCGCCAGCCCTTCTCGACCTCGTTCTCCGGAAAATACTGAGCCTTCTCCTCGACGTACACCATGTTCTTGAATGGCACCATCGTGATGTCGAGCTCTTTCTCATGCGTCTTCATGAGCTCCTGAGCATCGTACGGGCCGTAGAACGGTTTGCCGTTGCTGTCGTTGCCCGGGCCCGCGTGGTCGCGGCCGACGATGAAGTGCGTGCAGCCGTAGTTCTTGCGGATGATCGCGTGCCACATCGCCTCGCGCGGACCGCCCATGCGCATCGCAAGCGGCAGCAACGACAGGGTCGTGGTCTGCTCCGGGTAGGCACGGAGCAGATGCTCGTAGCAGCGCACACGCGTGAAATGGTCGACGTCCCCGGGCTTCGTCATGCCAACGACCGGCTGGATCAGCAGGTTCGCCTCGACGTCCTTCGCGGCGCGGAACGTCAGTTCCTGGTGCGCGCGGTGCATGGGATTGCGCGTCTGAAACGCGACGACGCGCCGCCAGCCGAGCTTCTGGAACCGATCACGTAGTTCCTTCGGAGTATCTCGCAAGTGCTTGAAATCGTAGTGATGTGGAGACTCTACCCCGCGCAGCTTGCCCCCGAGGTACACCTCGTTGCTGCGGTGACGCAGGTAGGCGACGCTCGGGTGCTTCTCGTCGGTGGTCCCGAACACGGCCTTGGCTTCGGCGTCGCGGTCGGGCCGGTAGATGCTGGCGACTTCCATCGTGGCGATCAGCACGCCCTCGCCGTCGCGCAGCGCGATCGAACCGCCGACTTTGGCTTTCTCGGCGAACTCCGGCTTGACGTCGAGAGTGACCGGCATCGGCCATAGCACGCCACTCGTGAGCCGCATGTTCGCCAGCACGCCCTTGTAGTCGGCTTCCGTCATGAACCCGTCGAGCGGCGAGAACGCGCCGTTCAGCAACATCTCTATGTCGCAGACCTGACGCATGTTCAGGTCCCACGACGGCAAATCGCGGGCTCGCGCCTTTTCCTCGCGGACGGCAGCTTCGCCCAGGTACAGGTTCTTCAACTCCCCGCCGTGGGGGGCCTTCAATGCGCCCATGTCTTTTCGCTCCCTGTCTAGAAATTCAATCGGAAATCTGGATGCACAGCCGGCGCGGCGAAGGGCGGAAGCCCATAGCCGCCGGCACTGCCACTCAAATGAAAACTAGCCGCTCAACAGCTGTTGCGCCGTCGCGCGGATCGAGGCCGCGTTAATCGCGGGCACGTATTGTGCTTGATGCTCGCGCCATTTCAAGGTCTTCTTCACGATCGACTCGAGGTTCGGCCGTTTGTCCGCGGGCCCCTCGGCTTTGCCGATGCCGCCGCCGAATTCGACGACCAAGTCGAAGCCGGCATCCATCGCCGCGCTCATGCAGCCAACCCACTGCACCGGGTTGAACAGCTGGAAGAACAATCGCGCGCGAATCGCCTCGGGCGAGTTCTCGTGCAGCTTGCCGGTGTAGTTCGACAGCACTGGCGTCGTCACACCCGAGAACTCGGTCTGCTCGAGCACCTGCCGGAATTGCTGCGCCGCGGCGACCATCAGGAACGAGTGGAATGCGCCCTCGGTGTTGAGACGCACCGCACGCTTCTTCGCGCTCTCGAGCTCCGCTGCGAGCTTGTCGAGGTCGGCGGACTCGCCGGCAACGACGGTTTGGTCTGGCATGTTGTGCGCCGCGACGCCGCAGAAGTACTTGTCGGCCAGTGCGCTGGCGGTGGGCAGATCCAGTGTCGTCGCGACCATGCCGCCGCGACCGAGCTCGCTCATGAGCTGGCCGCGCTTGCTGACGAGCTTCACGGCGCTCTCGAACGTGAGGGCGCCGGCCATCACGAGGGCCGAGTATTCGCCGAGACTGTGACCCGCGCCCAGCGCGGGTTGCACGCGATCGCCAACGAGACCGCGAAACGCTTCGAGACACGCGATCTCGTGCGTCAACAACGCCGGCTGTGTGCAGCGCGTGAGATTGAGCTCGCCGCGCGGATCGCGAAACGACAGCTCGCTCAAGTCGTAGCCGAGGACGGTGCTCGCGCGTGCGAAGAGTTCGCGGGCGACTGGGAATTCTTCGACGAGATCCGAGCCCATGCCGCGGTACTGCGAGCCCTGGCCCGGGAAGACATAGAAAACCTTGCGTTCCGCCACTGGTCGGCTGTGCCCCGAATCTATCAAGCCGCGTACGATGCCCGAAGCCCGCGTCCAAGCCAAGCTTTGAGGCTCCGGTCGTAAGACCTCGCGGGTCTATGTAAATAGCAATTGCGGCGTGTTCAGCCGCTGCGGACGCGGCTGCCTTCGCTCTCGTCGACCGTCCACAGCACCGCCATGCCGACGATGAACAGCACGATCACGACGCTGACGCCGACGCGCTGCGAGCCGGACCACCCCGTCAGCTGTCCCAACAGGAAGGGGCCGATGAACGCGGTCAGTTTTCCGGAGAACGCGAAGAATCCGAAAAACTCGTTCTCCATGTCCTGCGGGATGAATCGCGCCATCAGCGAGCGGCTCGCAGACTGGTTCGGCCCCGCGAAAATTCCAATCAGAAGCCCCGCCGCCCAGAACACCTCGATCGACGTCGCGAGCATTGCGAGCGCGGTGGCGCCGATGAGTCCGATCAGCGAAATGATGATCGTGCGTTTGCCGCCGATGCGGTCATCGAGATAACCCATCGCAATAGCTCCCGCTCCCGCGGCGAGATTCAAGACGATGCCGAACACGATGATCGATCGCCACCATGGCACGCCCTGCAGCGCGAACCCGAACGTGCCCGTGGCGTAGATGCCGCCGAACGCCCAGATCGTCACGAGGCCGTCGTTGAACAGGAGCCGCGCGAGCAGGAACCGCACGGTCTGACGATGCTTGCGCAGCTCGCGGAACGTGCGAAGCAGCTGCGTGAAAGAGGCCGCCACGATGCTCCCGCTGCGCGTGATTCGCGATTTGTCCTCGTGCACCCACAACAGCATAGGAATAGTGAATACCGCGAACCACGCAGCGACGACCAGGTTCGTCGCGCGCACATTCTCGTCAAGCTCCTTCGAGAAACCGAACCACGGCTGCTCCGGCTGCAGCAAGGCGACGAGCGCCACGACGAGGGCCAGCAATCCGCCGATGTATCCGAGCCCCCAACCCAAACCAGACACGAAGCCGATTCGCTCGGACGGCGCGATGTCGGGCAAGAATGCGTTGTAGAACACTTCGCACGCCTCGAATGCGACGTTCGCGACGACGAACACGCTGAGCGCGAACATCACCTGCCCCGGCAAGGGGCGGTACAACACGGTGGTCGCGATCATGCATACGACGACCGTTACGACAAAGAACAGCTTGCGATAGCCGCCGCGGTCCGCGATTGCGCCAAATACCGGCGAAGCGATGGCCACAATCACCGCGGTGATCGACACGGCGCGCGACCACAGCTCGGTGCCGGAGATCGCATCGGCCGCGATGGCGTTCGTGAAATACGTGGCATATACGAACGTCACGACGATCGTCGTGAACGGCGAGTTTGCGAAATCGAAGAGCGCCCAAGACCAGATCGTGCGCGCAGAGCCGCGCTGAGGGCTGGCGTTCGTCACTGCCCGTAGCTCGGGTCGCAGTCGTACGGGTACACGAACTCGCCGGGCTTGTGCGTCCACGCCATGTAGCGCGCCGCGAGGCCGTCGAACACCTGCGGGTCCTCGTACTGCTGCGTGAGCCACAGCGTGCTGCCGTCCTTGCTCACGCGGAACCGCTCCACGAGATGCAGCGCGTCGCTATGGTTGAAGCCGTTGTTCATGAACGTGCCGGAGCTGACGTGCGTGGTGTCGACCACGAGCGTGTCGCCTTCCCAGTGGCCCACCGAATGCCCCGAGCGCGTGTGCGGCGCAGACTTTTGTGGATGCGGCCGCCCGTCGAGGAAGATCACCCTCACGAGGTCGAAGTACTCCATCCTGAACACGATCAGCTCCGTGCCCTGATAGATCTCCATCGGGAACGGTGCCTGCATGAAGAACGCGACGGTCGGTGCGTTGCAGGTGTTCTCGCGCTTCAGCTCGTCCTTGTAGTTGTAGTTGCGGACCTGCTCGATCGCGGCCGGCTTCAGCTTCAGGCCGCCGAAGTCGCCCGCCGCGAGCTCGCCGGCGCCGGTATCGTTGATCAGAACGGCCGATTTCGGCAGCTCGTCGATCAGCGCCTGCCCCGAGCGCTTCTGCTCGAACTTCACGGTCCAGAAACCTTCGAGACTCGGCGCGGCGAGCGCGCCGCAGGAAACGGCGGCTAACACGGCGCCTGCGAGCGCCGCGACGAGACGCACCCGTGTCTGCGCGCACATGGGCTAGTCCTCGCTGCTGACGACGCCGGGATCGGGCCGCTGGCCCACGAGCTCGTGGCCATCGGGATAGATGACGCGGTACACGCGCATCGAGTTCGTGCCGTCGCGCGCGGGATAACCCTCGACCATGACCTGGTCACCGGGCTTGATCGAAGTTTCTTCCCAGCCCCGGCGGCGCAGGATGTTCGGCGAGTTCGTCTCGATGCGCCATACCTGCTCAGCACCGCCCTTCTTGGCCTTCAGCACGAGCAGGCCATGCGGATTGTGGAACGAGAACTCGTCGACGACACCCGAGACCTTGATGAGCTTGTCGCCGACGAAGTGCACGGCGAACGAGTGATGCGCAGTGGCCTGGCCGGCGGCGAGCAGCGCCGCCACGACCGCACCGCGACCGAGGCTCTGGACGCTGATCATCGGTTCGGCTCCTCCGCAAGCAGCGAGATGCCTGCGAAACGCCCCTGCCACTTGGCAACGGCCTCGGTGTTGTAGACGCAGTCCGGCAACTCGCCGCGCAGCGCCGCGAGCGCGGCGTCCGCGGCCCAGGGAATAGCCGCGCCCAGTGTACCGCCCTGATTGCCGGCAATCAGGGCGGTACACTGGGCGCGGCTATTCCCTGGGCCGCGGACGCCGCGCTCGCGGCGCTGCGCGGCGAGTTGCCGGACTGCGTCTACAACACCGAGGCCGTTGCCAAGTGGCAGGGGCGTTTCGCAGGCATCTCGCTGCTTGCGGAGGAGCCGAACCGATGATCAGCGTCCAGAGCCTCGGTCGCGGTGCGGTCGTGGCGGCGCTGCTCGCCGCCGGCCAGGCCACTGCGCATCACTCGTTCGCCGTGCACTTCGTCGGCGACAAGCTCATCAAGGTCTCGGGTGTCGTCGACGAGTTCTCGTTCCACAATCCGCATGGCCTGCTCGTGCTGAAGGCCAAGAAGGGCGGTGCTGAGCAGGTATGGCGCATCGAGACGAACTCGCCGAACATCCTGCGCCGCCGGGGCTGGGAAGAAACTTCGATCAAGCCCGGTGACCAGGTCATGGTCGAGGGTTATCCCGCGCGCGACGGCACGAACTCGATGCGCGTGTACCGCGTCATCTATCCCGATGGCCACGAGCTCGTGGGCCAGCGGCCCGATCCCGGCGTCGTCAGCAGCGAGGACTAGCCCATGTGCGCGCAGACACGGGTGCGTCTCGTCGCGGCGCTCGCAGGCGCCGTGTTAGCCGCCGTTTCCTGCGGCGCGCTCGCCGCGCCGAGTCTCGAAGGTTTCTGGACCGTGAAGTTCGAGCAGAAGCGCTCGGGGCAGGCGCTGATCGACGAGCTGCCGAAATCGGCCGTTCTGATCAACGATACCGGCGCCGGCGAGCTCGCGGCGGGCGACTTCGGCGGCCTGAAGCTGAAGCCGGCCGCGATCGAGCAGGTCCGCAACTACAACTACAAGGACGAGCTGAAGCGCGAGAACACCTGCAACGCACCGACCGTCGCGTTCTTCATGCAGGCACCGTTCCCGATGGAGATCTATCAGGGCACGGAGCTGATCGTGTTCAGGATGGAGTACTTCGACCTCGTGAGGGTGATCTTCCTCGACGGGCGGCCGCATCCACAAAAGTCTGCGCCGCACACGCGCTCGGGGCATTCGGTGGGCCACTGGGAAGGCGACACGCTCGTGGTCGACACCACGCACGTCAGCTCCGGCACGTTCATGAACAACGGCTTCAACCATAGCGACGCGCTGCATCTCGTGGAGCGGTTCCGCGTGAGCAAGGACGGCAGCACGCTGTGGCTCACGCAGCAGTACGAGGACCCGCAGGTGTTCGACGGCCTCGCGGCGCGCTACATGGCGTGGACGCACAAGCCCGGCGAGTTCGTGTACCCGTACGACTGCGACCCGAGCTACGGGCAGTGACGAACGCCAGCCCTCAGCGCGGCTCTGCGCGCACGATCTGGTCTTGGGCGCTCTTCGATTTCGCAAACTCGCCGTTCACGACGATCGTCGTGACGTTCGTATATGCCACGTATTTCACGAACGCCATCGCGGCCGATGCGATCTCCGGCACCGAGCTGTGGTCGCGCGCCGTGTCGATCACCGCGGTGATTGTGGCCATCGCTTCGCCGGTATTTGGCGCAATCGCGGACCGCGGCGGCTATCGCAAGCTGTTCTTTGTCGTAACGGTCGTCGTATGCATGATCGCGACCACCGTGTTGTACCGCCCCTTGCCGGGGCAGGTGATGTTCGCGCTCAGCGTGTTCGTCGTCGCGAACGTCGCATTCGAGGCGTGCGAAGTGTTCTACAACGCATTCTTGCCCGACATCGCGCCGTCCGAGCGAATCGGCTTCGTGTCTGGTTTGGGTTGGGGGCTCGGATACATCGGCGGATTGCTGGCCCTCGTCGTGGCGCTCGTCGCCTTGCTGCAGCCGGAGCAGCCGTGGTTCGGTTTCTCGAAGGAGCTTGACGAGAATGTGCGCGCGACGAACCTGGTCGTCGCTGCGTGGTTCGCGGTATTCACTATTCCTATGCTGTTGTGGGTGCACGAGGACAAATCGCGAATCACGCGCAGCGGGAGCATCGTGGCGGCCTCTTTCACGCAGCTGCTTCGCACGTTCCGCGAGCTGCGCAAGCATCGTCAGACCGTGCGGTTCCTGCTCGCGCGGCTCCTGTTCAACGACGGCCTCGTGACGATCTGGGCGTTCGGCGGCATCTACGCCACGGGCACGTTCGGGTTCGCGCTGCAGGGCGTGCCATGGTGGCGATCGATCATCGTGTTCGGCATCGTCTTGAATCTCGCCGCGGGAGCGGGAGCTATTGCGATGGGTTATCTCGATGACCGCATCGGCGGCAAACGCACGATCATCATTTCGCTGATCGGACTCATCGGCGCCACCGCGCTCGCAATGCTCGCGACGTCGATCGAGGTGTTCTGGGCGGCGGGGCTTCTGATTGGAATTTTCGCGGGGCCGAACCAGTCTGCGAGCCGCTCGCTGATGGCGCGATTCATCCCGCAGGACATGGAGAACGAGTTTTTCGGATTCTTCGCGTTCTCCGGAAAACTGACCGCGTTCATCGGCCCCTTCCTGTTGGGACAGCTGACGGGGTGGTCCGGCTCGCAGCGCGTCGGCGTCAGCGTCGTGATCGTGCTGTTCATCGTCGGCATGGCGGTGCTGTGGACGGTCGACGAGAGCGAAGGCAGCCGCGTCCGCAGCGGCTGAACACGCCGCAATTGCTATTTACATAGACCCGCGAGGTCTTACGACCGGAGCCTCAAAGCTTGGCTTGGACGCGGGCTTCGGGCATCGTACGCGGCTTGATAGATTCGGGGCACAGCCGACCAGTGGCGGAACGCAAGGTTTTCTATGTCTTCCCGGGCCAGGGCTCGCAGTACCGCGGCATGGGCTCGGATCTCGTCGAAGAATTCCCAGTCGCCCGCGAACTCTTCGCACGCGCGAGCACCGTCCTCGGCTACGACTTGAGCGAGCTGTCGTTTCGCGATCCGCGCGGCGAGCTCAATCTCACGCGCTGCACACAGCCGGCGTTGTTGACGCACGAGATCGCGTGTCTCGAAGCGTTTCGCGGTCTCGTTGGCGATCGCGTGCAACCCGCGCTGGGCGCGGGTCACAGTCTCGGCGAATACTCGGCCCTCGTGATGGCCGGCGCCCTCACGTTCGAGAGCGCCGTGAAGCTCGTCAGCAAGCGCGGCCAGCTCATGAGCGAGCTCGGTCGCGGCGGCATGGTCGCGACGACACTGGATCTGCCCACCGCCAGCGCACTGGCCGACAAGTACTTCTGCGGCGTCGCGGCGCACAACATGCCAGACCAAACCGTCGTTGCCGGCGAGTCCGCCGACCTCGACAAGCTCGCAGCGGAGCTCGAGAGCGCGAAGAAGCGTGCGGTGCGTCTCAACACCGAGGGCGCATTCCACTCGTTCCTGATGGTCGCCGCGGCGCAGCAATTCCGGCAGGTGCTCGAGCAGACCGAGTTCTCGGGTGTGACGACGCCAGTGCTGTCGAACTACACCGGCAAGCTGCACGAGAACTCGCCCGAGGCGATTCGCGCGCGATTGTTCTTCCAGCTGTTCAACCCGGTGCAGTGGGTTGGCTGCATGAGCGCGGCGATGGATGCCGGCTTCGACTTGGTCGTCGAATTCGGCGGCGGCATCGGCAAAGCCGAGGGGCCCGCGGACAAACGGCCGAACCTCGAGTCGATCGTGAAGAAGACCTTGAAATGGCGCGAGCATCAAGCACAATACGTGCCCGCGATTAACGCGGCCTCGATCCGCGCGACGGCGCAACAGCTGTTGAGCGGCTAGTTTTCATTTGAGTGGCAGTGCCGGCGGCTATGGGCTTCCGCCCTTCGCCGCGCCGGCTGTGCATCCAGATTTCCGATTGAATTTCTAGACAGGGAGCGAAAAGACATGGGCGCATTGAAGGCCCCCCACGGCGGGGAGTTGAAGAACCTGTACCTGGGCGAAGCTGCCGTCCGCGAGGAAAAGGCGCGAGCCCGCGATTTGCCGTCGTGGGACCTGAACATGCGTCAGGTCTGCGACATAGAGATGTTGCTGAACGGCGCGTTCTCGCCGCTCGACGGGTTCATGACGGAAGCCGACTACAAGGGCGTGCTGGCGAACATGCGGCTCACGAGTGGCGTGCTATGGCCGATGCCGGTCACTCTCGACGTCAAGCCGGAGTTCGCCGAGAAAGCCAAAGTCGGCGGTTCGATCGCGCTGCGCGACGGCGAGGGCGTGCTGATCGCCACGATGGAAGTCGCCAGCATCTACCGGCCCGACCGCGACGCCGAAGCCAAGGCCGTGTTCGGGACCACCGACGAGAAGCACCCGAGCGTCGCCTACCTGCGTCACCGCAGCAACGAGGTGTACCTCGGGGGCAAGCTGCGCGGGGTAGAGTCTCCACATCACTACGATTTCAAGCACTTGCGAGATACTCCGAAGGAACTACGTGATCGGTTCCAGAAGCTCGGCTGGCGGCGCGTCGTCGCGTTTCAGACGCGCAATCCCATGCACCGCGCGCACCAGGAACTGACGTTCCGCGCCGCGAAGGACGTCGAGGCGAACCTGCTGATCCAGCCGGTCGTTGGCATGACGAAGCCCGGGGACGTCGACCATTTCACGCGTGTGCGCTGCTACGAGCATCTGCTCCGTGCCTACCCGGAGCAGACCACGACCCTGTCGTTGCTGCCGCTTGCGATGCGCATGGGCGGTCCGCGCGAGGCGATGTGGCACGCGATCATCCGCAAGAACTACGGCTGCACGCACTTCATCGTCGGCCGCGACCACGCGGGCCCGGGCAACGACAGCAACGGCAAACCGTTCTACGGCCCGTACGATGCTCAGGAGCTCATGAAGACGCATGAGAAAGAGCTCGACATCACGATGGTGCCATTCAAGAACATGGTGTACGTCGAGGAGAAGGCTCAGTATTTTCCGGAGAACGAGGTCGAGAAGGGCTGGCGCACGCTGGACATCTCCGGCACCGAGCTGCGCCGTCGCCTGCAGGAAGGCGCCGACATTCCCGAGTGGTTCTCCTTCCCGGACGTCGTGGCCGAGTTGCGCCGCACGCATCCGCCGCGTCACAAACAGGGGTTCACGGTGTTCTTTACGGGCTTGTCGGGCTCCGGCAAGTCGACGGTAGCCAATGCACTGATGATCAAGCTCATGGAGATGGGCGGCCGGCCCGTGACGCTGCTCGACGGCGACCTCGTGCGCAAGCACCTGTCGAGCGAGCTCGGCTTCTCGAAGGAACACCGCGACCTGAACATTCAGCGCATCGGTTACGTGGCGAGCGAGATCACGAAGAACGGCGGCATCGCGATTTGCGCGCCCATCGCGCCTTACTCGGCCACGCGCAAGCGCGTTCGGGAGATGGTCGAGCCGCTCGGCGGCTTCATCGAGATTCACGTCGCGACGCCGATCGAAGTGTGCGAGGCGCGCGATCGCAAGGGGCTCTACGCGAAAGCGCGTGCGGGCATCCTGAAAGGCTTCACGGGCATCGACGATCCGTACGAGGTGCCGGAGAATCCGGAGATGCGCCTGGACACGGCGGACATCACGCCGGACATGTCGGCGCATCGCATCATCGTGAAGCTCGAATCGCTCGGCTTCATCAAATAGCGCGGGCACTCGGCTCGACACGATAGCGGGCCGATCTGCCGCGGTTCGATTTGGCAGATGCCAGTCGGCCGCGAGCGGATCGGCGGCCGTCGAGCGCCCCTCGCGGGACACGCCGGAAATCGCATCCCTGCGGCTCGGCTGCGCACATCCCTGTGCGCAGA
>FTFB01006081.1_pt1 | contig 11411 bp, 10 predicted proteins | sample 1658331 | NCBI WGS metagenome assembly FTFB01 (sample SAMEA3914816, study PRJEB12502) | metagenome | biome: forest; material: soil | place: USA | collected 2011-09-16 | depth 0.3 m | reverse complement strand
TTGGACGGCCGTTTCGAAGCTGTGCAGGGAGCGCTCGTCGAGCGATGTCAGCACGTGGCTGCCGACGGCGCCGCCGACCGTTGCGACGAACAACGACACCCCGGCGTAGCAGAGCAGTGCTCTTGCTTCAAGCGAGGTGTCGGGTCGTGGCGCTTGCATGGCAGCGCCACAATACCTCAACGCGCCTTCGGCCGGCGCAGCGCCGCGAACTTCGAGAACTCCCAGGGTCGGATCGCGGGCGCAGCGCCGCAGCTGCGGCGTTCGTCGCGCCGCGAGCTCGTCGAACTCACGCGCGAGCCGGTCTGAATCGCTGGATCCCTCGAGCGTGCGTCAGCGCGCGGGTTTCGTCGCGGCGTATGGCCTGTTCCTGCTCACGATGGGAGTTGTGCGAGCGGTGCACCACTTCGGCGACGTGCCGTTCGACCCGAGAGTCGTGCACGCTCCACGGTGTTGCAGGCATCGCTGTGGCTCGTGTGGGGCGTTGCCGCGCTCACGACGATGGTGCTCGGCGCGCGTCGAGACGCACGCGGTGTCTGGCTCGCCGGCGCCATGCTGATGACGATCGTCGTCGTGATGATGGACCTCCGTGCCCCGTTGCGGTGCTTTGAAAGCGGTCGCGGAGCCGTCGGAAGATGCGTTGCGCGCGTTATGAAAGAACGCCAGGCGCGCCGCGATGTGTGCGCGATGCGCTGCATTTTCGCTCACGTTACGTATGTGTCTTGGCGGCCGCGCGTTACGGCGGTATCTGACTGAAGCAGCGAAAAAAATCCCGCGCTTTGTTGCCGTGCACGAGCGACGTCGAAGCGTTCTACCTTTAAAGACTGTTCGCATACCGCGACGAAATGCTTCGACAAAACTGCACGCGATACGTTTCGCTGTCGCACTCCGGCGACGTTTGCAAACGGCGACGGCGCGGCGTTACCGTGGCGCCCGTCGCATGCAAACCCATCGTGAGGTGGGGACGCAAAGCCTCCGGTCCGAATGTCGGATAGCGGGGTTGCCGGCGCAAGGTCGCGCTGTTAACGAAGACCTGTCGCCGTCATCTCCCCGTTTCGCTGTGCGTCGTCGCGTGCGAGCTACGCAGTCTAGGGAAACAACAACGCACCGGGTGCGTTCTTTAGGGGAGTTGTGATATGGCACAGGGAAATGTCGCGAAGTCGTTCAAGATCTTCGGTGCTACCGTTGCGCTTTGCTGCGCGGCGAGCCTGGCGAACGCGAAGACCATCGAGCTCGGCGATCTGCACGCCGGCGGAAGCTACAGCTTCACCGATGCGGTGACGTTCGGTGAGTCGTTCACCGAGTACGTGGGCTTCAACCTCGACAGCACGTCGCAAGTGCGGTCGTTCATCAAGTCGTTCGACATGTCGATCTTTTCGTTCGATCTGCTCGGTGTCGACAACTTCTCGGCGACCTTGCAGGATCTCGGAACGGGCGGCTTCCAGAACGTGGCGTCGTTCACGGGTAGCCCGATCTCGTTCGACGACTTGCTGGGTCCCGGTCAATACCGGATTCAGCTTGGCGGCGTAGGCAGTGGTCTCTTCGGCGGCCTGTTCCGGGGCTCGCTGCAGGTCGCTGCCGTCCCCGAAGCGGACGTGTGGGTCATGCTGCTCGTCGGCTTCGTCGCCGTGCTCCACCAGCTGCGCCGCAAGCAGCGCGTGCTCGAAGAACAGCCCGTCGCGGCCTAACTTCGGCTTTTCTCCAGTAGGACCTCGAGACTCGATCCGCGCCCGCCCCATCGGGGGCGGCGCGGATCGCTTTCGAAATCGAATTGCCTATGAACAGCGCAACGATAGCGAGGCTACGCGAGCCGGAAAGCGCTCGCCGCGGCGTGACTCGGTGGGATCCGTCATCGGTCTTCCTGCTGAAGTCGCTGCTCTATCCCACGGTGGCCACGACCTGCCTGGCGTTCGCTTTGTGGGTATGCCGCGTGCCGTTTCGCCACGAGTACTTCCTGCTCGCGGTGCTCGCGTTCCTCGCCACGTCGGAGGTGCTCGATACGGCGCCCGTGCTGTATCGCGCGTCGCGATCGGCACTGCACGACGGGCTCGTGACGATCACGGTGCAGTGGCTGATCGTGGTCGGCTTCATCTGGGCGCTGATCGTGCTGTCCGATCTCGCGAACCGCTTCGACGATCGAGTTCTCCTGGCCTGGGCTTGCGCGACTCCGTTCGCGCTATGGTTGAGCCGGCTCGGCGCGCAGCTCGTGTTCCAGTCCATCGGCGCGCCACGCTTGCCGCAGAGCAAGGCCGTGATCATCGGCCGCAACGACTTAGGCTCGCGGCTCGAGCAGAAGCTTCGCGACGATCCGTCGTTGCGGATCGAGCCGCTGGGATTCTTCGACGACGTGCCGGCTACCAGCGCCGCTGCGGAGCACGGTGCCTTGCTAGGCGAGCCGGCGCATCTGCCGCAGTTCATCGTCAAGAACGAGGTGCGGATCGTCTACATCACATGGCCGATGGCGCGCGAGTCGCGGATACTCGATCTGCTGGAGCTGTTGCGCGATTCCACCGTATCGATCTACTTCGTTCCCGACGTGTCCGTGGCGAGCCTGATCCAGGGCCGCGTCGACCTCATCAACGGCATGCCGGTCGTCGGCGTGTGCGAGTCGCCGTTCTTCGGCATCCGGGGGCTGACGAAACGGTTGTGCGACATCTTGATCGCGAGCGTGGCGCTCGTGCTCGCCTCGCCGATCATGCTGCTGGCCGCCATCGGCGTGCGGCTCACGACGCCGGGCGGCGTAATCTTCGTGCAGCGGCGCTACGGTCTCGATGGCCGGCAGATTCTCGTTTACAAATTTCGCTCGATGACCGTCTCCGAGGACGGCGATCACACGTACACACAGGTGATTCAGGGCGACAGCCGCGTCACGCGCTTCGGCGCACTGATCCGCAGGACGTCGATCGACGAGCTGCCGCAGCTGTTCAACGTGCTCGAAGGCAGCATGAGCCTCGTCGGCCCGCGGCCGCACGCCATCGCGGTCAACGAGCAGTATCGGCGCCTGATCTCGGGCTACATGGTTCGGCACAAAGTGAAGCCGGGCATCACGGGGTGGGCACAGGTCAATGGCGCGCGCGGCGGCGACGATCTGCCGAGCATGCGGCGCCGGGTGGAGCTCGACCTCGAATATCTGCGCAACTGGTCGCTCGGACTCGACGTCACGATTCTGCTGCGCACGGCAATGCTGGTGCTCGGCGACCGCCGCGCTTACTGATCGAAGGAAACCGAAAATGCGAACATTCAGAAACCCGTCTCGAGTGGTGACCCTGGCGCTTCTGGCGGCGGCGTCCGCGTGCTCCGGTGGCCACGGCGGCGACAAGTCGCAGGTCGTGGCGCGTGTGAACGGCGCGGAGATCACCGTGTCGCAGTTGCGCACGGCGTTGCTCGCAAAGGGCGAAGCGCAGCCGACTGCGCAGGCGACACAGCAGGCCCTCGACGGGCTCGTCAACGAGCAGCTGCTGGTCGACGCTGCGCTCGCGAACAAGCTCGATCGCGATCCGACGGTCGTGCAGGCGCTCGAAGCGACTCGGCGCCAGCTGCTCGCGCGCGCCTACATGGAACGCACCGTGTTCCCGAAGCAGGAGATCGCGGCCGTCGAGCAGGCGTCGTATTACAAGGGCAACCCGGGGTTGTTCGCGCACCGGCGCGTGTATCAGCTCACGTCGTTCACGACTGCGATGCCGCAGGTGCCCGCGGCGGTCGTGGCCGAGCTCGCGAAGGCGAACACGCCTGACGCGGTTGCCGCAGTGCTGAGCGCGCATGGCGTTGCCTTCGAGACCCAGAACCTGACTCGCGCGGCGGAGCAGCTGCCACTCGAGCAACTGCCGCAATTTTCGGCTGCGGGCACAGGCGACATCGTCATCACGCCGCAGCGCGGCCGCAGCACGTTGACGTTGATCACCGGAATGCAGGACGCGCCGCTCGGCTTCGACAGCGCGCAACCCATCATCCAGCAGTACCTCGAGAACGTGCGCAACGCCAAAGCGCTCGATTCGCATCTGAAGCAGGCGCGTGCGTCGGCCAGCATCAGTCAGTCCGATCCCGGCCTGATCGCCGCGGCGGGCGTGCCCACGCCGGCGCCCGAGGCGCCGCTGCAGCAGAGCGCGCTCGATCACGGCGCCGCGGTCCTGAACTAGGCGCCGCCATGAACCGGAAAGTCAGTCGTTCGATCGGCGGCGCGTTGCGGTGGCTCTTGACGCTCGCGCTTGTGGCCGGATTCGGCGCACGCGCAGAGACGCCCGATTACGTGCTCGGCATCGGCGATCGCGTGCGCGTCAGCGTATTCGGCTACCCCGACATGACGGCGGACGTACGAGTGGACGAGTTCGGCAGCATCCGTTACGCGCTGGTCGGCTCGTTGGTCGTGACCGGTCATTCGACGCGCGAGGTCGAGACCACGCTCGCGCAGCGCCTCACGGACGGCGGCTTCATCCGCAATCCACAGGTGTCGGTGTTGATCACGGAGTACTTGAGCCGCAAGGTCGCGGTCATGGGCGAGGTGGCGAAGCCCGGCCAGTACGCGCTCACTCAGCGCAGCAAGGTGCTCGACCTGCTCGCCGAAGCGGGCGGCGTAGTCACGGCGATGGCGTCGGAGGCTGCCACCTTGCTGCGCGCCGACGGCAGCAAGATGGACGTCGATCTCTTTCGGCTGTTCAAGGGCGACGCGGCGGAAAACGTCGCGATCGAGCCCGGCGATACGTTGTACGTGCCGCGCGCCTCGCAGTTCTACATCTCTGGCGAAGTGCAACGGCCCGGCACGTATCGCCTCGAGCGCCGCATGACCGTATCGCAGGCGATCTCCGCGGGCGGCGGCCTGACGCCGCGCGGCACCGAGCGCCGCGCGACCGTGAAGCGTCGCGACACGCGCGGCGACGAAGAGGTCGTCGGCGTGCGCGGCTCCGACGTATTGCAGCCGGACGACGTGCTGCAGATCAAAGAGAGCTTGTTCTGACATGACGCCGAAACAGATCCTGGTAATCCTGCGCGCGCGACTCTGGCTCGTGCTCGGCGTTCTATTCGCGGTCGTGGCGGCCGCGGGCACGCTGAGTCTCGTGCTTCCCAAACGCTACGTGGCCACCGTGTCGCTCGTGGTCGACAGCAAGGCCGCGGACCCGTTGACCGGCGCGCTACTGCCACTACAAATGCTTCCCGGCTATCTCGCTACCCAGCTCGACATCATCGAGAGCCACAGCGTCGCGCTGAAGGTCGTCGATCGGCTCAAGCTCGCGGAGCTGCCGGCGATCGGCGAGGAATTCCGGGCGGATACGGGCGGCGCCGGATCGATCCGCGATTGGCTGGCCGACAGGTTGCTGCTGCAGCTCGACGTTCGACCGTCGCGAGAGAGCAGCGTGATTGGCATTGCGTACAGCAGCAGCGACAACCAAGTCGCCGCCGAGATGGCCAACGCCTTCGGCGATGCATACGTGCAAACCAGCCTCGAGCTCAAGGTCGATCCGGCGCGCCGCCAGGCGGGTTGGTTCGAGGAGCAGGTCGGCGAAGTGCGCAAAGCGTTCGAGCAGGCGCAGGAGCGGCTGTCCCGCTACCAGAGCGAGCACGAGATCGTGGTCAGCGAGGTCGACCGGATCGATCTCGAGAACGCGCGCCTCGCCGAGCTGTCGAGTCAGCTGATCGGGGCGCAGACCGCGATGTACGCCGCGGGCACTCGGCAGACGCAGATGGGCGACGCCGTGCACCGCGATCGCATGGATGAGCAGCCCGACATCCTCGGCAATGCGCTCGTGCAGAGCCTAAAGGCCGAGCTCGTGCGCGCCGAAGGCAAGCTGGCCGATTTCAACAGTCGATACGGCGCCAACCATCCGCTCTACGTCAGCGCGGTGGCGGAGCGCGATTCACTGCGCGAGAAGCTCACCGCGGAGCTCGCGACGGCGCGCGGCGGCGTCGATCAGGCGGCGCAGATCGCAAACCGCCAGGTTGGCGCGTTGCAGGATGCGGTGGAGCGGCAGAAGTCGCGCGTGCTCGATCTGAACCAGCAGCGCGACACCTTGGCGGTGCTCACGCGCGACGTCGATAGCGCGCGCGCCGCGTACGACGCGGCCATGCAACGCAAGGCGCACGTGCGACTCGAGAGCGAGGTCAACCAGACGGACATCGCCGTGTTGAATCCCGCGGTGCCGCCGCTTCTGCCCGCGTTCCCACTGCTGAAGCTGAATGTCGCGCTCGCGTGCGTGCTCGGCAGCCTGCTCGGCGTCGGCACGGCGTTGCTCGCCGAAATTGCAGACCGGCGCCTGCGGATGCGCGCCGATCTCACGGATCTCGCCGGTGTGCCGCTGCTCGCCGTGCTGCGCGGTGCCTAACAAGGAGAAGCGATGAACGCCATCGTCCAATCGACCGATGTCATGCTCCGCGCGACGCGCACGGCGCAGCGACCGACGGGGTCGGTCGCGTCGAGCGCCGCGGTCTTGAGCCGTGCGCTCGTCGCCGCGCTCGACCCCGCGGGCGCCGGCGCCGAGGCCCTGCGCGAGCTGCGGTCGCAGCTGGTCCTGCGCTGGTTCGGCGACAAGCGCACGTTGGCGGTGCTCGGCGCAAAAACGGAGGACGACGCGGACACCGTCGCCGCGAACCTCGCGATCGCTATGGCGCAGCTCGGCGAGCCGACGCTCGTCATCGACGCGAACCTGCGCGCTCCTCGCCAGCATGAGCTGTTCGGGCTGAAGCCGGTGTTCGGCCTGTCCGATCTGCTTCGCAACCGCGACGTCTACGATGAGGCGATCCTGCCGATCCAGGCGGTCGATAACCTGCACGTGCTCTGCGCGGGCGCTATACCTGCGAACCCGCAGGAGCTCGTGAGCCGCACGCCGTTCATGTATCTGATGAAGACGCTGCCGGAACGCTTCAGAGCGATCATCGTCGCGACGCCGCCGGCCCTGTCGTGCGCGGATGCACAGATCATCGCGGCGCGCACGCAGGGGTGCATGCTCGTGACGCGCCGGCACCTGACCCGCCTCGCGGAGGTCGAACAGATCAAGGACCAGCTCGCGTCCGGGCGGACGACGCTGGTCGGCGGAGTCATGCGCGAATGACGCTGGGAACGACCATCACGATGCCGGGGCAGCTCGCGCCCGCGCGCGCCAATGGCGCAATGTGGTGGCTCGTCGCCGCGGGCCTGCTCGTGGTGTACCTGCCGACCTACCGCGATCTCGACGCGGTGTACTGGGCGCGGGAAAACGGCGCGCCCGGCATCGTCGTGGTCGCGATCTGGTTGTGGCTCGTGTGGCGCGCACGCGCCGTCTTGCAGAGGGAGCAGCGCACGCTCTTAGGCTCCGTGGTGGGCTGGAGCGCGATCGTCACCGGTGCAGTGCTGTACGCGCTCGGGCGCTCGCAGCAGTTGTTCCAGCTCGAGGTCGGCTCGCAGCTGCTCATCGTGCCAGGCATTGCGCTTGCACTGCTCGGCCCCGCGCGCACGCGCCGGCTCTGGTTCGTGTGGGCGTTTCTCGCGTTCACGGTGCCGCTGCCGGGCTCCCTGATCGATTCGCTCTTGGTGCCGCTGAAGGAGTTCGTCGCGGCGGCCGTCACGGACGTGCTTTTTTTCGCAGGTTTACCGATCGCGCGCGACGGCGTCGTGATCTACGTGGGGCACTATCAGCTCTTCATCGCGGACGCCTGCTCGGGGTTGAACCAGCTCGTGGCGCTCGCGGCGATCGGAGTGCTCTACGTCCACGTAGCGGCACACAAGGCTCGAGCGCACAACCTGCTGCTGCTCGCCTCGATCGTGCCGGTCGCGACGGTGGCGAACGTCGCTCGAGTCGCAACGCTCGTGCTCGCCACGTACTTCGGCGGCGATGCGCTCGGCCGGCAGCTGCACGACTATGTCTCCTATGCTGAGATCGCCGTCGCGTTCGGCGCGTTCTTCGTGCTCGACCACGCGTTGACCGCGTGGCGCCGCCTCCGCGGGAGCCCCGCGTGACCGCCGCGCTCGCCAGAGGCTTTGCGGTGCTCGCGCTGCTCGCGACTGCGTCCTACGGCGCCACGCTGCTGACTCCGCGGCGCGAGCTCGGCCGCGACACGCCGCGTCTCGTCGCGTTGATCCCCGAGCGCTTCGGCAGCTGGGCTGCCGAGCCCGCGGAAGTGCTCCCCGTCATGCTCGTGCCCGACGTGCTGGCCGACGCGGAGGCTGCGCAGAGCGCGAGCTACGACGACGTGCTGATGCGCACGTACCGCCGCGCCGACGGCGCGCGCGTCATGGTCGCGCTCGCGTACGGCCGCCGCCAAACACAGGAGCTCAAGATTCATCGGCCGGAGCTCTGCTACTACGCGCAAGGGTTCGCGGTGAGTGGGCTCGGGGGCAGGCGCGTGCAGCTCGATGCGGCGCGCACCGTCGAGTCGCGCGCGCTGCTGACGGAGAACCGGGCCCGCACGGAGATCGTGACGTATTGGATCCGCGTCGGCGAGCGTGTGGCGAACGACGCCTGGGACATCCGCTGGACGATCTTCCGCGACGGGCTCGACGGCCGCGTTCCCGACGGACTGTTGGTGCGGGCGTCGTCCCTGACCGAAACGTCCGCGGGGGCGGAGCGCGAGCTCGTGCTCCAGCACGAGTTCCTGGCGGACCTGTACGGCGCGCTACCGGCCGTGACGCAACGGTTCCTCGCGGGCCGCGAGGTGGTCCTGTGAGCCGCGCGCAGACCCGGCGGCGATGGGCGACGGCAATGGTCTGCGCGCTCGCTTTCGTGTGGAGCGCCGGCGCCGTGGCCGAAACGGCGAACGCACCGTTCATCGTCGGCATCGGCCGGTCGATCCACGATCCGGACGCGGCGACGACCGCGATGTTCGGGCTCGGTGTCCAATCCGTAAGGCTGGACGCGCCGTGGGCCAGCATCGAAGTCGCGCGCGGCCGCTACGAGATTCCGGCGTGGCTCGAGACCGCCGTCGACACCGCGCGCCAGCGCGGCGTGCAGCCGCTGCTGATCCTCGAGTACGGGCACCCGCTGTATGGCACCGACAAGCCCCGCACGGATGCGGCGATCGCCGCGTTTGCCGCGTACGCCTCGTTCGTGACCAAGCATTTCGCGGGGCGCGTCCGCCTGTTCGACCTGTGGAACGAATGGGACGCGCACACGGGGCGCACGACTGAAGGCAGCGCCGACGACTACGTGGCGCTCGCGCGCCGCGTGTACCCGGCGATCAAGGCGTCGAATCCGGACGCCGTCGTGCTGACCGGCGGCATCACGAGCTTCGGGCTCGCGCAGGGGTGGATGGAACGGTTCTTCGCGCTCGGCGGCGCGGCCTTCGTCGACGGCGTGTCGCTGCACCCGTACAACTTCGAGCAACGCACGGCCAACACGCCGGAAGCCGCGATCGCGGAGCTCGATCGCGTGAACGTGCTCGCGGCGAGCACCGGTCGCATGTTACCGATCTACGTAACGGAGATCGGATATCCCACGTTCACCGGGCGCGGCGGCGTGAGCCGCGACACGGCGGCCGCTTACCTCGCGCGCTTCGTGCTGCTCGCATCGACGCGGGCGTACGTCGCCGGCGTCTGGTGGTATTGCCTGCGCGATCAGGGCAGCGATCCCGCGAACAAGGAGCACAACTTCGGTGTCCTCGATTCCGAGCTGCGCCCGAAGCCCGCGGCCGATGCGCTGCGTTCGGTCGGCGCTCTGCTCGCCGGCGTCGGGCGCTTCAGCGCGGCGGGCGGCAGCGACCAGCGCGTATCGGCCACCGCCGCGAACGGCACGGAGATCGCGCTCGCCTGGCGCGCGACGGATACGAACGCGCCTGCGGTCGCGGAGCTCTCGGCCGCGGCAGCGCGCGTGGCGCAGGGCCGGCGGGCGAGGTAGCAGCGATGGCGCTCACCCTCACGTTGCTGCTGGCAACACTCCTAGTCGCCGCGCTGCTGGTCACGGCGTTGGTGCCGGAGCGCGTGACCGTGTGGCTCGGCTGCACCGCCAACGTGCTGCAACTGCACACGCTGTCGATTCTCGGCATCTACCCCTCGTTTGCGCTCATGTGCTGGCTCGCGCCGTGGCGGTCCGCTTTCGGCAGCGCGTTGTGGCGTTGGCCCTGGACGCACGCGCTGTTGCTGCTTACGGCGGCGCAGATCCTGAGCCTGCGCTGGTCGCCTCAACCGTTGCTCGGTGTGCGCTCCCTCGTCTATCTGTTGCCGCTGCCGCTTGCCGCGCTCGCGCTGTACCGGTTGGGGCGCGAACGCCCTGCTGTGGCGGAGACCTGTCTGCGCGCGCTGCTGCTCGGCTCAGCGCTCGAAGCGGTGCTCGTGATCGCGTTCCGGGTGCTGCCGTCGGTCGAGATCGCGTTCCTCGAGCATCCGCTCGCGAGGCTGTTCGTGCCGCCGAACACGCTCGAAGCTCTGTTCTACACCGGCCGCAACAACGTGCTCGACGTTGCGAAGGCGGGCGGTCTCTTCGTCAACGCGAACATTGCCTCGGCCTACCTCGGTATGTCGGCAATCGCTGCGTGGTATCTGGCGGAGTCGACGCGTACGACCGCGCTGCGCGTCGTCGCCGTGCTCGACTGGGGCGCCGTGCTGTTCACCGGCTCGAAAGCCGGCCTCCTGTGCGCGCTGGCCGTGCCGCTTGCGCTCGCGGCATTGCGCGCGCTGCGTGCGCGCCGCATCAGACCGCTGACTCTGGTCGTGGCGCCGCTCGCGATCGGCGGCCTGTGCGCGCTCGTCGCGCTGCGCGACGACTTGTTCGACGATTTCGGCTACAGCACGCTCGCGACGATCGGCTCGCGCGAGGAGATCTGGCGCTACGCGTTGCTGATGATCAGCCAGCACCCGTTCGCGGGTCTCGGCTTCGGCGGCTGGGAGCAGCGCTTCGAAATTCATTCCTCGCTGATCGGCGGCGCGACGACGATCCCGGCGCACAACTCGCTATTCATCCTGTGGCTGCAGAGCGGGCTGCCGGGAGTGCTCTGCGGCCTCGGCCTCGTCGCCTGCATCTATGGCGCGCTGACGCAAGCCGCGCGCTCCAGAGACGCGAGGACGGCCGCGCTCGCGCTCGGCGTCGGCGGCGCGTTCACCTGGTATTTCGCGCAGGGCTTGGGCGAGAACTTTGGCCTGATCGGAGAGGTGCACATGACGCCGTTACTCGGCGCGCTGCTCGGCTACGTTTGTGCGCGGTACGACGCCGCCGTGGAACCCGATGAGCTCAACGAAACCGTGCGTGGCAGTGCTGCGCCATCAGCTGTTCCTGCCGTCTGAGGTGTTCATCGCCGACCAGGCGCTGGCGCTGCGCAGGTTCGCGCCGCTGCTGGTCGGCCGCAAGCTCTCGGGGCCGCCGCGCGCCGGCGTCGACTACCATGTGCCGACGGCCGGCGCCTTCGCGCAGCTGCGCTACGTGCTGCGCCGCGACCCGCGCATGTTCCTGCCGGAGCTCGAGCGCCGGCGGCCGGTGCTCGTGCACGCGCATTTCGGCGTCGAGGCCGTCTACGGCATG
>FTFB01005906.1_pt1 | contig 11419 bp, 14 predicted proteins | sample 1658331 | NCBI WGS metagenome assembly FTFB01 (sample SAMEA3914816, study PRJEB12502) | metagenome | biome: forest; material: soil | place: USA | collected 2011-09-16 | depth 0.3 m | reverse complement strand
TCGGCCAGCGCTCCTGCGTCAGCGACAGACTCACGGTACTGGGCGCGAGGTAGACAAGCTCGCCCTGATGATCCCGCGCGACGTTTGCGACGAGCTTCTTCGTGAACTCGTCGAGGTGCGCGCGATCGTCGCAACGCACCCACCGCGCTGCAACGACTCCGATGCTCTCGAACGCAGCATCGACGCTGTACTCGTCGCGCAAGCGAAATTCGGCCACCTCGAACTGCAATGGCCCGACGGCGCCCAGAATCAGGTCGTTGCCGAGCAGCGGCCGGAACAGCTGCGTGGCGCCCTCCTCGCAGAGCTGCGCGAGACCTTTCTGTAACGCCTTCAGCTTCAACGGATCGCGCAGTATCGCGCGGCGGAACAGCTCCGGCGCGAAGCTCGGGATGCCCGTGAAGACTACCGATTCGCCCTGCGTGAAGCTGTCGCCGATGTTGATCGTGCCATGGTTGTGCAACCCGATGATGTCGCCGGCATACGCCTCCTCGACGTGCTGGCGATCGGCCGCCATGAACGTGATCGCATCGCCGACCCGAACCTCGCGCTGCAACCGCGTGTGGAACATGCGCATGCCGGGCTCGTACGCACCCGAGCAGATGCGCAAGAACGCGATGCGATCGCGATGCGCCGGATCCATGTTCGCCTGGATCTTGAATACGAAGCCGCTGAAGCTCTGCTCGTCCGGTCCCACGACGCGCACGTTCGTGCTGCGCGGCTGCGGTGCCGGCGCCAGCTGCACGAACGCATCGAGCAGCTCGCGCACACCATAGTTATGAATGGCGGCGCCGAAGAACACCGGCGTCTGCCGGCCGGCGAGATATTGTGCGTGATCGAACTCTGGTGTGGCGCCGCGGACGAGCTCTACGTCCTCACGCAGTTCTTTCGTAGCGGTCTCGCCGAGCGCGGCGGCGACATCGCTGCCCGCAATACCAAGCACGCGACGCACGTCCGGCAACCGGCTGCCGTCACGCCCCTGATACAGATACGCGCAGTCCTCCGCCAGGTGGTAGATGCCGCGGAACTCGCGCCCCATCCCTATCGGCCACGTCATCGGCACGCACTCGATGTCGAGCACGGTCTCGATGTCGTCGAGCAGCTCGATCGGCGGCCGCCCGTCGCGATCGAGCTTGTTGATGAAGCTGATGATCGGCGTGGTGCGCAACCGGCACACCTCCATGAGCTTGATCGTGCGCGTCTCGACGCCTTTGGCCGCGTCGATGACCATCAGCGCGCTATCGACGGCCGTCAGCGTGCGGTAGGTGTCCTCGGAGAAATCCTCGTGACCCGGGGTGTCGAGCAGGTTGATCAGCGCGTCGCCGTAGGGGAACTGCATGACCGACGATGTGACCGATATGCCGCGCTCCTGCTCGAGGCGCATCCAGTCCGACGTGGCATGTCGCGTCGCCTTGCGCCCTTTGACGGTGCCAGCCATCTGAATCGCGCCGCCAAACAGCAACAGCTTCTCCGTCAGCGTGGTCTTGCCCGCATCAGGGTGCGAAATGATCGCAAACGTTCGCCTTTTCAGGTGCTCGTTCATGGGAGGAGAAGAGTTGTGGGTCAGTGAGAGGGTGGGAGCGTGAATGCGAGGACGATGGCATCCTCGCGGCCGTGTTCCGCTTGGTAGTAGGCGGGACGAATTCCGATTTGATCGAAACCCACGGAACGGTACAGGTGCTGCGCGACCGTGTTCGACGGACGCACTTCGAGGAACACGCGCTCGGCGCCCGCTTCGTCCGCACGCTGTAGCAGGTGACTCAGTAACCGCCGGCCGTAGCCCAGGCGCTGAGCGTGCGGATGCACGCACAGGTTCAGCAGGTGCGCCTCACCGGCCGCGACCGACATGATGCCGTAGCCGGTGACGCTGCCGCCGACGTCGAGCGCGAGGCAGTGATAGCCGGCCAGCAGGCAATCGCGAAAGATCCCGAGGCTCCACGGAAACTGGTACGCCGCACGCTCGACGGCTGCGACCGCTTTCAGGTCGACGGCCTGCATGAGCCTGACTTCGGTGCGTGGTTGGACGGCGGCGCTCATTGCGGCTTCCGGAGCAGGTCTTTGACCATGCAGAGATCTATCCACGCCGTCGCTTTGGCAAGCGGGCTGCGCAGCAGATACGCGGGATGATACGTGACGACCAACGGAGTACCCGCCTCGCCGTAAGGGACGACGCGGCCTCGCAGCCTACCGATGGGGGCATCCGTCTGCAACAGCCACTGCGCGGCAATGCGGCCCACGGCGAGGATCGCCCGCGGCTTCACGAGCGCGATCTGGCGCGCGAGGTACGGCGTGCACGTCTTGGCCTCGTCCGGCTGCGGGTCGCGATTGCCCGGTGGCCGGCACTTGAGGATGTTTGCGATATACACCTCGGAGCGCGGCAAGCCGATCGCCTTCAGCATCGAGTTCAGCAACTGGCCCGCGCGGCCGACGAACGGCTCGCCCTGTCGATCTTCGTCGGCTCCGGGCGCTTCGCCGATTACGAGCAGGTCGGCGTCGCGGCGACCGACGCCGAACACGGTTTGAGTGCGGGTCGCGTGCAGCGCGCACTTCGTGCAAACGCGCACGGTCGCGGCGAGCTCGTCCCATCCCATCGTGGCCGGCGACGCGGCGGCGCCCGCGACCAGGTGCGTCGCGACCACTTCGAGCGGTGCGTCGGCGTCGGCGGGCTGCACGGTCGTAGCGGGCGCTGCGCGCAGCTTCCAGACCGGAATTCCGAGCGCCTCGAGATATTGCTCGCGTGGGTCGCTCATGAGTTCGCAGCGTCCTGCCGCCTGCGGCGGCGCCACAACCAGGCGGCGGGGCCCGATGCCGCATAGGCGAGAAACAGCAGGAAGATAGTCACCTGCGGGTAGATGGCGATGACGATCAGCACCAGCGGAATCAGCAGCAGGTTCGCGAACCGAACGCGCCTGCCGGGGCTGATGTCCTTGAAGCTCAGGTACGCGAACCGCGACATCATGAGCAATGCCGCTATCGCCGTCACCGTGATGCCGGCGACGAGCGCCTTCAATCCGTCGATGCCGAAATGGCTTGCAAGCCACACCATCGATGACACGACGGCCGCCGCCGCCGGGCTCGCGAGCCCCTGGAAAAACCGCCGATCCTGCGTGACGACGTTGGTGTTGAACCGTGCGAGGCGAAACGCCGCAGCCGCCACATACAGGAACGCCGCGAGCCAGCCGAGCCTGCCCCACAGCGCGCCGTATTCGGCGAGGCGCTGCACGCCCCACTGGTAGATCACGATCGCGGGCGCGAGACCGAAAGACACCATGTCCGAGAGGCTGTCGAACTCTTTGCCGAACTCACTGGCGGTGCTCGTGAGCCGGGCGACACGTCCGTCGAGGCCGTCGAACAGCATGGCCGCGAAAATAGCCAACGCGGCGCGCTCGAAATTGCCGTCGATCGAGGCCACGATCGAATAGAACCCGGCGAACAGACCGCAGGTCGTCAGCAGGTTGGGCAGTAGATAGATGCCCTTACGGCGTGTGATGCTCGGCCGGCCGTCCACGACTGCTCCGCCTCCTCCTCAAACTGGCCCGACTCGCGCCGGCCGTCGTCTGCGGGCAAGTCTGGCCTCCGTGCCGACCCGACCGCTAGAATCGGCCGTCGCCGGTCCACGGCACCACGAGTCGGGGGTCAATGTACCTGAGTCCCGCGCCGCTGAACACGCTGCCGGCTGTGATCAGGGTCATGGTCGGCGCAGGCCGGCGGCACCATGCTGCGCGTCGAGCCACCGAGCCGAAAGCGCCGACTGCCGACCGATTGTCATGACGAAAGCGACCCCACCGCGGCTAACACCTCACCGCCAGCAGCGCCGCCGCTTGCTCGGCCTGGCCGTCGCACTGCTCTCTTCAGGCGCGTTGGGTCGCGTGGCTGCACAGGCTTCGCGACCCGCCGACGCACGCTCGGGTCCTGACCCGGAGCTTCGCAAGATCCTCATCGCCGCGGTCGCGGAAGCCGACAGCTTCTCCGACCGATTCGATGCCGAAGTGTGGCTCACGGACATGTCGCATCGACTCGCGAAACAAGTGCCCGATCCGACGGAACGGCTCAAGATCCTGAAAGCCGTGCACAAACATGCCACTCACGTGAATGTGCCCGCGGAGCTCGTGCTCGCGGTCATCGACGTCGAGAGCAACTTCGATCGGTTCGCAATCTCGGCCACCAGCGCACTCGGTCTCATGCAGGTCATGCCATTCTGGATGAAAGAGCTCGGCTACAAGGACAAGAACGCCCTCTTCGGCATCGAGACGAACGTGCTGCTCGGCTGCCAGATACTGAGGTTCTATCTCGAGATGGAGCGTGGCAACCTCGTGCAGGGGCTCGCACGCTACAACGGCAGCGTCGGTCGGCGCTGGTACTCGGACCGTGTGCTCGACAGAGTGCGCACGAAATGGTTTCGGCAGTAGGCCGCTCAGTCCGCGACGACGAATCCTTCGTGCACGGGCTCGAGCCACTCCTCGATGTGCACCCCATCGACGCGCGCGGCGGGCGGACCGCGCCACAACCACGTTGCCAGCTCGCGCAGCGCGGCGTCTTCGCCGACGGCAATGACCTCGACGCGGCCATCCGGCAGATTGCGAACACTCCCGTGTAATCGAAGTTGCTGTGCTCGCGCGGCGGTCGCCGCGCGGTAGTACACGCCCTGCACACGTCCCGCGATCACATAGCGGATCGCGCGCGTGACCTTGCTCGCGTTCACCGGCTCAGTTGCGGTCGTCGTTGGCCTTGCTCGAGCGCAGCGCGATCGCCGCGCGATTCTTGGCGCGCACCGCGTTGAAACGGGCCGGACCATAGGCCTGCTGCTGGATCTGCTGCTCCGCTTCGGCGAGGAACCTGCGCGCGTCCTGGAGCACCTCCGGCGCGAGTCGCGCAGCGTTGGCTGCTTCGGCAGCCTTGATGGCCTGCCGAGCGTCGCTCATTTCCTGCACGGGCGGCGACGTGACACACCCCGCCAGGGCGAGCGCGGCAACCGTCAGCAGTACTCGGAACATGCAATTGTTCTCTTGTTGTTGGCGGTACGCTTCAGACGCTACAAGCGTCGCCCTGATGGCGTCAAGCAATCGACCCAGCGCCGCTGTCCTGGCAAGCATTGCCGGACCTTCTTACACTGGTCCCCACGACCTTTTCAAGTCGAGTCCCGGTGACCCAGCCGCTGATTCTGATCCTGTACTACTCGCGTAGCGGCCGCACGGCGGCGCTCGCGCGGCAAGCGGCGCGCGGCGTCGAGAGCGCCAGCGGCGTCGCTCGCCTGCGAACGGTGCCTCCGGTCGCCCCGACGACGACTACGGCGACGCCGCCCGTGCCCGAAGACGGTGCACCCTACGTCGAGATCGCGGATCTCGTCGCCGCCGACGGCTTGCTACTCGGCAGCCCGACGCGGTTCGGCAACATGGCCGCACCGCTGAAGCATTTCCTCGATTCCACCAGCGAGCTCTGGTTGAAGGGCACGCTGGTCGACAAGCCGGCCGGCGTGTTCACGTCGACGTCTTCACCGCACGGCGGCCAGGAGAGCACCTTGCTCAGCATGCAGCTGCCGCTCCTGCATCACGGCATGGTCGTGGTGGGCGTGCCCTACACGGAAAGCTCGCTGTTCGAGACGCGCACCGGCGGCTCGCCGTACGGCGCCACGCATCTCGCGACCCCCTGGAACACGGCGTTGTCGAAGGACGAGAACGACATTGCACGGTCTCTCGGCGCGCGCGTCGCGCGTCTCGCGCGCGCACTCGCGGCCGCGCGCACGTAGCAATGCACGCGTCCCTGCGCCGCATCGCGCTCGCGTGTCACGTCGCGTTGATCCTGCTGCTCGCGACCGCGACGTTAGCGGGAGGCATCACGCCCGTGCGTCTGTGCGCGGCTGCCGCAATCGATGCACCGTTGCTGATCGCTTTGCATGCACTTTTGACGCGCCGCCGCGGCGCCGAGCGTTGGCTCACCGTGCTGCTCGTGCCCTACGCCGGCGCGCTGAGCGTCGAAGTGGTCGCACGGGCGGGGGCCGCACCGTTGTTGAGCACTGCGCTCCTGATCAGCGTTCTGGAGCTTGGCGTGCTACTCGCGCTCATCCGTTCGGGCCGCCCGTCAACCGTTCGCGAATGAACGGAATCGTGAGCCGGCGCTGCTCGACCAACGAGTCGCGATCGAGCCGGTCGAGCCAGGCCGTCAGCGCGCGCATGTCGCGATCGACGCGCCGCAGCAGATAGTCTGCGGCCGCCGGCTCGAGCTCGAGCCCGCGCGCCTCTGCATGCAAGCGCACGGCAAGTGCGCGCTCGCGGTCGCCGAGGGCTTTCAGCCGATAAACGACGGCACCGGCCGCGCGCGAGCGCAGATCGGCGAGCTCGAACCCCGCGGCCGTGGGGCTCCCGGCCGCCGCGAGCAGCAACCCGCCGCGGCGCGCGAGGAACTCGTTCAAGATGCCGAACAGCGGCGCTTCCCACGCAACGTGTCCCGCAACCTCGTCCACATCGTCGAGGGCCAGCAGGTCGAGACTCTCGAGGCCGGCAAGGAGCTCCGGCTGTGCGCTGCCGAGGGCCACATACATGGCACGCGCTCCGCCGGCCGCCGCCGCGCGACATGCCGCCTGCAACAGGTGCGACTTGCCGCAGCCGGCGGCACTGGAGAGCCACAACGTCTCGCCCGCCCCACCGGCGACGGCGCGGACGTGCTGCACCGCCGCGTCGTTATCGCCCGCGACAAACGTCGCGAAGCTCGCGTGATCGGCCAGGGTCAAGGCCAGGGGCAATTGCGCCACCAAAGGAACTCCGGCTAAAGGGCCTGACGCGCCACGCGCCACGCGCGCGTGCTCCACCGCAGCACGTAGGTCAGGCCGCTCACGAGGCTCGTGAACACGACCGCGGCGCCGAGCAGCAGCAACGCGGAAGGCGCTGGCCAACCGAAAGCCGCGAACGTCAGTGTGAAAACGCCGAACGCGAGCTGGCACGCCGTATTCAGCTTGCTGATCACTGCGGGCTCGCCCTGCAGCGGCGCGATGAACAGCTGATAGCAGATCGCACCCGCCACGATCACGATGTCTCGTCCGACGACGATCGCCACGACACCGCGGGGCATTGCGCCGACGTACGCGAGCGCAACGAACGTACACACGAGCAGCAGCTTGTCCGCGGCTGGATCGAGCAGACTACCAAGGCGCGTTCGCCAATCGAACCGCTTGGCGAGAAACCCGTCGAGGCCGTCGGACACGCCCGCGACCACGATCAACACGAGCGCAGTGGCGTACCGACCGTCGACGATCGCCGCCACGAGCGGGGCGACGAGCAGGATTCGCAGGACACAGATGGCGTTCGGCAGGAACCTCAAGCTCACTGACCGGCCCCGCCGCGAGCGATCTCGAACACGAGCGCACCGCCGGACCGGTCGCCGGCGGCGGGCTTCAGCACGCCCCCGAGCGTGAGGATCCGCCCGAGCACGCCGGCGTCGCCGCGGGCCGTCACGCGCAGATTCAACACACCGTTGTCGAAGCTGTCGACGTCGACCGACTGCAGCGCGCTCTGCTGCTCGAGGTAACTCACGACGCGGCCATACTCCGCCGAGGTGCGAACGTTCAGCACAGTGATCGCCGCGGCACCGCCGCCGCCCAGCGTCGCGAACTGCCCCGCGAACCGGTCTCCGGCGGCGTCGAGACCGTCCCGCAACCCGAGGGGTTGGAGCGCCTGCCTCTCCTCACCGACGACCAGCAACCACTCGATCTCGTTGCCGATCACGCCCGGCCGCACGCGGCCGATCAGGAGGGCATCCGCGCGATAGCGCGCCGACGCGGCCGCGACGCGATCCTCGAAGCCGCCCCAGACGTCAGCGAAAGTGACGGCGTTCAGATCCTGCAGATCGAGCGATGGCAACGCGACCGGCAAGCCGCGCTCGTCCGCCACGGCCAGTAACTCCTTGCGCAGCGCCGCGAGCCGCTCGGTCATCCCCGCGGGTGTCGGTTCGAGGCCGAGCTGCGGCGCGTCGTTCGCGCCGAGCAGCGCGCGGCCGCCGTTGCCATCGTCGACCGCGATCCAAAGCAACGTCAACGGGCGTTCGGGTCCCCACACCGGCTTTTGGAGCGCGGCCAACGCCTGGTCGACCTGGGTCGCGATGAAGCCGACCTGGGCTTGCCCTTGCCTGTCGAGGCCGTACGAATTCAGGTAACGACCGGCCTCCGAGATCATGGTTTGCAACGCGGGATCGAAGGGGGCGTTGCGGTCGCCGGTGACCCGAATCAGCAGGCGGGCCATGGCGGCCTTGATCGTCGCGGCGCGCTGGTCGGGGACGGTGGTGTCGGGGGCCACGCTCACGCGGTAGAGATTCGGCATCGTCACCGCGGAGCTCTCATGCGCGCAGAGCACACCGGCGAACACGGCGACAGCCGTCATGCCACGCAACAGGGCCGGCAACCTGGACTCCATAAGAAGCATCCCTGTCCACGATGGAACGACGTCGCTTATTATAGCCACCAACCTCCTTCCCTTTTTGTTAGTCCGGAGCCCGATCGATGGCATCCACTGGACCCTTCACTTACAAAGATGCGGGCGTCGACATCGACGCTGGCGACGAGCTGGTCGAGCGCATCAAGCCGGCGGTCAAACGCACGGTTCGTCCGGAGGTGATCGGTGGTCTCGGTGGCTTCGGCGGCCTGTTCCGCGTGCCGAAGGGCTACCGCGATCCGGTGCTGGTCTCCGGCACCGACGGCGTGGGCACGAAGCTCAAGCTCGCGATCGACCACGACGCGCACGACGAGGTGGGCATCGACCTCGTAGCCATGTGCGCGAACGACGTCGTCGTCGTCGGCGCCGAGCCCCTGTTCTTTCTCGACTACTTCTCGACGCCGCGGCTCGACGTCGACATCGCCGCGCGCGTGATCGCGGGGATTGCACACGGCTGCGAGATCGCCGGCGCGACGCTGCTCGGCGGCGAAACGGCCGAGCACCCCGGCATGCACACGCCCGGCGAATACGATCTCGCCGGCTTCTGCGTCGGCATCGTCGAACGCGACAGGATCATCGACGGCTCGAACATCGTCGCCGGCGACACTGTGATCGGCATCGGCTCCTCGGGGCTGCACTCCAACGGCTTCTCTTTGATCCGGAACATTCTGAAGAGCCGGCCCAACGCCGCCCGCGAGACGCTCGAAGGGCGGCCGCTGATCGAGCATCTGCTGACGCCGACGAAAATTTACGTGCGCCCCGTGCTGCGGCTCGCGAAGAATGTCGCGGTCAAAGGCCTGGCGCACATCACGGGCGGCGGCCTGCTCGAGAACATTCCGCGCGTCTTGCCGGCCGGGCTCGGCGTGGAGCTCAAAGCCGGCTCGTGGCCCGCTCCGGCCGTGTTCGGCTGGCTCGAGTCCGTGGGCGTCGCGCCGCGCGAGATGCATCGCACCTTCAATTGCGGCGTCGGCATGATCGCCGTCGTGGCTCCCGCGGACGCAGCCGCTGCGCTGGCGGAGCTCGCGGCCGCAGGCGAACGGGCCACCGTGATCGGTGCCGTCGTTCCCGACGCCGAGCAGCTGGTGACGATCGTTTGAGCCGCGCCGCGCCGCGCATCGCGGTTCTGATCTCCGGCGAAGGCGGTAACCTCCAGGCGCTGCTGGATGCGACGCGCACCGGCACGCTCGGTGCAGAAATCGCCGTGGTCGTCAGCGACCGCGCGGCGGCACGGGGCCTCGTGCGAGCCCGCGACGCGGGGGTGCCGGCGCGGCATCTCGGCGGCAAGGAGATCACCCGCGAAGCCTACGATGAAGCGCTGTCGGCGCTGCTCGCGGAGTACTCTCCCGACCTGCTGGTGCTGGCCGGGTTCATGCGCATCTTCTCTGCCGGCTTCGTCGCCCGATTCGAAGGCCGGATCCTGAATATCCACCCCTCGCTGCTGCCGAAGTATCCCGGGCTCGACACGCACCGGCGTGCGCTCGAGGCCGGCGAACGCTGGCACGGCGCGACTGTACATTTCGTTACAGTCGACCTCGACGCCGGCCCCGCCGTGCTGCAGTACCGCCTGCCCGTCCGCGAGGACGACACGATCGAGTCCTTGACCACACGAGTGCACGTCGGCGAGCACTTTATCCTGCCTCGCGCTGTCGAATGGTTCGTTGGCGGCCGCTTGCGACTGGAAAATGGCTCCGTCATGCTTGATGGCAGACGTCTATCGCAGCCCGTGATCATGGAGGAATGACTTGTGACTATGCGTGTCGTCTCGTCGCTGCTGCTCGTCGGACTCTGGCTGCCCGGGATTGCTGCCCACGCCGCCGACGATGTTCAGACCTACACCGCCACCTACAACGCCGAAGCCAAAGGCAAGGAAATCGGCGACTCGACGTTCAGCGTCCGTTACATCTCCGATCGCATGGTCTACGAGTTCAAGTCGGAGACGAAGGCGAAAGGCATGGTGGTGAAGCTCGCGGTTCCGAATCCCGTGATCCAACGCAGCGAGTTCCGCGTAACCCCTACCGGTCTCCAACCGCTCGAGTTCTGGTATGAGGACGGCAGCCGCAAAGGCGAAGGCAACGTCCACATCGTGTTCGATTGGGATCGCAAAGTAGCGACCACCAGCAGCAAGAAGGGGCGCAAGGAGTTCGCGATCCAACCGGGCGCCGTCGATGCAGGCACATTGCAGGTCGCGTTGATGCACGACCTCGCGACAACCGGCAAGCCCGGGCACTACCTGCTGACCGACGAAGACTCCGTGACGGAGTACGTCTATCAGGATCAAGGCGATGCGCAGACCGCGACGGGCATGGGAAAGCTGAAGACCCACGCGTACAACCAGCAGCGCCAGGGCGCGTCGCGCGTGAACTGGATCTGGATGCTGCCGGACATGAAGTTCCTGCCGGCGCGAATCGAGCAGAAGAAGGACGGCGAAGTCAACTCGGCGTTCACGCTGAAGAGCGTGAGCGGCATTCAGAAGTGATCTCGCTCAGGTGCGCGGCAACGTGACGCCGCGCTGACCCTGGTATTTGCCGCCACGATCCTTGTAGCTCGTCTCGCACACCTCGTCGGACTCGAGGAACACCATCTGCGCGATGCCTTCGTTCGCGTAGATCTTCGCAGGCAAGGACGTCGTGTTCGAGAACTCGAGCGTCACGTGCCCTTCCCACTCCGGCTCGAGCGGCGTGACGTTCACGATGATGCCGCAGCGCGCATACGTCGACTTGCCGAGGCAGATCGTCAGCACGTTGCGCGGAATCCGGAAGTACTCCACCGTGCGCGCCAACGCGAACGAGTTGGGCGGGATGATGCACACCTTCCCCGACATGTCGACGAAGCTCGACTCGTCGAACTTCTTCGGATCGACGATCGCGGAGTTGATGTTCGTAAAAACCTTGAACTCCGGCGCGCAACGAACATCGTACCCATAGCTCGACGTGCCGAAGGAGATCACGCGCTCGCCGTCCACGTGGCGAATCTGATCGGGCTCGAACGGCTCGATCATCCCC